>Ga0102592_1000061_pt1 | contig 343528 bp, 293 predicted proteins | sample AraplaCol_mMF_r2_FD_76861 | JGI IMG/M metagenome (GOLD analysis project Ga0102592, IMG submission 76861) | Arabidopsis root microbial communities from North Carolina, USA - plate scrape MF_Col_mMF_r2 (SPADES assembly) (version 2) | ecosystem: Host-associated > Plants > Roots > Endosphere...
CGCTGGCGCGCACGATTCGCCTGATGATCGAGACCACCGAGGAAACCGGCGGCGACGGCATGAAGTACTACCGCGACAAGACCGCCCTGCCCGAGTACAACATCGTGCTCGACAGCAAGTACCCGGCGGTGGTCGCGGAAAAGGGCTCGGGCGCGCTGACCGTGCGCTTTCCGGACCAGCCCGCCGATGGCAGGCAGGCCGCCATCGTGTCCATGGCAGGCGCTGCATCGGCGAACGCCATTCCGCAGACTGCCACCGCACGCATTGCCGGCGGCGACCTCAACGCCGTGGCCGCGACGCTGGACCAGGCGCGGGCGGCCTTCCTCGCCCAGCACGCCGCACAGGGCAGGTTCGCCATCGATATCGCGCGCAATGGCGACGCCATCGACGTAAAGGTCACCGGTTCGTCTGCCCATGGCTCGCGCCCCGAGGAAGGCGTGAACCCCGTGCCGCGCCTGGCGATGTTCCTGCAGGCAGCGGGCGTCCCGTTCGCCGACAACCAGTACGCGCGGGCCACGCGCTACCTGACCGATCTGTACGGCATGGGCTACCTGGGCGAGAAGATGGACGTGGGTTATCGCGACGACTTCATGGGCCCCCTGACGATCTCGCCGACGCTGATCCGCGAGCGCAACGGCAAGCTTGAAGTGACGGCCAACGTGCGCATGCCGCGCGGCTCAACGCCAGACGCCCTGCGCGCGAAGATTGCCGAGCGCATTCAGGGCTGGGCCGCGCAGACCCATACCACGCTGGAGATCCAGCACGATCAGGGCGACTGGATGGCCCGCGATCCCAAGGGCGCGTGGCTGTCCACGCTGCTGAACATCTACGGCGACACCACCGGGCTCGAAGCCAAGCCCGTGCCAACGGCCGGCAGCACCACGGCCAAGCTGATGCCGAATGCCATCAACTTCGGCCCGGCCATGCCCGGCAAGAAGTACACCGCGCACAACGCCAAGGAGTACAAGGAAGTCTCCGACCTGAACCTGGACATGCAGATGTTCACGGAGATGCTGGTGCGCGTGGGCAACCTGCAGAAGATGCAGTGATCGACCGGTGATGCAGCGCCCCGCTCCCGCCGCGCGGGAGTGGGGAGATAGCCGGCAGCAATACGTCAGAACCCCAGATCGCTCAGGCCCGGATGGTCATCGGGCCGGCGACCCAGCGGCCAGTGGTACTTGCGATCCGCCTCGCGGATCGGCGCGTCGTTGATGCATGCGAAACGGCGTTGCATCAGGCCGTTCTCGTCAAATTCCCAGTTCTCGTTACCGTACGACCGGAACCAGTTGCCCGAGTCGTCGTGCCATTCGTACGCAAAGCGCACCGCGATGCGGTTGCCATCGTGCGCCCACAGTTCCTTGATCAGCCGATAGTCGAGTTCCTTCTGCCATTTGCGGCTCAGGAAGGCCACGATCTCGTCGCGTCCGTTCACAAATTCGGCGCGGTTGCGCCAGGCGCTGTCGACCGTATAGGCCAGCGCCACGCGGTGCGGATCGCGCGTGTTCCAGCCGTCCTCGGCCGCGCGCACCTTGGCGGCGGCGGTCTCGGCGGTGAATGGGGGCAGCGGCGGGCGAACTTCAGGTTGGCTCGACATGGGCAGGCTCCTTGGGAATCGGAAAAAACGGAAAATCGATTGGGAAATCGGTGGCGAAAACGCGCAGATCCATATGTAGACAGATCTGTCTCATAGTGTTGGGTAGACAGATCTGTATGTCAAGCAGAAATTCGCGGAAATCCGAGGATCGCCGCTCGCTCTCCAGCCACTAGACGCGCTGCCGGTCAAACCCCGATTCGCGCGCCAGCACGATAGCCTGCGAGCGATTCTCGACCTCGAGTTTCGAGAAAATGCTGGTGATGTGGTTTCGCACGGTCTTCTCGCACAGCCCCAGATGGGCGGCGATCTGCGCGTTGTCGCGCCCCTGCGCGATCAGCACCACGATGTCGCGTTCGCGCCGCGTCAGTGCGCCAAAGGCCGGGTCGGTGGAAGGCGCCGGGGCAGGCAGGAAGGCGCGCACTTCTTCGATCCAGCGTTCCCACGCCGGCTCGGTTTCCAGCAGCAGGTGGTTGCCACTGTCCAGCGGCACGAAGCGGGCATTGGGAATCATGCTGGCAAGCAGCCGCCCTTCGTCGAATGGCACGCGCGCGTCGCGCACCGCATGCAGCACCAGGGTCGGGCAGGTGACCAGCGGCAGCAGGTCCACCACGTCGATCTCGTTGAAGATGCGCATGAAGCGCGCCGCATTGACTGGCGACGTGGACACCCGCTCGAGCTCGTTGAACCAGCGGTGCTGCTCGGCGGTGCCGCCCGGGATGAACTGCGTGGTGAAGAACTGGCGGAATGCCGGATTTTCCTGACCCCAGCCAATCTCGGCCAGCCGGATCATCAGTTCAGCCTCTTCGCGCATGGCGTCGCCCTGGTTGCGCTTGAGCCGCCCGCGGGCGTAGCCGCCGTGCAGCACCAGATGACTGACGCGCCCGGGATGCGCCACGGCATAGGCCACGGCAATCGATGCCCCCTGCGAGATGCCCAGCAGCGCGAAGGGCTCCACGGCCATCGCGTCGACGATGGTTTCCAGGTCGCGCAGCCACGCGTCGAACGACAGGTCTTCGACATGGCGGTCGGACAGGCCGCAACCGCGTTCGTCGTAGCGGATCAGCGTGTGCTGTTCGGACAGCGCGAACAGCATGTGGCTCCAGACCGGACTGCCGACATCGAACTCGAGGTGGCTCATCCAGTTGGCGGCCTTCACCAGCGGCGGGCCGCTGCCCGTGATTGCATACGCCAGGCGTACGCGGTCAGGGCTGGTGCATAGGCGGATCTGCTGCTTGAGCATCGGCATGGGTGGGTCGCGCACGGGGCAGGATATGGGCGACGCGGTGCGCCGGCGCGCAACGGCCGGCAATGGTTCACCGCGTCCGGTCGTGCCGGGCGACTCACCTATCTTAGACAACGATCCCCAGCGCGCCGACATCGATACCGACTGCCGGCCCCGCAAAGTGCGGAAGGCCAGACGCGGTGCGTAGGTAGTGCGCCGGATGACGTACACCAAGGGCGGTGTCCCGCGACGGAAGCTGGAAGGTCCGGCCTGGCGGCAGGTGGTCTGCCGCCAGGCCGGACCCGGTGCGCTACAACACGTCAGGCCGCGCGCATCGCGCAGTCCCCCTGGGCGCCGACGCTGCGCGCGCCGTCGGTGTAGGCGTCGCGCGGCCCGATGCGGTTGCCGCCATCGCTGAATGCATCGCGGGGGCCCATGCGGGCGCCGTCGGCAAAAGGATCGAAGGTGCCACGCAGGCACACTGACTTGCTTGCGTGCAGCGTCGATCCATTCGACGGAACGAATACTTCGCTCCACGCGGCGTGGGCGGTCCGGGCAATGCCGACGGTCAATGCAGAAGCGGCTGAAACGGCAAGCAAGGTCTTTGCAACGTTGGTATACATCTCGACGACTCCAACTCTTGAACTCCAATCAGAAGGCGAACACGGACGGCCATTCGCCAGGATGGCATCGGCCGACCCGTGGAGTCATTGTCGGAAATCGCTTGCGACCGCGTACGTGACAGGTGTCCCGGTTTTTGCCGGGATCGCGGGGAAACCCGGTGCCAATGCGTGGGACTTCGGTCCTGTGCAGGCGAAAGGACCTGGCCGGTGGCGCGAGGAGGATGCCCGCAAGCCACGCCCAGCATGGCATTGCAGGTAGTCCTATCGTAATTCCCCGAGTAAACCCGCGCCAAGGACGCATGTCCCGCTTTCCGGTGCCGAATCCGATGAAAACGATTGCAGCCGGGACACCGGCCTCACGCGCAACACCCCCGAAACGTCCGAGTATCCGCCCCACGTCCTCCATGGGACGGATTTCACGTATCAAGGAGTTTCGCAATGCACGCTGTATCCCTTTCCGCCGACACACAACGCTACGCCCGCTGCATCGCCGCCTCACGCCGCATCCGCTGGGACATCGACCAGGACGTGATTCGCGACCGCACGTTCGACCTTTCGCACAAGTTCATGCCCGACGGCCTGTCGCTCGTCGACGAACTGCCCTTCCTGAGCGCGTCGGAGCAGCGCTTCCTGAGCCAGGTGCAAGGCCGTACCTACGCCAACATGTTCGGGCTGGTGGAACGCTTTGTCAGCGCCAAGGTGCTGGAGTTGACCGGGCAACATGCGCTGGGCGACCAGGTCGCGCTGGAGGCCCTGATCCGCTTTTCCGACGAGGAACTGAAGCACCAGGAACTGTTTCGCCGCATCGAGCGGCTGGCCGCCCGCGACATGCCCGACGGCTACCGCTTCGAGGCCCAGCCCAACGACGTGGCCGCATTCGTGCTGGGCAAGCGCACGTGGGCCGTGCTGGCCGTGATCTGCCAGCTGGAATTGTTCTCGCAGGCGCACTATCGCGCCAGCATCGGCACGGCGCCGGACCTTTCCGAACTGTTCAAGGACGTGTTCCTGTACCACTGGCGCGAGGAGTCGCAGCACGCGATCCTGGACGAACTGGAGTGGATCCGCGAGAACGCCCGCGTGAGCGACGCCGAGCGCGATGCGGCCATCGACGACATGCTGGCGATCGTGGGCGGCTTCGACGCCATCGTCCAGGCCCAGGCCCACGCCGATGCGGCCTACTTCATGCGCGTGATCCGTGGCGCGCAGGATGCGCCGCATGCACCAGAGGTGGAGGCGGTGGTGCTCAAGGCGTACCGCTGGACGTACATCGTGACGGGCATGTTCGAACCGCGCTTCTGCAAGCTGCTGGAGGAGATGACCACCGAGGCGCAGCGGGCGCGCATCCAGGCCGGTGCGGCGCCGCTGATGTACGCGGTGCCCGCCAGCGGCGCGCCGCAGCCGGCGATGGCGGCCTGAGCCAGCCGACGGCCCGCCAGTCTGGAGCTTTGGCTATCTGGCGGATCGTCGTTATTCCCCGGGGCGTTATTCGGGCGTGATCCCGGCCTGCTTGATCTGTGCCGCCCAGCGAACCATTTCCTTGCGCAGCATGGCATCGGCCTGGGCCGGGCTCATCGTCAGCGGCTCGAAGCCTTCCTTGAGCAGCCGCGCCTTCAGTTCGGGCTGGGCCAGTGCCGTGTTGAGCGTCTGGTTCAGCCTTGCCAGCACCTCCCTGGGCGTACCGGCCGGCGCGCTGACGATAAACCACGTCTCGAACGCGTAGTTCGGCAGGCCCGCTTCGGCCATGTTGGGCACGTCAGGCATCAGCGGCGAACGCTTCGGCCCGGTCACGGCCAGCGCGCGCAGCTTGCCGGCCTGCACGTGCGGCAGCGCCGCCGACAGCACCGGAAAACTCATCTGCACCTGGCCGGCAATCGTATCGACCAGGGCGGGGCCGCCGCCCTTGTACGGCACATGCAGGATGTCGGCGCCGGATTCGGTCTTGAACAGTTCGGCCGCCATATGGAACGTGCTGCCCGCCCCCGCCGAGCCAAAGCTCAGCTTGCCCGGCTGCGCCTTGGCGAGGGCAATCAGTTCCTTGACGTTTTTCGCAGGCAGCGCGTTGTTGACCACCAGCACATGCTGCGATGTCCCCATGGTGCCGACCGACGCAAAGTCTTTGGCCGTATCGAATGGCAGTTTGGCGAATAGCGACGGATTGACCGCCAGCGCCACATTGTTGATCGCCAGCGTGTAGCCGTCAGGTTTTGCCTTGGCCAGCTGGTCCATGCCGATATTGCCCGATGCACCGGCGCGATTGTCCGCCACCATGGACTGGCCCAGTTGCTTGCCCCAGGCGTCGGTAATCAGCCGGCCGGCAATATCGACACTGCCACCGGGCGCGAACGGCACGATCAGGCGGATCGGACGATTGGGAAAGCTGTCTGCGGCAAGCGAAGGCACGGCGGCAAGCGTGGCGGCCATCGCCGCAACGGCAATGCCCGCACGCTTCGCCAGGCTGGCGAAGGGGATACCCATGTTTTGTCTCCTGGTTGGTGCGCCGGGCTTGGGCCCGGTCGAATACCTGAATCGCCCCGTCCAGTGCGTCCTAGCGTTTTTACGATTTCCGGACAGGGCGCAGGCAGTGTAACCATGAAACAAAGCGCAGGGATATCCTCTTCAGAACGACATTGATGCCCTCAACTCACGAATCAATCACCGTCGGCGCTCAGACGCGGGCGTGTTCGAGCGTGGCCAGATAGTGATGAATCTGCGCCACAACGGCCGCGCCCTCGCCCACCGCGGCCGCCACGCGCTTGGTGGAGCCCGACCGGACATCGCCAATCGCAAACACGCCGGGCACGCTGGTTTCGAGCGTGTAGTCGGCCCGCTCGGTGCAGGAGTGATGCGCGTCGTAGCCGGTCATGATGAAGCCCTTGTTGTCGGTTTCCACATGGCACGAGCGCAGCCATTCGGTGTTGGGCGCGGCCCCGATGAACAGGAACACATGGCGCATCGGCACGGCCACGCACTCCGGCCCCTGCGCGCGCTCCTTGTACCTGACGGTGGACAGCCAGCCGTCGCCCTCCATGGCCGTGATCTGCGCATGGGTGTGCAGGTGGACATTCGACAGGCCCCGTAACCGGTCGATCAGGTAGCGCGACATGGTGGCCTCGAGCCCTTCGCCGCGCACCAGCATATGCACCTCGGCCGCATGCGACGCCAGGTACACCGCAGCCTGGCCCGCCGAATTGCCGCCGCCCACCAGCATTGCGTGTTCGTCCTTGCACAGCTTGGCTTCCACGGGCGACGCCCAGTAGTAGACGCCGCGCCCTTCGTACCGGTCGAGCGATGCGATCTCGGCGCGCCGGTATTGCGCGCCACTGGCAATCACCACCGTCCGCGTGGGAATGCGGCGGCCGTCCTGCAATTCGAGTTCGATCGGATTTTCGCCACAATGCAGCGCCTTGGCTTCTAGCGGAATGGCTACGTGGGCACCAAACTTGAGCGCCTGCACGAACGCGCGACCGGCCAGCGCCTGGCCGGAAATGCCGGTCGGAAAGCCCAGGTAGTTCTCGATGCGCGCACTGGCGCCGGCCTGGCCGCCCGGCGACCGGCAGTCGAGCACGGCCACCGACAGCCCTTCGGACGCGGCATAGACGGCCGTTGCCAGCCCGGCCGGGCCGGCACCGACCACAATGACGTCATAGACATGGCCCGGGTCGAATTCGGGCACCAGCCCCAGGCAACTGGCAAGCTGGCCTTCGTCAGGCGCGCGCAGCACGCTGCCGTCGGGGCAGATCACCATCGGAAAATCGCTCTGCGGGGCCTTGCTGATATCGAGCAGGCACGTGGAATCGGTGTCGGTCTCGATATCGATCACCCGGTGCGGATGGCCGTTGCGGCGCAGGAATGCCTGCAAGGCCAGCAGCAAGGGCTCCGTGCCCCTGCCAACCAGCACCGGCCCGCCCCCCTGCTCGATCAGCCCGACCCGGCGCAGGATCAGCGCCCGCATGATGCGCTCGCCCAGGTCGGCCTCGGCCACCAGCAGCGCCCGCAGGGCAGGCGGCGGAATCACCAGGATCGTCACGTCTTCCAGCGCCACGGCATCCACCAGCGCGGGCTTGCCGGTCAACTGTCCGACCTCGGCCAGGAATTGCCCCGGCCCTTCCTCGGTGATCGGAGTACGGTGACCAAAGCCGTCGCGGCGGTCGATCCGGACGCGGCCTGCCAGCACCACGTGCATGCCGCGCCCCGCATCGCCCACCTGGAAAATCAGTTCGCCGGCCTGCCACGTGCGTACCTGCCCGAAGCGCCGGATGCGGTCGATCTCCGCATGCGTCAAGGTGGGGAACATCTGATGGCGGCGCGTTTCCAGGTTCGAGAACGGCGCCTCGAGTTCGGTCAGCGTCGGCTCCGTGGCCGGTGCGTCAGCGGTGTCAGGATTGGCGTCGAGTTCCGACGTCGCCTGGGTCATCTCCATGCTTTCCCCCGTTGCTGTGAAGCGGCCGGCCGTGCCGGCGCGTAATGCATCGATCGAAGACTGCGAAGACTGCCTGGCCGGTCTCGCCGGCCGCGCTGGAAAAGATAGTAGCCCCGCCAGCGCCGAAACACATCCGGAGTTTGCTGCCGGCCGCAGCGGCACGGGCCTGCACCACCCTTGCGCAGGATCATGAAGCGCCGGAGAGCCTGCATGTATGGTTCTCGCCGCAACCTGTCGACACACGCTACGGCAGGGGTGTGCCACCTTCATGGCTATGAAAAATCCGACTGATTTCCAGAGCTTTAAATCATGGTGAGAATATTAAGCGGTCGCTACACTGTGCTACGCGCCTCCAAGACGCACCGTCCGTCACGGACCCACGAGGCCCCTGGCGGCAGACCAGACAGCCCCCAGCAAGGAGACTAGATGTACCGCGATCGCATTCGCCTGGCCGCCCTCCAGGACCGGATCATGTCGGCCGATGAAGCCGCAAGCCTGATCCAGGACGGCATGACCGTCGGCATGAGCGGATTCACGCGTGCCGGCGACTGCAAGGCCGTTCCCGTCGCACTGGCGCGCCGCGCCGCCACCGATCCGCTGCAGATCACGCTGATCACCGGCGCCTCGCTGGGGCACGACACCGACAAGATCCTGGCCGAAAGCAATGTGCTGGCGCGCCGGCTGCCGTTCCAGTCCGATGCCACGCTGCGCCGCAAGATCAACGGCGGCGAGGTCATGTTCATCGACCAGCATCTGGGCGAGACCGTCGAGATGCTGCGCAGCGGCCAGATCGGCCCGGTCGACGTTGCGGTCATCGAGGCCACTGCCATCACCGAGACGGGCGGCATCGTGCCCACCACCTCGGTCGGCAACTCGGCCAGCTTCGCCCGGATGGCGAAGAAGGTCATCATCGAGCTGAACCTGAACATGCCCAGCGGGCTGGAAGGCCTGCACGACATCGCCTTCCCCGTGCAGCGGCCATATCGCCAACCGATTCCGCTGATAGCCGTGGAACAACGCATCGGCCTGCCCTACATCCCCGTGGACCCGTCGCGCATCGCGGCCATCGTCATCACGCAACGCGACGACAGCCCGTCGAACGCGCTGCCGCCCGATGCCGAGACAAACCAGATTGCCGGCCACCTGAACGCGCTGCTGGAACGCGAAGTGCGCGCCGGCCGCCTGTCGCCCACGCTGCAGCCGCTGCAGGCCGGCATCGGCACCATCGCCAACGCCGTATTGCACGGTCTGGCCGATTCGCCATTCCATGATCTGACGATGTACTCCGAGGTGCTGCAGGACAGCACCATCGCGCTGATCGATGCCGGCAAGATGCGCTTTGCGTCGGCGGCGTCGATGACGCTGTCCGCGCCGCTGTATCGCCGCGTGCTCGACAACATCGAGCACTACAAGAGCAAGCTCGTACTGCGTCCGCAGGAGATCAGCAACCACCCCGAGGTGCTGCGCCGCCTGGGCCTGATCACCATCAACACGGCGCTGGAATGCGACATCTACGGCAACGTCAACTCCACGCACGTGGGCGGCACGCACATGATGAACGGGATTGGCGGCTCCGGCGATTTCGCGCGCAATGCGTACCTGTCGGTCTTCGTCACGAAATCGGTGGCGAAGGACGGCAAGATCTCCAGCATCGTGCCGATGGTGACGCACGTGGACAACAGCGAGCATGACGTGGATATCCTCGTCACCGAGCATGGCCTGGCCGACCTGCGCGGCCTGGCACCACGCGAGCGGGCGCTGCAGGTCATCAACAACTGCACCGACCCGGCTTACCGCGACGGCCTGCTCGACTACTACCGCCGGGCCTGCCTGCGCGGCGGCCAGACGCCGCACGTGCTGGAAGAAGCGTTCGCCTGGCACACGCACTATCGCGACCACGGCACCATGCTGACGCAAGCCGGCAAGCCGGCGAACGAGCCACTGGCGGCCTGACCGGCATCGACCGCCGCGCGATTCCTCCATCAGGACCCGCACCATGCGTTGCGGGTCCGCCAGGAAGTCGCGCGTGATCCGGTGGTGCCCGGTTTCCTCATCGGCGATACGCTCCACGCCATTCGCCGAGCACCGATAGATCCACGCCTGCGGATACGCCATCCGGATTGGCGAATGGGCAGCGATCAGGAACTGCGACCCATCGCGCACCAGGTCGTGCAACCGCGATATCACCGCGAGTTGCCGGGCCGGCGACAACGCCGCTGCCTCGGGTTCGTCGAGAATATCGAACCCCTGCCCCTGAAACCGCTCGGTTTGACTTCACTCCCGATGCACGGACGACTGCCGACACATGTTCGCGCGACTTTGTGTCTTTTGTGTCCAAATCGCCATTTTTCCGCCGCTGAGTGTTAGCGTTTCTCCGTCGTGCTATTTATCAACCGTTCCGCGAATTGTCAGTTGACAACTCGCGGACAGCCGCATAACGTGGGAGGCCTGATGGGTCGGGAAAGACATCCGAGAAAGGAAATCGAAGCCGCAGTCCAGTACGCGGAAGGCGAATTCTGGCGCTGCAAGCTGGGCGGGGCACATGCCTGGGGCAAGCTGTATTGTCCCTATCACTGCGCCACCTGCCGCTGCGGGGAATTCTGCATCGTGTCGATCTGGAGTACGCCGCGCAACCCGGAACTGCATGCCCGGTTCCTGCGGCGGGTGGTAGACCACTGTGCCATCCATCAGAGCCGCAAAGCGCCCCCTGGTGTCTCGCACTGACAGGACAAGATGGAATACAACTTCACCCTCAAATACCAGCTGTCCGATTCGGACAACGACCACGACGACGTGGTGGAGCGCCTTGGCGCCAGCGGCTGTGACGATGCGCTGGTCGGCATCGGCATTCCGGGGCGTATTGCACTAATGTTCGCGCGGGAGGCCGACACGGCCCATGGCGCCATCGTCAGCGCGCTGGCCGATGTCCGCCGCGCCGCTCCGGATGCGCGGCTGATCGAAGCTACGCCCGACTTCGTCGGCCTGACCGATGTGGCAGAGGCCATCGGGGTATCCCGGCAGAATATGCGCAAGCTGATGACCACCTACCCCGCGTCGTTTCCGCTGCCGGTACATGAAGGGTCCGCTTCGGTCTGGCACCTGGCGGACGTGCTGCGCTGGCTGGCCCAGCGTGGCAGCTATGACCTGGACCCCGCGCTGATCGACGTTGCCGAAGTCACGATGCAGGTGAACCTGGCGCGCAGCGCGACCCGCCTGGTACCGGAAATCCGGCAGCAACTCGAACCACTGGTCGCCTGACCGGTCATTTCTACCCTGCCGGCCCTTTTTGCCGGACGGGAAGTGGCCTATTCTCTCCACACGACAACCAGTTCAAGTCCCGACGGGCGATGCCGCCCAGACCACAACGACCATGGAAAAGACTGCATTCGTGTTCGCCGGGGGCGGCAGTTTGGGCGCCATCGAAGTCGGCATGCTCCGCGAGCTGGTGAACTGGGGCCTCACACCAGACCTCGTGATCGGTGCATCCGCCGGCGCCATCAATAGTGCCTACTTCGCCAGCAATCCGCACCCGGAGGGCATTGCGAAGCTGGAAGGCCTGTGGCGCAGCATCACTCGGGCCGAGGTACTGCCGTGGTCATGGCGCAGCATGTTGGGCATGATCATGGGCAATCGGGGCCATCTGGTGGAGTCGATGGCGCTGAAACGGCTGCTCAAGCGCCATCTGGGCGACGCGCGCGTGGAGGCCGCGGCCCTGCCGCTGCACATCGTCGCCACCGACATGCATAGCGGCGCCGAGGTGGTGCTGTCGTCGGGCAGCATCGTCCAGGCCGTACTCGCCAGCGCGGCCATCCCGGGCGTGTTCCCACCCGTGGAGATCAACGGCCAGAAACTGATCGACGGCGGCGTTGCCAACAATACGCCTGTGTCGACGGCCATCCGGCTTGGCGCCACCCGCATCATCGTGTTGCCGGCAGGCTTTGCCTGCGCGGAACGGCGCCCGCCCAAGGGCGCGATCGAGCACGCGTTCAACGCGTTGTCACTGCTGGTGGCGCGGCAACTGGTGCATGACCTGGAGCGTTGGGGCGCGCAAGCCCACATTGCCGTGGTGCCGCCGCTGTGCCCGCTCGATGTTTCGCCCTATGACTACAGCCGTTGCGGCGAGCTGATCGACCGCGCGGCAGCGGCCACGCTGGCCTGGCTGCGCGCCGACGGACTGTCGAGCCGCCGCGTGCCCGGTGCGCTGGAGCCGCATGAGCACAATGCCGAAAACCCGAGTTGCAGCGCCGACATCGGGCTGCCCGCGGCCGGCGCTCCGCATGCCCACCCCCATACACATGACCATTCGACCACGCATGGCGGCGCTCACTGACAAGCGCACCGCCCTGCCAGGGCCGCGCGACTGGGTGCAGCGCGACGCGTCGGCGCGCCAGATCGAGCGCATCGAGGCGTTCTTCGGCGGCCATGGCTATGACATGCACCGCCACGACACCTATGCCATCGGCTGCACGCTGTCGGGCGTCCAGAGCTTTTCCTATCGACGGCACATGGTCAATAGCCAGCCGGGCGGCACTATCGTGCTGCATCCGGACGAGCCGCACGACGGCCATGCCGGCACCGACGCCGGCTTCCGTTATCGGATGCTCTACATCGAGCCCGCGCTGATCCAGCACGTGCTGGGTGGCAGGCCGCTGCCGTTCGTGGCGGGCGGACGCTCCGATGATCCCAGGCTGTTCGCGGCGGCCGGCACGCTGCTGCGGGCCATGGACAGCGTCATGGAGCCCCTGGAAGAAGACGACGCGATCTTCGATCTGGCGCACGCGCTGGCTGCGGCTGCCGGTGCGCCGCGCGGACGCCACGCTGTGGACTACCACGGTGCCGAACTCGCCCGGGCCTGCCTGCTGGACAACCTGGAACGCGCTGTCACGCTCGACGAACTGGAACACGCCAGCGGCCGCGACCGCTGGAGCCTGTCGCGCGACTTCCGGGTGCTCTATGGCACCAGTCCGCATCGCTATCTGGTGATGCGCCGGCTGGATATGGTCAGGCGCCTCGCGGCAGCCGGGCAGTCGCTGGCCGATGCCGCCGCCTGCGCCGGGTTCACCGACCAGAGCCACATGACCCGACATTTCACGCGGGCGTTCGGGCATTCACCCGGCCGCTGGCTGCGCGCCTTGCGCGGCGGCGTGGCCTGAGCCTGCACGAACGTACAAGACCGTTCGTCGGCGCCGGCGCAGACTTGGCCGCCTGTCCATTGCGCCACAAGGAGCCCCGTCATGCAGTCAACGCCAGTCACCACACCCACCCCTCGCGCCGCCAGCGCCATCAATTTCGCCCAGAAACTGGGCCTGTTCTCCAACCACTGGCAGCCGCGCGTCATTGCCGAGATGAACGACTACCAGTTCAAGATCGTGAAGATCGAGGGCGAGTTCATCTGGCACCAGCATGCCGATACCGATGAGACGTTTATCGTGCTCGATGGCCGGTTGCGCATCGAGTTTCGCGACGGCCATGTGATCGTCAACGCTGGCGAAATGTATGTGGTGCCCAAGGGCGTCGAACACCGGCCGGTGGCGGAGGCGGAAGTCCGCATGCTGCTGATCGAGCCGCGCGGCGTGGTCAACACGGGAGACCAGGGCGGCGACCGCACCGCGCAGAACGATGTCTGGATCTGACCCGCGGTAGTTGGCATTTGCCCAACGATTCCCCACACAAGGTGTTGGGAAGACATAGCAGTTTCTCCGGTTTTTGCCGCCAGATGTGACGCACGCCGTGCGTCCTGCCCCCGTTTGCCGGTGGCATGTTCCCTGCAATCAGACGCATCGAGCGCGGCGCCGCGCCTCGACCCTGATCCGGAGCGTTTTGCTCCATCCCGGAGAACTGCCATGTTGATTCCGCCACAGTTGCGGCCGGGCGTCGTCGCGCCGCCTCGGCCAAGCCAAGCCCGCACCATCCGTTACCGGATTCGCGGCTTTGTCTTGCTGCTGCGCGTGATGCTGCTCTGCTTCCATACCGCCGCCCATGCCGACAAGGCGCTGCCCGCGCCAACGGCGCCGCACCCGGCGCCGGGTTTCCTGGAAGCCGTGGCCACGGACTATGCAAATAGCCATCCGTTCCATGCGGTAGAGGGCATCGCACCGGTTCGCGAGCCTCGCGCAGTGCCGGCCGAGCCGGCCCCGGTTCCGCAGACACCGGTCCCGGCAGCCCTCAATGTGTCGCCGCCCGCAGCCAGCAATATCCGCCGCGTGAACGCCCAGTGACCCGCCGCGCACCCGCTCCCGGCGTGCAGTCTTTACATGCAGCCTCGCAAGGCTTGCATGGGAAGGGGACGGCTCACATGCCATGCCGGCGGCCGCTACGCCAGTCTGGGCAAGGCCGCCGCCCGACGGTACGAAACTTGCCAGTTTCCTGAAATATGGCCGGCGGTGCGACGCGGCATGCCGCATTGCACGCTCGGCGATCCCGCAACCTTCAGGAGCGCAACATGGGCGACTACCACAGCGAGCGCAATCGCCGGAATACCCCCTGGCGAGCCGATGACCGACGCGACGATGATCTTGGCGACCCCTGGGACGATGAGCGCGGTTCACGCTGGCAGGATCAGGACTGGCAACCCGAATCGTCTGGCGACGACTGGGACGATGCAAGGCGGCGCCAGCGGCTGACTCCGGGTCAGCTAAGCGAGGGCGGGCCTGCGCCGTCAGGCTATCGCGGCAGGGACGACCAGGGCAGCGATCTGCGGTACGGGCTGAACGGTGGCTATGGCACATCCGCGGACGACGACCAGGACTGGCGCCAGCGCGAGCAATACAGCAGCCGCCAATACGCCAGCGAATATGGCGACTACGGCGATCTGGGCGACGAGCACCGCCGCACCGACTACGGCGTACAACGCCGTCAGGGCGAGTTCGGCCAATACGGCTCCGGCGGCGACGATCGCCGATTCAGCGACCGGGGCGACCGTGACGACCGGGGCGAATCGGGCGACTTCGGCCGCCGCGACGACTGGCGCCGCAGCCAGCAGGGCGGCGGCAACCGGGGCGCGGGCGAACGCCGGGACGAACACGGTTTCGGCAACGCCGACCAGGCCTGGCTGCGCGCTGCGGAACGGCGCGCCCCCGCGTACCGGGGCCAGGGCGGTGGGCAAGGCAGGGGTCGGGGCGGCGCCCACACGGCCTACTTCAACGATCTGCGCAGCGATACGCGTTACTGGACAGAGCCGCGCGACGAATGGGGCGAGAGCCGCCCGCCCTACCACGCGCAGCGCTACGGGCGCGGCTACATGGGCTCCAGCGCTGGCTCCAGCGGTTATGACGAGGAATTGGGCTATTCGTCATCGCGGCGCGAATCGGGCGGACGCTGGCGCGACGAGTGGCACGAGCATGACGAGAACCGCGAAGAGGACCACGGCGCGCTCTATCACCTCGGCCACCGTATCGGCCAGGCGATGAGCGACTGGTTCGGCCCCGGCGCCGTGGAAAAACGCACGGGCCCGCGCGGCTACACGCGCACGGACGAACGCATCCGCGACGAGATCTGCGAACGGCTGACCTTTACCACCGGCATCGACGTGCGCGAGGTATCGGTCGAGGTCGACAAGGGCAAGGTCACGCTCGGCGGCACCGTGCACACACGCGGCCAGAAATACGATATCGAGGACCTGGCCGACAACACGTTCGGCGTGACCGAGGTGGAAAACAATATCCGCGTGCAACGGCAGGAAGTGGATTCCGCCGTCACCGGGGCCGGCGGCTTCAACGGCTGGTAACCCGCTGGCAAGGCCGGTATCCGGGCCTGCCCAGCCGTACAGGAACGCCCCCGCTGCGAAGCGGGGGCGTTCTTTTTGCAGCTTTTTTCAACCTACGCCGCCAGCCGGAACACGCTGACCGTCTGCTCCATGCGCTCGGCCTGTTCCTGCAGGGCCCGGGCCGCCGCCGCGGCTTCTTCCACCAGCGCGGCATTCTGCTGCGTGACCTGGTCCATCTGGGTCACGGCCTGATTCACCTGCGCAATGCCGCCGCTCTGTTCGTGCGACGCGCGGCTGATCTCGTCCATCATCGCCGTCACCCGCTGCACTGCCGTCACCACCTCGTTCATGGTGGTCGCGGTGTCCACAGCCAGCGCCGTGCCGTCGGCCACACGGCCGGCCGACTGTGAAATCAGCGTGCGGATCTCCTTGGCCGAATTGGCGGCGCGCTGGGCCAGCGTACGCACCTCGCCCGCCACCACGGCAAAGCCGCGCCCGGCCTCGCCGGCACGCGCCGCTTCCACGGCCGCGTTGAGCGCCAGGATATTGGTCTGGAACGCGATGCTGTCGATCACCGCAATGATGTCGACGATCCGGCGTGAGTCGGCCTCGATCTCGCTCATGGTCTGGCGCATGCGGCCCACCGACTCGCCGCCCGCCACGGCAATGCCGGCGGCTTCGGCTGCCAGCGTGCTGGCCTGGCTGGCGTTGCCGGCGTTCTGCTGCACGATCGACGTCAATTCCTCCATGCTGGCGGCGGTCTGTTCCAGCGACGACGCCTGCGCCTCGGTGCGCTGCGACAGGTCGGCATTGCCTTGCGCGATCTGTCCTGCCGCCACCAGCACGTTCTGCGCGCTGTCACGCGTATCGCCGATGATGCCGCGCCATGCCTCCACCAGCGTCATCAGGTGGCGCTTGACGTCGCTCAGTTCGTCGCGGCCCCGCGCTTCGATATGTACGCCCAGGTCGCCGTCGTTGATGCGTGTCACCAGTTCCGCCACATCGCGCGCGTCATCGCGCATGCCACGGCTGAAGCCGGCAAACAGATAGAGCGCGCCGCCCACCGTCAGCAGCGCAATGGCCACCAGCACGGCAAGCTTGCGCTGCTCGGTGGCCACGCGCTGCGCGAGCATGGCACCCGACAGGGCCGTGAACTCGCGGCTGGCCGCCGACACGGCCTCGATCGCCGCCGTGCCCTCGGCAAAGTACGCCTTGGCATCGATCGTGATCCCAGCCGACCCCAGCATGCTGACCTTGAGCGTGCGATAGAAGTTGTCCACGGCCGCCAGTTGCTTCATCGCCGCGTCCACGCGGGCCTGATACTGCGGCGCGGCGCGCTCCACACGTGCCATGTCACGGCGCGCGGATTCCAGCCCGTCCAGGATCTGGTCGGCCAGCGCAGCCAGGTCGGCCTGCTGCGCGGCGTCGGAATAGCCGCCCTGGGCGATGATGCCGGCGCCCCGGCCACGCGCCAGCGCGCTGACTTCGGCCAGCTTGGGCATCGGGCCCACGGTCAGGTTGATCAGGTAGTAGGAGCCGGCCTCCGGATCGAGGGCCAGCGACGAATGGTCGGCCACGTCGCCAATAAACAGACGTGTCTGCCTGACCAGCGCCGTATGGCGCTCGAACAGCGGCGCGGCAGGCGTGTCCAGTCCGAGCTTGCGGATCTGCTGCCACGACTCTTCCAGCTTCCGCACGTCGGGCACGATGGCAAACGATTCGATCGCGCCGGATTCGCCCAGCAGGCTTGCCAGATGCTGCGCGGCCTTGCCATCGGCCGCCTCGAAGGTGGGCCGGAAGCCGGTATTGCCGAGCAGCACGCCATTGGCCGCGCCACGGCGTACCTGCGTTTCGCGCATGAAGTCCAGCGCAATGCCAACGAGCTTGAGGCCGCGCTGTTCATCCTGCGTGTCGCGGATCGACTGCACAGACTGGTGCAGCACCGCGAACAGCGCTCCACACAGCGGGATCAGGAACAGTACGGACAGCAGCACCAGCTTGCGCGTGATGGTCAGGCGGGACATCAACCGGGTGGCGGGGGTCAGGAATGCGGTCACGATCGTCCTAGTTTTGGAGGGTCTCATTGCCCGCTGTAACGGCTTCAATTCCTGGGAATAAAGCCATTTTTCCCGCTATTTCGCTGATTATTTGATATCGCACAAATGCAGTGCGATCGGCGCACAACGCCAGTGCCGTGCGCACAAAAAAAACGCGCGGCCAAACTGCACATTTCATGCAGCCGGCCGCCCGCAGGTGCGCTGCTGAACGGACGCGATCTTCGCGGACTTACGCCGTGGCGCCGCCGTCCAGGCCAATGGTCTGACCCGAGATATAGCGGCCTGCCGGCGATGCCAGCAGCACCGCCAGACCGGCCACGTCGCTGGCCTCGGCGATACGGCGCATCGGGATATTGGCCGACAGCGCCTTTTCGCGTTCCGGGTCGCCCCACAGCGCGTCGCGCGAGAAATCGGTACGCACCGGGCCCGGATTGATGCTGTTGACGTTGATGTTGTACTGACCCAGCGTCTGCGCCAGGTTGCGCATCGCCAGGTCGGTGGCGCCCTTCGAGATGCTGTACAGCGCCAGCATGGCCGAGCCGCGCCGCGCGGCAATGCTCGACATGAAGATGATCGAACCGTCCTTGCGCTCGATCATCTGCGGCGCCAGCGCGTTCACCAGCACCAGGTTGCCACGCACGTTGCCGGCCATCACTTCGTCGAACATCTCCGGCCCCTGCCCCAGCATCGAGCCCACCGCCGTGCTGCCCGCGGCGTTCAGCACCAGTGCGTCCACGCGGCCGAATCTGGTCAGCACCTGATCGGCAAAGGCGCGCACGCTGTCGATGCTGACGATATCGCAGGCAATACCGGTGGCGTCGATGCCCTGGTCGCGCAAGCCGGCTGCGACCTTTTCCGACACAGCCGCATCGCGGCCCGACACCACCACGCGGGCACCGGCCTGGCCCAGCGCGCGGGCCATTTCCAGGCCCATGCCCTTGGTGGAGCCGGTGACGACCGCAACGCGGCCAGACATATCGAACAGTTTGAACATGACAGGTTCTCCTATGGGATGAGGAACGGGGTGCAACACTTCGATCACAGGCCGTCCGCTACCTTTTTGCATGACGACCAACATTTATTGAATAAAGTATGGACATCATCTAAACTCGGGTCAAGCAGCTTTTCCGGAAATTCGACAGAGGGGATATCGACATGGCACGCGCATCACGGGCAGTCGCCGATCAGCATAAGGCAGCCATCGAGGAAGCGTCGGCACGCCTGTTTCGCGTGCACGGCCTGCATGGCGTGTCCGTTGCGCAGGTCATGGCCGATGCCGGGCTCACGCACGGCGGCTTCTATGGCCATTTTTCGTCCAAGGACGAACTGGCCGCCGTGGGTTGCGCGCGGGCATTCAACGATTCGGCGGTGCGCTGGGAACAACGCATCGCCCAGGCAGGCGGCGATCGCCAGGCCGCCCGTCGCAACCTGGTGGAGCAGTATCTGAGCGAAGTGCATCGCGATACACCCGAACACGGTTGCCCGGCATCGGCGCTGGTTGGCGATGTGGCGCGCGAACCGGCCGGCAAGCCCGTGCGAGGCGCGTATCTGGACGGCATCAAGCAGTTGCTGTGCGCCTGGCAGCAAATCGCCCCGGACGAACGCGACGGAAACCGCACCGCCCTGCTCGAAATGGCGACGCTGGTCGGCGCCATCACGCTGGCACGCGCCACGGCCGGCGATGCCATTTCCGACGACATCCTTGCCGCGGCCCGCACGTGGCTGCTGACCACCGAAGACGTCGTGCCGGCCTGAGAGGGCCCCGGCATCACCCCTTTTCCTACCTCATCGCCCCCAACGGAGCCCCATGTTTGCGCAAGCCCTATCGAGCCGGCTGGACCGGCGCGGCATTCACTACGCGTGGATCGTCGCCGCCATCACGTTCTGCGTGATGCTGACCACTTCCGCCGCGCTCGGCCTGCCCGGCGCCTTCCTGAAGCCGCTGACCACCGAGATGGGCTGGAGCACCGACCAGGTGTCGTCGATCCTGGCCTTCCGCTTTGCATTGTTCGGACTGATGGCGCCGTTCTCGGCCATCCTGATGGAGCGTTTCGGCGTGCGTAACGTGGTCTGCGCGGCGCTGGCGCTGATTGCGGGCGGCATGGCGCTTGCCACGGTATCCACGCAGATCTGGCAACTGTTCCTGGCCTGGGGCCTGATGCTGGGCGTCGGCTCGGGGCTGACCGCCATGGTGCTGGCCGCGCTGGTCGCCAACCGCTGGTTCACGGCGCGGCGCGGACTGGTGATTGGCGTGCTGACTGCCAGTTCGGCCACCGGGCAACTGGCCTTCCTGCCCGTTGCAGCCTGGCTGATCGAGCATATGGGCTGGCGCGTGGCGGTGCTGCCTGTGCTGGCCGCCTGTGGCGCGCTGGCGGTGGTGGTGCTGGGCTTCATGCGCGGCCGCCCGTCGGACGTGGGCCTGGCACCTTATGGCGAAGTGCCGGGGGCGGTTGCCGTGGCAGCGGCACCTGCCGCGCCGTTGTCGTGGGCCGGGCCATTCGTGGTGCTGCGCGACGCCGCGCGTACGCAGACGTTCTGGATCCTGGCCGGCACGTTCTTTATCTGCGGCCTGTCGACCAACGGACTGATCCAGACCCACTTTATCTCGCTATGCGCGGACTTCGGCATGTCCGCCGTACCAGCCGCCTCGGCGCTGGCAATGATGGGCGCATTCGACTTCGTCGGCACCATCATGTCCGGCTGGCTCTCGGATCGGTATGACAGCCGCAAGCTGCTGTTCTGGTACTACGCGCTGCGCGGGCTGTCGCTGTTCTGGCTGCCGCACTCGGAATTCACGCTCTATGGCCTGTCCGTGTTTGCGATGTTCTACGGCCTGGACTGGATCGCCACGGTGCCACCCACCATCAAGCTGGCCGGCAGCACGTTCGGCCGCGAGCGCGCGCCGATGGTGTTTGGCTGGATCTTCGCGGCGCACCAGATCGGCGCGGCTACGGCGGCCTTTGGCGCCGGGCTGTCGCGCACGCTGTGGCTGACGTACTCCCCGGCGCTCTACGTTGCCGGCAGCGCCTGCCTGGTGGCTGCCCTGCTGGCGCTGATGGTGCGCCGCAAGGCCCCCGAAGCCACGCCCCAGCCTGCGCGGGCCTGAGGCATCCCCCTCTGCCCCTTGTCCCTCAGCGTTCGCGGCTGGCCGCCACGAACGCATCGATCAAGGCGGCGGCCGACGCCCGTTTGAGCGCCGACTGCCGCACCAGCACACCGATCTCGCGATACAGCGGCTGGCCCGGCATCGGCACCTCCTTGATGTGCGGGGTCTGCCGCAACGGCACCAGCGCCGACGGAATGATCGCGCAGCCCAGCCCCTCGCTCACCATCTGCAGGATCACGGCGGGCTCGTCCAGCTCCATGCCCTCGCGCACCCATAGCCGGTGCCGCCGCAGGTAGCGATCCACCAGCTGCCCGCCCGTGGAATGGCGGTTGTAGCGGATGAATGGCACGGTTTCCAGCAATGCCTTCAGGTTGTCTGGGGCGTCGGGCGGCGCCACGGCAACAAAGCGTTCGTGGATCAGCGGCACCCATTTCAGTTCTGGTGGAATGCCCAGACGCGGCTTCACCAGCACGGCGATATCAAGTTCCCGGGCATCCACCTGGGTCAGCAGCTGGGTCGACATGCCCGGCACGATGTTCACATGGGTGTCCGGATGCGCCACGCGGAAGCGCTGCATCGCCTGCGGCAGCAGGCTCGATTGCACGGTGGACACGGCGCCCAGGTCCAGCGGCGCCATGTCGCGCTGCGCCCGCGCACCTTTCATCGATTCGTAAATGCCGACGATACGCGCAGCATCGTCCAGCATCTGCCGGCCTTCGTCACTCAACGCCACCGATTTTCCCGAGCGGTCGAACAACGTGCAGCCCAGATCCTCCTCCAGGCGGCGGATCTGGGTGCTGACGGCGGATTGCGTCAGGCCGAGCCGCGTGCCGGCGGCGGAAAACGAGCCGGTTTCGGCGGCCACGAGGAAGGTCTTGAAATAGCGCAGCAAGGGTCGATTCAAGCATCGAAATTTTCGATACTTAGTCAAAAAATGATTCGTTTCATATTACGAGTTCTGCTGATTACAATCAACGACATACCCCACAACTGCCCTGCAAAAGAGTCACAGCGATGAGCGCCACGCCCCTGTTCCACCTTGCCTTTCCGGTTCACGATCTTGCCGCCGCACGTCAGTTCTACGGCGATCTGCTGGGTTGCCCCGAAGGCCGCAGTTCCGACGCCTGGATCGATTTCAACTTCTACGGCCACCAGGTAGTGGCGCATCTGTCGCCGGATGAATGCGGCCACCGCGCCACCAGCGCCGTGGACGGCGACGACGTGCCGGTGCGCCATTTCGGCGCGATCCTGCCCATGGCCGAATGGGAGCGCCTGGCCGACAAGCTGCGCGGCGCCGGCACGAAGTTCGTGATCGAGCCGCATGTGCGCTTCAAGGGCCAGGTGGGCGAGCAGGCCACGATGTTCTTCCTGGACCCATCGGGCAATGCGCTCGAATTCAAGGCGTTCGGCGACCTGAGCCAGGTGTTTGCGAAGTAATCCCGCGTAGCAATCCACCCTACCTATATAGAGACAGAGCGAGACATGACCGATTTCGTGATCCAACCTGCGCCGCAGGCCAGCGTAGCCGTCGCCGGCAGCCAGGCCCGTTTTCCGATCCGCCGCGTGTTCTGCGTGGGCCGCAATTACGCGGCGCATGCGCGAGAGATGGGCAAGGACCCCGACCGCGAGCCGCCGTTCTTCTTCACGAAGCCGGCTGACGCCGTGGTGGCCGCCGAGGGCACCGTGCCCTATCCGCCGCTGACCGAAAACCTGCATCACGAGATCGAGCTTGTCGTGGCAATCGGCAAGGCTGGCGCCAACGTCAAGCCCGAACAGGCGCTGGACCTGGTGTGGGGCTATGGCGTGGGCGTCGACATGACGCGCCGCGACCTGCAGGACGTTGCCAAGAAGATGAGCCGTCCGTGGGACTGGTCGAAGTCGTTCGACGCGTCGGGCCCGTGCGGCCCGCTGCAGCCGGCGTCGGCAATCGGCCATCCGGCCAAGGGCGCCATCTGGCTCAAGGTCAATGGCGAAACGCGCCAGCAAGGCGATCTGACCGAGCTGATCTGGCCCGTGGCCGATGTCATCGCCTATATCTCCGAGGCCATGACGCTGCAGCCCGGCGACCTGATCTTCACCGGCACCCCGGCGGGCGTGGGCGCACTGAACCCGGGTGACGCCGTAACGGCGGGCGCGGAAGGTGTCGGCGAGATCGCTTTCACGATCGGCAAGCGCTAAGCCTGCACTTGCAACTGCACAAGGCGGTGATGCCCCGGCGAGGGGCGTCACCGCTTTTTTTCGTTTAAATTCAGTGAATTAGGGCCTCAACGGGCCTTGCCTAGAGCAAAACCTCCACCTGACACATCGGAATTTCTTCAAATTCTCCTTGCCTATCTATCTAGTAGTAGATAATATTCGAGCCATGGACGACGCAACGCAGCAAACAAGCAAAGCAGCGAAGCCGAATCCAAGCATCACAAGTTTGTTTGTCAGTACCGGAAGCGGTCTTTTTTTTAGCGCAGCGTATCTATCTAGCAGTAGATAGCAGTAGCAAAAGAAGACGCTGATTCGCAGCACAGACATCGGCCAGCGATCCACACACGAACCGAGATCGCCTGCCTTGCAAAGGAGAGCATCATGAACGCCAAGACCATCGTTACCGCCGCCGCCCTCGCCGCCGCTTTTGTCACCGGCGCTGTCCAGGCCGCCCCCGCCGCCCAGAAGGCTGGCGAAGTCTACGGTTACAGCTACCGCGTGCAGGACCAGCGCAACGCCTTCACCGACGGCGCGCGCCAGGGCAAGTTCGATTCGTTCAGCGAAGGTGCCCGCATCGGTAACCGCGACGCCTTTACGGACGGTGCCCGCGTGACCAACCGTGACGGCCTGGTTGCCAGCATCAACGGCCGCCGTGACGTCTACACCGACGGTGCCCGCGTGACGAACCGCGACGGCCTGGTTGCCAGCATCGGCAGCCGCGACGTCTACACCGATGGTGCCCGCGTCGGCAAGGCCGACCCGTTCACCGACGGCGCCAAGATCGGCAAGTTCGACCCGTACACCGACGGTGCCCGCACGGTCGCCGGCCTGGACCGCACGGGTGTCTCGGCTGAACCGTCGCGCAGCTTCGACGTGTACACCGACGGCGCACTCGCCTGATTCCCGCAACGGCCGTGACCCGGTAGCCAAGCCGGGCCGCGGCCGGAAACAGATACCTGGAGTTTCATCATGACCTTGCGTGACACAGCCCTGATCCTGGGCGGCTGGGTGGTGCTCTGCCTCACCAGCGGCGCAGTCCTCTCGCTGGTTGCGCAGTCGCTGTCCGTCTGACCCAGGACATCCTGGCGAAGACAGAAGGGCGAACAACCGGAGGGTCCACCGCCACAAAGGCGCGGACAGCAGACATGAAAACGCATACCGTACGCGATCAATTGCTCGAGCACGCCTCCGTGCTGATCCGGCAACGGGGCTACAACGGTTTCAGCTACCGCGACCTCGCGGAGCTGGTGGGCGTGAAGACATCGAGCATCCACTACTACTTCCCGGCCAAGGACGACCTGGTGCTGGAAGTGGTGCGCCTGTACCGTGAGCGCTCGAAGGCGCGGCTGGCGGCCATCGACACCTCGCTGCCGCTGATCGAGCAGGCCGAGCGATATGTTGGGCCGCTGCGCAACGACATCGAGCTGAACCAGATCTGCCTGGCCGGCATGTTGTCCGCCGAGGTGCTGGCACTGCCCGATGCGATCCGCAGCTACCTGCAGGCGCATTTCCAGGCCAACGAAACCTGGATTACCAACCTGCTGCACCGCGCCGAAGCCGAACGGGGCCAGCCGTATCCGGTGCCGCCGCAGTTGCTGGCGAAGGTGCTGTATGGCGCGATCCAGAACGGCATCATCACCGCGCGGATGTCGGGTTCGAGCGACCGGCTGGACGCCGCTGCCGACATGCTGCTGGGTGCCGTGCGCGGTTCGATGTGCGCGGTGACCGAGCACGAACCGGCCATGGCCTGAATGGCCTGAACAATTTCTGGGCGCCCCGGTTCAGGCGCCCGACGCCCGCCGTCCGCTCTCACGACGGGCGTCATCCGTTTCTCCGACGCCGGGATCGTCCCCCGGCGATTTTTTTTGTTTTTTTGTTTTTTTTGTTTACGCGGCGGTCTTCCTTGCCGCCACCCTGGTTGCCGGCTTCTTGCCCGCAGCCACCTTCTTTGCGGCCACCTTCTTTGCTGCCACTTTCTTCGTAGCGGCTTTCTTCGCCGCCACCTTCTTCCCTGCCGGCGCCTCCCCGGCGGCTTCGATCACCACCCACGCCGGCGCATGATCGCTGGCCTTCTCCTCGCCCCGCACCCATTTGTCGACGCCCGCATCGCGCATGCGCAGCCCGGGGCTCAGCAGCAGGTGGTCGATCCGCAGTCCGGAGTTGGTTTGCCAGTGCTGCCGGAAGTAATCCCAGAACGTGTAGATCTTCTCGTCGGGAAAGCGTGCGCGCAGCGCATCGGTCCACCCCTGCGCCAGCAGGCGCCGGTAGCATTCGCGGCTTTCGGGCTGCAGCAGCGCATCCTTGAGCCAAGAGCGCGTGTTGTAGATGTCGTCGTCGGTCGGCACCACGTTGTAGTCGCCCGCAATCACCACCGGATGGCCGCTCTGCAGCAATGTCTGCGCATGGCCGATCAGCCGCTCGAACCACGCCAGCTTGTAATCGAATTTCGGGCCCGGCTGCGGATTGCCGTTGGGCAGGTACAGGCAGGCAATCAGCACGCCCCCGACAGCGGCCTCCAGGTAGCGGCTCTGCGTGTCGTCGTCGCCGCCCGGCAGGCCACGCCGCACCTCTACGGGATCTGCGCCCCGGGCCAGTATTGCCACGCCGTTCCACGATTTCTGGCCGTGCCAGATCGCCCCATATCCGGCGGCACGAATCTCGTCGATTGGAAACCCCTCGTCCACCGCCTTCAGTTCCTGCAGGCAGGCCACATCGGGCGCCTCGCGTTCGAGCCAGGCCAGCAACGCCTGCAGGCGGGTGCGCACACCATTGATATTGAAGGTGGCGATCTTGAGCGGATGCATCGGAACGTTCTCCTTTCGGGCCGTTTTCCATCTTAGATTCCCGCGCCGGGATTTCCTGTCGGTGTCCGATCACTGTATATTCATACAGTCCCGCAATTTCCACCTCATTTGCGTCTTGTCCGCCACACCCGACCAACCGCCCCGCTATACCGTCGCCGTGCGCACCCTGTGCGAGTTCACGGCCAAGGCGGGCGACCTCGACCTGCGCTTCACGCCGTCGCCCACCGGGCAGGAGGGCGTGGCCGGGCATGGCGTGGTGACCAGCCGGCGCGGGCCCGGCTATGAGGCCGAGGTGGCGCTGTCGGGGGATTTCGAAGGCCTGCGCGTGCGCGGGCGGGCCGATGGCTACAACCCGGTGACCAACCGGGTCGAGGAAATCAAGACGGTGCGCGGCCAGAAGGTGGAGATTCCGCAGAACCACCAGGCATTGCACTGGGCCCAGGCCAAGATCTATGGCTGGCTGCTGTGCCAGTCGCGCGAGCTGAAGCAGATCGATGTGGCACTGGTCTACTTCGATATCGTCAGCCAGCAGGAACGCGTGCTCAGGGAGCGCTTCGACGCGCAGGCGCTGCGCGAGTTCTTCGAGGATAGCTGCCGCCGCTTCATGCACTGGGCCGAACGCGAGGCCGCCCATCGCAGCGGCCGCGACGCAGGGCTGGCGGCGCTGGCCTTTCCGCACGGCACATTCCGCGAAGGCCAGCGCCTGCTGGCGGAATCGGTCTACAAGGCCAACGCGTTGGCGCGCACGCTGCTGGCGCAGGCGCCAACCGGCATCGGCAAGTCGATCGGCACGGTGTTTCCGGCGCTCAAGGCCATGCCGACCCAGCGCATCGACAAGGTGTTCTTCCTGTCGGCGCGATCCACGGGCCGTGCCGTGGCACTGCACGCCACGCGGCAGCTCAGGCAGAACGCCGCCGAGACACCGCTGCGTGTGCTGGAGCTGACCGCACGTGACAAGGCCTGCGAACATCCCGAGCTGGCCTGCCACGGCGAATCTTGCCCGCTGGCGCAAGGCTTCTACGACCGCCTGCCCGCTGCCCGCGATGCCGCCAGCCGCGCGCCGCTGCTGGACCGCGCCACCACGCGCGAGATTGCCCGCGCGCACCAGGTCTGCCCCTACTACCTGGCCCAGGAAATGATCCGCTGGAGCGATCTGGTGGTGGGCGACTACAACTATTACTTCGATCGCAGCGCGCTGCTGTACATGCTGACCGCGATGAACGAGTGGCGTGTCAGCGTGCTGGTGGACGAGGCGCACAACCTGGTGGACCGGGGCCGCGCGATGTACACGTCCACGCTTGACCACGCGGCGTTCCGTGGCGTGCGGCTGGCCGCGCCCGGCGCGCTGAAGCGGCCGATGGACCGCGTCTACCGCCAGTGGAATGCGCTGGCAAAGTCCGGCGATGCCGCGTACGAAACGCGCGGCGAGGAGCCCGCTGCCTTCGTCGAGGCGCTGGTCCAGCTTTGCACGGCCATCATCGACGACATGAGCGAGCATCCGCAGCGGCACGACGCCGCGCTGGAGCGCTTCTACTTCGATGCCATGCACTTCCTGCGGCTGGCCGAGCAGATGACCGAGTACGGCGGCAAGCATTCGCTGTTCGACATCACGCGCACGCCGCGCAAGCGGGGCAGCTTCGACGCCGACCTGTGCGTGCGCAACCTGCTGCCGGCCCCGTACCTGGCGCCGCGCTTTGCCGGCACGCATTCGACCACGCTGTTTTCGGCCACGCTGCAGCCGGCCGACTACTACCACAACCTGCTGGGGCTGCCCGCCAGCACGGTGTCGGTGGAAGTGCCATCGCCATTCCACGCCGCGCAGCTCGACGTTCACGTGGCACGTCATATCTCCACGCGCTACGCCCAGCGCCAGCGCTCGCTGCCCGCCATCGTGCAGCTGATGGCCGACCAGTTTGCACGCCGTCCCGGCAACTACCTGGCGTTCTTCAGCAGCCACGACTACCTGCAGCAGGCCGCCGCGCTACTGGCCGAACACCATCCCGACATTCCGATCTGGTCACAGGCGCGCGGCATGACCGAGGCGGGCCAGGCGGCATTCCTGGACGCCTTCGCGCCCGGCGGCCAGGGCATCGGCTTCGCGGTGCTCGGCGGGGTGTTTTCCGAGGGTGTGGATTTGCCCGGCGACCGCCTGATCGGTGCCTTCGTGGCGACGCTGGGCCTGCCGCAGATCAATCCGGTGAACGAACAGCTGCGCGACCGCATGGAGACCGTCTTCGGGCAGGGCTACGACTACGCCTACCTGTATCCCGGCCTGCGCAAGGTGGTGCAGGCCGCGGGCCGCGTGATCCGCACCCAGCAGGACCGCGGCGTGGTCTGGCTGATCGACGACCGCTATGCGCGCGCCGAAGTGCAGGCGCTATTGCCGGCATGGTGGGAAATTCTTACCGGCCCGCCGGCGCACGTGCGTGCGCTGTCGCTGGCAGAATGACGGTTACGCCGCTGGCGCGGAAATCGCGTGGCAGGGCATCAGACCATCACCAGACCACCATGTATCGACGGAGCCCCGACCGATGAGCATGACCCACACCTTTGCCACGACAGAACCGTCGCGCGACGAGATCGACGCACTGCGCGGCGCCACCATCCTGGAGTTCGGCACGCCCTGGTGCGGCTTCTGCCAGCGCGCCCAGCCGTTGATTGAATCGGCGTTCGGCCAGCACCCCGGCATCGACCATATCAAGGTGGAAGATGGCAGCGGCCGCCCGCTGGGCCGATCGTTCCGCGTGAAGCTCTGGCCCACGCTGGTGTTCCTGCGCGACGGCCAGGAAGTGGCGCGCCTGGTGCGTCCGAACGACACCCGGGACATTACCGAGGCCATGCGGAAGATCGACCAGTGATTTCCCGCCGCGCGCGCCTGGCGTTCGCTTTGTCCCACTGAACGTTCCATTCGTGCCTTGATGATGTGCAAAGGGCGGCGCTAAGGTTGTGCCTGCCCTGCTGGCTGTTTGACGAGTGCAATACCTCGGCGTGACGGCCCATCAAAACATCAAGGAGACAACGCGTGTTCCAGCCCCAACGCCGCAAGGTGCTTGGCCTGGGCGTGGCCGCCGCCGGCGCCGCCCTGCTGCCCCAGATTCCGTTTGCACAACCGGCCGCCAAGTCTGGCGGCACCCGCCTGATCCTGCTCGGCACCAAAGGCGGCCCGCGCGTGGGCGGGTCGCGTTCCAACCCGGCCAACCTGCTGCTGATCAACGGCGTGCCCTACGTGATCGACTGCGGCACCGGCGTGTCACGTCAGATGGTCAATGCCGGCGTGCCGCTGTCGGCGCTGCGCTACGTGTTTATCAGCCACCATCATTCGGACCACGACCTCGAATACGGCAACCTGATCTACAACGCCTGGGCCACGGGCCTGAACCAGACCGTGCATGCCTACGGGCCCAGCGGCACGGCCGAGATGACGCGCACCTACTGGGCGCTGAACCGCTTCGACATCGACACGCGCATCGCCGACGAAGGCCGCCCCGATATCCGCAAGCTGGTAGAGGCCACCGATATCACCGGCAACGGCGTGGTGCTGCAGAACGCCGACGTCAAGGTCACGGCATTCCGCACGCCCCACCCGCCCATCGTGGACAACTTCGCCTACAAGTTCGAGACGGCCGACCGCACCATCGTGTTTTCCAGCGACACCGCCTACAACCCGAAACTGGCCGAGTTCGCCAGGGGCGCTGACGTGCTGGTGCACGAGGCCATGTACGGCCCCGGCATCGACGCCCTGGTCTCACGCGTTGCCAACGGCGCCACCATCAAGAAACACTTCCTGGAAAGCCACACGCTGACCGAGGACGTCGGCCGCATCGCCGCGGCGGCAGGCGTAAAGACGCTGGTACTCAGCCATTTCGTACCGGGCGACGACGACCGCATCACCGACGAGATGTGGGCCGCCGACGTCCGCAAGCACTTCAACGGGCGGATCGTGGTGGGGAAGGATTTGATGGAGGTGCGGTAGGCTTTGACAGCCAACCCAATGGATCGACAACCATCAGCCCGCACTATGGCGGGCTGCTTTTACTCGCCAACCGCAAAATCAATCTGGCTTGAATCCCTTGAACGTCTTGGTGTCCGCTACGGCATAGTAAAGCTGTATGCCCTTTCCCTTGGCAGGCGCAAATCGACCGATATACCCGGCCATCACGAACGCCGCAGAGCCCTGCCCGGTCGATTCCACTACACATACGTACCGGCTTGTTCCCTGTGTCACGACGCCATAACCAGCGCGCAAGGGGACTTCCAAAGGTGCCGGCTTCCATCGCGTAAGTGGAATGGCCGTCCGGATATACCCGCGACGTCTGTCTACAAATACATAGTCGTTATCCCCGCCCTTGCTGACGGCGTATCCGACGCGGACACCGGGCAACCGCTCCGGCCAGGTCAAGCGGTAGCCGGGAACGTCCTCAACCACCTGATGGCCGCTCGCCCCCATCACGACGGAAATGCCGGCAGCCGTTGAATACCCGAGCAGGCAACTTTCGATGACAGCTTGCGGCGGCTGCGCGTGGGCAACGGAACAGCAACCGACAAGTAAAAATACAGATGGCGCGAATCGCATTACCTGTGCGCCTTTCCTCTGGAAATCTTCAGCCATTCGCTCCCAAATTTCCAAAATATCGTTCCTCCATGGGCCGCAGTGGATTCGTAAGTGTATGGATATGTTCCTATAACCTTTCGTTCCTGAACGATTTTTCCGCGTCGTCTCTTCTTGACAACGATCGATAGCTCATACTCGCCATCCGTCGCTTTGACATCATAGATGTTGTGTCGCGGATCGGAGAAATATATTCCCGCTCTAACCTTCTGATGAGCCTTGTAGTTTGATTTGATATCGGCACCATCCCAGAAATATGCGCCATTTGAGTGGTCTACACCATCCGCAAAGGCATTTTGTGCCGCCGCTATTGCGACAGACATCTCAGGCGATTTTTCTATTTGAGCATCCGTCGATTTCATTAGCTTTGCAAATCTTTGATTACCGTCGGCCACGACAAAACTGAAGGACCGCTCCTTCGTCGTGAAGATGGCCATAGTTTGATATCCACGTGCCTTCATTTGCCTGACCATAACGCTGGCAATGGCCGCCATTTCCTCATAGACATTCTTCGGTGACGATTCGCCATAAGCAATCGCGGCCAGCAATCTCGTTTCCGAATCGTAGCTCATGCCTGCCGCCCCTCATGCCAAATAACCGCTTCTAAATAGCATTGCCCCGCCACGGCTTGAGTGCACCCGTTATCCATCAATTGATCCCTGAATACCATCTCGCCGTCGATATAAAGATCGTAGCGCAGGCCGGTCACGCGTTCACCCGACCGGGTATTTACTACCTCAAAATACTGCTCAATTACTTCGTCATCACTGTCGGACTGACAATCTTGCACCGACGCTGGAGCAAGCGAGCGCGCGTCACAGATTTCAACCCACGAGTCATGCTGAGTTTCAATAACAAGTGGTTTCTCGGTACACCCGCAATAGACCCGAGCGCCAGATACCAACGCCTGTCTGCCGTCCTGACCGAAGTCCGGAAAACAGTTATTGAATACACGCCCGGTCGATTTACACGCAGGGCAGGTTGCCACATCGCCTTCGGACCCTACTGCCTTCCCCATATCAATGAAACCGTGGTCCGTGACAATCAACTGCCCGCCGGTACTGGTGGGATCCATATCTCGCAAGAAAAATCGAATATCTCTCATCGGTCCACCTGACCCTTTTCTAGATTGATAATCCCCCCATATGGCTGGTTTCTTGTGCTACGAGAGTACGACATTTCTGACCTCCGAGAGATTTTGGACAAGCCCCACATCTCTAGCACGAGGCACCGCTCACAAAAATCGCATATCTCCGATTTCCATAACCCAACAAAACAAAAAGCCCGCACATGGCGGGCTTTTCACTCGTTCATCCGCAACCCTGCTCACAAATCCAGCGGCATCGCGCTTGTGCACTTGATTTCGTCCAGGCACACGCTTGACTTCACGCCGCTCACGCCGGGGATGCGCATCAGGGTGTCGAGCAGGAAGTCGGACAGCGACTTCAGGTCCCTGGCCACGACCTTCAGTACGTAGTCGATGTCGCCGGTCACGGAGAAGCACTCCTGGATCTGGGCGAGTTCCGCCACCAGTCCCTTGAATTTGGACAAATCGCGAATATGGCCGCGTTCCATCGTCACGTGGATGAACGCCGTCACGCCAAATCCCAGCGCGTTGCTGTCGAGCCGCGCCTCGTAACGCTTGATGATGCCGCCCTCCTCCAGGCGGCGGTGGCGTCGCAGCGTCTGGGCCGGGGACAGGTTGATCGCCTCGGACAGTTCCAGGTTGGTGGCGCGCCCATGTTCCTGCAGCTCCGCCAGCAGGCGGCGATCGATGCGGTCGAGGTCGGTTTGCTGCATTCTGATTTCCTGAGATGGCGGTTTGACGAAATCTTATCTCATCTTTCAGGGTTTCCCTGCGTGCCTTACGAAATCCTATTTAGCGGGGCGGGTTCTACAATTTCCTCACGTTGCGCAGCCCGCCAAGCGTCCCTCAAGCCACTCGCGCGGCTGCCTCACCGAAATATTATTTCCATCCCCTCTCTCGCCCCCGAGGTGCTCCGATCATGGCCGACCTGTTTGAAAACCCGATGCAACTGATGGGCTTCGAGTTCGTTGAATTCGCCTCGCCCACGCCCAACGTGCTGGAACCGCTGTTCGAGAAAATGGGCTTTACGCTGGTGGCCCGTCACCGCTCGAAGGACGTGGTGCTGTATCGCCAGGGCGACATCAACTTCATCGTCAACAACGAGCCGCATAGCGAAGCCGCCTATTTCGCCGCCGAACACGGCCCCAGCGCCTGCGGCATGGCCTTCCGCGTCAAGGACTCGCACAAGGCGTACAACCGCGCGCTGATGCTGGGCGCCCAGCCGATCGAGATCGCCACGGGCCCGATGGAACTGCGGCTGCCGGCCATCAAGGGCATTGGCGGCGCGCCGCTGTACCTGATCGACCGCTTCGAGGACGGCAAGTCGATCTATGACATCGACTTCGAATATATCGAGGGCGTGGACCGCCACCCGAAGGGCCACGGCCTCAAGCTGATCGACCACCTGACGCACAACGTCTACCGTGGCCGCATGGCTTACTGGGCTAACTTCTACGAACGTCTGTTCAACTTCCGCGAAATCCGCTATTTCGACATCCAGGGCGAGTACACGGGCCTGACCTCGAAGGCGATGACCGCGCCGGACGGCAAGATCCGCATTCCGCTGAACGAGGAATCGTCCAAGGGTGCGGGCCAGATCGAGGAATTCCTGATGGCATTCAACGGCGAAGGCATCCAGCACATCGCCTTTGCCGTGGACAACCTGATCGACGTCATCGACAGCCTGCAACTGGCCGGCGTCGAACTGATGACCGCCCCGAACGACTATTACTACCAGGCCCTGGACACCCGCCTGCCGGGCCACGGCCAGCCGGTGGACCAGCTCAAGGCCCGCGGCATCCTGGTGGACGGCACCACCGAAGGCGGCCGGCCGCGCCTGCTGCTGCAGATCTTCTCGAAGACCGTGCTGGGCCCGGTGTTCTTCGAATACATCCAGCGTTCGGGCGACGATGGCTTCGGTGAAGGCAACTTCAAGGCGCTGTTCGAATCGCTCGAACGCGACCAGATCGAGCGCGGCACGCTGAAGGTGTGACGCATCCGGCCCGGCGCTGAACCGGGCCGACCCATTTCCCTGCTTTTCCAAGCGTGTGCCGGTAAACTCCCGGGTTTTCGCCGGCGCGCACCCCCGCGTCCGGCGTTACCCGCGCCGGCGTTTTTTCAAAGCGCCCAATCCCAAAGAGGCGCGCCGCCATTCCACAAGAATGGGTAGAGGATAGACACCCCAATGCATGCTTCCGATAGCCAAGGCACGCTCAAGCGTGGCCTGAAGAATCGCCATATCCAGCTGATTGCGCTAGGCGGCGCCATCGGCACCGGCCTGTTCCTGGGCATCGCCCAGACCATCAAGCTGGCCGGCCCGTCCGTGCTGCTGGGCTACGCGCTGGCCGGCATCGTCGCGTTCTTCATCATGCGCCAGTTGGGCGAGATGGTCGTCGACGAACCGGTGGCCGGCTCGTTCAGCTACTTCGCCAACAAGTATTGCGGCCACTTTGCCGGCTTCATGTCCGGCTGGAACTACTGGGTGCTGTACATCCTGGTCAGCATGGCCGAACTGTCGGCGGTGGGCATCTACGTCCAGTACTGGTGGCCGGGCATCCCGACATGGGTGTCGGCGCTGGGCTTCTTCGTCGTCATCAACGCCATCAACCTGGCCAGCGTGAAATCGTTCGGCGAGATGGAATTCTGGTTCTCGATCATCAAGGTCGCTGCCATCGTCGGCATGATCGGCTTTGGCGGCTACATGCTGGGTACCGGCGGCGCCGGCCCCGAAGCCAGCGTGGCCAACCTGTGGCAGCACGGCGGCTTCTTCCCGAACGGGCTGGGCGGACTGGTGATGGCGATGGCGGTGATCATGTTCTCGTTCGGCGGCCTGGAGCTGGTGGGCATTACCGCTGCCGAGGCCGACAACCCGGGCAAGAGCATCCCCAAGGCCACCAACCAGGTGATCTACCGCATCCTGATCTTCTACGTTGGCGCGCTGGCCGTGCTGCTGTCGCTGTACCCGTGGCAGAAGGTGGTCACCGGCGGCAGCCCGTTCGTGCTGATCTTCCATGCGATGAACAGCGATATCGTGGCCACCGTGCTGAACGTGGTGGTGCTGACGGCGGCGCTGTCGGTCTACAACAGCGGCGTCTACTGCAACAGCCGCATGCTGCTGGGCCTGGCGCAACAGGGCAACGCCCCGCGTGCGCTGATGAAGGTGAACCGTCGCGGCATTCCGCTGGCCGCGCTGGGCGTATCGGCCCTGGCCACCGGCCTCTGCGTGCTGGTCAACTACTTCATGCCCGGTGAAGCCTTCGAACTGCTGATGGGACTGGTGGTCTCGGCCCTGATCATCAACTGGGCCATGATCAGCATCATTCACCTGATGTTCCGCCGTGCCAAGCGCGCCGAAGGCAAGACCACGGCCTTCCAGAGCCTGGGCTACCCGCTGACGAACTACGTGACGCTGATCTTCCTGGCCGGCATCCTGGTGGTGATGTTCCTGACGCCGGGCCTGCGCATTTCGGTCTACCTGATTCCGGTCTGGCTGGTCATTCTTGGCGTAAGCTATCGCCTCCGGCAGAAGAACGCCGGTTCGGCCATGCCCGCCGCGAGCGCCCAGATCCAGTAACCTGCCTGAGCGGCCCGTGTGCGCACCGGGCCGCAGCCCCCCTGAACCCGCAAGCCAGACGCATCCCATGTTCGAACACATCGAAGCCTTTCCCGGTGACCCGATCCTCTCGCTCAACGAGGATTTTCAGCAGGACCCGCGTACCAACAAGGTCAACCTGAGCATCGGCATCTACTTTGACGACGAAGGCCGCCTGCCCGTCATGCAGGCCGTGGCCGAAGCCGAAGCCGCGCTCCTGTCGGACATGGGCCCCCGCCCCTACCTGCCGATGGCCGGCATCGCCGCGTACCGCCAGGCCGTGCAGGCGCTGGTGTTCGGCGACGACTGCGCCGCCCGCGCCGAAGGCCGTATCGCCACGCTGCAGACGCTGGGCGGCTCGGGCGCACTGCGCGTGGGCGCGGACTTCCTGAAACGCTATTTCCCGACCGCGGAAATGTGGATCAGCGACCCGAGCTGGGAAAACCACCGCGTGGTGTTTGAACGCGCCGGCTTCAAGGTCAATACCTACCCGTACTACGACGCCGAAACCGGCGGCCTCAAGTTCGACGCCATGCTGGCGGCCATCGACGCCATTCCGCAGGGCGGCATCGTGCTGCTGCACGCCTGCTGTCACAACCCGACCGGCGTGGACCTGAACGAAGACCAGTGGCGCCAGGTGATCGGCGTGCTGAAGGCTCGCAAGCTGCTGCCGTTCGTCGACATGGCCTACCAGGGCTTTGGCTCGGGCCTGGACGACGACGCCTTTGCCGTGCGCGAACTGGCCCGCCAGAACGTGCCCGCGCTGGTGGCCAACTCATTCTCGAAGAATTTCTCGCTATACGGCGAACGCTGCGGCGGGCTCTCCGTGATCTGCCAGAGCGCCGACGAAGCCAGCCGCGTGCTGGGCCAGCTGACCGGCGCCGTGCGCGCCAACTACAGCAACCCGCCCACCCACGGCGCCCGCGTGGTGGCCCGCGTGCTGACCACGCCGGCCCTGCGCCAGAGCTGGGAAACGGAACTGGCAGCCATGTGCCAGCGCATCACTTGCATGCGCCAGGCCATCCACGACCAGCTGCGCGAGCATGTCAGCGGCGAAAAGCTGTCGCGTTACATCAAGCAGCGCGGCATGTTCACCTACACGGGCCTGTCGGCCGACCAGGTGGACCGCCTGAAGAACGAGCACGGCGTCTACGTGCTGCGCTCTGGCCGCATGTGCGTGGCCGGCCTGAACGAGCGCAACGTCGGCGTGGTGGCGAATGCCATCGGCCAGGTGCTGAAGAGCTGATAGCTGGACCGCGCCCCTTCGACGCGCCATCGCGTTTTAAGCAAACAGCCACCCTCGGGTGGCTGTTTTTTTGCCCGGACGATATCGTCCAAACCATGCCGGCCGCTCAGACCTGCGCCTGTCCGCCATCGGCGGCGATTTCGGCGCCGTTGATGAAGCTCGAATCGTCGGACGCCAGGAACGTCACCACGCGGGCGATTTCCTCGGGGGCGCCCAGCCGGCCCATCGGCACCAGCGACGCCAGGTAGCCCAGCAGCCCGTCCTGCCCGGCCTTGGTGTCGCCGCCCAGTTCGGCCAGCCCCACCGTGTGCGTGGAACCGGGGCTCACCACGTTCACGCGGATGCCGCGATCCTTGAGGTCCAGCACCCAGCTGCGGGCCAGGCCGCGCACCGCCGCCTTCGAGGCGCTGTAGATGCTGAACGCCGGCGTGCCCGTCGATCCGGCGATCGAGCCGGTCAGGATGATGGAACCGCCCTTGCCCATCAGCGGCAGCGCCTTCTGCACCGTGAACACCACGGCGCGGACATTGCGATTGAACGTATCGTCGAAATGCTGCGCCGTGATCTCGCCCAGCGGGGCCATGGTGCCGCCGCCGGCATTGGCGAACAGCACGTCCAGGCGCCCATCGCCCTCGCGGATCGTGTTGACCAGCGCATCGAGGTCGGCCTCGCGGGTCACGTCGCCTTGCACGCCTACCGCGCCATGGCCGATGGCTGCCACGGCCTTGTCGAGTTCCGCCGCGCGACGGCCGGTCACATACACCTTCGCGCCCTCGCGGGCCAGGTCCTGTGCGGCAGCCAGTCCGATGCCGCTCGTGCCGCCGGTTACCAGGGCGATCTTGCCTTCCAGTCGCTTGCTCATGATGTTTCCTTTCGTGTTGAAGAGTGGATGGCTTGACTGTAGGCGTTAATGATTTGGGAATAAACACGTAGAAAATTAAATCATTATTCATCACCATGAATAATCAGGCATACTGCGTGCGGTCCCACCCTCCCGGCCGTTTTTTCGCCTTCCCTGCCATGGATCAACTGCAAGCCCTGCGCGTGTTTGTGCGCATCGCCGAATCCGGCGGTTTCAGCAAGGCCGCCGACACGCTCAACATTCCGCGCCCCACCGTCACCAAGCTGATCCAGGATTTGGAGTCGCACCTGCGCATCAAGCTGTTCCAGCGGTCCACCCGCAAGGTGGTAGTGACCGACGAGGGGCAGGCGTACTACCGCCGCGCGGTCAAGGTGCTGGCCGATGTGGACGAAATGGACACGCTGTTTGCCGATGCCCGCGGCGCACCGCGCTGGCGTCTGCGCGTGGACGTCGGGTCGTCGCTGGCCAACCTGATCCTGCTGCCCAACCTGCCGTCCTTCCGCGCGATGTATCCTGAAATCCAGCTCGAAGTCGGCGTTGGCGACCGCCATGTCGACCTGATCGGCGACGCCGTCGATTGCGTGATCCGGGGCGGCGACCTGACCGATACGTCCCTGATCGCCCGGCATGTCGCCAGCCTCGATTGGGGCACCTACGCAGCCGCGCCGTACGTTGCCGCGCGCGGCAAGCCGGCGCACCCGGCAGCGCTGCAGACCGACCACGACGTGGTGGGCTACTTCTCGTCGCTCACGGGCCGCGTGATGCCGCTGCTGTTCGAGCGCGATGGCGAGCGCATCGACGTGGACGTTCGCAGCCGGCACGGCGTGTTCGTCAACGAGAGCACGGCCCACCTGACGGCGCTGGTCAGCGGCCTGGGCGTGGCACAGACCTTCGGCTTCATGGCGCGGCCGCATCTGAAAACCGGCGCGCTGGTCCAACTGCTGCCCGAATGGAGCCGGCCACTGCATCCGTTGCATATCGTGTTCCACCCGTCGAGGAACCAGAGCGCCAGACTGCGCGCGTTTGTGGACTGGGTGGTGGCACTGTTCGCGCCGTACGACTGCACGGGCAGTCGCTAGGCCTGCGCCACGTGGCGGCACCGCGTTGGCCGGCGTTACACTGCCGGCCATGCCCGACGACCGCCATCCCGCTTCCCCACCGCCTTCGCCGCAAGGCCTGACTTCCTGTTTCCGAAGCGGCGACGCCATGCGCAGCCGGCGCGTGAGCGAGCGGATCTTGTCGGATACGGTGGGCATTCCGGCCCCGCCGGCGCGGCTGCTGGCGGACTGGGCGCGCGAGATTGCGTCGCAGATGACGCTGGAGCCCGGCGACGTCGAAGTGATGCCGCTGGCCCGTGCGCGGATGCGCTGGCCCGATTACGCGCGCTGCGTGCAGGCCGTGGCCGACTGGACGGCTTCACTGGGCCTGCCGGGCCTGCTGGCCCAGAGCGATATCGCGTTGATGGCCTGCCGGGGCGCCCGGTACCACCATGACGGCGACCAGTACGGCGGCGCGGCCTTCTGCAATCTGTTCCTGAGCGACGACAAGGGACAGGAAGTGCATTTTCCATCGCTGGACCTGCGCATCCCCCTGCATCGCGGCACGGTGCTGCTGTTCGATACCTGCCAGCCACATGGCGTGGTGCCGCGCGGCGCGGCGCGCTTCGATCCCGCCGATTTCCCCGCCAGCCAGGACGGGCATGACAACACGCAGCTGTTCCTGACCTGGGAACTGCCCATGGAGGATGCCCGGGTGGCCCGCGCGCTACGCGTGACGTTCGACCATGACCCGGCAGCCGCGGCGCAGGTCGAGGAAGAACAGGTGCGGCGCGATGGCCAGAGAGTCTGGGTATGCCCGGTCACCGGCCAATGGTTGCTGGCTGACCCGCAGACCTGACGTCACCGCAGGAAAGGGGTAGTCGAGGCCAGAGCGCCGTCCGGCCTCGCCGGCTTCAGATATGCGTGAACACCGCCTCTTTTGGCAGGCGGGACTTCGGCAGGCCGGCATTGAAGTCCTTTTCGCTGCGGCGGCCCAGCGACACCAGCACGACGCTGGTCAGGCCGCGCTCACGCAGGTTCAGCGCCGAGTCCAGCGCTCCAGCGTCGAAGCCCTCCATCGGCGTCGCGTCGATGCCAAGCATGGCGGCGCCCAGCAGCAGGCCGCCCAGCGCCAGGTAAACCTGCTTTTCCATCCATTGCGGCACATCGCGCAGCGTGTAGCGGTGCAGGTCCACATACGAGCGGCGGCTTTTGTCCTGGCCTTCGCGGGCGCCTTCCACCTTGAACCGGCCGTCGCGTTCCTCCTGCGCCAGCACGGCGCGCAGGTGGGTTTCGTCCAGGTCGGCACGCATGCACAGCGCAATCACGTGCGAGGCATCGACGATCTTCGGATGGTTGTACGAAAACGTGCCGGTGGCGGCCTTCGCGATGGTCTCGCGGCCTTCGGGCGTCGACGCCACCACGAAATGCCACGGCTGCGAGTTGACCGACGACGGGCTGTTGTGCAGCCACGCCAGCAGCATGTCCACCTGGTCCTGTGGCAGGGTCTGGCCGCCTTCGTAGGCCTTGACGGTATGGCGGGACAGGACCGCGTCGGTGATATTCATGGTGGGCTCCGGATCGAGAATTAGAAAATCGGCTATGCGTCGCATTATCGTCGCCGCAACGTTCTCGAAAAACCAGGATAATCCGGCAGGACTTTCACTCCCGCAGTGAAAATGATCGGGCGTGCCGATGTGCCCGCCGCCTCAGCGGCGGCAGCCGGACGGGGATCACCTTCTCAGCGGCCAGGGAACACGAGCCGGAACGTCGTCAGGCCGTCGGGCACGGATTCCACCTGCACCACGCCCTGGTGCAGCTCCATGATGGTCTTCACGATGGCCAGCCCGATGCCCGACGATTCGCCGGAATTGGCGCGGGCGGGATCGCCCCGGAAGAACCTGTCGAACAAACGCGGCAGGTGCTCGGGCGCGATGCCGGGCCCGTGGTTGGCCACTTCGATCACCACCGTGCCGGCTTCCTGCCGGCTCCGGAGCGCAATCACCGCCGATTCGGGCGAGTGATGCACGGCGTTCGACAGCAGGTTGCCCAGCGCGCGCCGGAACAGCGTGGCATCGGCATAGAGCGTGCCTTGCGCGTCCACCTGGATGGCGATGCCGTGCGCATCGGCCAGCAGCTCGAAATAGTCGGCCTGACGGGCCAGTTCGGTCTTCAGGTCGAGTTCCGCCCGGTGCATGGCCACCCGCGCATTGTCGGCGCGCGCCAGGAACAGCATGTTCTCGATCATGCGCGACAGCCGCTCGTATTCCTCGACGTTGGACGCCAGCAGCGCCTGGTATTCCTCCACCGACCGCTCGCTCGACAGTGCCACCTGGGTCTGGCCCAGCAGGTTGCCGATCGGGGTGCGGAAATCATGGGCCAGGTCGGCCGAGAACTGCGACAGGCGCTCGTAGCGTTCGCGCAGACGGTCGATCATGCGCTGCAGCGCGCTGGCCAGTTCATCCAGTTCCGCCGGCAGCCGCGACGGATCGACCGGCAGCACGCCGCTGGCAAACGTCACCGACGCCGTGCCAGCCGCAATCCGTCGCAGCGGCGCCATGCCGGCATGCAACGCCGCGTAGCCCAGCAAGCCGGCGCCCAGCGCCCCAAGGCACACGGCGATGCACAGCTTCAGCCGGTAGTCGCGCAGCAGCACCACGCGCGAGGCTGCCACCTGGTGGATCTCCGCCCGCACCGTCCGCGCGTCCGCGCCGGTGCCCACGCGCGCCTGCATCGCCAGACCCCGCGCCGGTATCGCGGCAGGCGTCTCCCATGACTGGATGGCCGCTGCCGATGGCGGCGTATCGGCGTCAATGGCGGCCATTGCCGGCATGTTGCCCGGCTGGGCGCCCGCCTGCGTCAGCAGCACGCCATCCGCCCCCAGCAGCCGCAGGCCGAATTCCTCGTTGCCCGCGACAATGCCGCGGATCTCCTGCCAGCGTCCGGCCTGGACGTCGGCGGCCGGCAGTTCGGCCAGCTTGGCGCGTGCGCGAACGGCCTTGCGCAGCAGTTCCGAATCGTCGCGCTCGATGATCTGCGTGGCCAGCGCCCGGTACAGGTACACGCCGACACCCGCGAAGGCGCAGCCGGCGATCAGCGCGAATGCCACCGCCAGGCGCGCGGTCAGCGAGCGGGGCAGCAGGCGGGTATGCCGGCGCACCGTCACGACGCGCGCAGTTCCAGCACGTAGCCGATGCCGCGCACGCTGTGGACCAGCTTGGGCGCGAAATGGTCGTCCATCTTGGCACGCAGGCGCCGGATGGCCACATCCACCACGTTCGTGTCGCTGTCGAAATTCATGTCCCAGACGTGCGATGCGATCTGCGTGCGGCTCAGCACCTCGCCGCTGCGGCGTGCCAGGAAATGCAGCAGCGCAAATTCGCGCGGCGTCAGGTCGATGCGCTGGCCCGCGCGCATCACGCGATGCCGGATCAGGTCGATTTCCAGGTCTGCCACCTCGATGCGGTCGGCCTCGCGCACCGGCCCGCGCCGCAGCAGCGTGCGCACGCGCGCCAGCAGTTCCACGAACGCGAACGGCTTGGCCAGGTAGTCGTCGCCGCCCAGCTCCAGGCCGCGCACGCGGTCTTCCACCTCGTCGCGCGCCGTCAGGAACAGCACGGGCGTGTCCTTGCTTTCGCGCAGCCGGCGCAGCACGTCCCAGCCATTCATGCCGGGCAGCATCACGTCGAGGATGATCAGGTCGTAGTCGTCCTCCATCGCGTGGTGCAGGCCATCGGCGCCAGTGCGCGCCAGATCCACCACAAAGGACGACTCGGCCAGCCCCTTGCGCAGGTATTCGCCCGTTTTCGGTTCGTCTTCGACTACCAGGATCTTCATCGGTCCAGTCCTCAACCATCGGCGGCGCCAATCCGCCGCATTGCCAGCAGGATGGTAGCGAGCGGCGCCGCCGGTTTGGATGACAAGACTGTAATCGTTTTGACCGGAATTCACAGGGCGGGCGGTTTCTAGAATCGGCTCCATTCCTTACGATTGGCGCGCCCCCGGGGCGCCGGGAGAGAAAGCATGTGGATTGTCAGGCTCGCCCTGCGCCGCCCCTATACCTTCATCGTGCTCGCCATCCTGCTGTTGCTGGGCGGCGTGGTGGCCATCCTGCGCATGCCGACCGACATCTTCCCGTCGATCGACATCCCGGTGGTCAGCGTGGTGTGGAGCTACAACGGCCTGTCCGCCCAGGACATGGCCCAGCGCATCGTCACCGGCTACGAGCGGTCGCTGACCACCGACGTCGATAACATCGAGCACATCGAGTCGCAGTCGCTGCCGGGCGTGGCCGTCATCAAGGTCTTCTTCCACCCCGGCGCCGATATCAACCGTGCGATTTCGCAAGCGACGGCGGGCGCGCAATCGATCCTCAAGCAGATGCCGCCGGGCGCCACGCCGCCGCTGGTGCTGAGCTACAACGCGTCGACGGTGCCGATCCTGCGCCTGGCGCTGGGCAGCGACACGCTGCCCGAGCAGGAACTGTACGACCTGGGCAACAGCTTTATCCGCACGCAACTGGCCACGGTGCAGGGGGCGTCGGTGCCGCTACCCTACGGCGGCAAGGTTCGCCAGGTGATGGTCGACCTGAACGTGCCGGCGCTGCAGGCGCGCGGACTGGCGCCGCTGGACGTGGTCAACGCCATCAACGCCCAGAACCTGGTGCTGCCCGGCGGCACGGCCAAGATCGGCGCGCTGGAATACCGCGTGGACCTCAACGGCAGTACCCAGACCGTGGCGGCGCTGAACGACCTGCCGGTACGCAGCGGCCCGGACGGCACGGTCTATGTGCGCGATGTGGCGCAGGTGCACGACGGCTACGCGCCCCAGACCAACGTGGTGCGCCATGACGGCAAGCGCGCCGCGCTGCTGGAAATCGAGAAGACCGGCAGTGCGTCCACGCTGACCGTGGTGGCGCAGATCCGGGCCCTGCTGCCGCATATCCTGTCCGGCCTGCCCAAGTCGCTGCAGGTGCAGCCGCTGTCGGACCAGTCCGTGTTCGTCACCTCGGCCATCGACGGCGTGCTGCACGAAGCGCTGGTGGCCGCCTGCCTGACGGCCATGATGATTCTGCTGTTCCTGGGAAGCTGGCGCGCCACGCTGATCATCGCCATCACCATCCCGCTGTCGGTGCTGGCCGCCCTCATCGGGCTGGCGGCGCTGGGACAGACGCTGAACATCATGACCCTGGGCGGGCTGGCGCTGGCCGTGGGCGTGCTGGTGGACGACGCCACCGTGGCCATCGAAAACATTGCCCACCACCGCGAAACGGGCAAGCCGCTGGAGCAGGCTATTCTCGACGGGTCGGGCGAGATCGCGCTGCCCACGCTGGTATCCACGATGTGCATCTGCATCGTGTTCCTGCCGATGTTCCTGCTCAGCGGCGTGGCGCGCTACCTGTTCGTGCCGCTGGCCGAGGCGGTGGTATTTGCGATGATGGCTTCGTACTTCCTGTCCCGCACCCTGATTCCCACGCTGGCGCACTACCTGCTGCGCGGCGAGCCGGATGCGCAAACAGCCGGGCACCGCGCAACGGGGCGCCTGGCGGGCGTGGCCGGCTGGTTCGGCACGGCGCACCGCCGCTTCGAGGCCGGCTTCGAGCGGGTGCGTGGCGCCTACGGGCGCATGCTGTCCGCCGCGCTGGCCGGGCCGCGCCGGACCATGACGATCTTCGCGTTGGCCTGTGCGGGGTCGATGACGCTGGTGCCGTTCCTGGGCCAGGACTTCTTCCCGGCCGTGGATAGCGGCGAGATCCGCCTGCATATGCGCGTTCGCACCGGTACGCGTATCGAGGAAACCGCCCGCATCACCGATCAGGTCGAAGCCGACATCCGGCGCGTGGCAGGGCCGCAGCACGTGGCAGGCATCGTCGACAACATCGGCCTGCCTGTCAGCGGCATCAACCTGACCTACGACTCGTCACTGCCGATCGGCACCGGCGATGCCGAGATCCTGGTGTCGCTGAAGCCCGACGCAGGCCGCTCCAGCGTGCTGATCGAACAGCTCGACGCCGCGCTGCAGAAGGATTTTCCGGGGGTGAGCTTCTCGTTCCTGCCGGCCGACATGGTCAGCCAGATCCTCAACTTCGGCCTGCCCGCCCCGATCGACATCCAGATCGTCGGCAAGGATCTGGCCGGCAACCGCAAGGTGGCGGACCAGTTGCTGCGCAAGCTGGCCGGCGTGCCGGGCCTGACGGACCTGCACCTGCAGCAGCCGGCCGACCAGCCCGCGCTGACCGTCGACGTGGATCGCACGCGCGCGCTGCAGGCGGGGCTGTCGCAGCGCGAAGTGGCGCAGAACCTGCTGATTGCGCTATCCGGCAGCGGCCAGACCGCGCCAAACTTCTGGCTCAACCCGAAGAACGGCGTCAGCTATCCGCTGGCCGTGTCCGTGCCCCAGTACGCGATGGATTCGCTGCAGCGCCTGTCGAACATCCCGCTGGGGCTGGGCGCCGATACCGCGCAACAAGGCGGCGCCGGGCAACTCGGCCAGTTCGGCACCATCGCGCGCGGAAGCCAGCAAGGCGTGGTGTCGCACTACAACGTGCAGCCCGTGCTGGACCTGTTCGGTGCGGTGCGCGGCCGCGACCTGGGCGCCGTGGCCAGCGATGTGCAGCGCATTGTCGACCAGGCCCGCGCGCTACTGCCGGCGGGCTCGGACATCGTCGTGCGCGGCCAGGTGCAGACCATGCACGCGTCGTTCACGGGGCTGCTCACGGGCCTGGCCGCCGCCATCGTGCTGGTGTATCTGCTGATGGTGGTGAACTTCCAGTCGTGGCTCGATCCGCTGGCCATCGTCGGCGCCCTGCCCATGGCGCTGGCGGGCATGGCGTGGATGCTGTTTGCCACCGACACGACGATCAGCGTGCCCGCGCTGACCGGCGCCATCATCTGCGTGGGCATCGCCACCGCCAACAGCATCCTTGTGATCAGCCATGCGCGCGACAGCCTGTCGGCAGGCAAGAACCCCATCGACGCCGCCTGGGACGCGGGCTTCAGCCGCTTCCGGCCAGTATCCATGACCGCGCTGGCGATGCTGTTCGGCATGGTGCCGATGGCGCTGGGCTCGGGCGGCGCCGGCGCGCAGAACGCCCCGCTGGGCCGCACCGTAATCGGTGGCCTGGCCTTCGGCACCGTGGCCACGCTGGTGCTGGTGCCTGTCTTCTTCGCCGTGCTGCATGGCTGGATGGCCCGCCGCGCACGATCCGATCACAACACGCCCCTTCAGGAGCGCCTGGCATGACCCGAACCGACCTCGATCCCAAGGCCGCCGCGCCGCGCCGCAACCCCAGGCTGGCCATGCTGGCCCTGGCTGGCGCCGCCGTGGCGCTGGCCCTGACGGCCGGCATCGTGCCGCGCTGGCAAGGCCACGCCGTATTGCAGCAGCGCGCGCAGGCCGCGCAGACGCCCATCGTCAGCGTGGTGCACCCGCGCGCCGCAGCGGCCGCGCACGACATCACCCTGCCGGCCGACGTCCGCGCCTACGAGGACGCCGCCATCCATGCGCGCGTCAACGGTTATCTGCGCCACTGGTACGCCGATATCGGCACCCCGGTCAAGGCGGGCCAGTTGCTGGCCGAAATCGATGCGCCCGAAGTGGCCGACCAGTTGCGGCAGGCGCGCGCCGACGAAGCGACCGCCGCCGCCAACTACCAGTTGGCGAGCACCACGGCCAAGCGGTGGCAGGACCTGCAGGCGACGAACTCCGTCGCCCAGCAGGAAACCGACCAGAAGGTGGCCGACATGAACGCCAAGGCGGCGCTGCTGGCGGCGGCACGCTCGAATACCTCGCGGCTGGCCCAGCTTGCCAGCTACACGCAGATCCGCGCGCCGTTCGATGGCGTAATTACCGCGCGCAACGTCGATACCGGGGCACTGATCGACGCCGGCAGCGCGCCCGGTCAGGGTCGCGAACTGTTCCATATCTCGGCCGGCACACGGCTGCGCGTCTACGCGCAGGTGCCGCAGGACGTCAGCGCGGCAATGGGGCCCGGCACGCAGGCGTGGCTGACGCTGCCGCAAGCACCGGACAAGCGCTACCCCGCCACGGTGGCGCGCACGGCCGGCGCCATCGATCCCGTCACGCGCAGCCTGCGCGTGGAACTCGATGTCGATAGCCAGGACGGGCGCATCCTGCCGGGCGCCTACGCACAGGTGCATCTGGAAGTGGGCAGCGCACACGCCGGCCTCGATCTGCCGGCCAATACGCTGATGTTCCCGGCGGGAGGCCCGACGGTGGCCGTCGTCGGCCCGGACAACACACTGACGATCCGCCACGTGGCGCTGGGCCGCGACTTCGGCACCCATGTAGAAGTGCTGGACGGACTGCAAGCCAGCGACCGCGTCGTGGTGAACCCCGGCGACGGCATCGTGGCCGGCATGACAGTACGCGTGGCCGCGCCGGCAAAGGGAGATCCGGCATGACGCTCACCATGAAACCGGTCATGAAGCGCACCCTCCATCGCAACTTCCACCGCACCGTCATCGTACTGGCCTGCGCATGGCTGGCCGGCTGCGCCAGTGTGCCCTATCACGTTCCGGCGATGCCGCTGCCGGCGGCCTATCACGAAGCCCAGGACGGCGGCGCCCAGGGCGCGCAGCCGGACGACGCCATCGCGCCGGACTGGTGGCGCGCGTATAACGACGCCACGCTCGACGCCCTGCTGGCCCGCATCGACGTATCGAACCAGAGCCTGCTGAAGTCGATGGCCCTGCTGCGCGATGCCCGTGCCCAGGTAGATGCCGCCCGCGCCGATTACTTTCCGACCGTCGGCGCCACGGCCAGCGTCACGAGCACGCACCTGTCGGCCAACGTACTCGGGCACTCGCGGGCTGGAAAAACAACGCCCGATCACCTGCTGGGCCTCGGCGCCAGTTGGGAACCCGACCTGTTCGGACGCATCGGCAACAACGTCGATGCCGCGAAAGCGAGGCTGCAGGCCAGCGCCGACGACGTAGCCGCCGTCCGCCTGAGCCTGCAGGCCGAAGCCGCGATCGATTACTTTGGTATCCGGTCGCTCGACCGCGAGGCCGCATTGCTTCAGCAGACCGTGGACGCATACGCGTCGGTGCTACAGCTGGTGACCAACCGCTACAAGGGCGGCATCGCCGCCGAAGGCGATGTCGCGCAGGCGCAGGCCCAGGTGGAAAGCACACGAGCCCAACTGGCCGACCTGCAACTGGCGCGCACCCAGTTGCTGCATGCACTGGCCACGCTGGTGGGCGAACCCGCCAGCACGTTTGCGCTGCCGGCACGCCCCGCCGACGCCGCGAACATCGCCGGCACCGCGAGCGCCGATATCGCCCTGCCCGCCACCCCGGCCGCCGTGCCGGCCACCCTGCTGCAGCGCCGCCCCGACATCGCGGCCGCCGAGCGCCGCGTCGCCGCCGCCAACGCGCAGATCGGAGTGGCCCGCGCGGCCTTCTTCCCGACGCTGATGCTGAACCTGAACGGCGGACTCGAAAGCTCGGGGCTGGCCGGCTGGCTGACCGCGCCAAGCCGCTTCTGGGCCGTGGGCCCGGCCCTGGCCGCAACGATATTCGACGGCGGCAAGCGCCAGGCCGGCGTGGACAGCGCCCGCGCCCAGTTCGACGCCAGCGCCGCCGACTATCGCGAAACGGTGCTCAAGGCCGTACAGGACGTGGAAGACAACTACGCCGCGCTACGACTGCTGGACCATGAAGCCGCCAGCCAGCAAGCCGCCGTCACCGCATCCCGCCGCGCCCTGCAACAGGCCACCGACCGCTACCGCAAGGGCGCCGCCGCCTACCTCGACGTCAACGTCGTGCAAGCCGCCGCCCTGACCGACGCCCGCGCGCTGGAAGCCGTGCACCGGAGGCAGTTGGCGGCCAGCGTGTCGCTGTTCCGGGCGTTGGGCGGGGGGTGGGAGGGGACGGGCACTGGATTCCAGTAGAACTGGTTGTTTTTCCTTTTCTTTACGTGATTGGAAACGATCGAGCGTCCGGAGCTTCCGCCCAGCCCTATAGCTTTGAAAGCAAAATGCTTGGGAAACTGCAGGAACCGACAAGAGGATTACTACGATCAAGAAATTATTCTTCTACATCTGCGTCGGTTCCTCCGTATTCAGGCAGAATCCGGTGACTCACTGCAATTACATGTGCTTCCGTCGAATTGGTTCTGACCAGATCAGTCGCATCCGTGATATTGGGAGATGCTTTGGAAAATTTCGTCGTCCGTATCGGCCAACGTACTCACGACAAGCATCATTCTATTTTTTTTCCACAGCCAACCACAGGGCCCTAACTCCACGCCCGAACACGCGATCATCTCTGGGCGGTCTTTGCAGCGCAAATCATACGATTCACATGGAAGCGCATGGGATGCTTTATACGGCGTCCAGCCGGCCGCGATTAGTTGTTGCCGTACTTTGGAGTATTTTTCGCCAACTCTCACCTTTGGATAATCGCGAATTTTCTCGACCGTACAGGTAGCACCCGCATTAACATGCAAGAAGCATAGAAAAACAAAAAGAACTGATCGCATCAAAACTCTCCGATCATGCCAACGTGTTGACGACATTACAGCTTTACCAGCGGACCGAAATTCCTCTGCCGCCTGAGCAGCGATACAAAGACTTCATGAGCACAAACGAGGTACCTCCATTAGTCTATCTCTGCTTTTTCCTGAACTCTAGAACTTCCGGGTTGTGCCATACCTTCGAGAGTTTCCTCACAATGCTATTGGCGTCTTTATACTGAAAAACGGCTGATTTGCCATTTTTCCAAACCCCGTCCCAACCCTCGGGAAACGCGCCCATCCCGGAACAATCCCTTATGAATGCTTCAGCGCCATCGAAGGAAATATGACGATATATAAATACGCGGTAAAAATGACCTGAAAAATCAGCAGCGCGCGAGCTTATTGCCCACCTCACGAGCACGATTAATGCCTGGTTTTTCAACAGCAGCCCCTCCACCACCTCAGCAGAAGCCCCGTTTATGTCATACCTATCGATAAGAACGCTCCGGTCGTCACATGTCCATATTGGTAACACGAAAAATGGTGTCGCACCGAGCGAGCCCACGCTCTGATGCTGATACTCTCGCTCGAACACGACTGCGCAGCTGGGTCGTATAGCACTTCCATCAATAGATGTGTCACTTATCTCTGCGGCGAAAGGCGATTTTGAAAGCATTAACAAAATAATGCCCGCGACGATATGCAGCATATTTCTCACCATCCCTTCCTTTCCGTTAGCGACCCCCTCCATCGATCACCGCACTGCCCGCCTCCTTTATTCAGCATTTCAAATACTCGCTTCGCAGCCGACTTTCGCCGAGCAAATTCTTTTAGCGCCGGGTTTATTTTAAAAGTAACACCGCGGATATCATTATCATCGGCTTTTTTATTGATTGACCGAGAATACCAAAACCATGCAGCCGAATCGGCAGCTACAAATGGATCAATTGTTACCAGATTGGGATCGTTTACAACGTCTATCCCACTGTGGACCTTATACTCTTCATAGGTGGGCAGCCATGTCATATGCAAAAGACCCCTACCACGATAGTCTTTGCCCGGATGCTGGCCGTCCCCGAACAGTACTTCGCCGAGTTTTCTATCATTCTTCACAAGATGTTGCTTCGTGTACTGTTCCATTTCTGAGAGCGACATCCGCGGGTACAATCTACCAAGACCCGCTTTCAGCGCCGAAGGATAGGTGCTCCATAGATAATCGCCGTTTGAATAATAAAGATTTTCACTAAAAGCCGTAAATCCACTACATTCGACCTCGCACTGCGCCAAGAAATGCGACACCCTGTGACACGTATTAATGCCGTAAACCGTAAATACATTGAATAGCGAATCCGAGAACGCATCGGCGTCGCCATCGCTTATATCCTTGAATATTTCACGCAGTTTATCTTCAGCAGGAAAAAGATCAGTGGCACAGTTAGTGCACCTTAACTGACCAACTGAAAAATAATTCCCCACCACCCCCACCGGATGCATATGAAACACCGCCGGACCGGGTAAATCAGGCAGTCTTGCCTTGACCTCCTCCCACCACACCAGTTTCTCGATACGCCGTTGCTCGGCTGCGTACTGGGCATTCGCCCCCGTCTCCTTTTCGAGTTCCGCGGTCAGCGATTTCCATTTGGATGCGTTGGCCCATTCGCTTTCGTGCCGGATAATCAGGCGCGATGCACGCAGCGACTGCCATCGGTCTTTCGCGGCCACGCATAGCTCGTCGATGGCTCGCTCGCCGTTACTGCCGGGGCAAATTGCCTGATAGACGCTTTTCATTAGCGGACTAAGTTTGTCCAGCGCTGCGATGGCCGGCATGTCCTTGTCGCAGGCATAGTCGACGTACGCTTTTGATTTGGCGCATAGCGTATGGGCGGGGTCATGCGCACCCTCGATGGTCTGGAAATCCACCCAATCCTGCGGATACTCGCGCGTGACGCGACCGCCCGCGAAATTCTGTTCTCGTACCCAGCCGCTGATTTCGTTGCCGAGCATGTTGGCGCTGTGCACTTTCCACCAGTTCAGCTTCAGGTTGTCCGCGCCGGGGTTGGTCTCCGTGAACTTGTGTTCCTTTCGCCGGCCCAGTTCCACTAGCGACAGCATTTGGACGACATCGGTGCGCGGAGCGTCCTTTCCCTCCTGATGGGCTGCCTTATAGAGCTTTGTTCGCCTGTCGATACGCAGCAGCGTGGCTTCGCCGGGTAACCCCAACGCCTTCCAGCGCGCGGGATGCGGCGAGTGTTCCTGGATCCAGGCTCGGCTCGTCTGAAGAAAGGTCTTGATGTCTTCGCCGCAGAAGAACTCGATATGAACCATGCGGATGGGCGCCGAATGATTGAGCGAGTCGTACCGGCCGAGGTGGCCGAGCAACTGGCCCGCTTTGACCCTGATCGGTTTTGGAGGAACGACTATGCAGTCGAGCGCGGTGTCGGGCATGAATTCCTCGACCACCTGTCCACCATTTTCGCGCCCCAGAAATACCCAGCCGCCGACCGCAGCATCGGGCGCCACGAAGTCTCCAACACGGGGCGGAATCGGCGGGCCGCTGCGTGCGATCTTTCCCCAGTTGCCAATGCGCTCGCTGATACTGAACTGTGTGCCCTGCGGCAGGATGCCAAGCGCCGTGCCGCCGGCCCGTGCGGACCGCACGCGCAGGCCCTTCTGCTCGGCGGGCGCAGCGCGCAGCCCGGGCCTGGGGCGTGGCCGATCCCGGGCGAACGTCGTGACCTTAAACTCCGGCGACCAATGGGCCGGGCGGGACAACGTCTTCTTGTTCTCGTAGCCAGCCAGATCCTGCAGGTGCATGTACCTGTAGAAGGTCAGCCAGGTGCCGCGTGGAAACTCCATCTTGTGGCGCACCAGCGCGAACCCCGTGCTGTAGCAGGCCTGGATGGCAGACTGCTTGCCGTTGCCGGGAAGCTCGGTAACCGGACAGGTTCGATCAAGTCGCCACGCGACGACTTCGCCGTCGGCCATGGCAAGCACGCCGCTGGTCAGGTCGAGGAACTGTCCTGCGCCTGCTTCGGTGATATGGATGCCGCCGTGCCACATGCCATGGGCGCTGACTGCAAAGGCGCCGCCCGGCTCACGTCGGAGCAGGCGGTGGAACTCGTGCTCGTCCGTAATCTCGACGCCTGGCGCGCCGTCCTTTGTGGCCTTTTTTCGCAGGGGGAAGGTGAAGCGGAGTGGCTTCAGCGGGACCAATGGCTTGTTGGGTACGGCGGTCGCTTTCATCGCCGCAGGCTCCGCACCACACTGCGCAATACTGGACAACAGACGCAAAGGCCGATCAAAGGCCCTGTCGGGCCGCGACGACGCACGGTCTCAAATTCGTTTGCTGACATGGGATCTCGTTGCAACGCACGTTACTGTGCGCCGCACGCTACCCGTATTCGTGTCTTCGCAAAACAGAGAAAACCATTCCATCTGGCGCATCGCAAAAGATCGCCAGCTTTCTCGAAAGATCGTGGATTACCGATGTTCGACAGGTGCGAATGCTGCTCTAACGGCAACACCCAGCGGTCAGACCATCTGCCTATGCCCCGTTCCGCGCCGAATCGATGATGCCTAGCGCCTCGGCCTTGAGCACGAAGTCGGCCAGCGAGCGGGCGCCCATTTTCTTCATGGCCTGGGCGCGGTGGATCTTGATGGTGATTTCGCTGAGCGTCAGTTCGGCGGCAATCTGCTTGTTCAGCAGGCCGCGCACCACGTAGGCCATGACCTCTTTTTCGCGGGGGGTCAGTTCGTCGTAGCGTTGGCGCAGGTCGGCGTCGCGCGTGTCCGTCTGGCGCCGGGCGGCGTCGCGGGTGAGGGCGCTTTCGACCGCGTCCAGCATGTCCTGGTCGCGGAACGGTTTGGCCAGGAAGTCCATCGCGCCGGCCTTCATGGCCTTGACCGACATGGCGATGTCGCCGTGGGCCGTCATGAAGATGATCGGGATCGGCATCTTGCTGGCCGCGAACTGTTCCTGCACCGCCAGGCCGCTCTGGCCCTTCAGCCGGACGTCGAGGATCAGGCAGCTGGGGATGTCCGGCCTGGGCGCCGCAAGGAAATCGGTGGCCGAGGCGAAGGTCTCGACCTGGTAGCCGACCGAGCGCAGCAGCATCGACACCGCGCGGCGCATGGACTCGTCGTCGTCCACCACGTAGACCACCGACACCCCTTCTCCGGACGGGATCGCTGTATTCATGGATTCACTTTCGTTCCGGGCGCGGTCTCGGGGCGCGGCGCAAGCGCGCCGGACGCCACATCTTCAAGGAATCGCTGGACGGCCGCGCCATCGACAGGTTTGCACAGACATGCCTGCGCGCCGGCACGCGAGGCTTCGCGGCGGATGGCATCGGTGCAGAACGCGGTGATGAATATTACCGGAACCTGACTGCCCTGCGCGTTCAGGGTGCGCAGCATCTCCAGCCCGCTGATCTTGGGCATCTGGACGTCGGACAGGATGCAATGCGCCTCCGCCGCCCCGCCAGCCTCCAGAAAGACCTGAGCCGATGCGTAAGTGCGCGCCTCCCAGCCCAGCGAACGGACCAGCCGGGAAGTCGCCGCGCGAATGGAATCGTCGTCGTCGATGATGGCGACAACCAGTTTCTTGGCCAAGGCCGGTACCTCACAACAATCTCATGGCGCAATGGTAGCGGCCCGCATCGGTGGCCAACACTATGCCTTCGTATAGGCGTCGGGCCGCCGCGACACGGCGCGCGGACATCCCGGAAGCCCCTGCCAGCATCCGCCTAAAGCCCGCCTAAAGCCCGCTGAAAGCCCCTTGAAAGCCGGCGCCGGACGGCCTGCACACATCCGGCGCCCAGACGTGCATATGCGAAAGCAGCGCCGATCGCGCGGAACGGTCCGACCCGCGCGGGCAGTAGCCTCAAACCTCACTCTCTCCTCAGGAAGACCGACATGAGCTACATCACCACCCCGGACGGCACCCGCATCTTCTACAAGGACTGGGGCACCGGCCGCCCCGTGGTCTTCTCGCACGGCTGGCCGCTGCATGCCGACGCCTGGGACGCCCAGATGCTGTTCCTGGCGCAGCACGGCTTTCGCGTGATTGCCCACGACCGTCGCGGCCACGGCCGCTCGGACCAGCCCGCGCACGGCAACGACATGGACACCTATGCCGACGACCTGGCCGCCGTGCTCGACGCCCTCGACATCCAGGGCGCCACGCTGGTTGGCCATTCCACCGGCGGAGGCGAAGTGGCGCACTACATCGGCCGGCATGGCTCGAAGCGCGTGGCCGGGGCGGTGCTGATCGGGGCCGTGCCGCCGATCATGCTCAAGACCGAGGCCAATCCCGGCGGCCTGCCGATGGAAGTCTTCGACGGCATCCGCCAGGGCGTGGCCGACAACCGCTCGCAGTTCTACAAGGACCTGGCGCTGCCGTTCTTCGGCTTCAACCGTCCGGGCGCCAAGGTGGCGCAGGGCACCATCGACAACTTCTGGCAGCAGGGCATGGCCGGCGGCGTGCTGGGCCAATACCTGTGCGTGAAGGAGTTCTCCGAGGTGGACTACACCGAAGACCTGAAGAAGATCGACGTGCCCACGCTGATCCTGCATGGCGACGACGACCAGATCGTGCCGATCGACGATGCCGGCCGCCTGTCGGCCAGGATCGTCAAGGGCGCGACCCTCAAGGTCTACGCCGGCGCACCGCACGGCATGTGCGTCACGCGTGCCGACGAGGTCAACGCGGACCTGCTGGCCTTCCTGAACCGCTGATCCATCAACGCCCCAACCGGAGAACCGCCATGCGTCCGATTCTGGTTCGATCCATCCTGGCCGCTACCTGCCTGCTGGGGGCCGTGGCCGCCCACGCCACCGATCCGGCCACCAGCCCGTTTGCCGCCGACCGCTACGACTACAGCGTGCTGCCGGCCGCCAAGGCCGTGACCAAGGCCGCGGCCCCGGCCCCCGCCCGGTGCCACGACGGCAAGGCGGCATGCCGTCCGTCGCGTTAGGCGCCCTGCCGCGCGTCACGCGCGGCGGTGTGCTGCTGATGGGGCTGGCACTGGGGTGCGCCACGGGGGTCGACTTCGTGGCCACCTCGATGCTGGCCACCGGCGCGGTGCAGATCCGCGCCGGCGTCTACGCCACGCCCGACGACTTCCTCTGGTGCTTTACGTCCTATGCTGCGGCCGCCATCGTCGCCAACCTGATGCTGCGGCGCATCGCGGACCTGATCAGCTACCGTGGCTTCACGATGCTGGGCCTGCTGGTGGCCATCGGCGGCGCGCTCCTGTGCGCGGTATCGAACAACATCGTGCAGCTCTCGCTGGCGCTGGCCGTGCAGGGCCTTGGTGCGGGCGGCCTGTTCGCTGCCGCGCGCACGCTGATCCAGATGATCGCCGCCCCGCAGGAGCGACCGCGCCTGCTGTGGCCGTTCGTGCTGGGCGCCATCGGCATGCTGGCCGCGGCGCCGTGGATCACCGCCACGCTGATCCTCGATGCCAGCTGGCGCCTGATCTTCGTGGTGCAGGCCATCGGCGCCGCCGCCACACTGTTGCTGGTGTCGGTCACCTATCCACACCGCGTCACCCCGCCCCGTCCGCCTGACATCGACGCCCTGGCCGCGATGGACTGGTACACCGTGCTGCTGCTGGGTCTGGGGGCACTGGTGCTGGTGCATGGCCTGGCCGATCTGCGGCTCTATACGGCAGCCAGCACCCCCATCGTGCTTGTCCGCCCGCTGGCGGGTGCCGCCCTGATGACGCTGGCCTTCGTGCGGCTGCACCGGCATCCCGACCCGTGGCTCAATACGCACCGGCTGGGCGGCAAGCGCTATCTGACCGGCCTGGGCTTCTACGCCATCTACTCGTTCGTGGCGGGGCTGTGGAACTACCTGATCCCGATCGTGCTGCAGCTGGGCCTGGGCTTCTCGTTCGAGACCACCGGCATGGTAACGACGCTGACCGCCGCGGCGGGCGGCGTGGCAGCCATCGTGTTCGTGCTGTATGGTGCACGCCTGCCCGGTTCGCGACGCTGGCTGGCACTGGGATATGTCATGCTGGCGGGCGCGGCGTGGATGCTGGCCACGCGCCTGATGACGGACCTGTCGCTGGGCCGCGTGGTACCGGCGCTGCTGCTGCAGAGTATGGCGCTGCCGTTCAGCCTGATCGTCGTGGCCAAGCTGACGTTCCTGGACACACCGCTCGACGATTTCTCGCACACCTACCAGTTCAAGAACATCGTGCGCCAGGTTGCATCGGCGGCCGGCACGGGAACCGCCGCCCAGTGCCTGCAGTACGGCGAGGCGCTGGCGCGCACGCACCTGGTGGCACGCGTCGACCCGTTCGGCATCGCACCGCTGCCACATGGCGCCGCACTGATCGGCCTGTCGCAGCAAATCGACCAGCAGGCGGTGTTGCTGGCCGGCGCCAACCTGCTGGCCATCGTGGCGCCCGGCTGCCTGCTGGTGGCCGGCTTTGCGCTGTGGCAGCGGTGGCTGCGGTGAGTTCCCGCTGACGTTTGCGGTCTCAACGCTCGTTGGCCGCGATGATCTTCGCGATGTTCGCGTCGGCGTCGCGCCCCACCGTTGCGTAGACGTCCGTCGACAGCGGCGTCACGGCCGGCAGCGTGTTGAGGCTGGCGCCGTCGTGCTGGTGCACATCCACGGTCACCTGCATCGACAGGCCGATGCGCAGCGGATGCGCGGCCAGCTGCGCGGAATCGAGCGTGATCCGCACCGGCAGACGCTGCACCACCTTGATCCAGTTGCCAGTGGCGTTCTGCGCGGGAAGCACCGAGAACGCAGCGCCCGTGCCGGCCGAAAAGCCCGCCACCTTGCCGTCGTAGCGCACCTGGGCGCCGTAGAAGTCGGCCACCAGCGACACCGGCTGGCCCACGCGCATGTCCTTCATCTGGTTTTCCTTGAAGTTGGCGTCCACCCAGACCTGGTCCAGCGGCACCACGCCCATCAGCGGCACACCGGGCGCCACGCGCTGGCCCACCTGCACCGCGCGGCGCGCCACGAAGCCGGTGACTGGCGCCGGCAGTGTCGAACGCGCGTGCGTCAGATAGGCGGCGCGATAGCTGGCGACGGCGCGCGCCACGTCGGGATGCTGCGCGATGCTGGTGTTGTGCGTCAGGGCCAGGTTCGATGCCAGCTGTTCCTGCGCGGCACGCAACGCCGCCTGCGCTTCCTTGAGCGTGGACCGGGCGTGGTCGACGTCCTCTTTCGATACGGCGCCGGTCCCGTCGACCGACATCCGCCTGCGTAGATCGTCACGGGCGTTCTCCACGTTGGCCTGGCGCTGGGCGATGTTCGCCTGCAGCGTGCCGTTGTTGACATAGAGCGTGCGCACCTGGCGCACCGTTTCGGCCAGTTGCGCGGCCGCCTGCTGCAGCGCCACCTCGCTGTCGGTGGGATCCAGCCCCACCAGCGGCTGGCCCATCGTCACGCGCTGGGTGTCATCGGCCGCGATCGATACGACCGTGCCAGGCACCAGCGACGTCACCTGCACCACGTTGCCCGACACATAAGCGTCATCGGTGGACGCGAAGTGCCGGCCGATGGTCCACCAGTACGCGCCGGCGCCGATGCCCGTCACGGCGACCAGGGCGGCCACGGTGATCAGGCGGCGGCGCGGTACGGGACGCATTTCGGCGGACGGTGCGGGCGCGGCGGGAGCAGCGGGCGGGGCGGATGTGTTCATGGTGATGTGCTCGTGGGATCAGGGTGACGCGGCGGCCTGGGCTGCGGCATGTTCCGGCAACTGCCCGACGTAGCCGCCGCCCAGCGTCCAGACCAGCTGGAACTGGAGATCGAGTTGCTGCCCTTGCAGCTGGGCCACCTGGCGTTGCTGCGCCAGGACGCTGTCCTGCGCCGTCAGCACGGCCAGCTGGTTGGCCAGGCCGGCCTGCCAGCGACCGGAAGCCAGCGCATAGGCACGCTCGGCCAGCGCCTGGGCCCGCTGCCGCTGCGCAGTTTCGGCGGCCACGGCTTGCAGGCTGCCGACGGCATCGGCCGTCTCGCGCAGTGCATCGGTGAGCGTCTGGTTGTAGTCGGCCACGGCTGCGTCGTAGTCGGCGTAGCGCGCGTGCAGGTTGGCCCGCAGGCGGCCCCCTTCGAACACCGGCAGCCGCAGCGAAGGGCCAAAGGCAAAGGCCCGGCTCGCGCCAAGCAGGAAATCGGACGGCGTGATCGTGGTCAGGCCGGCCATGGCGGACAGCGTGACGTCGGGCAGGAATTCCGCACGCGCCACGTCGATGTCTTTCGAGGCAGCCTCCACGCGCCAGCGCGCGGCCACCAGGTCCGGGCGGCGCGACAGCAGCCCGATGCGCGCGTCGTCGGGCAGGCCGGCCATCGGATGACCGCCCGAGCCGTTCAGCAGCACCGGCCGCGTGATCGCCAGTCCGCGGTCAGGGCCCTTGCCCAGCAGCGCGGCAATCTGGTGGCGCGTCACGGCGATGGTGTCGTCGATATGCGTCAGGTCCGCCTCGGCGCTGGCCAGGTCGGCGTCCTGCAGCGTGATGCCCACCTGGGTATCGAGGCCAGCCACCAGCCGGGCCTTGCCGAGCGCGGACAGTTCGCGGCGCTGGGCAATCGTTTGCGTGGTGACGTCGCGCAGCACGTACAGCGTGGCCAGCCGCGCGTAGACGCGTGCCACGCCCGTGGTCAGCAGCAACTGGGCAGCCTGGCCTTCGGCTTCGGCCTCGCGCACGCCGGACATCGCGGCCTGCAACGCGCTGCGGTGCCGGCCCCAGAAGTCCAGGTCATACGTCAGGCCGCTGGACAGCTGCACCTGGTTGATCCAGCGGCCCGACAGCGGCGTGGCGCCCAGCAGGTCGGTCTCGGAAATGCGCTGGCGCGACACACCGCCGCGGATATCGATGTCGGGATACAGGCCGCTGCGCGCGCCCTCAGCCACGGCACGGGCTGCCGCCACGCGCGCCTGCGCAGCCTGCAGCGTCGGGCTGCCGGCAACCGCCTCGCGGGCCAGTGCGCCAAGCTGGGGGTCGCCAAAGCGGTCGATCCAGTCCTGCGACGGCCACTGGCCATGCTGGGCTGGCAGGCTTTGCGCAATGTCGGTAACCACCGCCGGCGTCTGCGTGGGGCGGCTGTGGTCGAACGCGGCGCAGCCCGTCAGCGCCAGGGTAGTCAGCACGGCGGCAGCCACGGGCAAGCGCCGCCATCCGGTCGCGGCATGCATCACAGCCTCACTCCGATGGTTGATGTCGGGAATGATGGCCGCTGGCGCGCACGGCCGTGGTTGCGAACGCCAAGTTATTTCGGGATGGCACTACCGGGTGGCGGGACCGCCTCTATCCGCATGATTTCGCCCCTTTCCGGTGCATTGCGTTGGGCCGGCCTATACCTTCGTTTAACACCGCACCACCTACACGGCAATTGTGGGCATCCGTACCCGGCTCCTAGCATTCCAGTCAACCACCGACTGCTTCCACGGGAGCCGCACCATGACACATCAGAAGCTCTGGATGCCGATCATCGCCATCACCCTCGCCTTCGCTACGGTCGGCGTGGCTGGCGCCGTGGTTTACGGCATGTGGCAACAGGCCATCGAGCCCGTTCACGCCGCAGCGCACGCCGTGCTGTCGCACCACCACCTGTGAGCGCCGCCATGTCCGACCAGGAAAGCCTGCTGCTGATGTACGGCTGGATCGTCCTCGCCGTGCTGAACCTGATTTTGATTGCCGTCGCGTTCCTCCAGTACGCCGAGTGAACGCCCGCCGCCGAACCGATACCGCATCCCGGAGCCCCGCCATGAAAGATGTAGCCACCACCGTCCTCGACGCCCCTGACACCTCTGGCGCCGCACCTGCCCGGGCAGCGCCCCAGCTGCGCGTGGCCGCCGCGCAGGCGCCCGGCTTCGTCCAGTGCGAAACCCGCTGGCGCCACGCCCCCGAGGCCGTGGTCACGCCCGGCCACCGCGACGCCATCGTGGTGTCGCGCTGGACCTGCGACGGCGAGCCGCCTGACATGGTGTCGCACGCCGGCGATCCCACCCGGCACTGCATCGCCATCAACCTGCGGTCCAGCTCGATCCGCTTCCTGTGCGGCGGCATGCCGGTGTTTGACGGACGACTGGGTGCCGGTGCGGTCCACGTGACCGCGCCGGGCACCGCCACCAGCGCCGTGTACGCATCGGCCAGCGACGTGCTTCACCTGTTCGTGCCCCAATCGGTGCTGGCGGCCTGCTATGCCGACCAGTTCGGCCACGACCACGACGGCGAATTGCGGCTCGACGATCCGTTCTTCCATGCCGACCCGGCGCTGGAACGGCTTGGCCAGGCCCTGGCGGTGGCGCATTCGCAGGACCCGGGCCTGGGCCGCATCTTTGCCGACAGCGTGGCGCTGGCCATCGTGGCGCGCGTGGTGGCCAATCATTTCCAGCGCATTGCGTCGAAAACGCGTGCGGTGACCACGCTGCCCCAATGGCGTCTGCGCCGCGCCATCGAGTTCATCGACGCGAACCTGTCCGCGCCCATCGGGCTGGCCGATATCGCGCGCAGCACCGGGCTCACGCGCATGTACTTTGCCGCCCAGTTCCGTCGCACCACGGGCATGCGCCCGCACGAATACCTGGTGCGCCGCCGAATCGAACACGCGCAGGACCTGCTGCGTGGCGGTGACGGCAGCGTGCTGGAAGTGGCCATGCGCTGCGGATTCCGCTCGCAAGCCCATTTCACCACCGTCTTCAAGCGTTTCGTCGGCGACACGCCGCACTGCTGGCGCGTCAAGGTCACCTCTACCCCCGGGAGCTCCCATGGCTGAAACCCTGTACCCCGCATCCGTTGATACCCGCGATCTGGCGGACGTGCGCGACAGCGCCTGCGACACGTGGCTGCGCACCATCGCGCTGCTGGATCCGAAGAGCCAGACGCTGGCGTCCCTGACCTACACCGCCGAGGACAACGCGCTGCGCGCCCATGCCCCGATCGTCAGCATCATCGAACGGCTCAGCGGCGCCATGGCCGTGGTGAGCTGGCGCGATGCCACGCACTGCCGCTACGGGGCGCAGGTCTGGATCATCGGTGCGGCCCGCGACAGCGGCGTCTGCGCGTTGTCCGGCCAGCCCATCGACAAAAGCGACCTGGTGTTTCGCCCGCAGCGTTCGCGTCCGCCCGCGCTCAATGCCGACGCGATGATCCTGGCCTCGGCCATGGACAGCGCCGGCGTGGCGCTTGCACCCGCGCTGGACGACGCGCAGCCCACCATTGCCTACCGATCCAACACCAGATAACGCGCCATGCACGACGTCACCGACCTGTCGCGGCTGCAGTTCGCCTTCACCGCGATCTTTCATATCCTCTGGCCGATCCTGACCATCAGCCTGTCGGCCTTCCTGTTCATCGTCGAAGTGCTCTGGATTCGCACCAACGACGTGGCGTGGTACCGCCACGCGCGGTTCTGGAGCAAGCTGCTGCTGCTGAACTTTGCCGTCGGCGTGGTCAGCGGCATCCCGATGGAGTTCGAATTCGGCACCAACTGGAGCGCGTTCTCGCAGTTCACGGGGCAATTCTTCGGCAACATCCTCGGCTTCGAGGGCGCCATGGCGTTCATGCTCGAAGCCGGCTTCATCGGCATCATGATGTTCGGCTGGGAGCGCGTGCCGCGCGGCGTGCACCTGTTCGCCACCGGCATGGTGGCGCTGGGCTCGTCGCTGTCGGCCTTCTGGATCATGGTGGCCAACTCGTGGATGCAGACCCCGGCCGGCGTGGCGGTGAAGGACGGCAAGATCGTCGTCACCGATTACCTGCGCGCGATCTTCAATCCCGACGCGCTCTGGGGCATCAGCCACATGTGGATGGCCGCGCTGGAAACCGGGCTGGTGGTGGTGGCCGGCATCTCGGCCTGGTACCTGCTGAAGCGGCGCCAGCCGGATTTCTTCGCACGCTCGTTCCGGCTGGCCATGGTGCTGCTGGTGATCGTGACGCCGTTGCAGGTATGGCTGGGCGACGGCAGCGGCGTGGACGTCTTCGAGACGCAGCCCGCCAAGGGCGCCGCCATCGAAGGCCACTGGCAGACCAATGCGCCGGGCACGGCCGCGTCGTGGTCGCTGCTGGCCTGGCCCAACCAGGCCACCCAGCGCAACGACTGGGCCATCGAGGTGCCCGGCATGCTGAGCCTGCTGGCGACGCACAAGGTGCATGGCACCGTCACGGGACTGGCCGACATTCCGCGCGCCGACCAGCCCCCGATGCTGCCGCTGCTCTACTACGCGTTTCGGGTGATGGCCGGCATCGGCGTGCTGTTCGTGGTGCTGGCGTTGTGGACGGCACGGGTGCTGCGCCGCACACGCCACCAGCCCGCCAGCCTGAGCCAGCATCGGGCGCTGCTGCTGGCATGGGTCGTCGCCATTCCGCTGCCGTACCTGGCCGTCGAGTGCGGCTGGATCGTGCGCGAGGTGGGTCGGCAGCCATGGCTGGTCTATGGCCTGTTGCGCACCCCGCAAGGGGTCTCGACCGCCATTTCCGCCGCCGACGTGACTGGCAGCATCGCGATGTTCGGCGCCTTCTACGCCGTGCTGCTGGTGACCTTCACCTGGCTTGCCGCGCGCTGGCTGCGTCAGGGCCCGGACCTGACGCTCACCGCTCCGGCAGCCGCCGCGGCGGCCCTGCCGGCTGCAGCCGAGCGCAGCACCTACTGACCCCCGGAGACTCGCCATGGAAACTACCGCCCATACCCTGCTGGTATCGCTCTGGTTCTGCATCCTGGGCCTGATGCTGGCCGCCTATGTCGTCACGGACGGCTTTGACCTTGGCATCGGCATCCTGAGCCTGTTCGAGCCCGAGCGCGAACGGCGCGACGTGATGGTCGAATCGATCATCCACGTCTGGGATGCCAATGAAACCTGGCTCGTGGTGCTGGGGGGCGGGCTGTTCGGCGCCTTCCCGGCCGCCTACGCCATGCTGCTGCCCCAGCTGTACCTGCCGCTGATGGCGCTGATCGCCGGGCTGATCATGCGCGGCGCAGCCATCGAGTTCCGCCACGCCACCCATCGCGGCCCGTTCTGGGACCGGGTCTTCGGCGTCGGCAGCCTGCTGGCCGCCGTGGCCCAGGGCGTGATCCTCGGACGCATCATCACCGGGCTCGATCCGGGCGCATGGAACGCCGTGTTCACGCTGGTTGCCGCCGTGGGCGTGGCCGCCGGTTACGCGCTGCTGGGCGCCACCTACCTGATCAAGAAGACGTCGTATCCGGTCGACGCTTCGGCGCGCAACTGGACACTGGCAACGCTGCCGATCACCGTCGTCAGCGCGCTGGTGCTGTCCGGCGCCACGCTGCGGCTAAGCCTGATCGGCACCGACCGCTGGCACCAGCATGGCGTGCTGGCCGTGCTGCTGGCGCTCGGTGTGATGGCCGCACTGGCGGTCGCCTGGATTTCCGGGTCCACCTGGACCGGCCGCCGCCGCGCCCCGTTTCGCGCCGCCGTGCTGTTGTTCCTGGTGTCGTTCGGCGGCCTGGCCATCAGCCTGTTCCCGAACGTGGTGCCGGGGCGGCTGTCGCTGGTCGATGCCGCCTCCGACGACCGCACGCTGGTATTCATGCTGATCGGCATTGGCGTGCTGCTGCCGGTCATGCTGGGCTACAACCTGTACCAGTACCACGTGTTCCGCGGCAAGGTGGCTGTCTGAGTTGTTGCATGCGACGCCGGCCGGCGATGAAAAAAAGCCCTCTCCAACGGAGAGGGCTTTGGCGTTGGCGTTGGCGTCGGCGTCGGCGTCGGCGTCGGCGTCGGCGTCGGCAACGTTACCTGACCGACTCCGCCAGGAACCACGCGCGGCGCTGCGCTTCGTCGATCCAGTTTTCCAGCAGGCTGGCGGAGGCCACGTCGGCATGGTCGTCACATACCGCGTGGGCGTCGAGCATGGCTTCGACCAGCGCAAGGTTGTCGGCATGCAGCTCGCGCAGCATGGCCTTGGGCGAGACGTCCTCGGCGTCGTTGTCGCGCACGCGCTGGAGTCGTGCAATGGCGCCGATCGAGCGCAGCGTCGTGCCGCCGAGCTTGCGCACGCGTTCGGCCACGTCGTCGGTCATCGCGAAGATCTGGCTGGCCTGCTCGTCCAGCATCAGGTGGTAGTCGCGGAAGTGCGGGCCGGACATGTGCCAGTGGAAGTTCTTGGTCTTCAGGTACAGCGCGAAGACGTCGGCCAGCAGCCGGTTCAGGTGATCCGAGATTTCTGTAACGGCCAGGCCGGGATCGTCAAGCTGGGTATGGGTCATGATGGGCTCCAGTAAGGCATACCAAAGGGCTATGCGCCCCGATTCTGTGCACTCGCGGTCGCCTGCGGCGCCGGGCGAGTGTCCATCTCGACTGTGCACCTGCGGCAAAGGCGCGGATTGTCCCCAGATCAAGCGCTTGCAAAAACGCACCCGTGGTTTGCAAAGGGCGACGAATGCATGGACATCTCCTATACCTTCATATGATTCCTCGACCAGTCATTCAGGACTAATATCAGGGTCGGATCATGCTGCCGGCCGTGGGCATGGCATACCGATAACCAGCAATACGGGCGAAACAGGGATGTACAACCCAACCACCAACCGGCTGTTGATGGGCGCGGCGGGCCTGCTGGGCCTCTGTGTCTTCACGATCGACGCCTTGACGCCGCTCGATTTCGCCATCGCGGTGGTCTATGTGCTCGTCATCCTGCTGGTGGCGCTGACCGGATCGATCCGCGCCACCCGGATCACCGCTGCCACGGCGCTGGTGCTCACCGTGGTGGCCTTTGCGTTTTCGCAGAACCCCGACCCCGATCACGGCCAGCTGGCACGCTTTGTCTTTGCCCTGCTGGCCATCGGCACCACCACGCTGCTGGCGCTGCGCAACCTGGCCGACATGGCGCGGCGGCGCCGCACCGAGGCCGCCCTGGCGCGCAGCGAGGCGTTCCTGGCCGAAGCCCAGCGGCTCAGCAAGACCGGCAGTATCGCGCTGCGCCTGCCGGCCAACACGATGACGTGGTCGGACGAGGCATTCCGTATCCTCGGCTACCCACGGGGCGAGGCACCGCATTTCGGCATGGTGCTCACGCGCGTGCATCCGGACGATCTGGCCGAAGTGCAGCGCGTGCATGCGGCCATGCTCGGCGGCGTGCCGAGCGTAGATCTTCGGCACCGGCTGCTGCTGCCCGATGGCGCGGTCCGTCACGTGCATCTGGTGGCGCGGCGCAGCGCCACGGCCGGCGACCAGCACGAGTACATGGGCGCCCTGATGGATACCACCGACGCCATCGCGACCCAGCAGGCACTGCATCGGACCATGACCGAACTGGCGCATGTGTCGCGCGTGACCACGCTTGGCCAGCTGGCCGCGTCGATCGCACACGAGGTGACGCAGCCGATGGCCGCCATCGTCACCTGCGGCAGCTCGGCACTGCGCTGGCTCCAGCGCGACGAGCCCGAGATCGCCGAAGCCACCGAATCGATCGAACAGGTGATTCGCGACGCCAGCCGCGCCAACGACATCATCCGGCAGATTCGTGCCATGGCGCAGAAGTCGGAACCCAAGTACGTCGACATCGGCGTCGACAACCTGGTGACGGCTTCGCTGGAACTGGTGCGGCGCGAGCTGCAGGACCATCAGGTATCGGCCGAGCTGGACCTGGATGCCGACGGCGTGCAGATTCACGGTGACTGGACGCAACTGCAGCAGGTGCTGGTGAACCTGATGGTGAACGCCGCGCAGGCCATGGCGCACGTGTCCGGCCGGCGCCGGCTCACGCTGGCCAGCCGCGTCCTGCCAGACCATACGGTGCTGCTGGTGGTCAGCGATACGGGTCCGGGCATTCCCGACAAGGACATGGATCGCCTGTTCAACGCGTTCTACACGACCAAGCCGGACGGCATGGGCATGGGCCTGTCCATTTGCCGGAACATCGTGGAATCCCATGGCGGCAGCATCGCGGCGGAATCGTTGCCCGAAGGCGGTGCGAAGATGATGGTACGGCTGCCGCAGCGGCTGGCCGATGGCGAGCAGGCGACCGAGGAAGCGGCCTGATCGCGACCGTGAGACGCCCCGGGGGCGAAGGTTGTGTCGCCCGCTGAATCCCGACCCACAAGAAAAACCGGCGCCTGGGAGGCGCCTCAGACGCCTGCCCAGAGCGCCGTGACCAGCGCCATGCCGCAACTGGCGGCACAGACGCCCAGCCATGCCAGCGCCAGCGTGACACCACCGACGGCCGCGCTGGCGGCCCGGCCGTCGATTTCGACATTGGCGATCATGCCGCGCTCAAGCGGGCGTGTTGCCCGGAGGCGCCGATACGCCGGTCAGGTCCTGACCCACCTGGATGAAGCGGCCCTGGTCCGCCGGCGACACATTGAAGCGCGCGCCCTGCGTGTAGACGTCGCGCGGCTGGTCGATGTTGTACTGCGGATGCGAATGCGTGGCCGGGTGCTTGCCGGTCTCGGCGGCATTGGCCATGCCGCTGCCAAGGGCGCTGACGGCGGCCACGCCGCATGCCACGAGAACGGGAACGATGTGCTTGCGAATCATGATGGACTCCTGGTTGACTTGCGTTGCGGACGGGAAAACTTTCGGGCTTCCCCGCCAGGGCCTGCGTCGCAAGCCCGTGAATCCATCGTAGGCGCCACCGCCATGCGGCGCATTCGTACGTGGGTTGCCTCGCGCTAGTCAATTTGTAGGGCACCATCATCCTTTGGTTTGCATGCCGCATCGCCGGGCGTGCAAAATCGAAACCCCTACCGCCAGCGGCAACGCCGGCCACCCTGCCGCCGATACGCTTGGGCCATCCCGACGTATCGATTCCTTTCAGGCAGGAGCCCCCGCCATGGCCTTCAAGTCAAAGCCACGCATCGAACCCTATCCCCATGCCGCCGCCGGATGGGGCGCGCTCAAGTACGTGGCCATCAACCTGATCAAGGAGCGCGTGCCCGGCCGCGACTACGCGATGCTGTTCCGGCAGAACAAGGCGGACGGCTTCGACTGCCCCGGCTGCGCCTGGCCAGACCGCGAACACGCCTCGACGTTCGAGTTCTGCGAAAACGGCGTGAAGGCCGTGGCCGCTGAATCTACCGGCAAGCGCGTGACGGCCGCATTCCTGGCGCAACACACGGTGGCGGCCCTGATGGACCAGACCGACTACGAACTGGAGCAGCATGGCCGCCTGACCGAGCCCGTGATTTACGACGGCCTGACCGACACGTACCGGCCGATCTCCTGGCAGGACGCGTTCGCGCTGATCGGCACCCGCCTGCGCGCCCTGCCCGATCCGAACCAGGCGGCCTTCTACACCTCGGGCCGCGCCAGCAACGAGGCCGCGTTCCTGTACCAGTTGTTCGCGCGTATGGTCGGCACCAACAACTTCCCGGACTGCTCGAACATGTGCCACGAGGCCACCAGTCGCGGCATGCCCCATACGGTGGGGGTCGGCAAGGGCACCGTCACGCTGGAGGATTTCGAGACCTGCGACACCGTGCTGCTGTTCGGCCAGAACCCCGCCACCAACCATCCGCGCATGCTGGCCGAACTGCGCGACTGTGCCCGCCGTGGCGCCACGCTGGTGTCGATCAACCCGTTGCGCGAGCGCGGGCTGGAGCGATTCACCAGTCCGCAGAGCCCGGTGGAGATGCTGACCATGTCCGACACGAAGATCTGCTCGGTGTTCGTGCGGCCCACGCTGGGCGGCGACTACGCGCTGATCAAGGGCGTGGCCAAGCGCGTGCTGGAACTGGACGACGAGGCGCAGGCCACGGGTGCGGCCCGGGTGCTTGACACCGTGTTCATCGCCGAACACACGCACGGCTTCGACGCCTTCGCGGCCGACCTGCGTGCCGAATCGTGGACCGTCATCGAGCAGGAATCGGGCGTGCCGCGCGCGGACATCGAAGGCCTGGCCGCGATCTACGCGCGTGGCCAGCGCGTGATCTGCACCTGGGGCATGGGCCTGACGCAGCACAAGCATTCGGTCCAGACCATCCAGATGCTGACCAACCTCATGATGCTGCGCGGCAATATCGGGCGCGAAGGCGCGGGCCTGTGTCCCGTGCGCGGCCACTCGAACGTGCAGGGCAACCGGACGGTCGGCATCGAGGAGCAACCGACGGAAGCCTTCCTCGACAAGCTCGGCGCGGCATTCGGCTTCACGCCGCCACGCGAGCACGGCTACGACGTGGTGGAGAGCATCGAGGCCATGCTGCGCGGCGACGTGAAGATCTTCGTGGCGCTGGGCGGCAACTTCGCGGCGGCTACACCGGACACGTCCCGCACGTGGGACGCGCTGCGCGCGTGCAACCTGACCGTGCATATCGCGACAAAGCTCAACCGCAGCCACCTGGTCCACGGCACGGAGGCCTTGATCCTGCCCACGCTGGGCCGCACCGAGATCGACCTGCAGGACGGCGTGCCGCAGGGCGTAACCGTGGAAGACTCGGTCTCGAAGGTGCATATCTCGTTCGGGATGAATACGCCGGCGTCGCCGGACCTGATGTCCGAGACCGCGATCATCGCCGGCCTGGCCCATGCCACGCTGGGCAGCGCCACCGTTGACTGGCGCTGGTACGCGCAGGACTACGCGCGCATTCGCGACAAGATCGCCGAGGTGGTCGACGGATTCGAGCACTACAACGCCCGCGTGGCGGTACCGGGCGGCTTTCACCTGTATGTGCCCGCGCGCGAGCGACAATGGCACACGCCGTCCGGCAGGGCGGAGTTCCTGGTCAACCCGCTGACCCCCGACACGCCGATCGCCCGGGCCCGCGCCCGCCACGGCGAACGCGTGATGACGCTGATGACCACACGTTCGCACGACCAGTACAACACCACGATCTACGCGCTGGACGACCGCTACCGCGGCGTCTTCGGCCAGCGCCGCGTGGTGTTCATCCATCCGGCGGACCTGCAGATGCTGGGCCTGCGCGACGGTGAATGGGTCGACATGACCACGGTCTGGCACGACGATATCGAGCGGCGCGCCGACGGGTTCCGGCTGGTTGCCTACGACATCCCACGCGGTTGCGTGGCGGCCTATTACCCCGAGACCAACCCCCTGGTGCCGCTGGACAGCGTGGCCGACCTCTGCAATACACCGACATCGAAATCGGTACCGGTGCTGCTGCATCGGGCCAGCGCGGCCACCGCATCTCTTTGAGCGTCAACTCATTGGACGCTTGATATCTCAACGCCTGGCCCCCCGGCCACTGCCGTCCGCCGGCAAGTGGCCGTTTTCATGGCCGCCGCCGTGGCAATGTCTGCGGCTTTCGCGCAACGAAATCTGCACCAGATTGGCCCACGCGGCACGCGCGCCGCAATAACCGAAGGTGCCATCCCCGGCAGAAAACCTCCGGTTTCTGTCATGTCCATGTCATCGACCGGGCTGTATCCGGCGTGCAGTCAAGAGGTGACGATCCTCGTCACCGCAAGGCGCAATTTTTGTCACCCGATGCGCCAGATAATGACAATTGACATCTATTTAAGCGGCTCACGATAATCGCCGCGGCTACAGGGAATGGGCCGTTTCGCGGCACACGGCAGATGTCCGTGCCGGAGCCGGGAATAAAAGAAATCGAAACGGAGCCCGGCGCGGTTCCGACAAGAACGAAGGGTCAATACAATGAAAAAAGTCGCTCACCATCGTGGGCCGGCATTGCTGCTGGCCGCCTTATTCATGGTCGCCGCGTGCGGCGGAGGGGGCGGCGACGGCGGTTCGACGCCTGCCCCGACTGTCACGCCATCGCTCTACGAACCGTTGTACGGCGCCGATACGCCGGTCATGGAACAGATCCAGTACCGGGAGGCGGACGGCACGCTGGTCACGATGATGGGCTCGCGCCCGACTGAGCGCCACGCGCGCGAACGCGGCGAAGCCTGGGATGCCCCCGATGCAGGCCCGGGCCGCTACCTGACCTTCCCCACGTTCTACTTCCAGAACCGCACGTTTGGCCTGGAAATCCGCGACCACGTGCCCGCCGGCAAGCAGCTGATCGAGGTCTACCTGCGCGTGAACCAGGGCATCTTCGACGGCACCACGTTCAGCCTGTTCCGCAACGTGCTAGATCCTACGGTGCGTGACTATGGCTGGTCGCTGAACTACGGCTTCAACAATCCGAAGGAAGGCGGCTTGCCGATCTGCCGCGAAAACCAGCCGCGCGAAGACTGCATGATGACCTTCGACTCGAACTGGCGCACCGACCCGCACAGCCCTCTGAAGATCGGCGACAAGGTCGAGCTGGCCCCGGCGCCGCGCCTCAAGCGCGATCCGGTGGTGGACGGCGGCGGCAGCCGCTACTACTCGTTCGAGCAGCTCTACATCGTGGGCGTGGGCATGCGTCCGTGGTACGGCATCGCGCCGAACCTCGATTCCGAACCGCTGCCCGACGACGCCCTGCTGGGCGGCCAGGCCAGCCTCTCGTACAACTACTCGGAAGAACCGATGCGGGTCTTCCAGCAGATGGCCAACAACATCGGCATCACCAATACGCAGCGGTTCGTGGAAGGGCGCCGGCTGTTCCACACGTCGTTCGCCGATGGCACGCACTCCGAGCACGATCGCGACAACCCCGTGTTCACGGCCCATATCGGTCAGCTTGGCGCGCGCTACAACCAGCCGCGCTGCATCGAATGCCACACCAACAACGGCCGCAGCAAGCCGCTGGCGCTGGGCGCGAAGCTGGATACGATGTCGTTCCTGACCGCCAACGGCGACGGCAGCGGCCCCGACCCCGTCTACGGCCACAACGTGCAGCAGCACGCCCAGGATGCCAAGGCGGCCGCCTACGACGTCACCGTGCAGTCGTTCGACACCACCGTGCGCACGCTGCCCGATGGCGAGAAGGTCGAGCTGGTCAAGCCGGTCTTCGCGTTCAAGGGCCCTGCCCCGGGACGCTACTCGGCGCGCCAGGCCGCTCAGGTGATCGGCATGGGGCTGCTGGAGGCCATTCCGGAATCCACCATCCTGGGCCTGGCCGACCCCGATGACGCCAACGGCGACGGCATCCGCGGCGTGGCCAACCTCGTGGTGGATCCGCAGACGGGCAAGACCCACGTGGGCCGCTTTGGCTGGAAGGCATCGAAGGGCAGCATCCGCCAGCAAGTGGCCGACGCGCTGATCAAGGACCTGGGCGTGACGTCGCCGATGTTCCCCGACTACGGCTGCCAGCGTGGGGCGGCGAACTGCCACACGGTCACCACGCCGACGTCGGTCAGCGAGAACGAACTGCAGCGCATGACGCACTACCTGTCGCTGATCGCCGTGCCGGCCCAGCGCAAGCTGCGCAGCGGCTTCCCGGACGGCGTCCGCGTGTCGCCCGAGCATGACGTGGATCCGGCACAAATCGCGCGAGGCACCGACCTGTTCACGCAGGTGCGCTGCGCGGCCTGCCATACGCCAACCTTGAAGACGGGCGCCACGCATCCGTTTGCTGAACTTCGCGAGCAGATCATCCATCCCTACACCGACCTGCTGCTGCACGACATGGGGCCCGAACTGGCCGACACGCTGTCCGAGGGCCGCGCGTATCCGAGCCAATGGCGCACGGCGCCGCTGTGGGGCATCGGCTCGTTGCGCTTCGTGCAGGGTGACGATACCAGCGTGCGCCTGCTGCATGATGGCCGCGCCCGCACCATTCCAGAAGCCGTGCTCTGGCACGGCGGCGAGGCCACCGACAGCCGCAAACGCTACGAAGCCCTGCCGAAGGCCGACCGCGACGCGATCACGGCGTTCCTGCAGTCGCTGTAGCGCACGCTGACACCAGCCGCTTCCCTCTCCCGCCAGAGGCAGAGGGAAGCCACCCCATCCGACTCCGCTTCACACGGGAACCCACATGCTGATGCACACCCTACGCAGCCGTGCCGTTGCGCCGCTGCTCATGGCTTTCGCGCTGGCCGCCTGCGGTGGCGGCGGCGACGGCGGCACCCCGACGTCCGCGAGCGGCGGCTCTGGCGGTTCCGGCGGCAACCTCTCGCCAAGCACGCCGACCGCACCCACCACGCCGCCGTCGTCCACGCCGGGCGTGACCAAGAGCGCCAAGCGCGGCATCGCCTACGACCTGGCCAGCAAGGCCGACGTGGCAGCGCTGGCCCCCGGCGTATCGTGGTGGTACAACTGGTCGCCCAGGCCCAGCGCATCGGCGCCCGCCGACCCGCGCGCCGCCTATGGCATGGACTTCGTGCCGATGCTCTGGAACGACTACGCGTTCGATGCCGCCACGGTGGAGACGTGGCTGAATGCGCATCCGGAGGTCAAGTACCTGCTGCTGATGAACGAGCCGAACCTGACGGATCAGGCCAACCTGTCGCCTGCCGCGGCGGCGGCAGCCTGGCCGCAGTTCGAAGCCATTGCCGCCCGTACCGGCGTCAAGCTGGTGGGCCCGGCCATCACGTGGGGCACCATGCCGGGCTACAGCGATCCCGTGGTCTGGCTCGACGCGTTCTACAACGCCTATCGCGCCGCCAACGGCAACCGCAATCCCCAGATCGATTATCTGGCCTTCCACTGGTACGACTATGGCCTGGGCGGGCAACTCGACCGCCTGGCCAAGTACGGCAAGCCGTTCTGGGTCACCGAGTTCGCCAACTGGCACAGCAATGCCGACGGCGCGCAGGTCGATACGCTCGAAAAACAGAAGACGCAGATGCGCGAAATGGTGGCCACCTGCGAGCAGCGCACCGATGTCTTCCGCTACGCATGGTTCACGGGCCGCTGGAACCCCGATCCGCATTTCACCAGCCTGCTGGGCGCCGATGGCGAACTGACGGAACTGGGGCGCTATTACGTGAGCCTGCCGTTCTGACGCCGCCGGCCCGCCGCCGTATGGCGGCGGGGCCGGCGGGATGGGTGCGGATCGGGTTGGACGGCCGTGCCTAGCGGGACACGTGGCGCTCCGTCGATCCGTGCGCCAGCGGCGTCGCGGCGGGTGCCGTCAGCGTCGGCGTGCCCGGCACGCGCGCCGCAGCCACCGCTTCGCGCTCCACGCGGATCTGGTCGATCTCGGCGCCCACGTCGCCCGCCTCGCTGACGCCCATCGCGATGACCACGGTGCCCCGGGCCACCGGCACCGGCACCGGCGGCGACATACCGCTGCATAGCGCCGTGTTGCACGGCATGCCATTGCCGCCCAGCGGCACGCGGGCGATGGTGGTGGCCGCCGAGCCCAGCTCGGCAAACGTGGCCGCGCCCTCGCCATTGACCACGAGCTGCCGGGTCACCAGCGCGAACGACACCGCGATCTGCGCCGATTGCGCGCCGTTGCCCGCAGCCGTCTTCGAAATCGTGTTCGCAGCCCGGATATAAAGCGGACGAAAGCGGAAGTAGTCGGTGAACTTGCCGTCCTGCAGCCGCTGTTCGATGGCCAGCACGGCGACCAGCCCGGGGCGCGACGGCGCATCGCCCAGCGCATAGCGTGCGAATACTGCGCAACGGACGCCACGGAAGCCCGCCGCCGAGAAACTGACGTCGACATTGCTGGCGTCGATCGCCTCGCGCTTCAGCTGTTCCGGACTGCCCTGGTCCTTGTCCGCGTAGAGATCGGCAACCAGCCGCGTACCGCTGGCCACGAACGCGGTGCCGGCTGCGTTGGCTGCGGCGGCTGGCCGGGCGGGCGCAGTCGATGCGTTCGGGGAAGATTTCGATGCGGGCTCGGCGCACTGTGGCGAGGCCAGCAGGTCCTTGATCTGGCGGTTCTCCGGCAGCGCCAGGATGGCACCCAGATCCTTGTCCGTCGACCAGTCCTTGCCGGCGGCGACCCATGCCTGCGCCGCGCGCTTCGGTTTGCCGCTGAGGTCGTCAGCCTTGAAGGCCGATGCTGGTGGCGCTTTCGGTGTCGATGTGCAGCCGGCAGCGAGCATGCAGCCGGCAGCGAGTCCCAAAAAGGTCCTCATGCTGCCCTCCCATGAAAGAAGCTAGAGGATATGGCCCGCCCGTGCGCGGCGGATACCATCCAAATGACTGAACAGCCAAATGGAGAGTAGTCATCCTGACGCATCGATGCCAGGCGAGTGTCGGGCAGGCGCAACGATCGTCCAGCATGATCTCGACGCGGGCCGGCTGCAGCTGGTGCTGCCCGACGCCGCCTTGCGGCCCGTGCCGCTGCAGGTGCTGCACGGATTCGGGCGCCGCCTGCCGGCCCGCGCGAAGATCTTCGTCGATTTCGTCGCCGCGGAACTGGCTGGCCGGTAGCCAACCGATCGCGCCACACGCCATCGCCGCTGTTGGACGGCGCCCGACTGGCTGACCGGTCGGCCTCGCCGCCCGCGCTTATTCAGGATTGGCCCGGATCAAATATCACATCATGGGTATTTGTCGACTGCCAGGCAAAACTGCGCCAAAGCCATTACCATGCCGCTTTCGCCCACAAAACGACAACCTCATCACGATGACCGTTCTGTCCGACTTTCCGATTACCGGCAAATGGCCGGCGCAACATCCCGACCGCCTGCAACTGTATTCGCTCAATACCCCCAACGGCATCAAGGTATCGCTGATGCTGGAGGAAACCGGGCTGCCCTACGAGCCGCATCTCGTCCGCTTCGACAAGCACGACCAGACCTCGCCCGAATTCCTGTCGCTGAACCCCAACAACAAGATCCCCGCGATCATCGACCCCAACGGCCCCGGCGGCCAGCCGCTGGCGCTGTGGGAATCGGGCGCGATCCTGGTGTACCTGGCCGACAAGACCGGCAAGTTCATGCCGGCCGACCCCGCGCTGCGCTACGAGACCCTGCAGTGGGTCATGTGGCAGATGGGTGGCATCGGCCCGATGTTTGGCCAGGTGGGCTTCTTCCACAAGTTCGCGGGCAAGGACTACGAGGACAAGCGTCCGCGCGACCGCTATGTGGCCGAATCGAAGCGGCTGCTGAACGTGCTGAACGAGCGCCTCAAGGGCCGCCAGTGGATCATGGGCGACGACTACTCCATTGCCGACATCGCCACGTTCCCCTGGGTGCGCAATCTGCTGGGCTTCTACGAGGCGGGCGACCTGGTGGGCATCCAGGACTTCCCCGAGGTGTCGCGCGTACTGGCAGCCTTTGTGGCGCGGCCGGCCGTGCAGCGCGCAGTCGATATCCCGAAGCGACCGGAATAAGTCAGGGCGGCATCGGGCCGCCGCCCCCCCGGGGATCAGCCCGCGAACCCCAGCAAGACGCTGATGGCCGCAGCTTCCTCGCGCACAGCGCGGCCGATCGGTCCGTCGATCGACGGATCGAAGCCGCCAGTGGCGCCCAGCGCGGTCAGCACCGCGCAAACCCGGCCGGTGTAATCGCGCACGGGCGCCGCCACCGCGCTGATGCCTTTGAGGTTGGTATCGCGCACCGCCGCGCAGCCTTGTGCCCGCACGGGCTTGCGCAACGCCCCTAGCGGGTCCTTCGCGTCCAGGTCCGCGCGCTGTCCCGGCGTCAGCACATCGAGTTCCGCGCGCGCCAGCGCCTGCACGTTCGAATCGTCGAGCATGCCCAGGAACACGCGGCCCGTGGCCGACCACAGCAGCGGCATCACCGATCCCACCCGCACGTTCACCGTCACCGGCAGGCCCGGCTCTTCGATCCTGACGATGGTGGGCCCCTTGTTGCCCATCACCGCGATGAAGCACGTCACTTCGAGCCGCTCGCGCAGCCGCGCCAGCGACGCTTCGGAGAGCCGGATCGGGTCCGCCTGGCGCATCGCGGCCAGCCCGATCTGCAGCGCCTCGATGCCCAGGTGGTACTGCTGGGTGTTCGCTTCCTGTGCGACGAACCCTTCCTCCATCAAGCTCACCAGATAGCGGTGCACCTTGGCCGGGCTTTCACCGATCTGCCCCGCGATAGCCGTCAGGCTGGCCCGCCCACCCAGGCGCGCCAGCGTCTTCAGCACGGCCATGCCGGTTTCGGCGGCCTGCACACGCTGGCGGCGTTCGCGCGGGCGGGGACCGGGGTCCGGAGAGAATTCGGAAGCAGAAGTCATGACGCCCGAGGTTAACCCTCATTCATTGATTACGCAATGCGTATATGATTTACGCAAAAGAGGCCCACCACCATCCGGCCAAATACCAAGGAGACACCCCGATGCCCCGCTTCCAGCCCCTGGCGCTGCTTGCGCTGTCTTTTGCAGTGGTTACCGGCGCACATGCCGCCGATGCCTGGCCTGCCAAGCCGATCCGGTGGATCGTGCCGTACCCGGCGGGAGGCGGATCGGACTTCCTGGCGCGCACCATCGGACAAGGGCTGTCGACCCGCGTCAGCCAGCCAGTGGTGGTGGATAACAAGCCGGGCGGCAATACCGCGATTGGCGCTGCGGAGACTGCCCGCTCGGCGCCCGACGGCTACACGGTGCTGTCGGCCGACAACGGCACGCTGGTCTTCAATCCCGCGTTGTACAAGACGCTGTCTTACAACCCTACGCGCGACCTGGCGCCCGTGACGCTGCTGGGCCGTTTTCCGATGATCCTGGTGGTCGGCCCCGGCACGCAGGCCAAGACCGCGCAGGAGTTCATCGCCCAGGTCAAGGCGACGCCGGGCGGCGTGAACTACGGTTCGGCGGGCGCCGGCAGCCCGCACCATCTGGCGATGGAGCTGCTCAAGACCGAAGCCCACCTGACCATGACCCACGCGCCGTATCGCGGTGCCGCGCCGGCCCTGTCCGACGTGGCCGCCGGCCAGATTCCCGCGATGATGGTCGACTACGCCGCCGGCGCGGGCTTCATCAAGGGCGGAAAGGTGCGCCCGCTGGCGGTGGCCAACGCCACGCGCCTGCCCCAGTTGCCCGACGTGCCGACCTTCGGCGAGCTTGGCTACAAGAACGTGGAAGCCGCCGCGCTGGTGGGCATGGTGGTGCCGGCCGCGACGCCGCCCGAGGTCATTAACACGCTCAACCGGCAGGTAGTGGCGTCCGTGAAAGACCCCGCCATCCACAAGAAGCTGGTCGACTTCGGCGTGGAGCCCGTCGGCAACACCCCGGCCCAGTTCGCCGACCTGCTGCGCAGCGAGACCGCACGCTGGACCCGGCTGATCCAGGACCTGAAGATTTCGCTCGACTGACGCACCACCGCCCGTAGTTGGAGTTCCGCATGACCCAGTCCACCCCACCCGCGCGCGGCGCGGGCTGCCCGATCGACCACGCCGCACTGGGAGCCGCCGGCGCGTCCCCTGTCCTGGCGCCGAACGGCTGCCCGGTCAGCCACAACGCCGCGGCGTTCGATCCGTTCGAGGACGGCTACCAGCAGGATCCGCCCGACTACGTGCGCTGGTCGCGCGAGCAGGAACCCGTGTTCTACAGCCCGAAACTGGGCTACTGGGTGGTGACCCGCTTCGACGACATCAAGGCGATCTTCCGCGACAACCTCACGTTCAGCCCGGCCATCGCCCTGGAGAAGATCACCCCGACCGGCGACGAAGCCAACGCCGTGCTGGCGTCGTACGGCTATGCGATGAACCGGACACTGGTCAACGAGGACGAACCGGCCCACATGCCGCGCCGCCGCGCGCTGATGGAGCCGTTCACCCCGGCGGAACTGGTGCACCATGAGCCGCTGGTGCGCCGCCTGGCGCGCGAATACGTCGACCGCTTCATCGACGACGGGCGCGCCGATCTGGTCGACCAGATGCTCTGGGAGGTGCCGCTGACCGTTGCCCTGCACTTCCTCGGCGTGCCCGAGGAAGACATGGACCTGCTGCGCCAGTATTCGATCGCCCACACGGTGAACACGTGGGGCCGGCCGAAGCCCGAAGAACAGGTGGCCGTGGCCCATGCCGTGGGCAACTTCTGGCAGCTGGCGGGCCGCATCCTCGACAAGATGCGCGCCGATCCATCGGGAGCGGGCTGGATGCAGTATGGCATCCGCAAGCAGCAGGAGCTGCCCGACGTCGTTACCGATTCGTACCTGCACTCGATGATGATGGCCGGCATCGTGGCCGCGCACGAGACCACGGCCAATGCATCGGCCAACGCCATCAAGCTGCTGCTGCAGCATCCCGACGTCTGGCGCGAGATCTGCGAAGACCCGGCGCTGATTCCCAACGCCGTGGAGGAATGCCTGCGCCACAACGGATCGGTGGCCGCCTGGCGCCGCGTGGTGACGCGGGACACCGAGGTGGGTGGCATCCCGCTGGCGGCAGGCAGCAAGCTGTTGATCGTGACATCGTCGGCCAACCATGACGAGCGCCATTTCTCGGATGCCGACCTGTTCGACATCCACCGCGACAACGCCAGCGACCAGCTGACCTTCGGCTATGGCGCGCACCAGTGCATGGGCAAGAACCTGGCGCGCATGGAAATGCAGATTTTCCTCGAAGAGCTGACCAGCCGTCTGCCGCACCTGCGGCTGGCCGACCAGCACTTCACCTACGTGCCCAACACGTCGTTCCGTGGCCCGGAGCACCTGTGGGTGGAATGGGATCCCGCGCTGAATCCCGAACGCACCGACCCCGCCGTGCTGGCACCCCGCGACGCGGTGCGCATCGGCGAGCCCACCGGCAATATCGGCCGCACGCTGGTGGTCGAGGCGGTCCAGCCGGCCGCGCAGGACGTGCTGCGTATCCGCCTGGCATCGCAGGACGGCCGCCCCCTGCCGCGCTGGACGCCCGGCGCGCATATCGACGTCGAATGCGGCCACACTGGCATCTCGCGCCAGTATTCGCTCTGCGGCGACCCGGCCGATGCCAACGCGTTCGAGATTGCCGTGCTGCGCGAGCCGGAAAGCCGTGGCGGTTCTGCCTGGCTGCACGCCAACCTGCGCGTCGGCGACAAGCTCAAGGTACGAGGGCCGCGCAACCACTTCCGGCTCGACGAAAGCTGCCGCAAGGCCATCTTCGTGGCTGGCGGCATTGGCGTGACGCCGGTCAGCGCCATGGCGCGGCGCGCGCGCGAACTCGGCATCGACTACGTGTTTCACTACTGCGGCCGGTCGCGCAAGGCCATGGCCCTGCTCGACGAACTGGCTGTGCTGCACGGCAACCGCCTGCACGTCCATGCTGCCGATGAAGGCCATCGCGCCAACTTCGGCCAACTGCTCGCCAGCCCGGACACCGGCACGCACATCTACGCCTGCGGCCCGGCGCGGATGATCGAGGCACTGGAAGCTTGCTGCGCCAACTGGCCCGAGGACACGCTACGCGTGGAGCACTTCAGCTCCACGCTGGGCACTCTCGACCCATCGAAAGAACTGGCTTTCACCGTCGAGTTGAAGGATTCCGGGCTGACGCTCGACGTCCCGTCCGACCAGACCCTGCTTACCGCGCTGCGCTGCGCCAATATCGACGTGCAGAGCGACTGCGAGGAAGGCCTGTGCGGTTCGTGCGAGGTGCGCGTGCTGGCCGGCGACATCGACCACCGTGACGTCGTGCTCACCCGCACCGAGCGCGACGCGAACAACCGGATGATGTCGTGCTGCTCACGTGCCGCGCGCGGCGGGAAGATCGTGCTGGCGCTATGACTAGCCCAGCCATCCCTTGATGGTCCGCCCCATCACACCGGCCGAAATGCCGTAGCGGTCGTGCAGTGTCGGCAGCGCGCCGGCGTCCAGGAATGCGTCGGGCAAGCCCATCTGCCGGAACGGTACGTGCACGCCCGCGCGCATGAGCGCGCCTGCCACCGCCTCGCCGAGCCCGCCCATCACCGTATGGTTCTCGGCCACCACCACCAGGCGGCCCGGCCTGCGGGCTTCGCGCAGGATCGTCTCGGTGTCGAGTGGCTTGATGGTCGGCACATGCAGCACCGCCACGCCCACGCGATCGGCCTCAAGCGCCTTGGCCACTTCCAGCGCGCGCATCGTCATGATGCCCGACGAGATGACCAGCACCTCGGCGCCATCGCGCAACAGCCTGGCCTTGCCCAGTTCGAAGGTGTAGTCATACTCGTCAAGCACCACCGGCACATTACCGCGCAGCAGCCGCGCATAGACCGGCCCGTCATGCGCCGCGATGGCCGGCACCATCTGTTCGATATCGAGCGCGTCGCACGGGTCGATCACCGTCATGTTCGGCATGGCGCGCATCAGGGCCAGGTCTTCCGCCGCCTGGTGGCTGGGGCCGTAGCCCGTGGTCAGCCCCGGCAGCGCGCAGACGATCTTGACGTTGAGGTTGTCCTCGGCAATCGTCTGGTGCATGAAGTCGTAGGCGCGCCGCGTGGCGAACACCGCGTAAGTGGTGACGAACGGCACCGCCCCTTCATGGGCAAAGCCGGCGGCGGCGCCCATCAGCAGCTGCTCGGCCATGCCCATCTGGTAGTACCGCTCGGGATAGGCCTTGGCAAAGATATGCAGGTCGGTGTACTTGCCGAGGTCGGCCGTCATGCCGATGATGTCGGGCCGTTGCGCGGCCAGCGCCGTCAGCGCGTGGCCGAACGGTGCGGCACGCGTGGCCTGCCCTTCGCCGGCAATCGAGGCGATCATCGCCGAGGTCTTGAGCCGGGTCTTGCCGGTATTTACAGTGTTGCTCATGCTTGTCTCCCGGCTTCCAGCGCCTGCAGCGCCAGTTGCCATTCGTGGGCTTCCACCCGGATGAAATGGTTCTTCTCGCGCTGTTCCAGGAACGGCACGCCGCACCCCATGCGCGTGTCGCAGACGATCATGCGCGGCTGCGGCGCCTGATGCGCGCGGGCGTTCTGGAACGCGCTGGCGACGGCGTCGATGTCGTTGCCATCCACGCGTTGCACGTACCACCCGAATGCTTCCAGCTTGGGCACCAGCGGTTCGAACGACAGGATCTGCGTCGACGGGCCGTCGGCCTGCTGGTTGTTCACGTCGACCATGGCGATCAGGTTGTCCAGCTTCCAGTGGCTGGCCGACAGGATGCCTTCCCAGATGGACCCTTCGTCAAGCTCGCCGTCCGAGAACAGCGTGTAGACGAACGCGTCCGAGCCCTTGCGCTTCAGACCCAGGCAGCGGCCCACTGCAATCGTCAGCCCCTGGCCCAGCGAACCGCCGGACATCTCCATGCCGGGCGTATAGCTGGCCATGCCCGACATCGGCAGGCGGCTGTCGTCGCTGCCATAGGTTTCGAGTTCCTCGGCGGGCAGGATGCCGGCTTCGAGCAGCGCCGCGTACAGCGCGATGGCGTAGTGGCCGTTGGACAGCAGGAAGCGGTCGCGCCCTTCCCATTCAGGATCCTCGGGGCGGTACTTCATGGCGCCAAAGTAGGCCACGGCCAGCACGTCGGCGATGTCCAGCGCCTGACCGACGTAGCCCTGCCCTTGCACTTCGCCCATCAGGATGGCATTGCGCCGGATACGGTAGGCGCGCTCGGCCAGCGACACGGGCGCGTCGAGATTGGTACGACTCATGATGACTCCAGAAAGGAATTTCAGCGGTTGACGGTGCGGGCCGGCACCAGGAAGACCAGCAGCGCGCCGCAGACGACCGTTGCCGAGATGAACATCAGGCCTGCGGTGGACTTGCCCGTCAGGTCGTTGAGCCAGCCGACGATGGCCGGCGAGAAGAAGCCCGCCAGGTTGGCCACGCAGTTCACCGCGGCGATGCCGGCCGCCGCCGACATGCCGCCAAGCAGCGCCGTGGGCAGCGCCCAGAACTGCGACGAAGACGCCATGATCCCGGCTGCGGCAACGCACAGGCACACAATGGCAGCCGTGACACTGCCCAGCATCGGCAGCGTGGCGAAGCCCACGGCGGCGACCAGCATCGGGATGGCCAGGTGCAGGCGGCGCTCGCGGCGGTGATCCGCCGAACGGCCGATCAACGGAAGCGCGACGATGGCGCACAGGTACGGCACGGCCGTCAGGATGCCCACCCAGAGCGGGTCGGCCACACCGGTCTTGCGGATGATGGTCGGCAGCCAGAAGGTCAGGCCGTACTGGCCCAGCACCACACAGAAGTAGATCGCGGCCATCAGCCAGAGGCGCCGGTCTGCCATGAATGCGCGGATCGACAGGTGCTGCACCTTCTGCGCGTTGTCACCGTCGACATTGCGGGTCAGCAGCGCCTTTTCCTGGTCGGACAGCCACTTCGCGCCCTGGATGCCGTTATCGAGGTAGAACAGGATCGCAATGCCGAGCACCAGCGACGGCAGCGCCTCGATCAGGAACAGCCACTTCCAGCCGGCCAGGTCGTGCACACCGTGGAGCGCATGCATGATCCAGCCTGACAGCGGCCCGCCGATGATGCCCGCGAGCGGAATCGCCATGAAGAACATCGACAGCGCCTTGGCCCGGCGCTCTGACGGGAACCAGTACGTCAGGTACAGGATGACGCCGGGCGCGAAGCCAGCCTCGGCAACCCCGAGCAGGAAGCGCAGCACGTAGAACTGCGTCGGCGTACTGACGAACGCGAAGCCCGCCGAGATGACCGCCCACGTCAGCATGATGCGCGCCAGCCAGTTGCGCGCACCGAGCTTGTGCAGGATCACGTTGCTTGGCACTTCGAAGATGAAGTAGCCGAGGAAGAAGATGCCGGCGCCCAGGCCGTAGATGGTCTCGCTGAACTGCAGGTCATTGAGCATCTGCAGCTTGGCGAAGCCCACGTTGACGCGATCCAGGTAGGCACCCAGATAGCACAGCATCAGGAATGGAATCAGGCGTCGCATGACCTTGGCATAGGTACGCGACTCGAACGTGGCCGCATCGGCGCGCGGCATCACCGCGTCCGCCGCAATGGCCGACGGTACGTATTTCGTCTTCATGGAGTGTCTCCTGCCGGTGCCCCGGGTGGTCCCGGGTGCGTTGACATGATGGGTGCGGCCGTCCGGTTCGCAGGCCGCCGGGCGTCAGTGGATCAGCATGCCGCCGTTCACGTCGAGCGTGATGCCGGTCAGGTACGTGGACAGGTCGCTGACCAGGAACAGGCACGCGTTGGCCACGTCCTCGGCGTCGCCAAGGCGGCCCAGCGGAATGCCCTTGATGATGTCGGCGCGCATGTCGGGCGTCAGCTTGTCGCCGGTGATATCGGTCTGGATCAGGCCCGGCGTGACCGAGTTGACCCGGATACGGTCGCTACCGAATTCGCGCGCCATGGCGCGGGCCAGACCCAGCACGCCGGCCTTGGCCGCGCTGTAGTGCGGGCCGCCGAAGATGCCGCCGCCGCGCTGGGCCGACACCGACGACATGCAGACGATGCTGCCGCGCTTCTGCTCCTTCATCTGCGGCAGTACCGCCTGGGACATGTACAACGTACCGCGCAGGTTGACGTCCACCACGGCATCGAAGTTCGCGGCGCCGATATCCAGCGTGCGGATGGGCTGCGTGATGCCCGCGTTGTTGATCAGGCCATCGATGCGTCCGTAGCGACGCATCGTCGCGTGCACGGCGGCCTCGCACGACGCCTTGTCGGTCACATCGCAGCGCAGGCCCAGATGGCCTTCGCCCAGATCGGCGACAGCGGCTTCGGCCGCTTCCCGTTGCAGATCGACGATGACCACCGTGGCGCCTTGTGCCGCCAGCACCCGCGCCGTAGCCTTGCCGATACCCCGCGGCGAGGCGGCGCCCGTGACGATCACTACCTTGTTCTCGACCAGCATCTCGTGTCTCCTTCTGTTTCGACTTGACGATGGGTCCAGTTTTGTCGCAGGCGGAGCGCCGATCAATGCATTCGGGCTCAACTATCGTTGAGAAATTTTCAGATGTCGGCCGGCGCGCCCTCCGGGGAAAACCCTCGGCGCCGCTCAGGCGGCCGCCCCATCGCGCGGACGGTTGACCTCGCGGTCCAGCCAGGCCAGAAAGCGCGCCACACGCGGCAGATCGGCGTTCTGTGCCGGATACGCGACGTGGTGACTGGCCACCTCCACCGCGTATTGCGCCTCGAACACCGGCACCAGCGCGCCCTTGCGCAGCATCACCGATGCCAGCAGCGAGCTTTCCAGTGCGACGCCGAGCCCCAGCGCGGCGGTTTCGAGCGACATGTACGAGCGGTCGAACGAGAAATCGAACGACTTCCGCGCGGCCGGCACGCCAAAGCGCGCGAACCACTGCTGCCAGCGGACCAGCGGCGTTTCGGAATAGATAAGGCGACGATCGACCAGATCGGCAGGATCGCGCACGGGATGCTTGCGCAGGTAGTCCGGCGACGCCATCGGCAGGATGCGCTCGTGCCGGAGCGTCTTCACCTCAAGATCGCGCCAGTGCGCATGGCCGTGCCGGACGTCGAGGTCATAGAAGCCGGCCGTGAAAGACACGTCCTCGTACGAACAAGACAGGTTCAGCTGGATGTCGCCGTTGTCCGCCTGGAAGGACGCCAGCCGGGGCAGCAGCCACATCAGCCCGAAACTCGGACTGGTATGGACCCTGAGGATATCGACGGCGCCTGGGCTGGACGCGCGTTCGGTGGCCCGGCTCAGTTCGGCCAGCGCGCCAGTGACGTCGCGCAGGTATTGCTCGCCGACCGGCGTCAGCACGAGCCCCCGGCCCTGCCGGAAGAACAGCGCCTGCCCGACCGCTTCCTCGAGCCTGGCAAGCTGATGACTGACCGCCGAGGCCGTCAGCCCAAGTTCTTCGGCGGCCTTGTTGACGCTCTTGTTCCGGGCGACGCTTTCGAAGGCGACGATGGCCTTGACGGGTGGAATGCGCATGACGATCGGCGAAGGGTTGAACGCGGCGGCCACCATTATGGCTGCTTCTGCCTGCCGCCCCGCGCGCCTTGGCGCTGCGTCTCGGCGTGTTCGCGGATCGTCCCGACCAGCGCGCGCAAGCCGGCCGGGGCATGGCGGTGGCTCGGGTAGTACAGGCAAAGGCCGTCCAGCGGCGGCGTCCAGTCTTCCAGCACGCGCACAAGCGTGCCGGCCGCGAGATCGGCGCTGACCGTCCACTCGGTCAGGTAGGCCAGCCCGACGCCCGCGCGTGCCGCCGCAAGCATCAGGCTGCCATCGTCGAGCGTCAGGCTGCCCTGGCCGTCGAAGCGCACCGTTTCGCCATGGCGCTCGAATTCCCACTGGTAGATCGTGCCACTGGGCATCCGGCTGCGGATGCAGCGATGCGCCTTCAGGTCTGCCGGCGTGCGCGGCTTGCGATGGCTGCCGAAGTACGCCGGGCTGCCTACCACGGCGAAACGCTGGCGGTCGCCGAACGGCACGGCCACCATGTCCTGCGGCACGGTTTCGATCAGGCGCACGCCGGCGTCGAAGCCCTCCAGCACGATATCGATCAGCTTGCCTTCGGTCACGATATCGAGCTTCATCTCCGGATAGCGCGCCAGGAACGCCACGAACACGGCCATCACCTGATGCGCCGCGCCCACCGACGTGTTGATGCGCAACGTGCCCGACGGCGTATCGCCATAGCTGCCCGCCCGATCCATTGCCTCGCGAATGGTGGACAGCGCCGGCCCAACGGCGGCCACGAACTGCGCCCCGGCTTCGGACAGCGACACGCTGCGCGTCGTGCGATTGAACAGCCGCACGCCGATACGGGCTTCCAGCCCCGCCACGGCATGGCTCAATGCGGAGGTCGACACCCCCATCTCACTGGCCGCCGCCCGGAAACCGCGATGACGCGCCACCGCCAGCACGGCCTCAAGCTCGCCTAGCCCCGAAGTCTTCATTGTTCGATTCTGTTTAACGATTCATAAACGATTGTATGGCTAGTCAGCCCAATGACGGCGCCTTATCTTGATGACAACGCCAACTGCTTTCTCGTACCCCATGTATCGCATCGACCAGATCTATATCGACGGCGCCTTTGTCGAGCCGCACGGCGAAGAACGATTCGCCTTGTTCAACCCGGCTACAGAGGCGGTCATTGGCCACGCGCGGCTGGCCGACGAAGTGGATGCCGCCCACGCGGTGGCCGCCGCCAAACGCGCCTTTCCGACGTTCTCGCGCACCACGCCGCGCGAACGCATCGACATGCTGCTGCGCATGCACGCTGCCGTGCTGGCGCGCGAGGACGACCTGCTCGATGCCATCGTCGAGGAATACGGCGCGCCGGCGTCGCGCGCCCGCTGGATGGCCCGGCACGCCAGCGAGGTGCTGCGCGACGCCGCCGGCGTGCTGGAGAACTATGCGTTCACGCGGCGCATGGGCACTTCCGAGGTGGTCATGCAGCCGCTGGGCGTGGCAGGCCTGATCACCCCGTGGAACAACGATGCCGGCTTCATCACCGGCAAGCTGGCGGCGGCGCTGGCGGCGGGCTGCCCCGCCGTGGTCAAGCCCAGCGAGATGAGCGCGCTGCAGACTCGCGTCGTCACCGAGGCCCTGCACGCGGCTGGACTGCCGCCAGGCGTCTTCAATATCGTCACCGGCCGTGGCGACACGGTGGGTGCCGCGCTCACCACTCATCCCGACGTGGCAAAGCTGTCGTTCACGGGATCGACGGCGGTAGGCAAGCACATCCTGCGCACGGCGGCCGAATCGCTCAAGCGCACCACGCTGGAACTGGGCGGCAAGTCGCCGGTGATCGTGCTCGACGATGCCGACTTCGATCAGGCCGTGCCGCTGGTGCTGCAGGCCGGCTTCATGAACAGCGGCCAGGCCTGCATCGCCGGCACGCGCATTCTGGTGCCGCACGCCAGGCTGGCCGAGTTCGAGGCGCGCCTGGTGGCTGCCATGGCCGACGTTCACGCTGGCGACCCGCGCGACGCCGCCACCACCATCGGCCCGATGGTCAGCCAGAAGCAATGGGATCGCGTGCAACGCTACATCGGCATCGGAATGTCGGAAGGCGCCCGCGTGCTTGCAGGCGGCCCGGGCCGGCCGGACGGCATCGAGGCAGGCTGGTTCGTCCGACCGACCGTGTTCAGCGATGTGACCGCCGACATGACGATCGCCCGCGAGGAGATCTTCGGGCCGGTGCTGTCGATCCTGACCTGCCGCGATATGGAAGACGCCATCGCGATCGCCAACGACACGCCATATGGATTGCAGGCCTACGTGCTGTCGAGCGACGTGTCCCGGGCACGCGAGGTGGCCTCGCGCATCGAAGCAGGCCGCGTGCTGGTGAACACCGTCACGCATGACCCGGCCGCACCGTTCGGCGGCTTCAAGCAGTCGGGCATCGGCCGCGAGTACGGCACGTTCGGCCTCGAAGCGTTCCTGGAGCCGAAGGCCGTGCTGGGCGTGGCGGGGTGACGACGGCCGCCGCGTCCCACCGCGCCCGACCGCCGTCGGCGGCGGCGCGCTAGTTGCCAGCGGTCTGCCCGGGCGCCCTCGCCACGCAGAACAGGCTCATCGCCGCCTGCGGCGTGCCCGGCCTGATGCCCGACAGGCGCTGCGCCATGCGCATCTTCAATGGCGCCGGGCCGATCTGCCCCTCGAATACTTCGGCCCCCACCATATGATTGTGCGGGAGCACCTTCACCTGCCATCCGCGTGGTTCCAGCACGCCGCGCAGAAAGGTCTCGGTCACACCGTCGCCGGGGCGATGATGCAGCTCGGTGGCCAGCGCCCAGTACTGCTCGTTATCGGCGGCGGCGTGACCGCCACGCTTGAGCCAGCGGTAGATCGGCACGCGCAGCCGCCACATCAGCATGGCCAAGCCGCGGAAGTTCCACGCCGTGAACTGGGGATCATGGTCGGTGATCAGCACCCCGCCCGGCTTGACCAGCCGCGCGGCTTCAACCAGCACGGCGGCCATGTCGTCGCAGTGGTGCAGCGACCCGTTGATGGCCACGATGTCGGCGATGCCCGTCGCCAGCGGCATGTCGTGGGCATCGGCTTGCAGCGGGACATAGCCGACGCCTGCCGCGCGCTGCAGGCTGCCCTCCGCGACATCGACGCCGATGGCCACGCGCGGCGCGCCGCCCAGCGTAGCCAGCACGTTGCCGGGGCCGCAACCCACGTCCACCAGGACCTTGCCGTCAAGCGGTCCCGTCACGGCATGCCAGCGTTCGCGCCATTGCGGATAGCGATGGACATTGGCCAGCCAGTCGTCCATCCATTTCGGATGACTGAAGTAGTGCGCATTGGCACGCATGCCGCGCGTATAGCGGATCGGCGCCCGGGGAAACCAGCCATCCTGCACGGCGGCGCCCGCCTTCAGATAGGGCTGCAGGCGCTGCAGGTAGTCGTGGCCACGACCATCCCGCCCTTCGGGATGCCGCTGAGGCCTGACCATCGGTGGATCGGCGGCCGTCACAGTTTCCTGCCAGGCAGCTGCAAGCGTATCGGACTGCTCCATGTCACCCCCAACAAATTAAAAAAAAGAGACCATGCCCAGCGTCGCGCTGCTGCGCGATCGTCGGCAGGAATTCCTGGGTATGGGACTGAGTCGGCAGGTGCTCGATGGCACAGCCGTTTGACGCGTTCGGGGGAAGTTAAGCAGTCTTACTGCAGTGCAGCAGTGTCCGAAAAGCTTCCATTAGTGCGCATTTGGTGCGGTAGCACACATAACCTGGAGTCAGCGGCGGAACCAGAGGATGGAAAGCGCACATGCCGCCACAAGCAAGAGGCTGGCGACGGCCGCGAACAGCGCGCCGACCTCGGTCTCCCTGCGTTCCAGCGCAAAGCGGGCGCTGAGCTGGCGGTACACGCGGCTCAGGTCGGCCGCCGAGCCGGCCTGGAAGTATTCGCCGCCGGTGATATTGGCCACGGCGCGCAAGGCGGGCTCGTCGAGCTGCATGAAGTAGGACAGCAGCGGCTCGCCTGCCACACCGCCCTGCGCCGATCCGAAGCCCACGGTATAGACGCGCACGCCTCGCTGGGCGGCCATGCGCGCCGCGTCGAGGGGGTCGGGACCCGTGGTACGGCGGCCGTCGCTGAGCAGGATGACGGCGCCGTGGCGGTAGGAGCCCGGCTGTACCGCGGGCCGCTCCTTCGCGCGCTTGCGCGCGGCGTCGGCCGCAGTGGCTTCGTCAAGTGACGTAGCGGGCCTGCCCACCAACGGTGCACCGTCGTTGAACAGGACGGCTTCGAGGTCGATGCCATCATCGGGAAACAATACGGCCAGTGCCTGTATCAGGCCGCTGCCGGTGGCCGTGCCGCGCTGCAGCTGGAAGCGGTCGAGCGCATCGAGCATGTCCTGGCGGTTGTCGGTCGGCGCCAGCACCTCCGCTGCGGTGGCGGCGAACGAGACAATGCCCAGCCGCACACTCGACGGCAGCCCCACCACCAGGTCACGCGCGGCCTGCTGGGCGGCGGCGATGCGCGTGGGCGCCACGTCGGTGGCCTCCATGCTGCGCGAGACATCCATCGCCAGCACCAGCGTGATGGTGTCGGACGGCAGCGTAATGGTGGCGCTGGGCCGCGCGCAGGCCAGCAGGGCGGCACCGAGCGCAAGCAGGAAGAGTACGGGAGGAATGTGGCGCCGCAGGCGTTGGCCGGGCCCCAGCGCGGCGCGCGGCAATGCAAGACTGGCATAAAGCAGGGCTGCCTTCTTGCGCCGGGCAATCAGATACACGTAGGCGGCTGCCAGCAGTGGGAGCAAAAGCAGCAGCCAGAGCATTTGCGGCCAGAGAAACTGCATGCCCTGCTCCTTGGCGCGTGAGTAAGAGGATGGTACTGTATTTTTTAAGGCGCGACGGAACCGGGGGCTGCAATGAAACGGGTGACGATCTACGGGTTGGTTTCAGTGGCCATCGTCCTGGTGTTCGCGGCAGGCGTATCGGTCTCGTGGCTGTCGCAGCCGCCGCCCCGCAAGCTCACGCAGGCCGACATCGACGCCGCCGTGCTGCACACGCTGCAGACCAAGACCCTGCCATCCCAGGCCGCGCGGGCCGCCGAATCCATTCGCGAATCGGTGGTCGAGATCCGCAGCTTCGCACCGGAAAAGGCACCCGAGCCTCCGCCCGCCGCCAAGGCCAAACGCGATCCGCCGGACGCAAGATCGAAATCCGCACAGAAGCCCGCGCCGAAGTCCGCACCGAACGCCAGCCCCCAGCGCGATGAAGCTGCCGCCACCGATCCGCCCCGGCGAAGCGAGCAGCCCGAAGCCAGGTCGGAAGCCCGCCACATTGGCTCCGGTGTGGTCGTGACCGAAACCGGCACCATCATCACGAACTATCACGTGGTGGCCGACGCCAGCCGCCTGGAGGTCACGTTCCACAACGGCCAGACGTCGGAAGCATCGCTGCTGCAGGCGATGCCCGATAAGGATCTTGCCATCGTGCAGCCGAAATCGATCCCCGACGACCTCCCCGCCGCCACGCTCGGCTCCAGCCAGAACCTTGCGCCCGGCATGGAAGTGGTGGCGGTGGGCTTTCCGTTCGGCATCGGCCCGTCGGTGTCGGCTGGCGTGATTTCCGGGCTCGACCGGCAGTTCGTGTCGCCGGATCGCAAGCAGAAGCTCGACAAGCTGATCCAGTTCGATGCGGCGGCCAACCCCGGCAATTCGGGCGGCCCGCTGGTGAACATGAACGGCGAGGTGGTGGGCATCGTCACCGCCATCCTCAACCCCAATCCGAGCGGCACCTTTCTCGGCATCGGCTTTGCCATCACGATAGAAAGTGCCGGCATGGCCCTTGGATCATCTCCCTTCTAGACGCGGAGGCCCATGAACGATCAAGCCCGGGGCGCCATCGACAGCGCCAACCTGATGGAACGCCTGCTGTACGAGGTGAAACGCGTGGTGGTGGGACAGGACCACTTTCTCGAACGGGTGCTCGTGGCCATGCTGGCCGGCGGGCACCTGCTGGTGGAAGGCGTGCCCGGCCTGGCCAAGACGCTCACGGTCAACACGCTGGCACGGACCATGAGCGGATCGTTCAAGCGCATCCAGTTCACGCCCGACCTGCTGCCCGCCGACCTGATCGGCACCCGCATGTACAACCAGGGCACCGGCGAGTTCTCCACGGTGCGCGGGCCGGTCTTCGCCCACCTGCTGCTGGCCGACGAGATCAACCGCGCGCCGGCCAAGGTGCAGAGCGCACTGCTGGAAGTGATGCAGGAAAAGCAGGTGACGATTGCCGGCGAGACGCATCCGGTGCCAACGCCCTTCCTGGTCATGGCCACCCAGAACCCGATCGAGACCGAGGGCACCTATCCGCTGCCGGAAGCCCAGGTCGACCGCTTCATGATGAAGGTGCTGGTGGGCTATCCCAGCGAGGAAGAAGAGGTGGTGATCGTCAACCGCGTGACCGGCCCGCGCATCAGCGTGAGCCCGATCGCCACGCCCGAGCACCTGGCCGGGCTGCAGGACGAGTGCCGCAAGGTGTACGTGGACCCGGGCCTGATCCAGTACGCGGTGCGCGTGGTGGCCGCCACGCGCAAGCCTGCCAGCCACGGACTGGAGGACCTTGAGCGCTACGTGTCGTTCGGGGCCAGCCCGCGTGCCACCATCGGCCTGATCGAGGGGGCGCGTGCGCTGGCCTACCTGCGCGGACGCGACTACGCACTGCCAGAGGATGTGATCGACCTGGTGCCAGACGTGCTGCGCCATCGCATCGTGCTGTCGTACGAGGCGATCTCCGATGGGGTGACGGCCGACCAGCTGATTGCCCGCATCCTGCAGGCGCTGCCGGTGCCGGAACGGCCCATGGAATCCCATGTTCGGGCGGCTGCGCGCTAGGCGCCGGGACGGCCCGGTGGCTGTCGTCCCCGGCGACGGCGTGGTGCGCGTGGGCGCCAGCCAGACCGACGCGCTGCTGCGCCGGCTGGAATGGACCGTGGTACGGCGGCTCGATGGCCTGCTGCAGGGCGACTACCGCACGCTGTTTCGTGGCTTCGGGCTGGACCTGGCCGACCTGCGCGAATACCACCCCGGCGACGATGTGCGCCATATCGACTGGAACGTGACGGCGCGGCTGCAGACGCCGCATGTGCGCGAATACCAGGAGGATCGCGAGGTGGCGGTCTGGTTCCTGCTGGACCTTAGCGCGTCGGTCGATTTCGGGTCCGGCACCGTGCGCAAGCGCGACCTGCTGGCCGATTTCGTCACGGTCATGGCGCTGCTGCTGACGCGCTACGGCAATCGCGTGGGCACCGTGTTGTACGGCGGCGCCGCCGATACCGCAGCCCTGGTGGTGCCGGCGCGCGCCGGCCGCCGCCACCTGATGCACCTGCTGGACCGCATGCATGCCACGCCAGCCGCCTCGCCGGGCGATACGCGCCTGCGCGACCTGCTGGAGCGGGGGCGGGCCGTCGCCAAGCGCCGCTCGGTGATGTTCGTCGTCTCCGACTTCATCAGCGCACCGGGCTGGCAGGCGTCGATGGCGATGCTGGCGCGGCGCCACGAAGTGGTGGCCGTGCGGCTGGCCGATCCGCTGGAACTGGCCCTGCCCGACCTGGGCGTGGTGGTGATGCAGGACGCCGAGACCGGCGAGCAGATGGTGATCGATACGCACGACAAGGGCTTCCGCAAGCGCTTTGCGGCCATGGCCGAGGCGCGCGAGGCCGCGTTGCAACTGGGCTTTACGCGGGCTGGCGTGGATTGCCTGACGCTGTCGACGGACACCCGGCTGGACCTGGCGCTGCTGCAGTTCGCTCGCCAGCGCAGCCGGCGCCTGGGCACGGTACGCGACGCCACCAGGGGCATCGCATGATCGATGCCCTGACCCGGCTCCCGGTGCTGAGCTTCCTGTGGCCCGCCATGCTGTGGTTGCTGGCGCTCGTGCTGGTGCTTGGCGCGGGATACATGTGGCTTGACGTTCGCCGGCGCCGCGCCGCTGCGCACTATCCCGCCTTGCGCGTGGCCGGCGTGGCACCCGGGGCGCGTGCGGCGGGCAAGGCCGTGGCGAACTGGCGCCGTCATGTGGCGCCCGCGCTGGCCCTGCTGGCGCTGACCGCCCTGATCGTAGCCATCGCGCGGCCCCAGGCGGTGATGGTGCTGCCGTCACGCATCGAGACGGTGGTGCTGGTGATCGACCTGTCGGGCAGCATGCGCGCGCAGGACGTCAAGCCCAGCCGCCTGCGCGCGGCACAGGGCGCGGCCAAGGTGCTGCTCGACGCGCAGCCGGCCGGCGTCAGCACAGGGGTAGTGGCGATGGCCGGTACCGCGGCCGTGGCGCAGGCACCCAGCCGCCACAAGGACGACGTGGCCGCCGCCATCGACAAGCTGCAGCCCCAGGGCGGCACGGCGCTGGGCAACGGCCTGCTGATTGCGCTGACGACACTGATGCCGCAACTGACCGAGCAAGCGGCACAACTGATGAACGAGGACGCCTCGTTCCAGAAATCGATGCCGGGCGATACGGACGAGACCGTGGCGCCCGGCTCCTATGCATCCGGTGCCATCGTGCTGTTCTCGGACGGCGAGAGCAATGCCGGGCCCGCCGCGCTGCAGGTGGCCCAGCTTGCCGCCGCCCACGGAGTGCGCATCTACACCGTGGGCGTGGGCACCACCGAGGGCGTGGTGCTGAAGGCCGACGGCATGTCGGCCCGCGTCAGGCTCGACGAACAGGTACTGAAGCAGGTAGCCGATGCCACCGGCGCCGAGTACTTCCGCCTCGAAGACGCGTCGCGGCTCAAGACCGTGTACCGCGCCATCAACGCCAGGCTGGCCTACGGCAAGCGCGACCAGATCGAGGTCACCGCGTTCTTTGCCGCGCTGGGGGCGTTGCTGGCGACCTGTGCGGGGCTGCTGTCGCTGTGGTGGTTCGGGCGCGTGCTGTAGCGGCAACGCGCCCTGCCCGCTAGCGCGGCTGCAGCACCAGCAGCGTGGACGTGCCGTGCGCCAGCACGCGGCCCGAGGCGTCGGTCACACGGCAATCGGCTGTGATGATCTGCCGGCCCTGCGTGATCACGCGGCCTTCGGCACGCACCCGCCCGGTATCGGGCTTGATGGCACGCGAGAAATTGCCTTTGGTTTCCACGGTGGTATAGCCCGTACCGGCCGGCAACACGGAATTGGCCGCGCATCCCGTGGCGCTATCGATCAGCGTCAGGGCCCAGCCGCCATGCACGGTGCCCATCGGATTGCACAGGTGCGGGCCTGGCTCGCCTTCGAAGGCGGCGAACCCGTCGCCCACTTCCACCAGCCAGAATCCCAGCGCCTGGCCGATCGGCGGCTGCGGCAGCCGCCCGTCGACGATGGCCTCCAGCACGGCCTTGCCGGTCATGCCCGCGATGTCAGCCGGGTTCGCCACGCCATAGTGATAGTCGGTCACGCACGTCTCCTGGTTCTTGTACTGGGTGCGATGATAATGGCGATTGCTTGCGCTTGCGCTTGAGTGCCTCGCCCCGGGAAGCCGGTCGGCGGAGGAAGGCCGGGCCCGTGATCAGCGGGTAATCAGGCCGCAGTGACGCAGTCCTGCTCGGCCTGGACGGCGGGCTCGGCGTCTTCGTCGGGCCGCATGCTCGAGCCCAGCACGAACTGGTCGCGGCCGCGCGTCTTTGCCATGTAGAGCGCGCGATCCGCTTCGGCGAACAGGTTGCGCCAGAGGCCGTCGCGGCTCGATGGCCCGGCGTGCAGCTGCGCCACGCCGATGCTGACGCTGGCGTGGCCGCAACCGGGGCCGTCGCCATCGGGCAGGGCAATCGCCCTGACCTTGCGCAGGATACGGTTGGCAAGCGCCGTGGCCTGGTGTTCGTCGGTATGGGGGCAAAGGATGCAGAATTCCTCGCCGCCGTAGCGCGCGGCAATATCCGACGCGCGCCGCGAGTTGTCGAGTGCTGTGGCGATGTCGCGCAGCACCTGGTCGCCGGCATGGTGGCCGTGCCGGTCGTTGACACGCTTGAAATGGTCGACGTCGATCACCAGGCACGACAGCGGATCGCCGTCGCGCTGCCAGCGCGCCACCAGGCCCATGGCGGTCATGTCCAGCGCCCCGCGGTTCAGCAGGCCGGTCAGTGCATCGAGGCGCGCGCCGCTTTCGTTGCGGGCGATGATCTGTTCCATCGCCATCAGGCTGAAGCCGAACAGGCCCAGCAGCACGGCTACCAGCGGCGCCAGCGGCCAGACCGACGCGCTGGTCTGCAGGAAGAACGGCGTGATTGCCAGTCCCTTGAACGCGGCGCCGTAGCTGAGCGCCGCCACCTGGGATCCAAGCAGAACGAGATGGGATGCCAGCACCAGCGGCCCGCCGATGCTGGTACGGCCGCGCCGGCTGCGCAGCATCGTGACGATGGTGCTGAACGAGATCACGGCGAGCATGCCGTACGCCAGGCCATGCAGCAGCAGCCGCCCGTCGGACAGACCGGACATCAGCACCAGCAGTACCAGCGTGGCCAGTCCGATCACGCGCAACGACAGCGCCCGGTCGGCCAGCCCGTAATACACGCGCACACCGCGATAGATGGTCAGCCGGCCGATCAGGTAGGCGCCGGCACCCAGCGCGGAGAGCTGCAGCGAATCGCCAGCGGTGCTGGCGGCCACCACCAGGCCGGCACCGGACGCCACCACATGCCCCACGGCCCAGAGGCGCCCCGCCTCGCTGGCGCGCAGCGCGAGCACCAGCCCCGCCGCCATGACCAGCGTGCTGGAGAAAACCACCATCATGACGACCAGAATCGTCTGCTGAGCCAGGTGCACGGGAATCGGTTTCCTCTTAAAGCTACCGGGGGCGGCTGCCGTTATCCACGTTAACCCTGACTGGGCGACCCGACGTGAAGAACGGTGGACGGAAACGCCGCCGGAAGATACGGGAAGAAGCGGCGAAAGGACGCATCATAGCCCGCGCGCCAGCCATGGCGGCACCCCCGGCAAGCCGGGTACTCGCCTCATTCTTGCAATGGTTTGCAAAGCGCGGAAATCCGCCACGCGGAATGTTCAGTCGTCCTGCGGGGGGGTGGCCGTCAGCGACCCGGCGCCAGCCGGCCTGACGTCCGGGAACGTGCCGCCCAGCGCCAGCGTCAACGCGCGGGCGGCGTCCAGCACCTGATCGCGGAAAGCCTCGCTGAAGCGAGGCGTCGGGCAGGTCAGCGTCAGCGCCCCCTTCAGTTCGCCACCTGGGCCGAATACCGGCGACGACACGCCGGCGATATCGGGGCTGCGGTCGCCCACCATCGCAATCACGCCTTCGTCGCGAATCCGCTGGTAGATCTCGCCGCGTGCCCCGGCAAAGGCGCGCAGCACGCGTCCGCCCGAGCCCCGGTTGCGCGGCAGCAGATCGCCGGCGCGGATATGGTCGCGCACCGGCTGCGGCGAATCCACGCGATACAGGCACAGGCGATGCTCGCCCTGCTCGACGTGGAACGCGGCCGATTCCCGCGTCACGCGCACCAGTTCGCGCAGCGCCGGCAGCACCACCTGCTCCAGCGAGAACGAAGCCGCATAGACCGCGTTAAGCCGGGCCACTTCCGAGCCCAGCGCGTAGCGGCCGTCGGGCAGCCGCTGGATCAGCCGGGCATGTTCCAGCGAGGCCAGCAGCCGCAGCAGCGTGCTCTTGTACAGGCCGCTGCGCTGGGCCAGTTCGGCCAGGCCCAGCGACGTGTCGCCTTCGCGGAACACCGACAGCACGAACAGCGCCCGGTCGACGGCAATCGCACCGCCATCGGCGGCGTTCTTGTCGGCTTCGGAGAGCTGGGCGGCTTTGCGTGGCATGGTCGGGCGGGCGGGACGGCCAATTGGAACGGGGGTCCACCGTATAGAACGGTCCAGGTGTTGTCAATGCGACCACGGCGGCGCACCGGTGCCCGACACGATTGCGGCAATGCCGGTATGATGGCGCCTTCCGGGTTTTCCCTAGGTCGTCGTACCAGACGATCCCACGCCCGGCCAACCCGCGCCTCCTGAATCACCCATGTCTGCCCCGAGCCATTCCTCGGTCACACCACCGCATGGCGAATCCGCCACCGACAATGTGACCCGCCGTATCCTTGCCGTCGTTTTTTTCAACTTCATCGCCTATCTGGCGGTGGGCCTGCCGATTGCCGTGGTGCCGGGTTTTGTCCACGGCGACCTGGGCTACAGCGCCGTACTGGCTGGCCTGGCGGTCAGCATCCAGTACCTGGCAACCCTGATGAGCCGTCCCTGGGCCGGCACGCTGTGCGATACGCAAGGCCCGAAGCGCTCGGTGCTGACCGGGCTGGCACTGGTCACGGGCAGCGGTGTGCTGACGCTGGTGGCCTCGCTGTTCGCCGGCAGCGACTGGATCGGCCTGGCCTGGCTGCTGGCGGGACGCCTGATGCTGGGCGCAGGCGAAAGCCTGGTCACGACGGGCACCATCGCCTGGGGTATCGGCAGCGCCGGGGCGCGCCATACCGCCAAGGTCATCTCGTGGAATGGCATCACCACCTACGGCGCACTGGCCGTGGGCGCGCCGGTTGGCGTAGTGCTGGCCAAATGGGGCGGCCTGGGCACGATCGGCGTGGTCACCACGCTGATTGCCGGCGCGTCGCTGCTGCTGGCACGCCGCCGCCCGCCGGTGCCGGTGCTCAAGGGCGACCGCCTGCCGTTCCGCAGCGTCTTCCGCGCCATGACGCCGTTCGGCCTGTGCCTGGCACTGGGCTCGGTCGGCTTTGGGGTGATCACGGCGTTCATCACGCTCTACTACAACAGCAAGGGCTGGGATCACGCCGCGCTGGCGCTGACGGCACTGGGCACCTGCTTCGTGCTGACGCGCCTGGTGATGGCCGATGCCATCTCGCGATTTGGCGGCTACGCCGTGGCACTGGTGTCGTTTGCCGTGGAGGCCGCCGGCCTGGGCATCATCTGGATGGCCCACGCCCCGTGGCAGGCCCTGGCGGGTGCCGCCGTGGTCGGTTTTGGCTTCTCGCTGGTGTTTCCGGCGCTGGGCATGGAAGCGGTCAAGCGCGTGCCGGCCACCAATCGCGGCTCGGCGCTGGGCGCCTACGCCCTGTTCCTTGATTTCGCGCTGGGCCTGACCGGCCCGGTGGCCGGCTTTATCGCCGCGCAAGGCGACTATCCGGCCGTCTACCTGTTTGCCGCGGTGAGCGCGGTGCTGGCGCTGGTACTGAGCCAGCTGCTGGCCGCGCGGTATCGCGACCAGCTGGCGCCGGCCACCTGATTACAGCCGTTCGCAGCAATACGCCTCGGTGCTGTAGGGGAACGACACCTCGCCGTGGCCCCGCAGCGCCGGATCGGCGTCGATCACCGCGTGCAGGCGCGCACGCACGGCATCCTGCTCGGACTGCGGCAGCGACGCGATAAAGCTGACCGACATCACGCGGTCGACAATCACCTGCTCCGGCGCGCCGGTATGCGTATAGGGAAAGCGCGCCAGGCCAAGCGGGCCGAAGCCATCGGCCGGGAAGACCTTCTTCCAGTCGCCCTTGTAGAAGCGCGGCGCATCGCCCTCGTAGGGCGTCATGATCTCGGTCAGCCTGGCAACCCAGCCTACCGATTCGTCGCGCACATTCCAGATCAGGCCAAGGCGCCCGCCCGGTTTCAGCACGCGGGCGATTTCCCGCATCGCGGCGGGATTGGCAAACCAGTGAAACGCCTGCGCGCAGACCACGGCGTCCACGCTGGCATCGGGCAACGGCATCGACTCCGCGCTGCCCTGTACGGCACGCACCTCCGGCAGCCTGGCCGAAAGCTGGGCGCGCATCGCGTCGACCGGCTCCACGGCGATCACGCTGGCGCCGGTAGGCAGCAGCAGGCGCGTGAACTTGCCCGTGCCGGCGCCCAGGTCAACCACGGTTTTGCCGGGCGCCAGCCCTGGCGTGTCGCGCAGCCAGGTGCCAAGTTCGGCGGGATAGTCGGGACGCCCGCGGGCGTAGGTATCGGCCTGGGTCGAGAAGCCCTGGGCCGCGGCATGATGGATTGTCGTCATGACCCCGCACGATACGCCGGCGGCGTGACATCGACAAGTCCTGCCGCCGCGCACCCCGGCCCCGGGGGCCGCGTCAGTGCTGCAGGCCCCAGCGGCGCACCGTCAGGCGTTCCAGCGTGGTGAACACCAGCCCCTCCACTGCCAGCCCGATCAGGATCACCGTCGCCAGCCCGGCGAAGACGCGGTCGGTATAAAGCTCGTTGCGGTTCTGGAAAATGTACCAGCCCAGTCCGCCCTTGCCCGACGACGCGCCAAACACCAGCTCGGCCGCGATCAGCGTGCGCCAGGCAAACGCCCAGCCGATCTTGAGACCCGACAGGATGGCCGGCAGCGCCGCCGGCACCAGGATCAGCACCACGTAACGCAGGCCTCGCAGCCCATAGTTGCGGCCCGCCATGCGCAGCGTTTCGGGCACGCCGCGAAACCCGGCATAGGTGTTCAGGGCCAGCGGCCACAGTACCGAATGGACCAGCACGAACACCAGGCTTCCGGTGCCCAGGCCAAACCACAGCAAGGCCAGCGGCAGCAGCGCGATGGCCGGCAGCGGGTTGAACATCGCCGTCAGCGTATCGAGCAGATCGCGACCGATGCGCGTCGACACCGCCACCGTGGTCAGCACAAATGCCAGCACGATGCCGGCCGCGTAGCCCTGCAGCAGGATCGACAGCGACACCACGGCCTTGCCGGGCAGTTCGCCACTGGCAATGGCCTCCACGAAGGCGCGCGCGGTGGACAGGAAGGTCGGCAGCAACAGATCGTTGTCCTGCACGCGGGCAACGATTTCCCAGGCCACGGCCAGCACCAGCAGGATCGCAGCCTTGCGCAGCCAGCCCTGCTGCCACAGTTGCCGGTACCACGGCAGCGCACGGGACAGCGGCACGGCCGTAAAGGGTTCGAGTACGCGCTCGTATTCGGGGCGCAGGGGCGGAAGGATTGTCGACATGGTTCAGGCGGTGGGGGCGTTCAGTGCGTGGCGGCGTGGCGGGCATGGTCCGGCGTGGTGCCAGGCTCGGCCGGTGTATCGAACAGCATGGCGTGGATTCGCTGCGCCGCCTGCTGGAATTCCGCGCTGCCCTGGCTGGCGAGCGAGAACTGGTGGCTGTTTAGCTCGGCGCGCACGCGGCCCGGATGCGGCGACAGCAGCAGGATGCGGCTGCCCACGACCAGCGCCTCTTCGATCGAATGGGTCACGAACAGCAGCGTGAACGCGGCTTCGTCCCACAGCGCCAGCAGTTCTTCCTGCATGCGCCGCCGCGTGAGTGCGTCCAGCGCGGCAAACGGCTCGTCCATCAGCAGCACCTTGGGCCGGGTTGCCAGCGCACGGGCAATGGCCACGCGCTGCTTCATGCCGCCGGACAGCGTATGCGGATAGGCATCGGCAAAGCCCGCCAGTCCAACCTTGTCCAAAAAATGCATGGCGACGTCGCTGGCCTCCGCCTTCGACAGGCCACGTGCCTGGCGCAGCGGAAACATCACGTTCTGCCTGACGGTCTTCCATGGCGGCAGCTGATCGAACTCCTGGAACACGACGATGCGGTCAGGGCCCGGCGCCTGCACGCGCTGGCCTTCAAGCCGGATCTCGCCCTCGGCCGGCGGCACAAAGCCGGCCACGGCCTTGAGCAGCGTCGACTTGCCGCAGCCGGACGGCCCCAGCAGCACGAAACGATCCGACGCATGCACATCGAAGCTCACGCGGTGCGTGGCGCGCACCACGCGCGTGGGCGTACGGTATTCGAGCGATACGCCATCCACCTGCAGCAGCGGCTGCGGATGAGGTACCACGCGCAGGTGCGGATTGACGTGATTGCCGTGATTGCCGTCAGCCATGTCAGCTCCCCTGCGCGGTGGCCGGGTCCTGGAAGAAGTAGTCCTGCCAGGATGCCGGGCGGTTCTTGATGGCGCCCACGCGATGCATGAAATCGGCCAGTGGATAGGTGTTCTGCGGCGTGACCTTGAATTGCACCTGCGGGTTCCTGAGGATCTTCACCAGCAGCGCGCGATCAATTTTCGCCTTGTTCACGCGGATGTAGAGGTCGGCGGCGGCTTCGGGGTCCCTGGTCGCGAATGCGGCGGCCTCGGCCAGCGCATCGACAAACGCGCGATAGGTCTTCGGGTTCTCGTTGCGGAATTTCTCGGTGGCGTACAGCACCGTGGCCGAGCTTGGGCCGCCGAGCACGTCATACGAGTTCAGCACGATGCGCGCATTCGGGTTGCCAGCCAGTTCCTGCTCCTGGAACGGCGGGTTGCCAAAGTGCCCGGTGATCTCGGTGCCGCCCGCGATGATCGCCGCGGCGGCGTCGGGGTGCGGCACGGCCACGGTCCATTTGTCGAGCCGGTTGAATTCCTTGTCGCCCCACTGCCTGGCCGCCGCAAACTGCAGCACGCGCGACTGCACCGACACGGTCACCGCCGGCAGCGCAATGCGGTCCTTGTCCGAGAAATCGGCAATCGACTTCACCTTGGGATTGTTCGAGACCAGGTAGTACGGGAAGTTGCCCAGCGATGCCACGCCCTTCACGTTCTGGCGGCCGTGCGTGCGGTCCCATAGCGTCAGCAACGGGCCCACGCCGGCACCGGCGATATCGATGGCACCGGACAGCAGCGCGTCGTTGACCGCCGATCCACCCGACAGCTGCGTCCATTCCACCTTGACGTCAACGCCCTGCTGCTTGCCGTGTTTCTCGATCAGCTGCTGGTCACGCGCCACATTCAACAGCAGGTAGACCACGCCAAACTGCTCGGCAATGCGGATTTTGCCCTCCGCGTGCGCGGTGCCGGTCAGCGCCAGACCGGCCGTCAGGACGGCCAGCGAGGCTCGGCGTGCAAAGGGGGTGGCAAACGATAGAACTGACTTGCGGACTGACATGCAAAAGACTCCGGGGACGCTGGAATTGAATTGGGAACAGACTTAGAACGGCGTATCGCCTTCGATCGTGGTGCGGAACATCACGCGGCGCAGATGGTCGGGCGTGCCGGCCGCCAGATGCAGCAGCGAGCGGTTGTCCCAGAACACCAGGTCGTGCTGGCGCCACTGGTGGCGATAGACGTACTCGGGCTGCACGCTGTGCGCGAACAGCGCGTCGAGCAGCGCACGGCTTTCGTCGTCGGGCAGGCCGACGATCTTCGTCGTGAAATGCTCGCTGACGAACAGCGCGCGGCGACCGGTTTCCGGATGGGTGCGCACCACCGGATGCACCACGGGCTTGACCTGCGCGATCTGCTCCGGCGTCAGGTTTGGCCGCCAAGGGCTGCGCTTCTGCAGTTCGGCGTAGCGCGCCAGGTAGGTGTGCTCGGCGGTCAGCCCTTCGATCTTCTGCTTCAGCGCCGCCGGCAGTCCATCGTATGCGGCGTGCATGTTGGCAAAGAGCGTGTCGCCGCCTTCGGCCGGCAGATCGATGGCATGGAGCAGCGATCCCAGGCTCGGCGTTTCCTTGTACGACAGGTCCGAGTGCCAGAAATGGCCCGCGTCGCCAAGCCCGATCGGCTTGCCGTCCTTCAGCACGTTGGACACGATCAGGATTTCAGGGTGGTCGGCCAGCTGGAACTGGTGCAGCACGTGGATCTGCAGCGGGCCAAAGCGGCGGCTGAACGCAATCTGCTGTGCCGGTGTGATGCGTTGGTCGCGGAACACCACCACGTGGTGATCCAGGTGGGCACGGTGGATGCGCCGGAAGTCTTCGGCGGACAGTGGCTGATCGAGATCGAGCCCGATCACTTCCGCACCGAGTGCGGCATCCAGCGGTCGGATCTCGAAATCCTGCGCGGTATCTACGGCGGCAATCGTCATGGCAATTCATGGCCTTGGGGGAAGCACAAACCTTGCACTCTAGGGAGCCTCGAAGCCGCACACAACGAATCAAATCGCGCGCCGTTATACGGCCAGCGCATATGGGTGCCGTGGCGCAGCTTCCGCATAAGCAAGCGCACTTTCCTTCGTTCCCGTGCCGTGCCGCGTTCCTTACGCTGACAGATTGGTTCTTTCGAAGGAAGCCGCAATGTCATCCCCCAACACCACCCGCCGGCGCATCGTGCTGGGCGGCATGGCCAGCCTGGGCGCCGCCGTCGCGCCTGCCATCACGACAACCGCAGCGCTGGCCGCCGACACGCCCGAGACGCTGCGCATCGGCTACCAGAAGTCGTCGACGCTGATGATCTGGCTGAAGTCGCGGCAGGTACTGGAGCAGGCGCTGGCGCCGCGCAAGGTCGGCGTGCAATGGCACGAATTCACGTCGGGGCTGCCGCTGCTGGAATCGCTCAACGTCGGCAACCTCGACCTCACCGCCGACGTGGCCGATGCCGTGCCGCCGTTCGCGCTGGCGGCCGGCGCCAGCATGACGTACTACGCCATCGAATCGCCGTCGCCCACCGCACAGGCCATCGTGGTACGGCACGATTCGTCGATCCGCTCGGTCGCGCAGCTCAAGGGCCAGCGCGTGGCGTTCTCGAAGGGTGCCGGTGCGCACTACCTGCTGCTGGAAGCACTGAACGAAGCGGGCCTGTCGATGCGCGACATCGAACCCGCGTACCTGACACCGGCCGATGCCCGCGCGGCGTTCGAGCGCGGCAGCGTGGCCGCCTGGGTGATCTGGGACCCGTTCCTGGCAGCGGTGCAGCGCCAGGCCAATGCGCGCATCCTGCGCGACGGTGCGAAGCTGTCGAGCTACCGGCGCTTCTACCTGGCCGCCACCCCGTATGCCAAGCGCCGGCCCGACGTGCTGGCGACGGTCTATGCCGAACTGCGGCGCGCGGGCGAATGGGTCAAGGCCAACCCCGCCGAGGCCGCCGCATGGCATGCGCCGCTGATCGGCCTTGACGCCGCCACCGTCGAAGCCGCCAACGCACGCCGCACTTACCAGGTGCAGCCCGTGGACGCCGCCGCGCTCGACGAACAGCAGCGCATCGCCGATGCGTTCGCCAGCCAAGCCATCCTCCCGCGCAAGGTCACCGTGGCCGCATCGCCGGTGTGGAAGCCGGCGTAAATTGAAGGGGGAGCTTTTCCCCGCGCCCTTTCCGCGGGAGAGCGCGAGACAACTGTCAAGCTTGACGCCGTGCGCCACCGCACGCCCCAACCCCTGTTCCGTGCCCTATAGTCGAAGGCAGCAGCGTCCACAAGATGCTGCGCCGCACAGGACACAGCGAACCACAAGGGGACCACCACATGGGCACTGTTGCGCGCTTTGACATCGGCTTTACCCGCTACCTCTCCCCCGAGGGCACGCCCGCCCCGGACCTTCCCGCCTTCGCCCGCGACCCGGCCGCCCTGCTGCCGCTGTATCGCGCCATGGTGCTCACCCGGCAGTTCGACCTCAAGGCCATCGCCATGCAGCGTACGGGCCAGATCGGCACGTTTGCGTCGGCGCTGGGCCAGGAGGCCATCGGCGTGGGGGTTGCCACGGCCATGCGGCCCGATGACGTACTGATACCGTCCTATCGCGATCACGCCGCGCAGTTTGTGCGCGGCGTCACGATGACGGAGAGCCTGCTGTACTGGGGTGGCGACGAACGGGGCAGCGGTTTTGCGGCAGTGCCGCACGACTTCGGCAATTGCGTGCCCATCGGCACGCAGGTCGGCCATGCGGCTGGCGTGGCCTATGCATTCAAGCTGCGCCGGCAGCCGCGCGTGGCGGTCTGCATCATCGGTGACGGCGGCACGTCCAACGGGGCGTTCTACGAAGGCATGAACATGGCCGGCGCATGGCAGGCGCCGCTGGTGATCGTCATCAACAACAACCAGTGGGCCATCTCGATGCCACGCGCCAGGCAGACGGCGGCCGCCACGCTGGCGCAGAAGGCCATCGCAGCCGGCATTCCCGGCGAGCAGGTGGATGGCAACGACGTGATTGCCGTGCGCGTGCGCGTGGGCGACGCCATCGAACGGGCGCGCGACGGCACCGGCCCGGCGCTGATCGAGGCCGTAACCTACCGGCTGGGCGACCACACCACGGCCGACGATGCGTCGCGCTATAGAGACGACGCCACGGTCAAGGAGGCCTGGCAGCACGAGCCCGTCAAACGGCTGCGCGACTACCTGGCAAGCGTGGGCGCCTGGGATGCCGGGCACGAGGAAGCGCTGATCCGCGAATGCCAGCAGGCCGTGGGCGCCGCCGTCGAGGCCTACCTGCAGCTGCCCCACCCCGATGTCTCGGCCATGTTCGATTGCCTCTACGAGACGCTGCCGGCAGCGATGGCCGACCAGCTCGACACCGCGCAACGCTACGCCGCACCGCACCGGGAGACCGATCATGGCTGAACTGCATATGGTGGAGGCGGTCAACCTGGCGCTGGCCCACGCGCTGGAGCACGACCCCGACGTGGTGCTGCTGGGCGAGGACATCGGCGTCAACGGCGGCGTGTTCCGCTCGACGGTCGGCCTGCAGCAGCGCTTTGGCGAGGCGCGCGTCGTCGACACGCCGCTGGCCGAGGGCGGCATCGTCGGCGCGGCCATCGGCATGGCGGCGATGGGGCTCAAGCCGGTGGCCGAGATCCAGTTCGCGGGCTTTATCTATCCGGCCATCGACAACATCCTGAACCACGCCGGGCACCTGCGGCATCGCACCCGCGGCCGGCTCAGCTGCCCGCTGGTGGTACGCGCGCCCAGCGGCGCCGGCATCCACGCGCCCGAGCACCATTCCGAAAGCCCCGAGGCGCTGTTCGCGCATATCCCGGGGCTGCGCGTGGTCATGCCATCGTCGCCGGCACGCGCCTATGGCCTGCTGCTGGCCGCCATCCGCGACCCCGATCCCGTGATCTTCTTCGAGCCAACCCGGCTCTATCGCCTGTTCCGGCAGGAGGTGGAGGACACCGGCGAGGCGCTGCCGCTCGATGCCTGCTTCACGCTGCGCGACGGCACAGATATCACATTGGTCAGCTGGGGCGCCATGGTGCAGGAAACCCTGGCCGCCGCCGACCAGCTGGCCGACGATGGCATCTCCGCGGCCGTGATCGACGTCGCCACGCTCAAGCCACTGGACATGGAGACCATCCTGGAATCGGTGGCACAGAGCGGCCGCTGCGTGATCGTGCACGAGGCCCCGCGCACGGCCGGTGTCGGGGCCGAGATCGCCGCGAACCTGGCCGATGCCGGGCTCTATTCGCTCAGCGCGCCGGTGCAGCGCGTGACCGGCTACGACACCGTGGTGCCGCTGGCACGGCTGGAGCACAGCTACCTGCCGTCGGTGGCGCAGATCGTGGATGCGGCGCGGCGCGCGCTCGACGCCGGCTAGGCACAGCCAACCAGGAGACAACGATGCGGATCTTCAAGCTGCCCGACCTGGGCGAAGGCCTGCAGGAAGCCGAGATCGTGACGTGGCACGTGAAACCCGGCGATACCATCCAGGCCGACCAGCCGCTGCTGTCGGTGGAAACCGCCAAGGCCATCGTCGAAATCCCGTCGCCGTTCGGCGGGCAGGTGGCGAAGCTGTTCGCGCAGCCCGGAGACATCGTCCACCTGGGCGCCCCGCTGGTGGGCTTCGAGGGCGCCGGCGCGGCCGACGATGCGGGCACCGTGGTCGGCAACGTCAAGGTGGGCACCCACGTGGTGCGCGAAGGCGAGACGCGCGTGGGGGCCACCGGCATCCAGGGCGGCCATGGCCTCAAGGCCACGCCCGCGGTGCGCGCGCTGGCGCGCAAGCTGTCGGTGGACCTTGCCATGGTGACGCCGTCGGGCCGCGACGGCGTGATCACCGCCACCGACGTGCAGCGGGTGGCCACGACGCTGGCGGAGATCGGCCCCGCCGAAGTGGTGCGCGGCGTGCGGCGTGCCATGGCCCAGAACATGGCCCGGGCGCAAAGCGAGGTTGCGGCGGCCACGGTCATGGACGACGCCGACCTGCACGCCTGGCAAACCGTGGGCACCACGGCCAGCGGGCATGACATCACGATCCGCCTGGTGCGGGCACTGGTGGCCGGGGTACGGGCCGAGCCCGCGCTGAATGCCTGGTACGAAGGCCGCACCGGCCGCCGTCACCTGCTGGAACGCATCGACGTGGGCATCGCGGCGGACCTGCCCGAAGGGCTGTTCGTGCCGGTGCTGCGCAACGTGGGCAAGCGCGATGCGGCCGACCTGCGCAACGGGCTGGACCGCATGCGGGCCGACATCAAGGCCCGTACCATCGCCCCCGAGGAAATGCGCGGCAATACCATCACACTGTCGAACTTCGGCATGATTGCCGGCCGCTATGCCGCACCGATCGTGGTGCCGCCCACGGTAGCCATCCTGGGCGCCGGCCGCATCCGTGACGAAGTGGTGGCCGCCGGGGGGCTCCCCGCCGTGCATCGCGTGATGCCGCTGTCGCTGACGTTCGACCATCGCGTGGTCACCGGCGGCGAGGCGGCGCGCTTCCTGCGGGCGGTCATCGCCGACCTGGAGCGCCCGGACTAGGGAGTGACGCACGCGATACCGGGCAAGCTTCCGCCATCGGCAGGAGCGCATTCGTCACCGGCTGTTCCTATACTGGATAGCCCCGGCGCGACGGCTACCGCGCGTGCCGGACCTCCCATCCATCACTGCATTCCACCCTGAAGGAGCCAGACCATGGCCATCCGCATTGGCGAGACCGCCCCGGATTTCACCGCAGAGACCACCGAGGGCAAGATCAACTTCCACGAATGGATCGGCGACAGCTGGGCCATCCTGTTCTCGCATCCGAAGGATTTCACGCCGGTCTGCACCACCGAACTGGGCTACATGGCCAAGCTGAAGCCCGAGTTCGACAAGCGCAATACCAAGATCATCGGCCTGTCGATCGACCCTGTGGGCGACCATTCGCGCTGGGCCAAGGACATCGAGGAAACGCAGGGCACCGCGGTGAACTACCCGATGATCGGCGACCATGACCTGACGGTAGCCAAGCTCTACGACATGATCCACCCCGAGGCCAGCGGCGGCGGCCCTCGCACCGCCGTGGACAACGCCACGATCCGCTCGGTGTTCTGGATCGGCCCCGACAAGAAGATCAAGGCCATGCTGGTCTATCCCATGAGCGCCGGCCGCAATTTCGACGAGGTACTGCGCCTGCTCGATTCGCTGCAGCTCAACGCCAAGCACACGGTCGCCACGCCCGTGAACTGGAAACCCGGCGACGACGTGATTATCCCCACATCGGTTTCCGATGAAGATGCGAAGAAAAAATATCCGGACGGATTCAAGACGCTGAAGCCGTATCTGCGTACGGTGGCGCAACCGAAGTAAATCAGTCCGGAGTCACTCATCAGGATGAGTGCCCGGTGCGGTATACCTGTTTGAGTTAGTCCATCTGGCCTGTGGAACTATCCACAGGTTGCGTGGATAATCGCCCTCTTGACAGCCCGCAAACCCGCGCCAGCATTGAGGGGAGCTGGACTGCCTTTTTTTTGGGCAAATGCCGGTGCGGGGGATTTATTGCCTTCGGCGACGATTTATGCAGGGCGCCGCAGGACGTGAAAAAGAGAATCCCCTCGCCCACTTGTGGGAGAGGGGTCGGGGCAGAAGGGATGGCCGCTCAAGATGCGGCCTGTTGCAATTCGAATTGCTGCGCCCGCTTCCCTGGCCCCTCTGCCGTTTCGCGGGAGAGGGGATATCCGGCGGCGCCAGCGCGCGTTACGGATGCCGCGCCAGCACGCCGCGGATCGTATCGGCCAGGTCCTTTGCCAGGAATTTCGACACATAGGCGTCTGCGCCCACCTTGCGGACGTGTTCCTCGCTGGCCTCGCCCGACAGCGACGAGTGGATGATCACCGGCAGCGACTTCAGCCGTGCATCGGCCTTGATCTTGCGCGTCAGCGTGAAGCCGTCCATCTCGGGCATTTCCAGGTCGGTCAGCACCAGCGCCACTTCGTCGCGGATCGGCCGGCCCTGGCTGGCCGTCAGTTCGGCGATCTGCCCCAGCATCTCCCAGGCTTCCTGCCCGGTCTTGGTCATCACCACCTGCACGCCCATCGCCTTCAGGCCGTTTTCGATCAGGCCGCGCGCCAGCGCCGAGTCGTCGGCGCACAGAATCTTGCTGCCCGGGCGCAGGTTCAGTTGCGGGCCCACCGTGGCGGGGTCGACGTCCGGCTGGCGGGTCGGCAGTACGTCGCGCAGGATCTGCTCGACATCCAGCACCTGCACCAGGCGCGGGTTGTCGCCGCCGACATCGAGCTTGGCGATGCTGGTCACCAGCCCGCCCTTGACGCTGTTCTCGGCCGAGATCACCTGGCTCCAGTCAAGTCGTACGATCTCTTCGACGGCCTCGACTGCAAAGCCCTGGGTCGAACGTGCATACTCGGTCACCAGCATGATGTTCAGGCCCGACTTCGGCGAGCATTCCAGCAGGCGCGGCAGGTCGATGACCGGAATCACCTGGCCGCGGATGTCGGCCATGCCCAGGATCGACGGCTCGGCCCCCACCACCGTGGTGACCGGCGGCATGACCAGGATTTCCCGGACCTTGAAAACGTTGATGCCGAACAGTTCGGACTGTCCGCTATGCGTCGCATCGCCAAGTCGGAACAACAGCAACTCGAACTGGTTGTTGTTGGTCAGGTTGGTGCGCTCGTCGATGTCTCTCATCGCGCTGGTCATGCTCTGGCTCCGCTTCGGCTCGGTATGTGTGGATATGGGTGTTGCCAAGGGGCTATCGGCGCCCCAGCCGTGACCTTTAGCCTGACATGCGCCACCGGCCCCTGTTGTGACGCATCGGTGGCCTCCGTGACTGCACTTCAGCGCCGATACAGTGTGCCGGCAGGCCAGTGAGGGAAATCCCTGAGCCGTTCCAGGCACCGGCCAGCCGTGGTTATTCGGTCGACGGCATGTTCCGCATGTCGCACCAATGATGAACATGGCGGATGGCTCGCCTACCTTTGAGCCTCGCCGGATCCCGCCCGTCAGAGGCAGTGGACCGGCACCCGGCCCGAGTGGCCGGACACCGAGGAACGAGACACCCGCACCCCTTGCCGATGCCAACGGGAACTCCGCCCTCGCACACCCGGAACCACGTGAGACGAGGCTGACGCCCGATCCGTACGCGGACGCGCGCAGCGCCCCTGCAAGGAGACAGACCATGATCGAACAGCCGTATCCGTCCGTAACGGACGTGGACGCTGCGCCGCCGCAGGCAAGCGGCAAGCTCGACCAGTATTTCGAGATCAGTTCACGCGGCAGCACGCAGCGCCGCGAGGTGCTGGCTGGCGTGACCACCTTCATGGCGATGGTCTATGCCGTGTTCGTCGTGCCCGGGATGCTGGGCAAGGCAGGCTTCGACACCAGTGCCGTGTTCGTGGCCGTCTGCCTGACCACGGCATTCGGCTCGCTGCTGATGGGCCTGTGGGCCAGGCTGCCGATTGCCATCGGCTGCGCCATTTCGCTGACGGCCTTCATGGCCTTCGGCCTGGTGCTGGGCCAGAAGCTGTCGCCCGCCGTGGCGCTTGGTGCGGTATTCCTGATGGGCGTGGTGTTCACGGCCATCTCGGTGACCGGCGTGCGCTCGTGGATCCTGCGCAACCTGCCTGCTGGCGTGGCACACGGCGCGGGCATCGGCATCGGCCTGTTCCTGTTGCTGATCGCATCCAATGACGTGGGCCTGGTGGTGAAGAACCCCGGCCCCGGACTGCCGGTGGCGCTGGGCCACATCACGGCGTTCCCGGTGATGATGTCCGTGCTGGGCCTGGCCGCGATCTTCGGGCTGGAGCGCCGCCGCGTACCGGGCGGCATCCTGCTGGTGATCGTCGCGATCTCCGCGCTGGGCCTGTTGTTCGACCCGGCGGTGAAGTACACCGGCGTGTTCGCGCTGCCGTCGCTGTCCGCACCGGGGCACGCGTCTCTGATCGGCGCCATGGACATTCGCGGCGCGCTGTCGGCCGCCGTGCTGCCCAGCGTGCTGGCACTGGTGATGACCGCGGTCTTCGATGCCACCGGCACGATCCGCGCCGTGGCCGGCCAGGCCAACCAGCTCGACGCCACCGGCCGCATTCACAACGGCGGCCGCGCACTGACGGCCGACTCGGTCAGCTCGATCTTCTCGGCATTCTTTGGCGGCGCACCGGCTGCGGCCTATATCGAATCCACCGTTGGCGTGGCCGCTGGCGCGCGCACCGGCCTGGCTGCCGTCACCGTCGGCCTGCTGTTCCTGGCGGTGATGTTCTTCTCGCCGCTGGCCGGGCTGGTGCCGTCGTACGCCACGGCGCCCGCGCTGATGTACGTGGGCCTGCTGATGCTGTCCAGCGTGTCGCGCCTTCACATGGATGACATGGTCGACTCGCTGTCCGGCCTGGTTTGCGCCGTGTTCATCGTGCTGACCTGCAATATCGTCACCGGCATCATGCTCGGCTTCTGCACGCTGGTTATCGGCCGCATCGTCGCGGGCGAATGGCGCAAGCTCAATGTCGGCACCGTGGCCATTGCAGTGGCGCTGGCCGCTTTCTATGCAGGAGGCTGGGCCATCTGAACAGACGGCCACGCCCCGATTACCCGATAGCGTGCCGTCGCCGGTCGATTGCCATCGATTGCCATCGATTGCCATCGATTGCCGTGGCGGCACCAGCGAAGTCTCCTCCACCTGGGATAACCGGTGGATTTCCAGGCCCTCGGGACTTTCCCCCGGGGGCTTTTTTTAATGGCACGGCGCGCGTGTCATCGCTATCCCGTCGACGGGAAAATCCAGGCTGCGGTGAATCCGCCTGCGTGACATATCGGATCAAGTTTCCCAACCCTGCCGTCAGTCCCAATTGGACAGGGGCTATTTGGCAGCGCCATTCGGCACCAGGTTCCGGAATCCCGCCCCCGAAAGCGTAACAAAAATATCATTGCTGACAACAATGCAAGTTGCCGGGTCCATTGTGCGCAAATTCCGAATGGAAGCCACCGCCTTCGCCGGGTAAAAATCGCCATCGATTTTTCGAGACGGCATATCGGCGGATTTACGAATATTCGGCGCCACGAGGTTGCTTCCGATTACCGATTCTGGTTAGGATGCGGACCTGCGCCACTGGCAAAATGCCGAGCCGGTGCCAAAGCAATCAGGAACAATCCGATAAGAAGGCGGGATGGCATGCTGACATGGTGCCAACCAGGTCACGATTTTGTTGCGTTTCACGTTTGAATTCGCGTTTGAATCGTGCTTTTTCGGATAATTCTTGTAATATTTTTGTTATGCGGATCGCATTGCAGCCGTACGCAACGCGCCGCCAATCTGAACGGGGATCCAGAAATGCCAACTTACAAGCAACTGCTGGCTGAAAAAGAAGCACTGGAAGCAAAGCTCAGCGAAGTGCGCGCCAATGAGGTGGCCAGCGTGATCGAGCAGATTCGCCAACTGATGGCCGATTATGATCTGACCGCCGAAGATATCGCCCCGAAACGCCGTCGCGGTCGTCCGGCCGGTAGTGGTGCGGCACGCAAGCCGGCGGCGTCGGCCCTGCCGCCCAAGTATCGCGACCCGAAGACCGGCAAGACCTGGTCGGGCCGCGGCCGTGCACCGGCATGGCTGGGCAAGCGCCCCGAGCGCTTCCTGATCGAACAGGCCTGATCCTGCATGGATTCGCGGGACGCGCCGCTTAGCGCGTCCCCGCTCCTGCCCCCGTCCCAGCCTTCGGTACTCCCCCTGCTCCGGCATCGCACAGGTATTCCGGCCTCAGCGCCCTGAACCCCTGCTGCGTGGGCTCCTGCACCACCGTTGCCCCCCCGTCCGCATCCGGCTGCAGCCGCAACACGCGCGCCGTGCATTGCGTGGCGGCGTCGTCGCGCATATACCGGATCTCATATTGCCCGCTGACCTGCGGGACGAACGACACCCCTGCCGCGCAGCGCGCATCGTCGGCCGGCGGCGCGGCGTACGACGTCACTGCGACGTAAATTCGCTTGCCGGGCAGGACCTTGCGCTCGCGCGTGCGCGACGGCGGCTCCGGCGGAATACCGGCCATGTCCAGCGTCGCGTCGCGCCCCATCGATGCCAGCTGCTTGCCCATGCCGGCCAGCACCTGCGGACGCGGCGATGGACACTTCGCTGGGTCCAGCACGTTGAAGGTCGTCCGGTCGTCGGTACTGGTCATCAGGCGTACGCTGGCATAGGGCACGTCTGACGGAACGCGGTAATATGACACGCAGCCCCCCAGCGGCAAGGCCAGGGCGACGGCAACAGGCACGGCGGCAAGCGGAATCCTGCACATAGCGGACGCGAAGCTGACAGTTGACCGAGGTTGGTGCCAGAGCATAGCCTTTCAGCGGCCGCGCGGACGTGGGCTGGACCACGTTGGGGATATCCACAGTTTCTGTGGATATCCTGCCATCCCGACCCGCCGAGGCCCAGTCTGTGCGGCATCGCACCGGACTGCCCAAGAATTAGGCAACCACCCCGCCGCGCAAACCGCTTCCCGACACACGGCCGCAACAAAGGACTCTAGGTCAGGTTCGCGCCGAACCCAAGTCCGGCATGCCGGGCGGCGCCACGCTCCAGTGCTCGGCCAGGAAGTCCACGAACGCCCGCACGCGCGGGGGCACCAGCCGGCGCTGCGGCATCACCGCGTAGATGCCCGTGACGGCAATGGGATGGTCAGGCAGGACCTGCACCAGCCGGCCCGACCTCAGGTCATCACAGACATGCCATGTGGAATGCATGGCGATCCCGAATCCCGCCAGCGCCGCATCGGCCAGCAGCTCGCCGGTATTGGCCTCGACCCTGCCGCGCACCCGCACCGCGATCTCGCCGCCCTTGCCATCGTCGAAACGCCAGACATCCGACCGCCCCTGCGCACCGACCAACACCAGGCACTGATGCCGGGCCAGGTCCTGCGGGGTACTGGGCGAACCGTGCTCGCGCAGGTAATCGGGCGATGCGCATAGCAGACGCTGGTTGTCCGCCAGCTTGCGGGCCACCAGCGTGGAGTCCTCGAGCGATCCGATGCGAATGGCAAGATCGAAGCCGCTGCTGACCAGATCCAGCACGTGGTCGGTCAGGTGCACGCTGACATTGACCCCGGGATAGCGGCGCAGGAATTCCGTCAGCAGCGGCGATACGTACTGGCGCCCGAACGACGCCGAGGTGGTCACGCGCAGCGTGCCCGTGATGCCGGACCCCGACTGCCGCAACGAGCCCGACAGCGCCTCCAGGTCTTCCACCAACGCCCGCCCCTGCTCGGCCAGCACCGCGCCTTCCGGCGTTGCGTGCAGGCGGCGCGTGGTGCGATGCAGCAACCGGACCCCGAGATCGCGCTCCAGCCGCTGCAGGCGCTGGCTGGCCACCGCCACCGAGATGTCCAGGCTACGCGCCGCCGCGCTGATCGACCCCTGGTCCAGCACCCGAAGAAATAGTCCGATGTCTGCAATGCGATCCATGATTCTCAACAAAATCTTTAAACTGATTATGGATATTGCCCGTTTTTCAGAAGATGGAAAAGACCGACACTTCGGCCTTTCCTGCCATCCAACCGTCGGCCTTGAGCCGGCTCCCACTGGAGAAATTGCCATGGCTGCGCCCCCTTCCACCCCCAACGCCGGCCCGCGCACGCGGATGCCCGCGGCCCTGTATGCCCTGACCGCCGGGTCATTTGGCATCGGTTGCGCGGAGTTCGTCATCATGGGCCTGCTGCTGCAGGTGTCGGCCGACCTCGGCGTGACCATCGCCTCGGCCGGCATGCTGGTGTCGGGCTACGCGCTTGGCGTCTTTGCCGGCGCGCCCGTGCTGACGCTGCTGACCCGCCGCATGCCCCGCAAGGCGGTGCTGATGGCGCTGATGATCATCTACACCGTTGGCAACGCCGCCTGCGCGCTGGCGCCCGACTACACCACGCTGATGATTGCCCGCGTGGTGACGTCGCTCACGCACGGCACGTTCTTTGGCGTGGGCGCCGTGGTCGCCACGGGCCTGGTGCCGGCCAACCGTCGTGCTTCGGCCATTTCGGTGATGTTCTCCGGGCTGACGCTGGCGACGCTGCTCGGCATGCCGGCCGGCGCGTGGCTGGGCCTGCAGTTTGGCTGGCGCTCCACGTTCTGGGCCATGACGGCAATCGGGCTGGTGTCGCTGACGGTGATCGCGCTGCTGGTGAAGACCAGCCGTGACGACACCGCTCCCGTGCGGCTGGTCGACGAACTGAAGACCATCGGCCGCCCGCAGGTGCTGCTGGGACTGCTGATGACCGTGCTGCAGGCGCTTGGCACTTTTGCCGTCATCACCTATATCCAGCCGCTGCTGACGCGTGTCACGGGCTTTGCCGAAAGCGCGGTGTCGCCGATCCTGCTGCTGTTTGGCGGCGGCATGATCATCGGCAATATCCTCGGCGGACGCATGGCCGACCGCCGCCCCACCGGCGCCCTGCTTGGCGCGCTGCTGGCGCTGACGGTGGTGCTGGCGAGCATGACGCTGTCGGTGCACAACCATCTGGCAGTCGTGGTCTTTGTCGGCGTACTGGGCATCGCGGCCTTCTCGACGGTGTCGCCGCTGCAGCTGCGCGTGCTGCGCCACGCCCAGGGCGCGGGCCAGAACCTGGCGTCGAGCTTCAACATCGCGGCCTTCAATCTGGGCAACGGACTCGGCGCATGGCTGGGTGGCGCGGTGGTGGACCACGGGCCCGGCCTGCAGTCCCTGCCGTGGATCGCGGCCATCGCCCCGTTGGCGGCGTTGGGCATCGCCCTGCTGGCCGTGCGCATGGAGCGCAGCGCATCGGGCAAACCCGGGGCGTACCATCTCGATCCTGCTTGATAACCGTCAACAAGGCCGCGACCGAACTTCACGATCATGCCCGCATGCTGCGGGCGTGCTCTGGTTCGTCGCAATACATGGCGCCTGCGCATCGACCCTGTGCATCCCTCTCGCACAGTTCCGATAGCAAAACACCCCGCTCGCCATGTACGACGCCATGTTCGACGAAAACGACCTCTATAACCGCATCCAGGACGACTTCCCGCTGCACACGCGACCCTACCAGGCCGCTGGCGAAGCCTTCGATCTTTCGGAGCACGCCCTGCTCAGCCTGCTGGCCCGCGACGTCGGCAACGGGCGCATCAGCCGCATCGGCGCCGTCTTTGCGCCCAACACCATCGGCGCCAGCACCGTGGCCGCGTTATCGATACCGCCGGCACGCATCGACCGCGTGGTCGAGCGTATCAATGGCGATCCCGATATCAGCCAGAGCCATGCACGCGACGGCCATCGCTACAACCTCTGGTTCGTGGCCGGCGCGCGAGACCGTCCCACGCTCGATGGCGTGCTGGCCCGCCTTGCCAACGATATCGGCCAGCGGCCCATCGACCTGCCCCTGGAACGCGAATACCGCACCGACCTGGGCCTGCCGCTGGGCGTGACCCGCAGCGCGCGCCGCGCGCCGCTGCAGCCATCTCAGGTGTTGAATACCCCGGTGCGGCCCGATCTCGATGAAGCAGACTGGCGGCTGGCCGCCGCGCTGGAATCCGGCCTGACGCTGACACCGCAGCCGTATCACGCGCTTGCGCGGCGCACCGGACTGGCACTGTCAGAAACGCTGGCACGGCTGGCAAGATGGCGCAGCGCGGGCGTGATCCGCCGCTTTGGCGCCATCCTGCGGCATCGGCCCTTCGGCTATACCCACAATGTGATGTGTGTCTGGAACGTGCCCGATGCACGGGTGGATGCGGTCGGCCTGCGGCTCGCCCATGTGCCGCACGTCACCATGTGTTTCCGGCGTACGCGCCGGCTGCCCGCGTGGCAGTACAACCTGTTTGCGATGATCCACGCCCGCAGCGCCAATGAACTGCACAACACGCTGGCGCGCTTCGACGCCGTGGGCGGGCTGGCCGACGCGCCGTGCGCGGTGCTGCAGGCCAGCCAGTGCTACAAGCAGCGCGGCACCCGTTTCGGGGGCGCCATGCCCGAGTTCTGATTCGATTCAGGCGCCGCGCGGCTCGGGGAACAACAGCGACAGCCGCTGCGCGAGTGTGCCCAGCCACTCGGGCCGCGGCGCTGCATCGAGCCAATACTTGACTTCCAGCCCCAGCGCCGTGTCGCCGCGAATCGACAGACGGCGCTGGAAAAACAGCGTATCGGTGTCGGCATCGCCGCTGATCAGCCGCAGGTAGCTCAACGCCGCCGCGTGCAGCGTCAGGTCGGTTTCCTGACCATCGAACGGGCCCGGCAGGAAGCGGCCATTGGCACACTGGAAGCGCACCTCCAGCCCCACATCGTCAACCGTCAGCGAAAACGTGCGGCCATCCAGCGCGGCCGGCGGCTCCATCCAGCCTGCGCGACGCATGGCCTCCAGTGCCACGACCAGCGGTGCGGCGCGCATCGGCGCGGGCATATGCCGATGCACGCGCGTCATCATCGATTTCAGTATCGTCATGCGGCGGCCCCTTCCTGCGACAGCCAGTGAATGCCCGGCTTGCCGCTCCAGTAGCCATTGCTGGGTGCCGCACCGGCCGGCATCACGGTACCTGGCGAGGCCACGCGTTCTCCGCGCCGGATCGCATCGAGATGGGCAATCGCTTCGAGCGTACCTGTGGCATGCGGACTGATACGGGCATATTCGATGCCAGCTGCGGCCATCTGCGGCACTTGCGCGCACAGGTCCAGGCAGGTGGCCGACTGCGTCTGGATGCCGTTGAGCGTAAAGAAATCCTGGCCTTCGCCAGTCCTGGCCACGAGGCCGTCGGGATAGTCGATGCAGCGGAATTCGCAGGCGTCCTTGCGCAGCCGATGATGCCGCGCCGTAAAGCAGCGCGCCGAAAACGCCAGCGGCATGCGCCCCCAGACCATCGCCTCCAGCGCCAGCCCCGCCGGGCGGGCCGCCGCCAAGGCCGCCATCGTCGCGCCATCCATCTCCACCGGCACCACGCATCCCTGCGCGCCCAGTCCGGCCAGCCAGGCCAGCGTGTCCGCGTGATAGACATTCAGGTGCGGGCCGCCGATAAAGGGCCGCCCGGCCATGCCATGCACGGCGCCCAGGTCATTGGCCTCCACGAGAAAGTCCTCCTGTGCGCAGACCCGGCGCATCACCGCGATATCGCTGTCCGACTCGACCAGCACCGGCGTGGACAGCACCACCTGCTTGCCGGCATCGCGCAGCATCTGCGCCACCTCGATCCAGTCGGCCAGGCGCATCTCGTGCCGGCGCGTGCAGACGGCCTCTCCCAGATAGACACGCTCGACGGCGGTGTCCACGATCGATGCATAGAACTCCAGCACCGCCGTGCGCGGCCAGTAGTACAACAGCGGACCGAGCGCGATGCGGATCGGCTCGGGATTCAGTGGGGTAGTTGTTGCCATGTTGGAACCGGAATTGGGCAGGTATTCGGTGAGCGCGGACAGGCTGTGCCAGTCCGCCCGGGAGAATGGATTTACCGCCAGGGTCGGTCGTACGCGCCCTGCGTCACCTGGTCGCCCTCGGCATGGCGGCCCAGCGTGGCCTGCCAGTCCTGGCGCGGGACAAAGCGTTTCGGGTCGCGGCAGGCGTCGTCGATGGCGGCGCGCAGCACGCCCACCACATCGGCCACATAGCGCGGGCTGCGCTGGCGGCCCTCGATCTTGATGGCCGCGATGCCAATATCGATCAGCGACGGTAGCAGCGAGACCGCATTGAGGCTGGTGGGCTCTTCCAGCACGTAGCCGCGTTCGTCCTCCACCGTGAACCGGCCCTTGCACAGCGTGGGATAGCCGGCCGGCTCGCCCGGGGCATAGCTGTCGATCAGGATGCCCGACAGCCGCGCGTGCATCGTGCCGTCGTGCTCGTCCCAACGTACGGCGTGGGCCGGCGAGCAGACGCCCTTGTTGTTGGGCGAATCGCCCGTGGCGTAAGAGGACAGCAGGCAGCGGCCCTCGGCCATCACGCACAGGCTGCCAAAGCCGAAGACTTCCAGTTCGACGTCGGTCTGCTTCGCCAGCCGCGCAATCTGGGGCACGGACAGTACCCGGGGCAGCACCACGCGGCGGATGCCGAACTGTTTGCGCATCAGTTCGATGGCGTCGGCATGCGTGGCGGAACCCTGTACCGAAAGGTGGATGCGCAGCGACGGGTGCCGTCTGGCGGCATAGGCGATCAACCCGGCATCGGCCATGATCACGGCGTCGGCACCCAGGGCGGCAGCGGCATCCACGGCGTGGTGCCAGCGCTCGACATGCCCCATCTGGGCAAACGTGTTGATGGCAAACAGCACCTCGGCGCCGCGCGCGTGCGCTTCGGCCACGCCGGTGCGGATATCGTCTTCGCTGAAGTTCAGGCCGCCAAAGTTGCGCGCGTTGGTGGCATCGCGCAGGCCCAGGTAGACCGCGTCGGCGCCGTGCTGGAGCGCCATGCGCAGCGCCGCCAGCGATCCGGCCGGCGCTACCAGTTGGGGGCGGCGAACGGGGTTCGCCGTAGATTGTGTCATCGCGTGATGATCCGGGAAGGGGAACTTCCGGATCCTAGCGATTCAACGAGAATGGGCCTTTGACCCTACGCAAACGTTGAGAGGGATCAACGCGCCGCCGGCGCAATCGCCATTGCCGATGCCGGCGCACCCAGCCTGGCCGACAGCCGGTCGGCCAGCGCGCGTACCTGCTGCCCGATGCGCTCGCCGGTGGCGGCGTCGATCTCGCTGGTCAGGTAGCTGACTGCAATGGCACCGGTCGCACGGGCCGACTGGGCATCGAACACCGGCGCACCGAAGCAGGTCATGCCTTCGCGCATCTGGCCGTTGTCGACCGAGTAGCCCACCGCGCGCACCTGCTGCAATTCGCTGGTCAGTGCCGCTGCCGAAGCCACGCTGGCGCGCGTGAGTGGCGGCGGCAGGCCATCGGCAAACAGCCGCTGCACATCGGCCGCAGCCATCGTGCTGAGCATGGCCTTGCCCGTGGCCGTGTACGGCGCCGGCAGGCGCATGCCGATGCGGAAGGTCACGCCCAGCGGACGGTCGCCGTTCTGGCAGGCCAGATAGACCACTTCGTCGCCCTCCAGCATCGACAGGGTGACCGTGGCGTCGTGGAACGCATCGGTCTCGTCCCACAGCGCGCGAAATTCCTCGGTGATCTGAGTCTGGGCCAGGAATGCGCTGGCCCAGGTCATGACGTGCGGCCCGAGCGCCATCGCCCCGCCGGGCGTCCGCTTGACCAGCTGCAGCTGGACAAGCGTGTCGCACATGCCATGCAGCGAACTCTTGGGCGCCCCGGTCAGCCGGGTCAGGTCGGCCAGCGTCAGCGGATCGGGCGACGCGGCGATGGCATCCAGCACTTGCACGGCGCGTACCACGGCGGGCGACGTGGGCCGGTTCCCGGCACCGCCGGGGGCGTCGGGGTCTGCAGAAGTGGCGTAGGCGGATTTCGGCATGGGCAGTTTCAACTGTGACGGGCGAGGCAAACGGCGCGAACCTGAGCCGTACACCCCAGGGCCAGCGGAACACCGGCCACTACTGGCGGTCTCCCCGGCATGGGCGTATGATCTGAACATCGTTCGACATACGGAATATAGTTCAATCTATTGAACGCAGGCAAGTCCTTTGATGGGCATGCCTGTATTCGTGACTTCGGGGAAATTCGCCATGCAGCTCAAGGATGCTTCACTGTTTCGCCAACAGGCTTATGTGGACGGACAATGGTTGTCCGCCGATTCGGGCGCCACGTTCGACGTGACCGACCCGGCCACGGGCGAGGTTATCGCCAGGGTGGCCGACCTGGGCGCAGCCGAGACCGAGCGTGCGGTAGCCGCCGCCGAAGTGGCCCAGAAAAGCTGGGCCGCGCTGACCGGCAAGGCGCGCGCCAGTATCCTGCGCCGCTGGTTTGACCTGATGGTGGCCAATACCGACGACCTGGCCTATCTGATGACCCGCGAGCAAGGCAAGCCGCTGGCCGAAGCCAAGGGCGAGATCGCCTACGCGGCGAGCTTTATCGAATGGTTCGCCGAGGAAGCCAAGCGCGTGGACGGCGAGGTGCTGGCCACCCCCGCCGCCGACAAGCGCCTGGTCACGCTGCGCCAGCCGGTGGGCGTCTGCGCCGCCATCACGCCCTGGAACTTCCCGGCCGCGATGATTACCCGCAAGGCGGCACCTGCGCTGGCCGCCGGCTGCGCCATCGTCATCAAGCCCGCCGAACTGACGCCACTGTCCGCGTTCGCACTGGCCGAACTGGCCCACCGTGCCGGCGTGCCGGCCGGCGTGCTGCAGGTGGTGACCGGCGACGCCAAAACCATCGGCGCCGTGCTGACGGCCAGCCCCATCGTGCGCAAGCTGTCGTTCACGGGATCGACCGAAGTGGGCCGCATCCTGATGGCGCAGTCGGCGCCCACGGTGAAGCGCCTGTCGCTGGAATTGGGCGGCAACGCGCCGTTCATCGTATTTGACGACGCCGACGTGGATGCCGCCGTGGAAGGCGCCATCGCGGCCAAGTACCGCAATGGCGGACAGACTTGCGTCTGCGCCAACCGCTTCTATATCCAGGACGGCATCTACGATGCCTTCGCCGCCAAGTTCGCCGAACGCACCAGCCAGTTGCGCGTGGGCAATGGCCTGGAAGATGGCGTGGTCATCGGGCCGCTGATCGAGGACGCGGCCATCGACAAGGTGGTGTCGCTGATGGACGACGCCACGGCCAAGGGTGCCCGCGTGCTGACCGGCGGCGGCAGGCACAAGCTGGGCGGCACGTTCTACACGCCTACCGTGATCACGGGCGCCACGGCCGACATGCGCGTGGCGCGCGAAGAGATCTTCGGGCCGGTGGCCCCGTTGTTCCGCTTCAAGACCGACCAAGAGGCGGTGGCCGCCGCCAACGACACCGAATTCGGCCTGGCCGCCTATCTCTACACGCGCGATATTGCCCGCGCGTGGCGTACCGGCGAGGCGCTGGAATACGGCATGGTCGGCCTCAACACCGGGCTGATCTCGAACGAGGTGGCACCGTTCGGCGGCATCAAGCAATCTGGCGTCGGCCGCGAAGGCTCGCGCCATGGCATCGAGGAATACCTCGAGATCAAGTATCTTTGCCTGCAGATGTAGGATTGCGTCTGGCTTGACTCCCCTCTCCCCCGCGCGGGAGAGGGGGGAACACCTGACAAGACACATATACCGGAGACATCATGAACCCGTTCCGCTTCCAGACCGTGCCGACGGTCATCGTCGAATCCGGCGCGGCGCGCCGCCTGGGCGTGCTGCTGCGCGAAGCGTTCCCGCAGGCGCGGCGTCTGTGCGTCGTCACCGATGGCTTCCTGGCAAAGAGCGGGCTGCTGGCGCCCGCGCTGGAAGACCTGGGCAAGCATGACTGGCAGGTGACCGTGATCGACGACGTCGTGGCCGATCCGCCCGAGCATATCGTGCTGGAAGCCACCGAACGCGCCCGCCAGGCCGATGCCGAAGTCGTGCTGGGCCTGGGCGGCGGATCGTCGATGGATGTTGCCAAGCTGATTGCCGTGCTGCTGCCGGCCACGCAGTCCATCAAGGACATGTACGGCGTGAAGAAGGTCACCGGCACGCGGCTGCCGCTGGTGCAGATGCCCACCACGGCGGGCACCGGCTCCGAAGTCACGGCCGTATCGATCGTGACCACGGGCGAGACCACCAAGATGGGCGTGGTGGCACCGCAGCTGTTTGCCGACCTGGCCATCCTCGATGCCGAACTGACGCTTGGCCTGCCGCGCGGCGCCACGGCTGCAACCGGTATCGATGCAATGGTTCATGCCATCGAGGCCTACACCAGTGCGCATCTGAAGAACCCGGTGTCCGACATGCTGGCCGTGCGGGCGCTGCAGTTGCTGTCGCAGAACCTGATGCGCGCGTGTGACAACGGCAACGACCTGGCCGCACGCGAGGCGATGCTGCTCGGCGCGATGTTCGCGGGCCAGTCGTTCGCCAACTCGCCGGTGGCGGCGGTGCATGCGCTGGCCTATCCGATTGGCGGCATTTTCCACGTGGCGCACGGCCTGTCCAACGCGCTGGTGCTGCCGCACGTGATGAAGTTCAACGCGCCCGCCGCCTGCAAGCGGTACGCCGAGCTGTGTGACGTGGTACTGCCCGGCACCACCGGCAGCGACGAGACCAAGACCGCAGCGCTGATCGCGCATATCGAGGGCCTGGTCGAAGCCACCGGCATTCCGCGTACGCTGCGCGACGTGGGCGTCAAGGAGCCGGACCTGGGCCGGCTGGCCAGCGATGCGATGCTGCAGACGCGCCTGCTCGTCAACAATCCGCGCGAGGTCACCGAGGCTGACGCCTTCGCCATCTACAGCGCTGCGTTCTGACAAGGCATGCCCGGCGCCGCCGGGCCCTGGCGCCCGCGGCGTTGGCGTCGTCTAATTCCTACACCGATATCAGCCCCTGCCCGCCTCAGGTCGGAGTGGTGCTGTCCTAACCTGCAATAACAGGGACAGCCGCGCGGCGACATCAATTGCCGCTGCGCAGCCAGCACCACAACAAAGGAGCGCACCATGGGTATCGGCACCATTCTTCTGATCGTCCTCATCCTGCTGCTGGTTGGCGCACTGCCGACGTGGCCGTACAGTTCCGGCTGGGGCTACGGGCCAAGCGGTGGCCTGGGGCTGATCGTCATCATTGTTGTGCTCCTGGTTGTATTGGGCCGGATCTAGTACCGATCCGGCGCCGTTCACCGCGAATCCAATCGCGAACCGAAGGAGATCGACATGCCAGCCAAATCCAAGGCACAGCAGATGGCGGCCGGGGCCGCCTTGTCAGCGAAACGCGGCGAGCGCAAGGCCAGTTCGCTCAAGGGCGCATCGAAGTCGATGGCCAAATCGATGAGCGAAGGCGAACTCAAGAAGATGGCCAGCACCAAACAGAAGGGCAAACCCACGCACAAGTCGAAGAGCTGAGGAGCAAAGCCTTCGGGCAGTGCCTCCGCGCAGGTGGCCCGGGTTGCGCCCGGGTTGCTTTCGCGATATGCGCCGCGGGACGGGTTCCGTTGAAGTTCAAAGGGCTCCCGTTTCACGGCGTTTCTGCGTCTTCTTCTGCGTCCTCGTTTCCGCGTCCTGCGCCCTGCGCAGCCACCCCTCCCTCAGCCGACACCCCCTACCCGTTCGCACTTGCCTACAAAGCCCGGCAAGCGCTTTGCCTTGCTGCTGCGCGCAAGCCGAATGGCCTGCGTCATGGCCAGCGCAAAGCCGGGAATGCTTGCCATATCCTCCGCCACGTGCCGACGGAAGAATGCCGCCCAGCGGAAGTCCCCATACGCATTGCCCGGCTTGCGGTAGGCGCCCGCATTGCGGGTAAAGGCAGCCAGGCTGCGGTAGGGATCGTCCCGCATGCCCATGACCGTGGCCGGCAGGTCCTGCTCCGACAGATGCTCGCCGTGTTCGTCATACGGATGCACATGACCCAGCGTGCGCATCCGTTTCCAGAACTTGCCCGGCGCCAGGTGGCTCAGGTCGTCGATGATGGCCACCGGCGCTTCCTGCCAGCCCAGTTCCAGCCAGGCGCGGGCCCAGTGATGATGATCGGCGATATACAGCGCACCACCCGGCCCGGCGATGGTCTGGATTCGATGAGCCTCGAGAAACCGCTTCAGCGCTGCGCTGCTGCGCGGCCTGGCCGAGACGTCCATCTTCTCGTGTACCTGGTACATCCCCAGCGTGATCTGGGTGGGCCGGAGCGTGTCGAGTTCGGCAGTGGCGTGCGTGACCATCGGCGCGTCATCCGTTGTCAGTTATGGCTGGCAACCTGGCGGTCGACATAGTGTTCGAGTTCGCTGCCGGGATCCTCGTTGCCGGTAGAGTCTTCGGCCACCGCTTCCTGCGCCACCGGTGCGGCGTGCGCGGGTCGCACATTGCCGTCCCCGCCGTCGGCACCCTTTCCCGCCCCCTGGCCGGGGATGGGCCAGCATTCGCCCTCGGCCGCATCGACCAGGGCGGGCGCGCGGGCGGGATCGAAATCGGTCCACTGCCCGCCTTCCCATTTGCCCTTGGCCTCTTCGCAATCGCAGGCGCCGCCTTCGCGCAGCACGTCCAGCACCTCTTCACGGCGCTCGCCCTTGGCGCGCGCGGCAAGCAACACGCCGGGTGGCCGTGCACCGCCCGGGTCCACCGACATGATCGATACATCCCACACGGAAAACCCGCGCGCATACAGCTTTTGCGCTGCGTGCTCTGCTTCGGGAATGGACGCGAAGCGCCCGGCGACAATCGAAGACATGATGTTTCTCCCTGCGTTCAGGCGTTGACCACCTCGCCACCGTTGATATGGAGGATCTGCCCGGTGATATAGCTTGCGGCCTCGGACGCCAGGAACACGTAGCCCGCGGCCACTTCGAAAGGCTGCCCAGGGCGGCCCATTGGCGTCTTCTTGCCAAACTCGGCCACTTCCGTGGCAGTAAATGTCGACGGAATCAGTGGCGTCCAGATCGGGCCCGGCGCCACGCCGTTGACGCGGATGCCGCGATCCACCACCTGCAGCGCCAGCGACCGCGTGAACGCCACGATGGCCCCCTTGGTAGCAGAGTAGTCCAGCAGATGCGCACTGCCGCGATAGGCGGTCACAGAGGTCGTGTTGAGGATCACCCCGCCCTGCCCCAGATGCGGCAGGGCCGCGCGTGTCACATGGAACATCGCGAAAACGTTGGTCTGGAACGTGCGCTCCAGCTGGGCGGCACTGACGTCTTCAAGCGACTCCTGCGGATGCTGTTCCGCCGCATTGTTCACCAGCACGTCGAGCCGGCCGAACGACTTCAGCGTATCGGCCACGATCTTGTCCGCGTGGGCCACGTCGGCAATATCACCGGCAATCGCCAGCGTTTTCTGGCCCGCCTCGGACACCAGCCGCGCTGTTTCCCGCGCGTCTTCGTGCTCGTCCAGGTAGGCGAACGCCACGTCGGCGCCCTCGCGGGCAAAAGCCACGGCGATCGCGCGGCCAATACCACTGTCGCCGCCCGTCACCAGCGCCACCTTGCCGCGCAGCCGGCCGCTGCCGACATAGTCTTCGGCGCCGCTGTCGGGTTTCGGCTCCATTTCGCTTTCCAGGCCCGGCTGGCGGTCCTGATGCTGTGGCGGGAGTTTCTTGGGGGTGGACATATGCGCTTCCGGTGGCATCGTCAATGCAGACGTGGGGCGCAAATTCCGTGCCGCGCGTTTTCCCTTGTGCAGCCTTGCGCCCTGCGGCGCGCCGGGCATTTCCCCGCTCCGGAGATGCGTAACGGTTACAAGCGGTGGCAACGATTGCCGAAGCGGCGCGCCGGCACGCACGGCCACGCCACGGCACAAACCTTGCTGCTTCCGGGCCATTCCTGTCCCGGAGATCAGACCCCATGGCAAAGCGCACGCGGCGGCTTGGCAAGGATGCGGCACTGATGGTGCCCATCGGTCACCTGCGTCCCACGCAGATCACCGTGGGCGCGTACCACGTCGCGCAGAAAATGCATGTCACGCGGCGGCTGGCCCATGCCGACATTCCGGCATTCCTTGACCAGCATCGCGTACACATCGTCATCGGTCCCGAGCAAGCGTTGTATATCGTCGATCATCACCATTGGGTGCGGGCGTGGCAGGACATGGGCATCGACATGGTGCCGGCGCTCGTTCGCAACGACTACAGCCATCTGTCGGTACGCAAATTCTGGAAGCGGATGACCGACGAACATATGGTCCATCCGTACGACGAACGCGGACGGCGCCGCCCGATCCGTGAATTGCCGGAAGACGTCCACAGCATGCGCGACGATCCTTACCGCAGCCTGGAGGCCTTTGTGCAGCTGGCCGGCGGGTATCGCAAGGTGAAGACCGCATACTCGGACTTTCGCTGGGCCGACTTTTTCCGCAAGAACATCAAGGGGCCGCTGGATACGCACCACACTTTCGCGGCCGCGCTGGCCACGGGCCTGCAGCTTGCGCTGAGCCCCAAGGCGCGCGACCTGCCCGGCTACCTTGGGCCGTGCAAGGACCGGCGTCGAAATCGATAGCGTGGATCAGGCGGTGGCCTTGCGCCGGGCGCCAGCCCGGGCATTGTCGCGGGCCTGCGTCAGCACGCAGCACAGCAGCAGATAGGCGCGCTTGAACTCGCCGGCAGCCTCGCGCGCACTGCCGCTGCGCGCGTGGCGGAAGCCCGCATCCAGCCGGGCCTCGATGCCGCGTTCCACGTCGGGTTGCGTGTACAGCGATCGGGTGCGGTTCTGCCATAGCGCCATGGTGGCCATATGCTGGCTGTCCAGCGCAGCAGGTGACAACACTTCGTCCGGCTTGCTCAGTGCCAGGCGCATCTCGCACAGCGCCTGCATCAGCACGCGCGCCTGGCGCAGGTCGCTGCCACGCGGCGCACGCGCCGTGGCGCCCTTGCCCTGCTGCGCCTTGGCAGCCAGCCGTGCAGGCGATACCAGCCGCGCTATCCGGGCAGCATTGGCTGCGCCGTCGCCGCCATTGTCTCCGATCTCGGAAATTGAGGGATTGCCAGCAGTGGGGAGCGATTGATGCGCTTCAGTAAGCAAGGTTGCCGGGCTGCTGCTGTCAGCCTCCAGCCAACCGATGACTGCGTATTCCACCTTGGACCTCGATGCGTGTTCTGCTTGTTGTTGGTACAAGTATCGATGCAATTGCCGTGCCGGTTGGCGTGTGCAACTGCCAGATGCCTGCCTGACACTTCAGGCAGCCCTGCGCGCGGGCCGCGCCGGCGCAGCGGTACTTTCCAGCAGTGCCAGCAGCCGCGCTTCGTCGGTACGCAGGCGCATGCCTGCACGCGGTGCCGGTAAAGCCTGCAACGCATCCGCCATGAACGCGGCCAGCACGTCCGGATGCACATAGCATTTGCGGCAGACGGCCACGGTGTTGCGCAGCCGTTCCGCCACGCTGCGAATCACGTCAACCATCGCCCGCTTGCGTGCCGCCTCGGTATCGGCGGGAGTCTTGCGCAGCAGCGCCAGCGCATGCACGCTGCCGGCCCATGTGCGGAAGTCCTTGGCCGTGAACTCGCCCCCCGTCACTTCCTGCAAATAGGCATTGACATCGGCCGAGCCAATCTCGTGCACCTCGCCGTCGCTGTCCTTGTACTTGAACAACTGCTGGCCCGGCAGGTCGGCGCAATTGCGCACCACCCGAGCCAGCCGCGCGTCGTTGACCGACACATCATGCGTGACGCCGGACTTGCCCGTGAACTGGAAGCGCAGACGGCTGCCCTGCACCGCCACGTGCTTGCGTTTCAGCGTTGTGAGCCCGTAGGTGCGGTTCTGCTCTGCGTAGCGCGGCGTGCCCACGCGCACCAGCGTGGCATCGAGCAGCGTTACCACGGCGGCCAGGACCTTTTCGCGCGGCATGCCATTGCGCGCCAGGTCGCGTGTGACGCGCCCCCGCAGATGCGGCAGCGCATGCCCAAATGCCATCAGCCGCGCGTACTTGTCGGCGTCGCGCAGCGCAGCCCAGTCAGCGTGATAGAGGTACTGCTTGCGCCCGCGCGCATCGCGGCCCGTGGCCTGCAGATGGCCGTCGGGGTCCAGGCAGATCCAGACCGACTCATACGCTGGTGGAATCGCCAGTGCGTCGATGCGGGCCTTCGTGGCGGCATCGATGCGCTTGCCGTCGGGCCGTACATACGTGAAGCCCTTGCCGGCACGGCGCCGGGCGATGCCGGGCTCGCTGTCGTCGACATGATGCAGCCCCGCCTTGCGCAGGGCAGCGTCGAGCGTCGGGGTCTGGATGTCCGGATCGGCAAGGTTTGTCTGGGTCATGTGCATGCGCGTACGCATGAGCCATGCCATCGGCTTTGCCCCGGCAACCACGGGGTGGCGCCGCCAACGCTTGCAGTTTTTACCGGCCTGGAATGGCGGGCGCCGGCGCGCTTTGCAAATTCTGCCACCAGACAGGAATGCTTCTTGCGCGAACCGCATCGTGTACATGCCGCCCATCCATAGCCGAACGGCAAATGAAGGAGCATCGTCATGCCCGAACGAGACCGTGAACCGAATCGAATTCCGAGCCGGTGGCCGCTGCAGGCGGCCGCCGTCGTCATCGTATTGTGCAGTGCCGCAGCCGTCTCGCCGGCTTCGGCTGCCCCACCCGTAGCCGATACGCCGCTGGCCCCGACACCGCCCAGGCCCGCCAAGCCGCCCGCCACATCGCTGTCCACCGACGACCTGCGCTTTGTGGACGAGGCGCAGATGACCAGTCACCTGGAAATCTCGGCCAGCGAAATGGCCTTGCAAGTATCGAAGGACCCAAAGGTCCACGCGTTCGCGCGCCAGATGGTGGAAGACCACAAGGAGGCACTGGGCGCCTTGCGCGGCATCGCCGCCGACAAGGGCATCACGCCACAGGAGCGCGTGCCCGAGGCACCCGAACTGACGCGGCTGAAGTCTCTCAAGGCCGGGGAATTCGACCAGGCCTATATCCGGACCATTGGGATCGACGCGCACGAGCAGGCCGTGCTGCTATTCCAGAACCAGGCTACGCGCGGCAAGGACCCTGCCCTGCGCGCCTTTGCCGCACGCATGCTGCCCGCGCTGCGCGAGCATTTGAAGCAGGCCCGCACGATGGATCAGCGCGTGACGGCCAACCGCTGATCCTCATCGGCCAGCAGCGCATTACACCGCCCCACGCTCCTGACGCGGCCGCGCGGCAATGACCTGCGGGTCGTTCTCGTCGTCGCCGTCGGCCAGCACTGCCTCGCGCGCCTTGTCCTCGCCGCCGCTATCCTTGCGTTCCGGCTCCAGCCCATCGTCGTGATGCGGCACCTTCGGCGCGGTGGATGCCTTGGACGGCCGGGCCGGCACGGCGGGGCCGGTACGGGCCTCGGTGACCATCTCGCGCAACCAGCCCAGCAGTAGCCTGGTGTACGCGCGCTGGCTGTCCTCGCTGTTCAGCCCGTGGTCGGCGCCTTTGAGCACCCGATACGTGATCGAACTGGCCTGGATGCAGGCATCGACGTAGCTCAGCACCGCCGTGTGCGGCACGATATTGTCGTGCTGCGATTCCACCACGAGCACATCGCCCTTGAAGTTCGTGCAGGCGCGCAGCGCCCGATTGGTATCGGCGGCCACCACCTTGCGGCGATAGGCCACCAGGTCCTGGTCGCGGTGCAGCTGCCGTTTGGGCGATTCCCAGCCTTCGTCCATGTACAGCGCCGGGGCGCGAAACGCGAGCCAGCGCACCGGCCTGAGTTCGCACAGCACGGCGGCCAGATAGCCGCCGTAGCTGCTGCCCACTACCGCGATGGCATTGCGGTCCACCTCGGGATGGCGCACCAGCATGTCGTAGGCGGCCAGCACGTCGGCCAGGTTGCGCATGCGGCTGACGGTCTCGTACTGTGCCGACGTGCCAGCATGGCCGGTCAGGTCGAAGGTCATGCAGACCGCGCCCAGCCCCGCCACTTCGCGGGCCCGGGCCAGATACTGCTGCTGGCTGCCGCCCCAGCCGTGCACGAACAGCACGCCGGGCAGCTTGGTGGCGGGCGAGATCACGGTGCCCGCGATCATTCCGCCTTCGGTATGGATCTGTATCGATTCTTCATGAGTGGCCATCGGAAACGGACTCCAGTCTTGCGTATTTGGTCAGTGCGCCGACGCTGCGGTCTTCTCCCTGGAAATAGATGTCCGCATCCTCCGGCACGGTTGCGTCCTCGCCATAGATCTCCCGCGTGCTCGCCGTGGCACGCACGCATTGCGGATCGTCGCGAAAGGCGGTCAGCGCCGCCAGTTCCGCGCCCGTGGCACCGCCGACGCGCCACGACTGTTCCAGCACGCCCAGCCGTGGCTGGCCGTTGTCGCGGCCGAACGCCACGTCGTAGTTGCAGCGCGACATCAGGGACCCCGGAAAACAATCGATGGCCGCCGCGTGATAGGCCATCGCCGCAGCGACCGCGTCGTGCAGGTGTACCTCCAGCGGATGCGCCAGCAGGTCTTCCAGCGTGCCACGCACCACACGCAGCGTGGACCCGCCGTAGACCTTGCGGCCGGTGTTGTCGGGTGTCAGGTCCTGCGTGCCGCAATAGCTGGCGCACAGGTCGCCAACCTGGATCTGCCCCACGCTGAAAGTGATCACATCGTCGAGATTGCGCTCCAGCACCAATCCCTCGCGCTTCACGCGCGCTGCATCCATTCCCTGCAGCGCCCGGTCCAGTTCCGCCACGTTCGCCACCACCTGCTGGCCCAGGCCGCCAATCCCGCAGGGCTCCTTGACCCGCACCTTGCCATCGCGCAGCATTGCCCGGCCGGCGCGGCTGGCATCATCGAGCGAGAACGCGGTAAAGCCGGGCAATACATGCCCGCGTATGCGCGCGGCAAACGCCTCGTTCCAGCCTTCAGGCGCTGCAGCGTCAGGCGCCACCAGCCCGTGCGAGATCGCCTTGGTGGCGATGAACGCATGCGGCACCACGCCGCCAAGCAGGTCGTCCAGCCCGGCGATGCCAAGCTGGCGCGCGCTGTCGACGCCGGTCAGCGTATCGGCCGGTACGAAGTAAAGCCTGCCTTCCTGCGGCCGGTGCGTGGCCGCGTCGTAGCTGCCGGCGAATGTGAAGCCGGCCAGCTTCGCCACGCGCTGGGCGATGCCCTTGAGCGTGGCGCCCTGGTGGCTGTCCGGGTCGTCGCAATCGGCGCGGCCATATACCACCACACGTACATCGCGTTGCCGCGGATCGGGGGCCGGGGCGGCTTCCATGGCCGCCGCGGTAGCTGCTGCATCGGGAGTCACTGGGGTTGCCAAGTCGGGCTCCTCTGCGGCCCAGGCCGCGTCGTCGTTTCAGCGTGTCAGGTCCAGTCGTCGCCTGTCATGATCGAGGCTACGCCGCGTTTGGCGCCCGACGGTCATCCTGCGGCTTGCGGCGCGCGTGCTGCACGCGGATCTTTTCGGCGTGATTCTCGTTGGCTTCGTCGATCGAGTGGCTGCACTTGACGTCGCCTTCCTTGTCCGCCAACTCGGCCAGGCGGCGGTAGAACTCCACCAGCTGGCGCAATTCCTCCTCGTCCAGATCCTCGATCGCCACCAGGTGGTTGCTGGCCTCGCGGTGCGAAGCCAGCAGCTCGTTGAGCTTCAGGTGAACCGCGATGGCGTCCTTGTTCTGGCTTTGCTGGATCAGGAACACCATCAGGAAGGTGACGATGGTGGTGCCGGTATTGATGACGAGCTGCCAGGTTTCCGAATAGCCGAAGATGGGACCGGTGACCGCCCAGGCCAACACAACGAAGACGGCCAGCGCGAACGCCAGCGGCGAGCCGGCCTGCCGGGTCGCGGCGCCGGCAAAGTGGTCGAACAGTTGAAGAAGACGATTCGTGGGGCGGTGTTGCATGAAATGCTCCCGTGGCAAGCAGGACTGTCTACATTGTAGGGAGCGCCCCAATGCAGTTTCAGTCGGTGGCGTCCTACAAGGATGTCATCCGGCACCGTGACATGTCGTTTTTACAAGCAACGATCCGGAGCCCGGGGCGCCCCGGTGGGCATGGCGATTGCGTCTCACCGGCATTCCGGGCGCGGCTTTGCCGCCGCGCGCCATCACTTACCAGACGAGGACTGCCATGATGCAAACGGAAAGCGAAGCTCCACGCCGTACCAGCCCCGATGACGAAGACGAACTGTTGCGCGAGCGCGTGGGCACCTGTATCGCGGAATTCTGCGGCGGCGACATGCCCGACGGCGTGGCGGTGCATGTGGTGGAGCGCCGCGTGACGATCACGGGCCAGGTGGAGGACATCGATATCGCCCAGCGCATCGAAAAGGCCGCCTCGACGCCGCCGGGCATCCTGGGCGTGTCCAACCAGCTGACCACGCGCGTCCCACCGCCGCGCGAAGCCCCCGGCCAGCCGGCGCAGGCCACCGGCATGCGCGCCGACCCGGCGGAAAAGCCGCCGGGCCAGATCAATCACAAGGTGTAGCCACGAATGCGGCCCCGCCCCGTGCAAAGGGGCGGAGCCGCGCAAGCGTGTGGGAAAGGCCGACGCTGGCCGATGCGGGCCGATACTGGCCGATACGGGCCGCGCCGGGCCAAACGCGTCGCCCGGCCCGACCGGCCGCCCCCATCAGGCCCAGGGGTCGTATCGATCCTTCTCCCAATACGGCGAAATGCCGTAGTACTCGTGGATGCTGGTGGCCCATTGCGAATTTGCCATGGTGGGCCAGTGCTCCTTGTCGAAGCCGGGCGCGGCCTTGATGCGTTCCTTTTCCACCCCCAGCACGAAGCATTTGCGGCGCGTGTCCAGCGTCAGGGCCGACCACGGCAGCGCATGCAGCTTTTCGCCAATGCCCAGGAAGCCGCCCATCGCCAGTACCGCATAGGCGATACGGCCGCCCAGCACGTCGAGCATGATGTGGTCGATGGTCCCGATCTCCTCCCCGGACGGGTCCACCACCTTGTTGCCTTCCAGCGTATCGGACGCCATCACGAACGGCCCGCATCCGGCCGTGGTCTGATCGACGTCGCCAATGATTGATGCACCGCGCGGCGGCGTACCGGCGGGCGTGCTCTGCGGGTCCATGGGCTTCATGAGCGGTTCCTCCAAGGGTGGAAAGTTGAACTGCAGGTTCAAAGGTAGCCGAACCTGGCGGCTGAAGTTGGTCGATACCTCATCTTCCCGCCGGCACCGGCGGCGCCAGCGGATCAAAATCCTCCCAACGGCCGTCGCGCCATTCGCCCTCGGCGCGTTCCACATCGCGCGCACCGCCACGGCGCAGTTCGGTGGCAACCAGCGACGTGTTGGCATCGCTGACATGAGCCGCCAGCAGTACGCCCGCGTGCCGCACCGGCCCCGTGCCGCGAGCAGTGCCCGCCAGTGCGCCCATCAGCGAACCGGCGTAGGCGCCCACCCCGGTGGCAAAGGCCATCACCAGCACCAGCACCCAGGGTTGCAGCGATGCGGCAGCAAACCAGGCGCGGGCGGCGGCCACCAGGCAAACCCCGACGGCAAAGCCCGCCACGGCGCCAATCAGGATGCCCCGTCCGGCGCCGGGCCCGGCATGGCGCGCCCCGGGATCCACGGCCTCGTCGCCGCCTATCGGGAAGGTGGCGTGCTGGCCTGGCGGATTCACATAGAACATGGTCAGATCGTCCTGCCTGACGCCCTTGGCCATCAAACGTGATGCAGCAGTCTCGGCGCGGGCAAACGTTTCGAATCGTCCTGCGATGATCGTAGACATCCTGAGGCTCCGTTCAAGGCATGTTGCAGTGCACTGGTGTGCAGGCGATCACATTTCAATCGCCGGGACGGGGGAACTGCCTCTAGCGCTTCTTGTCGCTGCGGTCGCTCACGCCCGTACGGTGGGCGGCGGCCTTTTCGCCAGCCGGCTGGTGTTCGCTGCCCTTCTTCAGTTTCCAGTCCACGTCGTCGCGGCGGGTAGCGGTCTGGCGCTCGGCATGCTCGGCGGCGCCCGGCGAGATCGGGTCGCTGGCCGGAAAAGTCATGTCGAGCGATTCGTCCACGGCCGCCTGGTAGGTCTTGCCGGCCTTGTCGGACTTGCCAGACTTGTCCTTGCCGGCCTTGTCCGTTGACTGCGTCGACGGCTTGGCCGACGGCTTGTGTGAACCCTTCGAGGCATGAGCGTGTGACATGGCATCTCTCCTGATCGGAATCGAGTTCGGGTCCCCTGTCTGCGGGGCTCCGTTCGTCAACGATGCAAACGCCGGGCCAGCGCGAACACCTCGCGCAAGACCGCTGCCAGGCACGCCCAGCGCCGCGTCATGTCAGGTGCAGCCGGAAGATGGGTTGGCGATGGCGCTGCAGATTGTGCGCCATGCGGTAAAAAATGCTCAGGCGGGGCGTGCGGTGTGCTGGCGCGGAAAGCGCACGGCAATGCAGACGGTGACGTTATCGGTATCGCCGCAATTCTCGTTTTCGGCCGTCAGCATGGCGCCCTGCAGTTCCACCATGCGGCGGGTCAGCAGCAGCGCAGTGCTCTGCCGCGGCGTGTGGCCGCCACTGGCAGGCACCCGGCGGCCAAAGAAGTCGCTCAGCGCGGCCAGCCGGCCTTCGCCTCGCGTTCGCTCCACGGGCGGGCTTTCGGTAATGCGGAACTTGACGTAGTCGGGCTCGGCGCTCAGATACACCCGCACCGAGCCGCCTGCTGCCGCGCGCCAGATGCAGTGAACCAGCAGATGCCTGAGCAGGGGACCGATGCGCAAGGCATCGCCGGGCACCACGAAGCCTGTGCCTGCGCTGTCCTGGATGTCCAGCGTCGCCAGGATAACGCCGCGCGCTTCGGCGGCAGCCCGCTTGTCCTCGATCGCCAGCCCGGCCAGCACGCGCAGGTCGGTCTCTTCCCACGATGGGCTGCGCTCGTCGGCCAGCAGGCGCACGCCTTCTTCCATTTCCTCGATCAGCGCCAGTTGCTGCTGCATGCCCGAGCGCATGCCGTCCAGTGCGCGTTGCGCCGGCGCCGCCAGCGAATCGATCGAGCGATCCAGCACATAGCTCCAGCTCTGGATGGCATTGAGCGACGACCGCAAGTCATGCGCGGCCTGCTCGATCAACGCGCCCACCTCGCCAATGCTGCGCACGGCGGCCGAAGCGTCGTCTGGGGCACCCCCGCCAGCGGAAGGGGGCACGGCAGAGGAAGGAATGCGTGGAGCGTCAGTCATGTTGGGCCATGGGGATCGGCAATCAGTTCGGAAACCGTCGTTGGTTTCCACCCACGCAAGAACCATGCGCTGGGCATCGCCAGCTCATCTTGCGCGCCACGCCGCATGCGTCCGGAGCCCTGCCCGCCATTCTCATCAGGCGGCAGGAGGGCTGGCGTCGCCGCCGCGTGATGCCCGCAGCCATTCAGGCAGTTCGCCCTTGGCTGCATAGTCCTCCAGCCGGTTGTACAAAGTCTTCAAACTGATACCCAGAATTTCCGCCGCGTGTTTCTTCACACCGGCGCATTGCTCCAGCGTGGCAAAGATCAGCTGGCGATCGGCCTCGGCCAGCGACATGCCCACGGGCACCGACACCACAGCCGTGCCGGTGCTGGGCGCGGCGGCCACCTGCAGCGGGATCTGGACCTCGGTGATGACATCCTGATCCGCCATGATGTATGCGCGCTGCACGAAATTGCGCAATTCGCGCACGTTGCCGGGCCACGAATGCATGCGCAGGCTTTCCAGCACGGCGGCCGAAAACCGGCGCTGCGTACCCTGCTCGGCGTTCAGCTGTTCCAGCATGGTATTGCCGATCTGTACCACGTCCTCACCGCGTGCGCGCAGCGGCGGAAGCTCGATCGGGAACACGTTGAGCCGGTGATACAGGTCGGCGCGCAGCTTGCCTTCGGCCACGGCTTCCTCGGGGTTGCGATTGGTGGCGGCCAGCACGCGCACGTCGGCATGGTTCTCGCGGTTGGTCCCCACGCGCATGAACGTGCCGGTTTCCAGCACGCGCAGCAGTTTCACCTGCAGCTCCAGCGGCATCTCGGTGATTTCATCGAGGAACAGCGTGCCGCCGTCGGCGCGTTCGAAATAGCCTTTGTGCTGGCGATCCGCACCCGTAAAGCTGCCGCGTTCGTGACCGAACATCTCCGTCTCGATCAGCGTGGGCGAGATGGCGCCGCAGTTGACCGCCAGGAACGGCTGCCGGCGGCGCGCGGACAGTTCATGCACGGTCTGGGCGGCCAGTTCCTTGCCGGTGCCGCTTTCCCCGATGAGCAGCACGGTGGCCTCGGTGGGCCCCACCTTGCTGAGCTGGTCGTAGACGACCTGCATCGCCTCCGAACTGCCCAGCAGCCGGCCAAAGCGTCCATAACGGCGCAGTTCACCGCGCAGCGAATGCACTTCGGCACGCAGTTCGCTGGTGGTGGCAATGCGCTTGAGTACGGTCTGCAGCCGCGTGACATTGATAGGCTTGACCAGGTAGTCGGTGGCGCCCAGGCGCAGGGCCTCGACAGCCGATTCCACGCTGGCATAGCCGGTGGTCAGGATCACCTCGACCCCGGCGGAGCCAACCTCGTCGAACAGCTCCATGCCATTTCCGTCCGGCAGCCGCAGGTCGGCCAGGATGGCATCGGGCATGCGCCAGCCGATCTGCAGGCGCGCCTCGCGCAGGCTGTTGGCGCTGGCCGACGAAAAGCCTTCGATCGCGACAATCTCCGCCAGCGCCGCGCAGGCGTTTTCGTCGTCGTCAACGATCAGGATATGTGGCATAGGAGAGTCGGGTGGCGTCGTATGACCGGCGTCTGGTTGTCTGGGCCCGCAGGTGGCGGCTGGTTTGCCAGGGCGCATGCGGACGGCACACGCCTGAGGATAGGCTGAAGTGTAATGACAGTCCCCTGGCCATTATGCCGGTGTCCGTCTGACACGCCTGTAGGGCCATGCCGCGACAGCGTTTCAGGCGGTAGCCACCCGGCGCCTGAACAGATAGCATGATAGACATCTTCCACCAATCCGACGCCTGCGCGTACCGGCCGCCCCCGAATTCTGTCAACGCGCCGGACAGCAGGCCCCCTCGCCGCCCGTGTCAACCACTGCCACGCTCCCTTCCGGACGCCCCGCCGCGCCGCCCCGCCCAGCGGGACGCCGCGCCGCACCTGCGCAGGTCTCGCTGCTCTGGGAAAGCACTTCGCCTGCCATGCAGCGCCTGCTCGGCCAGTTGAACCGCGTGGCAGCCACCGACGTCACCATGCTTGCCGTGGGCGAAAGCGGCAGCGGCAAGGAAGTGGTGGCGCGCGCGGTGCATGAGCGCAGCAGCCGCAGGAGCGGGCCCTTTGTCGCGGTCAACTGCGGCGCCATCGCGCCCACGCTGATCGAGTCGGAGCTGTTCGGCCACGAGAAAGGCGGCTTCACCGGCGCACTGGAACAGAAGGCCGGCTATTTCGAGCAGGCCCAGGCCGGCACGCTGTTCCTGGACGAAGTCACGGAAATGCCGCTGGAGATGCAGATCAAGCTGCTGCGCGTGCTGGAAAGCCGGTCTTTCCATCGCGTGGGCGGGGACGCCCCGCTGATCAGCGATGTCCGCATCCTGGCCGCCACCAACCGCGATCCGATGGATGCCGTGCGCGGCGGCCAGCTGCGCGAAGACCTGCTGTACCGGCTGGCCGTCTTCCCGCTGCATATCCCGCCGTTGCGCGAGCGCCCCGAAGACATCATTCCGCTGGCGCGCCATTTCCTGGACGAGTTCAACGCGATGGAACAGACCGAAAAGTCTTTCTCGCCCGGCTCGCTGGAACGGCTGGTGCGCTACGACTGGCCCGGCAACGTGCGCGAACTGAAGAACTCCATCTACCGCGCCTACATCCTGGCCGACCGTCAGGTGGAGATCGGCAACCCGGGCCTCGCCAGCCAGCCGCCCCGCCCCACCACGGTCGACGGCGTGGTCAGCGTGCGCGTAGGCACCACGCTGGCCGATACGCAGCGCGAGATCATCCTGGCCACGCTGGCCAGGTACGACGGCGACAAGCGCCAGGCCGCCAAGGCGCTGGGCATCAGCCTCAAGACGCTGTACAACCGCCTCGACGTCTATCGGGCCAGCTGACCGCCCCCGCCCAGCCGCGCTCATACCCGCGCGGCATCGGCAAGATCGTTCCCCGCATCATCGCCCGAGTCGCCCGAGCCCCTTTCGGGTGTCCTGAATGCATGCATTCCGACCAGCGGGCATTCCTGCGCCTGCGCCCTTTTGACCCTGTATTTCTTACATAGCTGACCGGGCAGACGCGCGGCCTGGTCTGCGCGCCATCCCTTGCTGCACCGCACTTCCGGCCCCATGCCGCGATGCGTGCCGGCGCTGGCATGCCGTCTGCATGTCCTTACGGAATTGACATGACGCGCGCCCGCCTGCCCTACGGGCGCCCCACGGCCAGAGGACGTGTGACGTGCGCATTTGCCAAATCAACCTGACGGAATCGCGGGCACTGGACAACGACGCACTGGTGCGCGCTGCCAGGCTTGGATTCGACCATATCCTGCTGGCCGGCTGGTCGGCCTCCCACTCACGGCCCGACGCCTTGCAAGCCGCGTTCGAAGCCTGCCGCAGGCATGGCCTGGCACCGCTGCTGGACCTGGCGCTCGACCGCCTCCCCAGTGACACCGCGGCCATGCACGACGGCTGGGTCGATCATGCGCGGCCCGCCGGCAGCCCCGATGCCACGGACAACCATCTGCCCGGCGTGCGCGTGCGCTGGTTCGACGACGCCACGGCCAGCCAGTTGCTGGCCTGGTGGACGGCGCAGCTGGGCGATGCCCTTGCCATCGGCGCGGCGGGCTTCTGCTGCAGGGCACCATCGCGCGTAGCGGGGCGGCATTGGACCGAACTGATCGAGACGCTGCAGCGCAATAACGGCACCGGCCCGGCCGGCAAGCCGCTGTTCCTGGCCTGGACGCCCGGCACCACGCCACAGCAACTCGACGACCTGTCTGCCGCACCGTTCGACGGCGCCTTTTCGTCATTGCCGTGGTGGGACTACCGCAGCGCCTGGCTGACCGAGGAAATCGCCCGCCTGCGCCGCTTCGGCCGCGTACTGGCAGCGCCCGCGCTGGCGCCGGACGGCGTCGACGTGCTGGCCGCACGGCGGGCGCTGTGGACGGCAGCCGCCATCGGCGATGGCTGGATGGTACCGGCGGGGTACGAGACGGGCGCCGCTGCCGCACATGCCGCCGCGCCCGATACCTCGCCCGGCGCACAGGCTGACGGCCATCCCGACGATATCGTCGACGCGCCTTACGACCTGACCCATGAACTGATGCAGGCCAACGCCTGGCTGGCTGGCCGCGACGACGAGCCCGCCGTGGCGGTGCGCCAGGTCAGCGGCCCGGATGCCCCGCTGACCGTGCTGGCGCGCGTGCCGCGCCATCTTGCCAACGGCGCCGCCGGCGAGCGCGCACTGACGGTGGTGCTGAACCCATGCCCCGTGCAGCCGGCGTCGTTCGGCGTCGACCGGGTGCTGAGCGGACTGCCGCAGCCATCGGCCACGCTGACGCCCGTGGACGGCGGCCCGGGCGGCACGCTCGAAGATGGCCTCGACAAGCTGAGCCCCTGCAGCACCATCACGCTGCCGCCGGCCGATATCCGTCTGTTCGAAGCGGTCCCGGCTCCCGTCGTCACCACCAATGGGCGCAAGGACGCCCGCAAGTCATCCGACCGCGCCGCCGATCGGGCGCTGGCCGCCGCGATGGAAGCCCCGCGCGTAGCCATCGAAAACCTCGCGCCCAGCACCGACAACGGCCGCTTTGCCGTGCGCCGCACCGTGGGCGAACGCGTGGAAGTCAGCGCCGATATCTGGATGGACGGTCATGACAAGCTGGCTGCCGCCGTCCTGTGGCGCGGCCCCGGAGAGCAGGCGTGGCGCGCCGCGCCGATGGTCCATATCGTCAACGACCGCTGGCGCGGCAGTTTCCCGATGGTGGCCCTGGGCCGCCATGAATTCACCGTCGAGGCCTGGCGCGATACGTTCGCCAGCTGGCTCGACGAGGTGGGCAAGAAACGCAAGGCCGGCGTCGACATCAAGCTGGAGATCGAGGAAGGCGCGCGACTGGTGGCAGCCACGCTCGATACGCCGGACGGCGCAGCCATCTCCGACGCCAGCGCGATCCTGGCCGACCTGTCGGCTGCAGCCGATGACGCGTTGCGCCTGGAAATCCTGCTGTCGCCGCGCACCGAGACGGCCATGCGCGCGGCCATGGAAACGCCGGCCGGCCGCCCGTTCGCGAGCCGCTACCCGACCATCATGCCAATCGAGGCTGACCGCCTGGCCGGCCGCTTTGCCAGCTGGTACGAACTGTTCCCGCGCTCCGAGAGCGGCGATGTGAACCGCCACGGTACCTTCGATGACGTGATCCGCCGCCTGCCCGCCATTCGCGCGATGGGCTTCGACGTGCTGTACTTTCCGCCGATCCATCCCATCGGCCAGGCGCACCGCAAGGGCAAGAACAACAGCCTGAAGGCCGAACCTGGCGACGTGGGCAGCCCGTATGCCATCGGCAGCCCCGAGGGCGGGCACGACGCGATCCATCCGCAACTGGGCACGCTGGAGGACTTCCAGCGCCTGCGCCGGGCCGCGGCCGACATGGGGATCGAACTGGCGCTGGACTTCGCCATCCAGTGTTCGCCCGACCATCCCTGGCTGCGCGAGCACCCCGAATGGTTCTCGCACCGTCCGGACGGCACGCTGCGCTATGCCGAAAACCCGCCCAAGAAGTACGAGGATATCGTCAACGTCGACTTCTACGCGGCGCCACCGGGCGGCCAGCAGCTCTGGCAGGCGCTGCGTGACGTGGTCATGTTCTGGGCCGACCAGGGCGTACGCATTTTCCGCGTGGACAATCCGCATACCAAGCCCCTGCCGTTCTGGGAATGGATGATCGCGGACGTGCGCGCGAAGCATCCGGACACCCTGTTCCTGGCCGAGGCCTTCACCCGGCCCAAGATGATGGCGCGGCTGGCAAAGCTGGGCTTCTCGCAGTCGTACACGTACTTCACCTGGCGCAACACCAAGGCCGAGCTGATCGAGTACATGACCGAGCTGACACAGAGCCCGCTGCGCGAGTTCTATCGCCCGCATTTCTTCGTCAACACGCCGGACATCAACCCGTTCTTCCTGCACGAAGGCGGGCGCCCGGCGTTCCTGATCCGCGCCGCGCTGGCAACGCTGCTGTCGGGCCTCTGGGGCATGTACAACGGTTTCGAGGTCTGCGAAAGCGCGCCGCTGATCCTGAACGGCGTGGAACGCGAGGAATACCTCGACTCCGAGAAATATGAACTGCGCGTGCGCGACTGGCATGCGCCGGGCAACATCGTGGCCGAGATCTCGCGGCTGAACCAGATCCGCGCGAACCACCCGGCGCTGCAGAGCCACCTGGGCCTGCGCTTCTATCACGCCAGCGACGACGCCGTGCTGTATTTCGCGCGCTTTGTGCCCACCGGGGCCGAGCACGCCGGCGCGTTCGGCGACGACGTACTGCTGGCCGCCATCAGCCTGGACCCGCGCGCGCCGCGCGAGACCGAAATCGAACTGCCGCTCTGGGAATGGGGCCTGCCGGACAACGCCGCGCTGGACGCCGAAGACCAGATGTTCGGCACCCGCTTCACCTGGCACGGCAAGCGCCAGCGCATCCGCCTGAACCCGCGCGACTTGCCATTCTCGCTCTGGCATGTCAGGCCCCAACAACAACCTGGAGACACGGCATGAAGCGACTCTCCGAGCGCGCCAACGCCGCACTGCTCAACGCCGATCCGCTCTGGTACAAGGACGCGGTGATCTACCAGCTGCACATCAAGTCGTTCTACGACGCCAACGGCGACGGTGTGGGCGATTTCGCCGGCCTGCACGCCAAGCTCGACTATCTGGTCAGCCTGGGCGTCGACACGGTCTGGCTGCTGCCGTTCTACCCGTCGCCACGCCGCGACGACGGCTATGACATTGCCGACTACCGCAATGTCCATCCCGACTACGGCTCGCTGGCCGAGGCCAGGCGCTTCGTGTCGGCGGCACACGCCCGGGGCCTGCGCGTGATCACCGAACTGGTCATCAACCATACGTCGGACCAGCATCCGTGGTTCCAGCGCGCACGCCGCGCCAAGCCCGGGTCCGCCGCCCGCAACTACTACGTATGGTCCGACAACGACCAGAAATACACCGGCACCCGCATCATCTTCTGCGATACCGAAAAATCCAACTGGAGCTGGGACGCCGAGGCCGGCGCGTATTTCTGGCACCGCTTCTACTCGCACCAGCCGGACCTCAACTTCGACAATCCGCAGGTGCTCAACGAGGTGCTGTCGGTCATGCGCTTCTGGCTCGACATCGGTATCGATGGCCTGCGGCTCGATGCCGTGCCCTATCTGGTGGAACGCGAAGGCACCAGCAACGAGAACCTGCCCGAGACGCACGAGGTGATCCGCAAGATCCGCCGCCACCTGGACGAACGGTATCCGGGCCGGATGCTGCTGGCGGAGGCCAACATGTGGCCCGAAGACGCCCAGCAGTACTTTGGCGGCGCCAGTGGCGGCGGCACGGCCGACACCACGGGCGCGGCCAGCCCCGACGGCGGCATCGAAGGCGACGAATGCCACATGTCGTTCCACTTCCCGCTGATGCCGCGCATGTACATGGCCATCGCCCGCGAAGACCGGTTCCCGATCACCGACATCATGCGGCAGACCCCCGAGGTGCCGCCGAACTGCCAGTGGGCGATCTTCCTGCGCAACCACGACGAACTGACGCTGGAAATGGTGACCAGCAGCGAGCGCGACTACCTGTGGGAAGTCTACGCATCGGATCGCCGCGCCCGCATCAATCTCGGCATCCGCCGCCGTCTGGCCCCGCTGATGGAACGCGACCGCCGCCGCATCGAACTGATGAACAGCCTGCTGTTCTCGATGCCGGGCACGCCCGTGATCTATTACGGCGACGAAATCGGCATGGGCGACAACATCCACCTGGGCGACCGTGACGGCGTGCGCACGCCGATGCAGTGGTCACCCGACCGCAACGGCGGCTTCTCGCACGCCGACCCCGAACGGCTGGTGCTGCCGCCCCTGCAGGGCCCGCTGTACGGCTTCGAGGCCGTCAACGTCGAAGCGCAGACGCGCGACCCGCATTCGCTGCTGAACTGGATGCGCCGCATGCTGGCGCTGCGCCGTCAGCACCGCGCATTCGGCCGGGGCACGCTGCGCTTCCTGTTTCCGGGCAACCGCAAGATCCTGGCGTACCTGCGCGAGTACGACGGCGAGCACATCCTGTGCGTCGCCAACCTGTCGCGCGCGCCGCAGGCCGTGGAACTGGACCTGTCCCAGTTCAACGGCCGCGTGCCCGTGGAAATGCTCGGCGCCACGCCGTTCCCGGCCATCGGCCAGCTTACGTACCTGTTGACGCTGCCGCCGTATGGCTTCTACTGGTTCGTGCTCAGCGAGGACGCGCAGCCGCCGTCGTGGCACGTCAACGCGCCGGAGCAGATGGTGGATCAGGTCACGCTGGTACTGCAGAACATTGGCGGCCGCTCCGAGCTGACCGACTCGGCCCGCCGCGCACTGACCACCGAAGTCCTGCCCAACTATCTGGCGCGGCGCCGCTGGTTTGCCTCCAAGGGAGAACGCATCGAACGCGTGACCGTCGCCTACGCCTGGCCCGTGGCCCGCGTGGGCACCAGCGAGGAAGTCTGGCACTGCGAGGTGGAGGTATCGCTACCGGGCCGTACCGAGTGCTACCAGCTGCCGGTGGCACTGCTATGGGATCGCGAAAACACCGACGGCATGTCGCAGCTGATGACCGGCCTGTCGATGGCCCGCATCCGGCGCGGCTCCCGCGTGGGCGTGGCGACGGACGGCTTCGTGGTCGAGTCCTACGCCCGCGCCGTGGTGCAGTCGCTGCGCGACGCCGTCAGCGCCGAGACGCCGCACGGGACCATCCGCTACCTGGCCGAGCCCGGCCTTGCCGAAGCCCCGCTCGAAGCCGAACCGGTGCAGTGGATGTCGGCCGAACAGTCGAACAGTTCGCTCGCGTTCGGCAACACAGGCGTGCTGAAGCTGGTGCGACGCGTGGCCGGCGGCATCCACCCCGAGGCCGAGATGACGCGCTACCTGACCAGCCATGGCTATACGCATTCGGCGCCGCTGCTGGGCGAAGTCGTGCGCACCGGCGCGGATGGCACGCCGCATACGCTGATGCTGCTGCAGGGCTACATCCTGAACCAGGGCGATGGCTGGGACTGGACCCTCGATTACCTGGGCCGGTCAATCGACGACGCCCTGCCCGCCACCGAGACCGACAACGAGGACGAGTTCGGCGAAGCCATGGCCGGATACGCCACGATGGTCGGCACGCTGGGCCGGCGGCTGGCCCAACTGCACGCAGTGCTGGCGCAGCCGACCGATGACGACGCGTTTGCGCCGGTGGCGGCCACCGAGGCGCAGGCCACGGAATGGGCCGAGGAAGCGCTGCGGTCGCTCGAAGAGGCGCTGGGCCTGCTCGAAGCGCGCCGGGGCAATGCCTCGGGGGCCTTCGCGCGCGACATCGACACGCTGCTGGCCGCGCGCAACAAGCTGCCGCATCTGGTGGCACGCCTGGCTGCCGCCGCGCCCGGCAGCCAGCAGACGCGCATTCACGGCGACTTCCACCTGGGCCAGGTACTGATCGCGCAGAACGACACCTACCTGGTGGACTTCGAAGGCGAGCCGCGCCAGCCACTGGCCTTCCGCCGGCGCAAGACGTCGCCACTGCGCGACGTGGCCGGGCTTTTGCGATCGATCGACTATGCCGCCGCCACGGTAGGCACCGACCGGCAGGAGCGCACGCACGCCACGCTGCCACCCGCCCAGGCCGAACGTCGCGCCGCGTTGCTGGACCGCTTCCGCACCACGGCCGGCGACGCATTCCTGAACTGCTACCAGCAGGCCATGGCGGCTGCGCCGCAGCCCTGGGCCGATACCGGCCAGCTGCAACCACTGCTTGACCTGTTCCTGCTGGAACGTGCGGCGTATGAAGTGGGCTACGAGGCGGCCAACCGCGTGGCATGGATCGACCTGCCGGCCAGTGGCCTGGCACGCCTGGTTCGCAAGCTGCTGGGAGACGACGATGTCCATGAATGATGCCGCCACGCTCGATGCGCCCGCGCCGACATTGCCAGGACCGGTCATCGACGCACTGCGCGAGGCCCGTCTGGCCGATCCGTTCGGCGTACTCGGCCCACAGCGCGACGAATACGGCGCCGTGGTGCGCGCCATCGTGCCCGGCGCGGCGGCCATACAGCTGACCGGCGCCGATGGCGAGTTTCTGGCCGACATGACGCGCCTGCACGCCGACGGCGTGTTTGCCGGGCGCCTGCCCGGCTTCAAAGGCCGGCAACCCACCTCCCCCGACTACCGGCTGCGCATCCGCTGGCCCGACGGCAGCGAGCAGATCGCCGCCGACCCGTATGCGTTCGGGCTGCTGCTGGGCGAACTGGACCTGCACCTGTTCAACGAGGGCCGCCATCTGGAACTGGGCAAGTGCCTGGGTGCGCAATGCCTGACCATCGACGGTGAACCGGGGGTCCGGTTTGCCGTGTGGGCGCCCAATGCGCGCCGCGTGTCCGTGATTGGCGATTTCAATGGCTGGAACCCGGCACGGCACCCCATGCGGCTGCGCCACGGCGCGGGCGTCTGGGAACTGTTCGTGCCGCAGGGCATGGGCGTCGGGCCCGGCAGCCGCTACAAGTACGACATGACCGGCCCGCATGGCGAGGCCCTGCCCGACAAGGCCGATCCGGTGGCGCAAGCCACCGAACTGCCGCCGGCCACGGCGTCGGTGGTGGCCTGCGCGGGGCATGCCGCGCCGCCGTTCCGCTGGAACGATGCCGCATGGATGGAACAGCGCGCGAAGACCGATCCGTACGCCGCGCCGATGTCGGTCTACGAGTTGCACGTGATGTCCTGGCAGCGTGACGCCAACGACAGCGGCCGGGGCTGGGACATCCTGGCCGAGCGGCTGGTGCCCTATATCCGCGACCTTGGCTTTACGCATATCGAACTGCTGCCCATCACGGAACACCCGTTCGGGGGATCGTGGGGCTACCAGCCGCTTTCGCTGTTCGCGCCCACGGCCCGCCTGGGGTCGCCGGAACAGTTCGCATCGTTTGTCGACCGCTGCCACCAGGCCGGCATCGGCGTGATCCTGGACTGGGTGCCCGCGCACTTTCCGACCGATCCGCACGGGCTGGCGATGTTCGACGGCACCGCGCTATACGAACACCAGGACCCGCGCGAGGGCTATCACCAGGACTGGAATACGCTGATCTACAACCTGGGCCGCAACGAGGTGCGTGGCTTCCTGCTGGCCAATGCCGTGCACTGGCTCGAACATTTCCATGCCGACGCGCTGCGCGTGGACGCGGTGGCTTCGATGCTCTATCGCGACTACAGCCGCGAAGCGGGCCAGTGGGTGCCCAACCGCTTTGGCGGCCGCGAGAACCTGGAGTCGGTGGCGTTCCTGCGCGAGATGAACACGGTGGTGCGCGAGCGCTGCCCGGGCGCGCTGACCATCGCCGAGGAATCCACGGCGTGGCCCGGCGTCACCGCCAGCGTGGAATCGGGCGGACTGGGCTTCAGTTTCAAGTGGAACATGGGCTGGATGCACGACACGCTGCGCTACCTGGGCCACGAGCCGATCCACCGCCCGTGGCACCACGGCGACATGACATTCGGCATGGTCTACGCGTGGTCCGAGGCGTTCGTGCTGCCGCTGTCGCACGACGAGGTGGTGCATGGCAAGGGATCGATGATCGGCAAGGCGCCCGGTGACGACTGGCAGCGCTTTGCCAACCTGCGCGCGTACTACGGCTTCATGTGGACGCATCCGGGCAAGAAGCTGCTGTTCATGGGCGGCGAATTCGCACAATGGCGCGAATGGAACCACGACGACGAACTGGACTGGGCGCTGCTAGACCAGCCCGCCCACCGGGGCGTGCACTCGCTGGTGCGCGACCTGAACCGCCTTTACCGCGACCTGCCGGCACTGCACGCGATGGACCACCGGCCCGAAGGCTTCCAGTGGATCGTGGGCGACGACCAGCAGAACAGCGTGTTTGCGTACCTGCGGCGCGCCGGGCCCGATAGCCAGGACGTGGTGCTGGCCGTCGTCAACATGACGCCGGTGCCGCGCATCGGGTACCGCCTGGGCGTGCCGTTCGCCGGGACGTGGGAGGAGTGCCTGAATACCGATGCCGAAATCTATGGCGGCAGCAACATGGGCAACGGCGGGTGCGTGCAGGCCGACGCGACGCCATCGCACGGCCAGCCCGCGTCGTTCTCGCTGACCCTGCCGCCACTTGCCACGCTGATCCTGCGGTACGCACCGGAGCATGCTGCCTGACGCCTGAAGCCGGGGCCACTGCCAGCAGTACGCGCCGTCACGACACACATAACCAGAACAACGAGGAGCTTCACGCATGGCGAGCCTTACCGTTGATCGCCTGCTGCCCGGCAAGCCGTATCCGCTTGGCGCCCACTGGGACGGACTCGGCGTCAACTTCGCGGTGTTTTCCGCGAACGCCAGCCGCATCGACCTGTGCCTGTTCTCGCCGAACGGGCGCAAGGAGGTGCAGCGGCTGGCGCTGCCCGAGTGCACCGATGAAATCTGGCATGGCTACCTGCCGCACGCGCAGCCCGGCCAGCAATACGGCTTTCGTGCATTCGGCCCGTACGAACCCACGCGCGGGCACCGCTTCAACCCGCACAAGCTGCTGCTGGACCCGTACGCCCGTGCGTTGAGCGGGCCCGTGCGCTGGTCCGACGCGCTGTTCGGCTACCGTCTCAACAGCCCGCGCGCCGACCTCACGCCCGATCGCCGCGACAGCGCGCCGACCATGCCGAAGGCCGTGGTCATCGACGAGAGCTTCAACTGGGGCGACGACCGGCCGCCACGCCAGCCATGGACCACGACCTCGATCTACGAGGTGCATGTCCGGGGCGCATCCATGCTGCGCGAAGACCTGCTGCCGCAGTACCGTGGCACCTTTGCCGCACTGGCGGACCCGCGCCTTGTCGAGCATCTGCTCCAGATGGGCGTCACGGCGATCGAACTGCTGCCCATCCACGCGTTCCTGCAGGACCGCTTCCTGGTGGAGCGCGGGCTGCGCAACTACTGGGGCTACAACACGCTCGCGTTCTTTGCCCCCGAGCCGCTGTACCTGTCCGGCCGCCAGCACCACGAGGTGAAGATCGCGATCCGGCGCCTGCATGCGGCCGGCATCGAGGTGATACTGGACGTGGTCTACAACCACACCTGCGAAGGCAACGAACTGGGGCCCACGATGTCCTGGCGCGGGCTGGACAACGCCAGCTACTACCGCCTGATGCCCGGCGACGAGCGCCACTACATCAACGACACCGGCTGCGGCAACACGCTGAACCTGTCGCACCCGCGCGTGCTGCAGATGGTGATGGACTCGCTGCGCTACTGGGTGGAGGTGTTCCACGTGGATGGCTTCCGCTTCGACCTTGGCAGCACGCTGGGCCGCGAAAGCAACGGCTTCGACCCGGGATCGGGCTTCTTCGACGCGATCCTGCAAGACCCGGTGCTGTCGCGCGTCAAGCTGATTTCCGAGCCCTGGGACCTGGGCCCCGGCGGCTACCAGGTGGGCAATCATCCGCCGGGCTTTGCCGAATGGAACGACAAGTTCCGCGACAACGTTCGCCGCTTCTGGCGCGGCGACGCGGGACAGCGCGGCGAACTGGCCGCGCGGCTGACCGGCTCGGCCGACCTGTTCGACCACCGCCACCGCAAGCCGTGGGCCAGCGTCAACTTCATCACCGCGCACGACGGCTTCACGCTGGCCGATGTGGTCAGCTATGCGCACAAGCACAACGAGGCCAATCACGAAGACAACCGCGACGGCAACGACGACAACGCCAGCGCCAACTGGAGCCCGGACGGCAGCGTCGAGGGCCCCACCGACGACGAGGCCGTGCTGGAAACACGCGGCCGCGTGGCACGCGCCATGATGGCGACGCTGCTGCTGTCGCAAGGCACGCCGATGATCACGGCCGGCGACGAATGGGGCCGCAGCCAGCAAGGCAACAACAACGCCTACTGCCAGGACAACGAGCTGTCATGGCTGAACTGGGACGATGCCGCCCATTCCTCCAACGCGCCGATGCGCCGCGTGGTCAGCCGCCTGCTGGCACTGCGCAGGCAGTTGCCGGTGCTGACCGAGAACCGCTTTGTCCACGGCCGCTCGCAGCCAGCCCCGGGCCTGGCCGATATCGCCTGGTTCGGGCCCGACGGCAATGAATTGACCAGCGAGCAGTGGAGCAATCCTGAAGACCGTACGCTGGCGCTGCGCCGTGCCACGCACTGCCCGCAGGAAGAAGTGGAGGTGATCGTGCTGTGCCTGAACGCCAGCCACGAGGACGTGGTGTTCCGCATGCCGGCGCCCGGCGAGGACTGGCACCTCCTGTTCGACAGCACCGCGCCTGACCTGGAAGACGAACCCGTGGCGCTCGATGACGAGGGCCGTCCGGCGTACAGGGTGACCGCGCACGGGCTGGCGTTGCTGGCCGCCGCCGTTCCCAAGGACGAGGACCCGTCGCGATGAGCGAAGATGATCCGCTCCGGCTGCTGGCCGCACGCGCCGGGTTGCAGGTGCGCTGGCGCGACGCATGGAACCAGCCGCAGACGCTCTCGCCGGACGCCCTGCGCACGGTGCTGACGGCGCTGGATCTGCCCTGCGGCACGCCCGGCGAGTGCGAGGCTTCGCGCGCCCGGCTTGCGGCCGACGATGGCGCGCACGCGCTGCCGCCGCTGATCACCGCCGACCAGGGCAAGCCCGCGGCCGTGCCATGGGCGCACGCGCTGGCCCAGCGCCCCTATCGCCTGGAATGCGAGGACGGTACGATCGTCGAGGGCATCGCCCGGCGTGCCGGCGACGGCACGATGGAAATCGAACCGGTATCGCAATGGGGCTACCACCATCTGCTGCTGGGCGACGTGGAGACCACGCTCGCGGTAGCGCCGCCACGCTGCTTCGGCATGGCCGACGCGCTGGCGGCATCGCCGCGCCCGGTACTGGCAAGCAAGCCATGGGGGCTGTCGGTGCAGTTGTACGGACTGCGGCGCGGCGCCGACACGGGACTGGGCGACCTGACCACGCTGGCGCTGACGGCGGAAGCTGCGGCACGTGCCGGCGCCGATGCCATCGGTATCAATCCGCTGCACGCGGGATTTCCGGCGCTGCCGGAGCGTTTCAGCCCGTACTCGCCGTCCAGCCGCATCTTCTTCAACCCGCTCTATGCAGACCCGGCGGGCGTATTCGGCCAGGGCGCCGTGGACCGCGCCGTGGCTGCGCTTGGCATTGGCGCGGCGCTGGCCGAAGCCGAGCGCCGCACCGAGATCGACTGGCCGGCCATCTCCACCTTGCGGCTGCAACTGCTGCACTGGCTCTGGCAGCATCACGACACCCTGCTTCCCGCCACGCAGAAACAGGCGTTCGCCGCGTTCCGCGCGCGCGGTGGCAAGGCGCTGCTGGCCCATGCGACCTTCGAGGCCATCCAGGCGGAGCGGCTGGCCGCCGCCACCGGCAGCGCCGCCGCCCGCGATGCGGCCGACTGGCGGCGCTGGCCCGCCAAGCTGCGCAGCCCCGATGGGGCAGCGGCCGTGGGCATGGCGACCACCGCAGCCGACGCCATCGGCTATCACGCATTCCTGCAATGGCTGGCCGCCGACGGCCTGGAAGATGCCCAGCAGCGGGCCCGTGCGGCCGGCATGGCCGTTGGCGTGATTGCGGACCTTGCCGTCGGTACCGACCCCGGCGGCAGCCACGCATGGACGCGCCAGGCCGAGATCCTGAACGGCTTCCACGCGGGCGCGCCGCCCGACCTGTACAACCCGCTGGGACAGGACTGGGGCGTGGCCGTATTCTCGCCGCGCGGCCTGCGCCGCCACGGCTATGCCGCCTTTATCGAGATGCTGCGCGCCAACCTGGCCCATGCCGGCGGCCTGCGCATCGACCATGTGCTGGGGCTGGCGCGCATGTGGCTGGTGCCCGGAGGCGCGCCCGCCAGTGCGGGCGCCTACCTGACCTATCCGCTCGACGACCTGTTGCGCCTGGTGGCGATCGAATCGTGGCGGCACCGCGCAATCATCATCGGCGAAAACCTCGGCACGGTGCCCGAAACGCTCGACACCGCGCTGGCCGCGCGCGGTGTGCTGGGCATCGACGTGCTGTGGTTCGTGCGCGAAAAAGAGGACGAGGAAGCGCAAGGTGGTGAGATGGCCGTCGATGCCGGGGCCGCCACGCCAGCCTCGCCCCCCGCGCAGGCACCCAGCGAAACGCCTGCCGCGGCCGAGCCGCTGAGCGCCGCGTTCCTGCCGCCAGAGCGCTGGCCGGCGCTGGCCGTTGCCACCACGACCACGCACGACCTGCCGACCATTGCGGGCTGGTGGGCGGGCCGCGATATTGCCTGGCGCGCGCGGCTGCATCAGCTGGGCGCCAACGAAACCGAGGCCGGGTTGATGGCGCTGCGTGCCGCCGAACGCGGCGCGCTGTGGCAAGCCATGTGCGAAGGGGGCGTGGCGCACGGCGCGGCACCGGCGGCCGATGCCGCGCCGGTGGAAACCGTGCTGCGCTGGCTGCACCGCGCCGGTACCCCGCTGCGGCTGGTGCCCGTGGAAGACCTGCTGGCGCTGCGCGAACAGCCGAACCTGCCCGGCACGATTTCCGGCCATCCGAACTGGCAACGCCGGCTGGACGCCGATCCGCACGGCCTGTTCGCGCATCCCGACGTAGCGCGGCGGGTCGCTGCCCTGCGCGATGGCGGGAACCAGTCCGACGATGACGACGGAGATGGCGATGCGTGACGCTTCAGGGCGCGTGCAGATCCGCCAGCGCCCGGCACAGCGCTTCCACGGTCAGCGGCTTGACCAGGTGCGCGTCGAATCCTGCCGCCTCGGTGCGCCGCCGGTCGTCGGGCGAACTGCGTCCAGTCAGCGCAAAGACGCGCAGTCCCACGCCGGTCTGGCGCAGTGCGTCGAGCACCTCGTATCCGCTCATGTCGGGCATCTCCAGATCCAGCAGCACCACGTCCGGCGCGAAGCTGCGCACCGCTTCCACGGCGTGCATGCCCGTATAGACCGGCTGCGCATGGTGGCCCAGCACGGTCAGCAACTCGGCCATGCTGTCGGCCGAATCGGCGCTGTCGTCGACGATCAGGATGCGCTGGCCTGCGCACTGGGCCGTGCCCGGACGCGGCACGTTGGCACCGTCCATCTGCACTTCGGGCAGCATGACCGTGAATGTGCTGCCATGGCCTTCGCCCGCGCTGCTGGCCTGGATGGCGCCGCCATGCGCCTCGATCACGGCCCTTGCCAGGGCCAGGCCCACACCCAGCCCGGATCGAGCGGTCTCGTCGCCCTCCTGCGCAAACAGGTTGAAGATGCGGTCCAGCGCCTCCGGTGCGATGCCGCGTCCGGTATCGCCAATCGTGGTGACCACGTTGCCGGCGTCCGCGCGCACGCGTACCGTCACCGTGCCGCCCCGCGGCGTGTACTTGGTGGCGTTGCTGAGCAGGTTCGACAGCACTTGTTCCAGCCGCGCCGCATCGCCGTTGACGAAGACCGGGTCCGCCGGCATCGCCACCTCGAACGTCTGGCTGGCACCGTCCAGCGCGGGACGCATTGCCTCGATGGCGGTGGTGACCACCTCGTTGTAGAGAATCGGCACGGGCTGCACCTTGAGCTTGCCCGATGTCACACGGCCCACATCCATCAGATCGGTGACCAGCCGCGTCAGCAACTGCAATTGCCGGCCGATGATCTCTGCGCAATGGCGGATGCGGACGTCGGCCACCGGCGTAAGCCGGATCACATCCACGGCATTGCGGATCGGCGCCAGCGGATTGCGCAGCTCGTGGGCCAGGATGGCCAGGAAAGACTGCACGCGCCGCCCCGCGCTTTCCAGGTCGGCCAGGCGGGCCGCGTCGGTGACATCGCGGGCAGTCCACAGCACGCCGGATACACCCTGGTCGGCATTGCGCAGCAGCACCTGCCGCACGTGGCACCGCACCAGCGTGCCGTCGTGGCGCTGCAGCCGTTGTTCGCCGGACCACGCGCCGCTGGCCCGCACGGCCTCAAGCAAGCCAGGGGCCTCGACCGCGCCGTTGCCGGGCGCCATGCCGGAAACCGCGTCCCGCGCCAGATCGGGCCGGGGATGCAGCAGCTCCAGCGGTTGGCCCACCGCCTCCTGCGCCGTGTATCCGAACAGTGCCTGTGCGCCGGCATTCCAGCTGCGGATCTGCCCTTCGGCGCCAAGTTCGCAGATGGCGCAGTCGTCGAGCGTGTCGAGCAGTTCGCGCCAGCGCGCCTCCACCACCCTGGCGTGCTCCTCTGCGGCGTACTGGATGGTGATGTCGCGGTAGACCACGGCAAAGCCGCCCGGCCCGCCATCGCGGCCACCGTCGCGCCCGGGCAGCGCAACGATCACCACGCTGGCGTAGAACACGCTGCCGTCGCGCCGCACGCGCCAGCCCTTGTCCTCGGCCCGCCCGTGCATGCGCGCCGTTGCCAGCAACTGGTCGGCCGTGGCCGCGCCGTCGTCGGACTCCGCGGGATGAAAACGCGACAGCGGGCAGCCATCCACTTCGTCGGCGGTGTACAGCAGCACCCGCCGCGCGGCCTCGGTCCAGGCCCTGACACGGCCATCCCCCGACAGCGCGAAGATCGCGGTGTCGTCGACCGCATCGAGCGCATCGAGCAATGCGGAACCCGGCAGGTCCATGGCTACGCTCCCTCCTTTCTCGTTACAGCTGCCTTTCTTGGCGGCAGTCAAGGCACCCGTGACACCCGGCGATGGCCGGGGAGGATGCGCGGTTTCCATCATGGGCACGGCCTGTCACGCCACGCCCCATCCAGGTTGACGAATGGTGTTTGCAAAAACTACAACGGGATGACGAAAGCGCTAGCCGTGTTCGCGTGCCGACCTGCTGACCGACGGTGGCGGCGGATGCTTGTCCGGCAGGTTGCGGGCGGGCTGGTCCCCTTTTTCCTTGTTGTGATCGGGGCTCTGGTCAGGCCGACGATCCGGCCGGCGCACGGGGTCATGGGGGATATGGGTAGCCATGGCGCGTCTCGCAGTGATTTGCAGGATGGGAAGGCCCTCTACGCTGCAGTTTTCATACCAGCACCGGGACTAGTGCTTCCCGGGTGCCGCCTGATTTCTTTTCTAGCCTGAAACGAGCAGGAAGTCTCTATCCACGATGATCTGTCCAGGAGTCAAGTGATGACCGATGCATCCCGGCTGCGGCCAGCCTCTGCCGATGCAACCCGCGGCAACCAGACCGCCACGACAAGCGCCCCCGAGCAGGCCGACGATACACGTACCGCCATGTCCAGCGCCACCATCCGGCGCGCGTTTCTGGACCACGTGTTCTACACCCAGGGCAAGCTGCCCGGCCATGCCAGCGGCAACGATCTCTACCAGGCGCTGGCGCACACGGTGCGCGACCGTCTGGTACAGCGCTGGATCAGCACCGCCGAGACCTACCAGACCCAGCCGTCGCGCACAGTCGCCTACCTTTCCGCCGAATTCCTGATGGGGCCGCACCTGGGCAACAACCTCGTCAACCTGGGCATCGTCGACGAGGTGCGCGCGGCCATGACCACGCTGGACCTCGACCTGGACGACATCCTGTCGCATGAAGAGGAACCGGGCCTGGGCAACGGCGGCCTGGGCCGGCTGGCCGCCTGCTTCATGGATTCGCTGGCGACGCTGGAAATCCCCGCGCTGGGCTACGGCATCCGCTACGAGTATGGCATCTTCCACCAGAACATCATCGACGGCCAGCAGGTGGAAACCACCGACACCTGGCTGCGCCACGGCAACCCGTGGGAAATCCAGCGTTCCGAGTGGGCGGTACAGGTGCGGCTGGGCGGCCACACCGAGCACTACACCGACGACCGGGGCCGCTACCGCGTGCGCTGGGTACCCGACAAGACCGTGGTGGGTGTGCCGTTCGATTCGCCGATCCTGGGCTACCGGGTCAACACGGTGAACACGCTGCGTCTGTGGCGTGCCGAGGCCACCGAGGCGTTCGACTTCCATACCTTCAACCGGGGCGATTACCTGGGCGCGGTCAGCAAGAAGGTCACCTCTGAAAACCTGACCAAGGTGCTGTACCCGAACGACGAAACCCAGCAGGGCAAGGAACTGCGGCTGGAGCAGCAGTACTTCTTCGTGGCGTGCTCGCTGCAGGACATGCTGCGGCTGCTGGCGTCGCACGGCATCCCGGTGTCCCGCTTCCACGAGAAGTTCGCCGTGCAGCTCAACGATACGCATCCCGCCGTGGGCATTGCCGAACTGATGCGGCTGCTGGTGGACGACCACGACCTGAGCTGGGACGATGCCTGGCACATCACCCGCAACGCCTTTGCCTACACCAACCACACGCTGCTGCCCGAAGCACTGGAACAGTGGCCGCTGGAACTGTTCCGGCGCGTTCTGCCCCGTCATCTGGAGATCATCTACGAGATCAATGCGCGCTTTCTGGACGAGGTGCGGATCCGTTTCTACGGCGATGAGTCGCGGCTGGCGCGGCTGTCGCTGGTCAACGAGCAAGGGGGGCGCTACGTGCGCATGGCGGGCCTGGCCTGCGTGGGCAGCCATGCCATCAACGGCGTGGCCGATCTGCATTCGCGCCTGATGCGCGAGGACGTGCTGCAGGACTTCCACGCCATGTGGCCCGAGAAATTCACCAGCATCACCAATGGCGTCACGCCCCGGCGCTGGCTGGCGCTGTCCAACCCGCGCCTGACCCGCCTTGTCTGCGACGCCATCGGCGATGGCTGGATCAAGGATCTGGACCAGCTGCAGGCGCTGGAGCCGTACGCCGACGATGCCGGATTCCGGGCCCAGTGGCAGGCCGTGCGGCGCGACAACAAGCGCGACCTGGCGCAGCTGATCCGCGACACCACGGGCGTGGTGGTCGACCCGGCGTCGATGTTCGACGTGATGGTCAAGCGCATCCACGAATACAAACGCCAGCACCTGGCGGTGCTGCACATCATCGCGCTGTACCATCAGATCAAGTCCGATCCGCGCGCCGATATCCCGCCGCGCACCTTCCTGTTCGCGGGCAAGGCCGCACCGGGCTATCACTACGCCAAGCTGATGATCCGCTTCATCACGTCGGTGGCGGACGTGGTCAACCGCGACCCGCACGTGCGCGACCGGCTCAAGGTGGTCTTCCTGCCGAACTTCAATGTGACCTACGGGCAGAAGATCTACCCCGCGGCCGACCTGTCCGAGCAGATCTCGCTGGCAGGCAAGGAGGCCTCGGGCACCGGCAACATGAAGTTCGCCATGAACGGCGCCATCACCATCGGCACCATGGACGGCGCCAATATCGAACTGCGCGACGCCATCGGCACGGACAACTTCTTTCCGTTCGGGCTCAATGCGTCGGAGGTCTATGCGCTGCGGGCGGCCGGCTACCATCCGTCCACGTACTACGAGTCGAGCCCCGAACTGCGCGCGGTGGTGGACCTGATCCAGCACGGCTTCTTTTCCAAGGGCGATGCGGCCGTGTTCCGCCCGCTGTTCGACGGGCTGCTGCAGCACGACCCGTACATGCTGATGGCCGACTTCGCGTCGTACCTGCAGTGCCAGCGCGATGTCTCGGCCGCCTATGCCGACCAGGCCCGCTGGCAGCGCATGTCGGTGCTGTCCACCGCGCGTTCGGGCCGCTTCTCGTCGGATCGGGCCATCCGCGAATACTGCGAGCGCGTCTGGCACGTGGACCCCGTTCCCGTGTGCCTGCTGCGGCGGTCGAGCGGCCAGGTCCAGGGGCCGCGCCGGACCGGCGACGCCATCGGCGGCTTCAGCGAGCGCTGCCAGTAGCCACCCGCAGTAGCGCTGCCGCCACATTGCGGGCGGGCCGCCCCATCGTTTGCAGATTGGGGGGTGTCCGGCCCGCGCGCGGCAGTTTCTACAACGGCAGCGGCACCTTATACATCGCCGTTGCCAGCGCGATGCCCTGCCGGGGCAGCCGCCTCAGGCGTCACGCGGCGCGCCGGCCGCTGCCCGGGCTGGCACAAAGTTCGCATTGCAGTTCTTCTGCGTCCTGCAGCGCCCCTATGTGCGGCGCCACACGGACAGTCCAGTACATCCCACCGGAACGGCAAATCAGCGGGAGTCTCTCCTTGAACGCGAACACCTTGTTTGTGGCGGCAGAAGCCCAGCCCCTGGCCAAGACTGGCGGGCTGGCCGACGTGGTAGGCGGACTGGCGCAGGCACTGCTGCAGCGCGGCGCCGATGTCACGATCCTGATGCCCGGCTACCCGCGCGCCATAGCGGCCGCCCGTGACGTGCGCAGCCTTGGCGCCATCCGTTTGCCGATGACCCTGCCGCCCGGACACAGCCCGGCGCGGCTGCTGCAAGGCCTGATGCCGGACAGCGGCGTGCGCGTGGTCTTCCTGGACTGCCCGTCGCTCTACGACCGCCCGGGATCGCTGTACGTTGACGCCACCGGCCGTGACTTCTGCGACAACGCCCAGCGCTTTGCCGCGCTGGCGCATGCGGCCACGGCCATTGCGGCTGGCGAGACGCCGCTGCCCGTGCCAGGCCTGGTGCATGCGCACGACTGGCACACCGCGCTGACACCGCTGCTGATGCGCGCGCGCGGCCTGGACATCCCCACCGTCTGCACGATTCACAACCTCGCCTTCCAGGGCGTATTTCCGATGGCTGCGGCCGGGCCGCTGGGGCTGCCCGCGCAATCGCTGACGCCGGACGGCATCGAGTTCTGGGGCAAGATCAATTTCCTGAAGGCCGGCATCCGCTATGCCGACCGCATCACCACGGTCAGCCATACCTATGCGCGCGAAATCCTGACACCGCACTTCGGTCACGGGCTGGACGGCCTGCTGGCGCATCGGGCCGCCGTGCTGGGCGCGATCCCGAACGGTGTCGATACCGACGCCTGGTCGCCTGGCACCGACCGCCTGCTGCCGCAGCGCTATGACGCCCGCAACCTGACCGGCAAGCGCGCCTGCAAGGCCGCGCTGCAGGCGCGCCACGGGCTGCCCGTGGACGCCGATCGCCCGGTGATTGCCATGGGCAGCCGCCTGACCCACCAGAAGATGGCCGACGTGGCACTCGACGCCATTGCCCACGCACTTGCCACGCACGCCGACGCGCAGTTCGTGGTGCTGGGCTGCGGCGATCCGACGCTGGAGGCCGCGTACAACGCACTGGCGCAGCGGCATCCGCAGCGCGTGGGCGTGGCGATCGGCTATCGCGAGGAAGATGCGCACCTGCTGCATGCGGGCGCCGACATGCTGCTGCACGGCAGCCGCTTCGAGCCGTTCGGCCTGACGCCGGTCTATGCCATGCGCTATGGCACCGTGCCGATCGTGTCGCGCGTGGGTGGCCTGGCCGACACCGTGCGCGACGTGGGCGACGGCGCCGCGCCGGCCGCGCGCGCCAACGGCATCGTTTTCGACGGCGAATCCGCCGAGGCGATGTGCGCCGCCATGGCCCGTGGACTAGGATGGTATGGCCGCCAGCGCCACTGGCGCAGCCTGCAGCGTACCGGCATGCAGACCGACTTTGGCTGGGAAGGCCCGGCGCGCCAGTACCTGGCCTTGTACGGCGCGCTGGCGCCGGCCCTGGCGCACGTGCCTGCAGTGGTTGCCGAGCCCGTGGCAGCAGTGCCGGTGGCACGGCCCGCACGCGCTGGCCGCCGTCCGGCAGTGGTCCCCGAAGCACCGGCGCTGTCGCCCGCCGATGCCGGCGCGGCCGCGACGCCCGCCTGACCGGCGTCGCCCCTGGCGCCAGACTGGATGTGCGATTGCCTGCACGAAGGTAGCCTCCGATGATGACTGCTTCGCCTGCCCTGCCCCCCGGTGACAGCCGGCCAATCCGTCCGAACTGGCAGACGCTCGGCGCCGATGCCCGCCTGCTGCCCTGCGGCGACGAAGCCGAAAAATCCTGGTTCGGCCCGGTTCGCCTGGCAGACGGCCGCGTGCGCTTTCGCCTGTGGGCACCCGACGCCGCCGGGCAGGGTCATGCGGTACGGCTCGAAGTGGCCGGCATGGCGCCGGTCGTGATGATGGAAGGCAAGGACGGCTGGTTCGAGACCGTGGTGCCCTGCTGCCACGGCGTACGCTACTGGTTCCGGCTGGACGACGGCACCATCGTGCCCGACCCGGCTTCGCGCCTGCAGGCCGACGACGTGCACGGTGCCAGCGTGCTGTGCCTGCCCGAAAAAGGCGCCGCCTACACCTGGCAGCACACGGAATGGCGCGGCCGGCCCTGGCACGAAGCCGTGATCTACGAACTTCATGTCGGCCTGTCCGGCGGCTACACGGGTGTGATGTCAGACCTGCACCGCCTGGCGGCCCTGGGCTTCACGGCCATCGAACTGATGCCGCTGTCCGAGTTTCCCGGGGCCCGCAACTGGGGCTACGACGGCGTGCTGCCGTTCGCGCCAGAGCGCAGCTATGGCTCGCCGGACGAATTGCGCGCATTGATCGACGCCGCCCATGGGCTGGGCATGATGGTATTGCTCGACGTGGTCTACAACCACTTCGGGCCCGAGGGCAACCACCTTCACCAATACGCCAGCGCCTTCTTCCGCACCGACCGGCAAACCCCGTGGGGTCCGGCCATCGACTTCCGCCGCGCGGAAGTGCGCCGCTTCTTTGGCGAGAACGCGCGCTACTGGCTGGAATCGTTCCGCTTCGACGGCTTGCGGCTCGACGCCGTGCACGCCATCGAGGACGAAGGGTGGCTGCCCCAGCTGGCCCACGAACTGCGCACATGCCTGCCCGACCGGCATGTGCACCTGGTGCTCGAAAACGATCACAACGATGTGGCGCTGATCCAGGCCGGCTACGACGCGCAATGGAATGACGACGCCCACCACGCGCTGCACGTGCTGCTGACGGACGAGCACGACGGGTACTACCGCGAATACCACGCCGAGGTGCCCGGCTCCGCAGGCGCCACGCCGCCGCATGCCATCGGCACGCCCGCGCTGCATCACCTGGCGCGGGTGCTGGGCGAAGGCTTCGCGTGGCAGGGCGAGGTATCGCCGCACCGCAGCGGCGACGAAAACGGCCCGCTGCAGGGCCGCGAGGTACGGCGCGGACAGCCAAGCACGGCGTTGCCGCCCACGGCCTTCGTCATGTTCCTCCAAAACCACGACCAGACCGGCAACCGTGCGTTCGGCGAACGCCTGACCACGCTGGCCGACCCCGACGCACTCCGCGCGGCGGTGGCGCTGCAGTTGCTCTGCCCGCAGATCCCGCTGGTGTTCATGGGCGAGGAACATGGGGCACGCACGCCGTTCCTCTATTTCACCGATCATCCGCCCGAACTGGCCCAGGCGGTGCGCGACGGCAGGCGGCGCGAATTCGCCGCATCGTCGGCCTTTCGCGACGACGCCCATGCCGCGCGCATCGCCGATCCCAATGCACCCGGGACGTTCGATGCCTCGCGCCCGGTCTGCGACGATACCGAGGGCGATTGCCGCGCGTGGAACCACTACTACGGCGAACTGCTGTCGATCCGCCGCAACGAGATCATGCCAAGGCTGCGCCATTGCCAGCCCGATGGCGTCACGCCACTGGCCGACCGCGCACTGGTGGCACGCTGGCGCCTGGGCGACGGCAGCCGGCTGTCGATCTGGCTGAACCTTGGCGCCGGGCCCGTGGAAGCAGACTGCACCGGCGGCCGGATGCTGCATGCCAGCCAGTCCGGCGCCATTGCATCGCTCAACGCCGGGATCCTTACCGAACGCTGCTGCGTCGCCTGCCTGCATCCAGCCTGACACTGCCATGACGCCACCCGCCGACGTGAATCACGCCGATCTCGATCATGCAGGCGTGCCCCGCGCCACGGCGCGGCTGCAATTGCATGCCGGCCTTACCTTTGCCGACGCCGCCGCGGTGGTGCCGTATTACGCCGGCCTCGGCATCAGCCACCTGTATCTGTCGCCGATCACAGGAGCGCGCCCCGGGTCCACCCACGGCTACGACGTCACCGATTGCACGCAGGTCAGCACGGCGCTGGGCGGCGAGTCCGGCCTCGTGGCGCTTGCCACCCAGGCGCGCGAAGCGGGCCTGGGCATCGTGCTCGATATCGTGCCCAACCACATGGCCGCCGATGCCACGCACAACGCATGGTGGCGCGATGTGCTGGCGCAGGGCGAACGCAGCGCGTATGCGCATTACTTCGATATCGACTGGCAACCGCACGACCCCGTGCTGCGCGGCAAGGTGCTGCTGCCGATACTGGGCGATGCCTACTGGAAAACGCTGGAGTCGGGCGCGCTCACGGTGCAGCGCGGCGGCGACGGCCAGCCGGCGCTGCGCTATGGCGACCACGATCTGCCGCTGAATCTGCCGCCGGGCATGGCGGACGGGGCTGCCCTGCCCGCCACGCCCACCGATATGCAGGCACTGCACGCGCTGCTCGAACACCAGCATTACCGGCTGGCGTGGTGGCGCGCCGGGGCCGCCATGCTGAACTGGCGCCGCTTTTTCGAGATCACGGAACTGGTGGGCGTGCGGCAGGAATGCGACGACGTATTCGAGGCCACGCACGCCCTGCCATTCCGGCTGTATCGCGAGGGATGGATCGACGGCCTGCGCATCGACCATGTGGATGGCCTGGCCGATCCGGCCGGCTATTGCCGCCGCGTGCGCGAACGGCTGGACGCCCTGCGGCCGGGCCGGCCCGCTGCGCTGGCGCTCGCGCATCCATGGCTGGTCATCGAGAAGATCCTGGGCGAACACGAGCCACTGCCGCGCGACTGGCAGGTCGACGGCACCACGGGCTACGACTTCATGGACCAGGCAGGCGCCGTGCTGCACGACCTGCACGGCGCGGGCCGGCTGAACATGCTCTGGCTGCAGATCAGCGGCGACGACCGCACGTTTGCCGAACAGGTGCATGCCGGACGGCATCGCGTGCTGGCCCGCCATCTGGTCACCGAAGTCGAATCGCTTTGCGCGCGGCTGCTGGCGCGGGCACGCAGCGACGTCGCCACGCGAGACCTGTCACCGCACGCACTGCACCACGCGCTCACGGCGTTCATGACGGCCATCCCCGTGTACCGCAGCTACTACGTGGCGGATGACGATGCGCGGGACGCCACCTTTGACAACGACATGGTGTCAGCCGCCGCCGATGCCGCGCGCCGCCACCTGGCACCCGACGAATCGGCCGCGCTCGATTTCATCGTGTCGGCCTTGCGCGCCGACGCCCGGCCCGACAGCCCGGCGGGGCAACTTCGCGCGAAGCTCCAGCAGCTGATGCCGGCGCTGGCCGCCAAATCCACCGAGGACACGGCGTTCTATCGCTATGGACGGCTGCTGTCCCGCAACGAGGTGGGCAGCGACCCCGGCACGCTTGCCATGGCAGCCGAACGCTTTCACGAACGGATGCAGGCGCGCGCCGAAGCGTGGCCTCATGCGATGCTGGCGGTGTCCACCCACGACCACAAGCGCGGCGAGGACGCGCGCATGCGGCTGGCGGTGCTGAGCGAGCTGCCCGAGGCATGGGCCGAGGCGGTGGCCGGCTGGGAACGGCAACTGGCGCCACTGCTGGTGGCGTCGCCCAGGGGCCCCGACGGCATCGACCGGCTGATGCTGTACCAGACGCTGGTGGGCGCGTGGCCGGCCGATCCGCGCGCGCTGGCGTCCGAGGACGGCCAGCGGGCATTTGTCGAACGGATCCTGGCCTGGCAACGCAAGGCCATTCGCGAGGCCAAGCGCTACGGCAGCTGGACCCATCCCGATACCGAATATGAAAATGCCTGCGAGGCGTTCCTGCCCGCCATGGGCATCGGTGGCGCCGACAGTGTGCTGGAAAGCATCGGCGCCTTTGCCGCGCGCATCGGCACGGCCGCGGCGTTGAACAGCCTGGCGCAGACGCTGCTGCAGCTGACCGCGCCCGGCGTGCCGGATCGCTACCAGGGCAATGAAACCTGGGATTTCAGCCTGGTCGATCCCGACAACCGGCGCGCGCCCGACTACGCGCGGCTGCAGGCACAACTGGAATGCCGCGCAGGCTGGCCGCACTGGCTCGCGCACTGGCGCGATGGCCGCATCAAGCAGCAGCTGATCCGCAGTGTGCTGGCGGTGCGCCGCGAGCACCCCGCGCTGTTTGCGCAGGGCACCTACCGGCCGGTGTCCGCCAGCGGCGATCTGGCCGGGTCCGTGCTGGCGTTCTCGCGCCTGTGCGGCCAGGCCGAAGCCGTGGTGGCCGTGACCCGGCTCGCGGCACGCCAAGTGGATCCGTCCGAACCGCGCATTCCGCCGCATTGCTGGCACGATACCGGCCTGCATACCGGCGACGGTGGCAGCCATGGCAATGGCAGTGGAAATGGCGGCTGGGTCGACATGCTGACCGGCCATGCCGTGACATCGCACGCGGGATGGCTGCGCGCCAAGGACGTGTTTGCCACGCTGCCCGTGGCGCTGCTGATGCGCCGGTGATGCCTAGCCCTTCAACGCAGCCGCCAGCTGCGTGGCAGCCTCGTCGTCGGTACGCTCGAAGCGCAGCGGCGTGACCGACACCGCGCCACGCCCCACCACCATGGCTTCTGCGTCATCCACATCGGGCCGGGGGCCGCGCGAGAACTGCAGCCAATGGTAGGGAATGCCGCGCGGGTCCACGTGCGCGCGCACATCGATGGCCTTGACCAGCCCCATGCCCTGGCGCGACACCACCAGCGGGCCGGCCTGCTCCGGCTCGACATCGGGAAAATTCACGTTCAGACAGGCCCCGTCGGTCCAGCCCGCCGCCAGCAGGCGACGGATCACATCGGGCGCCAGCGTCCGCGAGGTCTGCCACTTCACCGCGTTGCGATCGGTGAAGACCTGGCTGAGCGCGATGGAACGGATGCCGAGCAACATGCCGGTCATGGCGGCCCCGACCGTGCCGGAGAACACCGTTTCCAGCCCAAGGTTGCCACCCCGGTTGATGCCGGACAGCACCAGGTCGGGCGGCGCGTCGCGCATGAGATGGCGCGCGGCCATCACCACGCAGTCACCCGGGGTGCCGCTGATGCCAAACCGGCGCGGCCCATGCTCGGCCACGCGCAGCGGCGCATGCAGGCTGATCGAGTGCGACGTGCCGCTCTGGTCATGATCGGGGGCCACGATCCAGACCTCCCGGGCCAGCGTGGCGGCCACCTGCTCCAGCACGGCAAGCCCTGGCGCCTCGATGCCATCGTCATTGGTCAGCAGCACGCGGTCGACTACGAAATCGGACATGAATGAAACCTTGGGTGGACGATTGAACGGGCCCTTACTGTATCCCAAGCCGTGGGCATGCCGGTGACCTGCCGCCAGCCGGCTGCGGGGGCGTCACACGCCTGATTCGTCTGAACATCGGCCAAGGAAAAAAAAGCCCGCATCACCGGATGCGGGCTTTGTCATTGCAGTGATTTCCTGCCAGTTCGCCTTAATGCAGGCGATGCGCGTCGCTGTCGAGCGCCCGCTCCGCCGCGTCGCCGGTCACGCCGCGATAGTAGAGGTGGACGCCGATTGCCAGCGAATCGTGACGGATTTCATGCAGGGCGCGCCATGCCTGCACGGGATCCCTGAAGACCAGGTAATGCGCCTCGCGTTCTACCAGCGTGGCTACCTCGTGCAGCCCGTGGTTGCGCAATGCGCCGACCAGGTGATCGAGACTGCGATGCGTGCGCGCATCGGTACGCGGATAGAGCATATGCAGCACGGCAACCGGCGAAGCAGCCGGTTGGGCGGTAAAGGCGGCAACGATGTCCTGATGGTGGATGGCCGTGACGGCGTCGTCGCTGGCCTGCGTGCGGAAGGACTGAAGTCCTGCGTCGAGGGTCGTGTTGTTCATCTCAGCACCTCCTGGTCAAAATCTGAACGACAGTGGTGCAAAGATAGGGGATATTTGACGCGCCGCAATACGCATTTCACGCAACAGTGAATTCCACCTGTTCCGCCGAACGGAACGCAAGCCAGGATGTCCATGGATCGCATTTCTTTCCGGCAGCTTTCCCCGGGCTTTCATTTTCCTTTCGGCGTGCGGGGCGTCATGCGCCCGCATATCCATACGCGATCTTCTTCGTTTGCGCCGTGTCGCGCGCGCCCTACGATTTCGTCTTTGCCCGGTTGTGAAGATTGGGAAATTCGCGGCAGCAGCCGGCGTCAGGCGCTGGCCAGCCCGCGCTGCAACGCCGTTTTGAGCATCGAGAAGACATGTCGTGCCACAGGATTGACCGCATTGGGACGCGCCCACAGGTAGTACGTGACATCGGGCAGCCGTGGCAGGCCATCGCTTTCGCCCAGGATGCGCATGTCGGCCTGCAGCAAATCAATGCTGCGGGCCGTGATCCCCAGCCCGCCGCGCAACGCTGCCTTGATACCGATCAGGCTCGGGGCCAGATAGGCGATGCGCCATGGCACGCCGGCCTGCGTGAGCGCCTCCAGCGACAGCTTGCGGAACAGGCTCGGCTCGTCGGCCAGGATCAGCGGCACCGGCGTCCCACGTTCGTAGACGAAGTCGGCCGCGCAGACCCAGATGGTTGGCGTGGTGCGCAGCACGATGCCTTCGAGCGCGCTGTCCTCGCGCGTGGAAACCGTCAGGTCGATCTCGCCGCGCCGCAACGACTCCATCAGGAACGGGCTGCGGCCGACATGGATTTCGAGCCGCAAGGCCGGCGACGACCGCGCGATATGCGACAGCAGCACCGGCAGGATGGTATCGGCCACGTCATGCGGTGCACCAATGCGCAGCGAGCCGGTCAGGTCGCCTTCGCGCAGCACCCGCAGCGCCTCGTCGTTGGTGCTGAGCAGTTGCCGGGCGTATTCGAGCAGCTTCTTGCCATGCCGCGTGAACTGCTTGCTGCGCCCCTGGCGCTCGAACAGCGGCAGGTCCAGTTGCTCTTCCAGCCGCTGCATCTGCTGGGTGACCGCCGACTGCGTGCGCTGCACGGCCTCGGCCGCCGCCCCGAAGGTATCGTGATCGGCAATGGCAACCAGCGTGCGCAGCAGGTCGAGGTCAAGGTTTCGCATTCATTAGCAGCGCTAATGGATTTTCGTCGCGCATTAAGTGGTTTTCAGGACAGGTGTTCATTACAGTGAAACACGAAGCACCGTTCTACCCCCGAAAAACAGAGATTGCAAGGATTGATCGCACCATGTCCCTCGCAGCACAGCGCCAGTCCGCCGTTGGCGACACCATCGAATCCATTAGAAACATTGTAGACAAGGGCGGCGTTACCCGCGCCAGCCTGGCCGAAGTGCTCCCCCTCGTGGAAGAACTGGCGGCCCGGTCCGAGCTGTGGAATGAAGCCGACTATCCGCCGCCCGAGGCCAACGAGCGCCAGGCGCGCTACCTGATCGCCGAAGATCCGAACCAGACCTACGCGCTGTACCTGAACGTGATGCGCCCCGGCAAGCGCATTCCGCCGCATAACCACACCACCTGGGCCTGCGTGGCCGGCGTCAGCGGCGTGGAATTCAACGACGTCTACGTGCGCACCGACGACGGCAGCCAGCCCGACGTGGGCACGCTCGAACATTCGCACACGGTGGAAGTGGGCCCGCGCAACGGCATCGCCCTGCTGCCCGACGACATCCATGCCGTGGAAATCCGTGGCGACGCCGTGATCCGCCACCTGCACATGTACGGCCGCGCGCTGGAAACACTGACGGAACGGCTGACGTTCGACCTCGAGACCGGACGCTGCCAGATCATGAACGTGGGCGTACAGACCCGCCGCTAGACCACAGCCTGACCGGGGCCGCTGCGCGCCCCGCCGACTCCCGAGATCCAGACCGATTCCTCGCTGCTGCAGCGAGGACGGCCCCCTTTTTGCCCAAATTTCATGACCCAGCCCACCTACACCGCCGTCGACGCCGTCACCCTGAAGGGCTGGCTGCACGATGCCGACGAAATCGCGCTGTTCGATGTACGCGAGCACGGCCAGTATGGCGAGGGCCATCCGTTCTATGCCGTGCCGATGCCCTACAGCCGGCTGGAACTCGATATCGGCCGCCTGGCCCCGCGCACCGATGCGCGCATCGTGCTGGCCGATGACGGCGACGGCGTGGCGCAGGCCGCGGCCACGGCGCTGGCATCGCTTGGCTATACCCGCGTGTTCGTGCTCGACGGCGGCATGCCGGCCTGGCGCGCCGCCGGCTACACGCTGTTTGCAGGCGTGAACGTCCCGTCGAAGACCTTTGGCGAACTGGCCGAGCACCACTACCGCACGCCGCGCGTCACCGCGCAGGAACTGGCCGCAATGCAGGCCGGCCCGCAGGCGCCCGTGGTACTCGACGGACGCCCCGCCAGCGAATTCCGCAAGATGAATATCCCGGGCGCGATCTGCTGCCCCAACGGCGAACTCGCCTATCGGCTGCGCGACCTGGTGCCCGACAGCACCACCCCCATCGTCATCAATTGCGCGGGCCGCACGCGCAGCATCATCGGGGCCCAGTCGCTGATCAACTTCGGCGTCACCAACCCGGTCTACGCGCTCGAAAACGGCACGCAGGGCTGGTACCTGAACGATTTCACGCTCGAACACGGCGGCACCGCGCGCTATCCGGACAACGGCCTGCCGCAGGACATCGACACTGCCCGCAACGCCGCCCAGGCGCTGACGCAGCGCTTCGACGTGCCGCACATCGACGCCGCGCAGGCCAGCGCCTGGCTGGCCGACACGGCACGCACCACGTTCCTGTGCGACGTGCGCACCGCCGAGGAATTCGCCGTCCAGACGCTGCCCGGCGCGCAGCACACGCCCGGCGGCCAGCTGATGCAGGCCACCGACCAGTATGTCGGCGTCCGCCGCGCGCGACTGGTGCTGTTCGATGCCGAAGGCGTGCGCGCCACCGTGGTAGCCAGCTGGCTGCGCCAGATGGGCCACGACGCCGTGGTGCTGGACGGCGGCCTGCAGGCTGGCCTGGCTGCCGGCGTGCGCGCGGCCCGGGGGCCCGCGCATGAAGGGACCGCGCTGCCGGCCGTATCCGCCGCGCAACTGGAGGCCGGCCTGGAAGCGAAGTCGATGCTGGCGCTGGACCTGCGCGGCAGCATGGCTTACCGCGCCGGGCACGTCGCCGGCGCGCGCTGGTCCACCCGGGCACGCCTGGCGCAGGACCTGCGCGGCGTGCCGCACGACACCACGCTCGTGCTGATCGGCGATGCCGATGGCGACGACCCCGCCGGACTGGCCGTGGCGGATCTGCGCGCGCTGGGCTACCGCGACCTGCGCCGGTTGCAGGGCGGATTCCCGGCCTGGCGCGATGCCGGTCATGCCGTGCGCCAGGGCGCCGACACGCTGCCGGACGCGCACTGCATCGACTACCTGTTTTTCGTGCATGACCGCCACGACGGCAACAAGGCCGCCGCGCGCCAGTACCTGGCCTGGGAAACCGGCCTGATCGCCCAGCTCGACGCGCAGGAACTGGCCACGTTCCGCTTCCCGCACGCCGGCTGATCACCCCGAGCCACCCCACTATCCACCTGCCAAAGAAGAACGAGGTCGCCCCCATGTCCCGTCCGATGTCATCTCGCCTGTCGTCACGTCTTGCGCAGTACCTGGTTGCCGCTTCCACTATCACGCTGTCCGCCGCCGCCCCGGCGCAGCAGCCCGTGGCGCCAGTCAACGGATTTCCGTCGCAGCCGCTGCGCATCGTGTCGCCGTTCCCCGCCGGCGGCGGCAACGATGCCGTGACCCGCGTGGTGGCCACGCGCCTGTCACAGGTGCTGGGCCAGAGCGCCGTAACCGACAACCGCGGCGGCGCGGGCGGCAACATCGGCACGCGCTACGTGGCCGAAGCCAAGCCCGACGGCTATACGGTGCTGACCTCGCAGGTATCGATCATGGCGGTCAACCCCACCCTGTACCGCGCGCCGGGCTTCGATCCGGTCAGGCAGTTCATCCCGGTCACGCAGATCAACGCCGCGCCGCTGGCTATCGTGGTATCGGCCAACGCCCCGTGGAAGACGTTCGAGGAACTCGCCACGCAGGCCAAGGCGCAGCCGAACAGGATCACGTTTGCCACGCCCGGCAACGGCACGCTGTCGCACCTGGTGGGCGTGGTGCTCGACAAGGACAGCCATGTGTCGCTCCAGCATGTGCCCTACAAGGGCGCGGGTCCGGCCATCAACGACCTGCTCGGCGGGCAGGTCGACGTGCTGATCACGTCGACGTCGTCGGTGTCCGGTTTCATCCAGACCGGCCGCATGCGTGCGCTGGCCGTCACCAGCCCGCGCCGTCTCGGGGTATTCACCAAGGTGCCAACGCTTGAAGAACTGGGCTATCGCAATGCACGCTTCGAGGACTGGTACGGTTTCTTCGTACCGGCCGGCACGTCGCCGGAACGCGTTGCGCTGCTGAACCGCGCCATCGTGCAGGTGCTGCAGATGCCTGACGTGGTGAAAACCATCAACGAAGGCGGCAGCGACGTGGTCGCCAACAGCTCCGAGGCTTTTGCCGCCCAGATGCAGCAGGACATTGCCCGCTGGTCGCAGATCGTCAAGCTGTCCGGCGCGCACGTGGACTGATGCAGGCACGCGCCTTGCGACACCCTCATACAAGATGCGCCAACCCACAGGCCAGCCAATGACGAAAGCGCTCTCCACACGCCTTGCCCATGCCGGACGCACCGCGTCCGTGCCCGGCGGACAGCCGGTCAACCCGCCCGTGGTGCGTGCCAGCACCGTGCTGTTCGACTCCGTCGCGCAGCAGCGCGAGATGCGCGCCCGGCGCGACACCGAGCGGCTGTTCACCTACGGCGCGCGCGGCAACCCCACCAACTTCGCGCTCGAAGACATGGTGACCACGCTCGAAGGCGGCTATCGCACGCGGCTGTTTCCATCGGGGCTGGCCGCCGCCGCCATGACGATCCTGGCCTACGTGCGCCCCGGCCAGCACGTGCTGCTGCCCGATTGCGTCTACGAGCCGGTACGCAACCTCGCCAATGGTTTCCTGCGCCAGCACGGCATCGCGGCCGACTTCTATGCCGCCGATGGTTCCGACCTGGACGCGAAGCTGCGCCCCGAGACGCGCCTGGTCTATGTGGAAGCGCCCGGCTCGCTGGCCTATGAAATGTGCGACCTGCCCGCGCTGGCCGCGCGCGCCCATGCGCACGGCGCGCTCGTGGCGGCGGACAACACATGGGGCTCGGGCATGCTGTACCGCCCGCTGACGCTTGGCGCCGATATCTCGCTGATGGCCGCCACCAAGTACCTGGGCGGCCATTCCGACGTCATGATGGGCACGGTCTGCACCACCGAGGCTGCGTGGCAGCCGCTGGCAACCATGGCCGATGCCTTCGGCATGACCGTCAGCCCCGACGATGCCTATCTGGTGCAGCGCGGCATCCGCTCGCTCGGTGCGCGCCTGGCGCAGCACCAGGCCAGCGCGCTGGCCGTGGCGCAGTGGCTGCTCGACCGCCCCGAGGTGGCCGATGTCTTCTGCCCCGCCCTGCCGCACGACCCCAATCACGCGCTGTGGCAGCGCGACTGCCATGGCACCAACGGCCTGCTGTCGTTCACGCTGCGCTCGCAGGCGCCGGTCGCGCCTGAAAGCTTTGTCGACAGCCTGCAGCTGTTCGGCATCGGCGCCTCGTGGGGCGGCTTCGAAAGCCTGGCCGTACTGGCCGACATGCGGCGCGCGCGCAGCATCACGGACTGGTCGCGGCACGGCACCGTGATCCGCCTGCATATCGGCCTGGAAGCCGTGCCCGACCTGCTGGCGGACCTGGACCAGGCGTTCGCCGCCATTGCCCATCTCGACTCGACAGAAAAGGACACTTCCCATGCCCATCATCGGTGACTGGCTGCGCCAGCAATCCGGCCCCGCCCGCACCAGCGGCCAGTTGCCCGTTGGCTCGATGGCCTCGGGCATGTCCGTCACGCTGCCCTACGTGGCGGTGCGCGGTGCGCAGCCGGGCCGCACGCTCTGGCTGCACGGCCAGGTGCATGGCGACGAGATCAACGGCATGGTGGCGGCCCTGCGCTTCGCGCGCAGCCTGGATCCCACCACCATGCGCGGCAACGTGGTGGTGACGCCCACGGGTAATCCTCAGGCGCTCGACGCACGGCGCAAGCGCAATCCGTATGACGAACTGGACCTGGACCAGACCTATCCGGGCAATGCGGGCGGCCTGGTATCCGAACGGCTGGCCCATGCATTGATGAGCGAGGTGCGCGGCGTGGCCGACGTGCTCATCAACCTGCATACGATGAATCCGCTGTTCGATGCACGCCCCTACACGGTCTACAAGGTCCACCCGGGCAGCAGCGTGACCGAGGCCGAAGTGCTGGCCGCCATGGCGCCGTTTCACCCGCACGTGGCCTGCCAGCTGGACGTGGGCGGCAAGGGCGAGCTGCCCGGCAATATCGCCGGCGCGCTCGACTACCAGTGCCTGGCCGCCGGGGTCTGCGCGTTCATGCTCGAACTGGGCAGCGGCAGCCGCTTCGAGGCCGACAATATCGCCGTGGCCGAGACCGGCTTCCACACGCTGGCCGTGCAGATGGGCATTCTCGACGGCCCCCCGGCCACGCCCGCCGCGACCACGCTGCGCCGCGTGACCCGGCGCGGCTGGATTACCGCCGACGACGGCGGCCTGTTCATTCCCGCCGCACGCGCTGGCGACAAGGTCGGCGAAGGCGCATCGATTGGCGACACGCTCAAGCTCGACGCCTCGCTCACGCCCGTCAGGCCGCTCACGCGCGACGGCGTGCTGATCGGCCTGCGCAGCGATCCCGTGGTCCACACCGGCGAACGCCTGGCGTTCGTGGCGTGGGAATGGGACACGGTAACGATCTGAACCTGTTGATCCGGCATGACAACGGCCTGCCCTCTCCCCCCGCCCCTCTCCCGTGAACGGGAGAGGGGAGAAAACCAGGGGCGCGAATGCTCCAGTTCGCTCCCCGCTCCCGCCTGCGGAACGGAACAGCAAGCCCACATCGGCCCGACTGCTCCCGGTTTGCTCCCCGCTCCCGCCTGCGGGAGAGGGGCCGGGGGAGAGGGCGAGCGCCACAACGCCTTACCAAGCCTCAAGCAAGACCATCGGAGCCTCACCATGTTTGCCCGCCGCGCCCTCGTTTTCAGCCTCGCCCTACTGACACCCCTGGCCCACGCGGCCTGGCCCGATTCGTCGAAACCGATCCGCGTGGTGGTCGGCTTCCCGCCCGGGGGCGGTGCCGACGCGCTGGCGCGTGCCATTGCCCCGGCGCTGTCGGACCAGCTCAAGGCCAACGTCATCATCGACAACCGGCCCGGCGCGGGCGGCCTGATCGCCACGGACCTGGTCGCCAAATCCGCGCCCGATGGCTACACGCTCTATATCGCCACCCCGGGATCGTTCACGATCTGGCCGAACCTGCGCAAGCTCGCCTATGACCCGCAGAAGGATTTCGCGCCGGTCAGCGTGCTGGTGACCATGCCCAACGTGCTGGTGACCGGAGCCGAAACGCCATACAAGGACGTGCAGGGCCTGCTGGCGGCCGTGCGCAGCGCGAACGGCAGGTTCTCGTACGCGTCGGGCGGCAACGGCACGATCGGCCAGATCGCGGCCGAGCAGTTCAAGATGCTGGCCGGCGTACAGATGCAGCATGTGCCGTACAAAGGCACCACCCCGGCGCTCACCGACGTGATGGGCGGCGTGGTGCCGATCACGTTCTCCGATCCGTCGGCCAAGCCGCTGATTGCCTCGGGCAAGCTGCGTGTGCTGGCAGTGACCACCGCCAAGCGCTCGCCGCAGTTCCCCGGCGTGCCGACCGTGGCCGAGGCCGGCGTGCCGGGCTACGACGTCACCAACTGGTACGGCCTCGTGGCACCGGCCGGTACCCCGCCCGAAGTCGTCACGCAGCTGAACAAGGCGCTGGTCAAGGTCATGGCCGACCCGGACATCCGCCACCGCCTGGCCGTATCGGGCATGGATGCCACCTCCGACACGCCGCAGCAGTTCGCCAAACTGCTCGATAGCGAACGCGCCAAGTGGGGCGACCTGATCCGCAAGGCCGGCATCCAGGGCGACTGATACCGTGACCGTCCGCCGCTACCCGCAACTGGCGCACTGGGGCGCTTTCACGGCCGTCGTCGACGATGGCAGGCTGATCCGCTGCGAACCGTTCGCGGCCGATCCGAACCCGTCGCCGCTGCTCGATTCGATCGTGCCGATGGTCTACTCGCCCACGCGCATCCGCACGCCGATGGTGCGGCGCGGCTGGCTGGCGCAGCGCGAGGCCAGCGACGGCCATGCGCGTGGCCGCGACGATTTCGTCGAGGTTTCGTGGGACGTGGCGCTCGACCTGGTGGCCGGCGAGATCCAGCGCGTGCGCGCCGAACACGGCCCGTCCGGCGTGTTCGGCGGCTCCTACGGCTGGTCGTCGGCCGGCCGGCTGCATCATGCACGCTCGCTGATCCGCCGCTTTCATTTCACCGGCGGCGGTTGCGTCGACCAGGTTGGCAACTACAGCTGGGGCACCGCGCAGTTCCTGCTGCCGCACGTGATCGGTACCGACCGGCCCCTGACGGGTCGTGTCACCGCCTGGCCCAGCCTGATCGCCAACACCGGGGTCTTTGTCGCGTTCGGCGGATTGGCGCTGAAGAATGGCCAGGTGTCGTCGGGCGGCGCGGCCGAGCATACGCAGGAACAGTGGCTGCGCAAGCTGGCGGCCAGCGGCGCCACGGTCATCAATATCAGCCCCACGCGCGACGATTGCCCCGAATTCCTCGGCGCCGAATGGATTCCGATCCGGCCAAACACCGATGTGGCCCTGATGCTGGCGCTGGCCTACGAATTACGCCGCACCGGCGCGCATGACACCGCGTTCCTGCAGTCGCACTGCAGCGGCTGGGCCGAACTGGAAGCCTACCTGCTGGGCAGCGCCGATGGCGAGCCGAAGACGCCCGTCTGGGCGGCTGCCATCACCGGCATTCCGGCGGCGCGCATCGCGCAACTGGCCGCCCAGCTGGCAGGCAAGCGCAGCTACATCACCTGCAGCTTCGCGGTGCAGCGCCAGCATCGTGGCGAACAGCCGTACTGGATGGCCATTGCGCTGGCTGCCATATTAGGGCAGGTTGGCCTGCCGGGCGGCGGTTTCGGCTTCGGGCACGGATCGATGAATGGCGTGGGCAACCCGCGCGTTGCCACGCCGGGACCGGAAATGCCGGTTGGCCGCAATCCCGCCAACCTCGACATCCCCTGCGCGCGGCTGTCGGACATGCTGCTGAATCCGGGCACTGCCTACCGGTTCAAGGGCGAAACGCGGCACTACCCCGACATCAGGCTGGTCCACTGGGCCGGCGGCAACCCCTTCCATCACCATCAGCAGCTTGCGCGGCTGCGCCAGGCGTGGGCGCGCCCGCAGACGGTGATCGTGCAGGACATCTGCTGGACGGCCACCGCGCGCCATGCCGATATCGTGCTGCCGGTGACCACCGCGCTCGAACGCAACGATATCGGCGGCTCGTCACGCGACCGCTACGTGCTGGCGATGCACCAGGCCATCGCGCCATTGCATCAGGCCCGCAGCGACCTCGATATCTTCGGCGACCTGTCCGACCGCCTGGGCTATCGCGACGCCTTCACCGAAGGCCGCGACGAACGTGGCTGGATCGCGTCGATCTACGCGCGCTGCCGCGACGCCCAGGCACGCGCGGGCATCGAACTGCCGTCGTTCGACCAGTTCTGGCGCAGCGGCCACGTGGCCCTGCCCGCGCCTACCGAGGATTTCGTGCTGTTCGACGATTTCCGGCGCGATCCGCAGGTCCACCCGCTGCGCACACCGAGCGGACGCATCGAGCTTGCCAGCCCCACCCTTGGTGCGCTGTCCGACGACTGCGGCACCCATCCGAACTGGCAGCCGCCCGTGGAATGGCTGGGCGCGGCCGAAGCCCAGCGCCACCCGCTGCACCTGGTATCGGTGCAGCCCGCCGACCGGCTCCACAGCCAGCTTGATGCAGCCCCGCTGGCCCAGTCGGGCAAGGTGGCCGGCGCGGAGCGGATCACGCTGCATCCGGCCGACGCGGCCGCGCGCGGCCTGCATCCGGGCATGCGGGTGCGCGTGCACAATGCGCGTGGCGCGATTGCGGCAGGGCTGGCCGTGAGCGACGGCGTGGCACCCGGCGTGGCGATGATCGCCACCGGCGCCTGGTACGACCCCGATGCCGACGGCGTGGACCGCGCCGGCGCCGCCAACACGCTGACGCTGGACATCGGCACATCGGACCTGACCCAGGGGCCGAACGCGATGAGCTGCCTGGTGGAGGTGACGCGGGAGACATAGGCTGCCGCCGCCCCGCCCGTCACTCGCGCCGCCTCGGCGTCGTTGGCGACAGGTTCCCGTCGGTTCGGCACCTGCCCCTGGCACGTTCCTTCGACGTGGCTTATACCTGTCACATCGCAACGACATTCGAGACAAGGACAGAGCCATGCGGCATATGCATCCCCCCTTCCCCAACGCCAACGCCAACGCCGACGACGCCCAGGCCTGGGCCTACTGGCGAGCCCGCCGCATGGTGCGCGCGCTGCGTGGCTGGTATATCCACCTGCTGATCTACGTGGTGGTGAACAGCTGGCTGTGGCTGCGCTTCTTCTATTTCCCGTCGCCGTCGTGGTCGCACTACGCCACCACGGGCTGGCCGTGGCCGCTGACCACCACGCTGGCGTGGGGGCTGGGACTGGGTGTGCATGGCATCCTGGTCTGGACGCGCCTGTCGCGCTGGGGTCGCGACTGGGAGACGCGCAAGATCCAGGAATTCATGAACCGGCAGCAGTGACCGGCGGCCCCCGCGCCCCGGGGGCCTACATCTGCCTGAATTTGTGCACGTAGGCGCGCGATACCGGCAGTTCGGTGTCGCTGCCGCGCATCCGCACGAACAGGCGCCCCGAATCGTCGCGCCGGGTGCCGGCCACGTGTTCCATGTTGACGATGGTCGAGCGGTGCACCTGCCAGAAGACGTCGGGGTCCAGCCCGTCGATCAGTTCCTGCAGCGGCGTGCGGATCAGGTGTTCGCCGTCCTGCGTGTGTACCACCACGTATTTGTCGTCGCTCTGGAAATACAGCACGTCCTGGATCGGCACATGGCTGGTGGTATTGCCCCGGCTCGCGCGCACCCAGCGTAGCGGCCCGGCGCCTTCCGCGCGCGGCTGGCCGCGCGTCAGCTGGCCCAGCAACTGCGCCAGTTCGGGCAGCGGGGCCGACTCCCGAAACGCCTTGCGCAGCCGTTCGATGGTGCGGCCCAACCGCTCGTCGGTGACCGGCTTGACCAGATAGTCGACGGCGGCACGCTCGAATGCGTCCAGCGCGAACTCGTCGTAGGCGGTGACAAACACCAGGCGCGTGTCGGTCTCGATGCCCTGCGCCACTTCCAGCCCCGACAGGCCCGGCATCTTGATATCGAGAAAGGCCACGGCCGGCGCCAGCCGGGCGATGGCCTCGGCTGCTTCCAGGCCGTTGGCGGCCTCTGCCACGATGTCCAGTTCGGGCCACAGCCGGGCCAGCTTGCCGCGCAGGTGCGCACGCAGGTGTTCCTCGTCGTCGGCAATCAACGCGGTGGGCTTCATGCGGGGTCTCCGTTCCGGAAGGCGCGTGGCAGCGGGATGTCGATCAGCACGGCGGTGCCGGGCGAGCGGTCTTCGATACGGACGTGCGCGTCGCCGTCATACAGCACCGTCAGCCGCTCGCGCAGGTTGGACAGCCCCACCCCGGCGTTGCCGCCCGGCCGGAAGCCCATGCCGTCGTCCTCGATCGTCGCCAGCATGCGCGGCCCGCGCCGCTCCAGCCGCACCAGCAGGCGGCCGCCCTCCACCTTCGGCTCCAGACCGTGCTTGACGGCATTCTCCACCACGGGCTGCAGCAGCATTGGCGACAGCGGCACGGTGTCCAGCGATGCATCGACGTCCACCGTGTACTGCAGGCGCTCGCCCATGCGGATCTTGATCAGCGCCAGGTAGTCGCGCAGCAGCGTGGCCTCCTGTGCCACGGTGCCCTGCGTGGCGCGGCTGGCCGCCAGCGATGCCCGCAAATACGCGATGAAGTGTTCGAGCATCAGCGTGGCTTTCTGCGGCGCGGGCTCGATCAGGCTCACCACGTTGGCGAGCGTGTTGAACAGGAAGTGCGGCTCGATCTGGGCCTGCAGCAGCCGCATCTGGGCTTCCACCAGCTGCTTTTCGGTGGATAGCGTGCGCACCTGGTCGCGCGCCATGAACTCGGCAATCTTGCGCTCTTCCCAGCCCCGGCCCAGCAGGCCGACCCGGCTCCAGGTCATGATGCCGTGCACGGCCAGGCCCATGCCCCAGCCCATCAGCGGCGCGCGCACCCACGGCCGCTCGGGCGACATCACCAGGTTGATGACGATCAGCAGCGCGTTGACCCCCACGTAGAGCATCGCGTGCATGTAGAAGAAGCGCAGCGCCCGTACGCGGCGGCGCGCGTCCTGATAGGCGCGTTGGTCGGCGGGGGTACGCCAGAGGTCTGGATCGACGGAACGCAAGGTGGAATCCCGGGCGGGCGTGGAGTTGCCGCGAGATTACCACCGGCCCGGCAACGCCAACACGGGAAAAGCGCGGATCGACAGGAATCCGGCGCCGCGCGTCGGCACGCGGCGCCAGTTGCAGGCCACGCCAGCGATCCGCCCCGGGCTACCGCGGAAAAACCGGGTGCAGCGGCAGCTTTGGATCAAGCCGCACGCCAAAGCGCGGCGCGTCCGGCGCGCGACGTGGCGACGGCATTCGTCGGCCACCTGCAGGTGCGGGCCCGGTCGAAGTCGAGGGCTGCCCAGGAAGCCCAGGCTGCCTGCTAGCGGGCAGCCTGGCGGCCGAAGCGGCGCGGATCGTACGGCGCGGGGTCCACGTACGGCGTTTCGCGGTCGAACAGTTCGCCCAGCAGCCGCGCCGTGGCCGGCCCCAGCGTCAGGCCCTGGTGGCCGTGGCCGAAGTGGAACCACAGGTTGGCATGACGCGGCGCACGCCCCACCACCGGGCGCATGTCGGCGATGCAGGGGCGCGCGCCCATCCACGGCTGCGCCTCCACCGGCTGGCCCAGACGCACCAGATCGCCAGCCAGCATTTCGGCGCGCACCGACTGCACCGGCGTGGGCGGCGATTCATGATGCGCGAACTCGGCGCCCGTGGTCAGGCGCAGGCCCTGGCGCATCGGCGCCAGCAGGATGCCGTTTTCGGCGTCCAGCAGCGGCCTGTCCGGCATGGCGTCCACCTGATAGTGGCGGTGGTAGCCGCGCTTGACGAACAACGGCAACCGGTATTCCAGCCGGCGCGTCAGCCCCGCGGCCCAGGGTCCCAGCGCGATCACCGCATGCTCGGCCTCCACGGCGCCGTCGCGCGTGCGCACGGTCCAGCCGCTGCCCGACTGGCGCAGCGTATCGGCATCGCCTTGCAGGAACACCCCGCCCTCGCGTTCGAACAGGGCCGCGTAGCGCGCCACCAGTTCGCCGGGGTCGCTGACCGTCCACGGGTCCTGCCAATGCACCGCACCCGCCATCGGGCGTTGCAGCACCGGCTCGGCGGCGGCCAGCGCCGCGCTGTCCAGAATCGCGTGCCGCAGGTCGTGCGCGGCCGCCACGGTGTTGGCCTCCTTTGCCGCCGCGTCGAACGCGGCCGGGGTCCGGTACGCTTCAAGCCAGCCCGACTTGCGGACCAGGTCCTGCGCACCGGCGCGCTCGATCAGCGGCGCGTGTTCGTCGATGCAGTGGCGAATCAGCGCCGCGTACGCGCTGACCGTCGCCATGTAACGTTCCGGCGCCGATGCGTGCCAGTACCGCGCCAGCGAAGGCACCAGCGACGGCAGCGCGCGCAGGTGGTAATGCACGTCGTTGCCGCGCCGGGCCGCCACGCGCAGGATGGCCTGCCAGGCGCGCGGAAACGCGTACGGCTGCACCGCCTCGCGCTGGATGATGCCGGCGTTGCCGTACGAGGTCTCGCGACCCGGCGCCTTGCGGTCGATCAGGCACACGGCATGGCCGCGCTGTTGCAGCGCCAGCGCCGTGGCAACGCCGACGATGCCGGCGCCCAGCACAACGACTTCGGTCTGGCGGGACGTTCTGGAAGCTTCTGTCATAAGGTCTTGCTTGCGGATTTGGCGGTCTTGCGCGTGCGGGCGCCCTTGCCGGCGCTGCGGGAGCTGCCGGTGCCGCCATTGGTGTCGTTGGTGTCGTTGGTGTCGTTGGTGTCGTTGGTGTCGTTGGTATCGGTATTGCGGTGTGCCATGTCGATCTCGCGGGCCGTCTCGCGCAGGCACTCGGACAATTCGGCCACGCTCGGCGGCAGCCGGCGGTCGCGCAGCGTGATGATGCCCACCGGCGGCAGATCCACTGCCACGGCCATGCCCAGCACATGGAAGCGCCCTTCGGCCTGCAACTGGCGGCCCACCGAGCCCGCGACAAAGCCCACCGCCTGCCGCTGCGCCACGAACGTGGTGACGGCCAGGTACGACGACGACTCGATCACATCGGCCGGAGGCTGCTGTCCATGGCGAATGAACGCCTGCTCGATCTTGACCCGCAGCGACGCCCATGGCGGCGGCAGCACCAGCGGATGCCGGGCCAGGTCGGCCCAGTCCGCGCTGGCCTGGCGCGACAGCGGGTGGCCGGCGGCCACGATGGCCACCATCGGGTCCTCGTAGAGCGCATCGGTAATCAGGTCGGGCGCCGCATAGGCGGGCTCCAGGCGGCCGACGATCACGTCAAGCTCCGACAGCCGCAGGCGCGGCAGCAGGTGTGTGAGGTCGCCCTCCTCGACCAGCACCGTCGCGCGCGGCGAGCGGTCCTTGAGGCGCGTCACCGCCTGGGCCAGCAGCACGGGCAGCGTCGCGCTCATCGACCCCACGCGCACCCGGCCCGCCGCGCCGCTGGCCACGGCCTCGATCTCGTCGCGCGTCACGTCGTACTGGGCCAGCACGGCGCGCGCAAAGCGCACCAGCGATTCACCGGCCGGCGTGGGCTCCGTGCCGCGCGTGGAACGCGTGAACAGGGTCAGGCCCAGCATCTTCTCCACTTCGGCCAGCACCTTGGAAACCGCCGGCTGGCTGACCGACAGGAATTCGGCCGTGCGCCCCAGATGGCGAAATTCGTCCAGCGCCACCAGCAGTTGCAGGTGGCGAAGCTTGATATTGGAGCGGAAGGCCCGGTCGATATGCGCCATGGCAGCGAGTCTACCTAACCGGAAGGTTATGAAGCAATGCCAATTTTCTATTGGATGGTTATGTTCGGCGCGCCCACAATCGCTGCCAGAGCGGGTTGGCATCGAAGCCGGTCCGCGACCTAAAACAAGATCGGAGACATCCCCATGACGCAAGGTCTTCCCGCCAGCCTTTCGCGCCGCCGGCTTCTGCTGGGCAGCGCCGCCACCGCCGCCGTTGCCGCCACCGGCACGGCCAGCCTGCTTGTGCCGCGCATTGCACGTGCCGCCGGCGAATATCCCGACCGCCCCATCACGTTCATCTGCCCGTGGCCGGTGGGCGGCACGGCCGACCAGTCGATGCGGGCCCTGTGCCAGGTGGCGTCCGGGATTCTCAAGCAGTCGATCGTGGTGGAAAACCGCGCCGGGGCGTCGGGCATGATTGGCACCAAGGCGCTGGCCCGCGCCAACCCCGATGGCTACACCATCGGCCAGATCCCCATTTCGGTCACGCGGTTCTCGCAGCTGGGCATGCTGCAGCTGGACCCGCGCACCGAACTGACCTACCTGGCGCGCACTTCGGGCCAGACCTTCGGCATCGCCGTGCCGGCCGGCTCGCGCTTCAAGACGCTGGCCGACGTGGTGGCCGAGGCCAAGGCCCATCCGGGAAAGATCACCTATGCGCATGCCGGCATCGGCGGCGCCACGCACGTGGGCATGGAACAGTTCGCGCTGGCCGCCGGCGTGAAGTTCAACGCCATTGCCTACAAGGGCGGCTCGCAGGCGCTGCAGGACGTGCTTGCCAACCAGGTGGACCTGCTGGCCGATTCCAGCTCGTGGGCCCCGCATGTGGAAGCCGGCAAGCTGCGCCTGCTGGCTACGTGGGGCGAACAGCGCACGCCGCGCTTCAAGGACACGCCCACGCTCAAGGAGCTGGGCTACAACGTCGTGGTCGAGGCGCCCAACGGCATCGGCGCGCCCAAGGGCCTGCCGCCGGAGATCGAGAAGAAGCTGCGCGATGCATTCCGCGCCGCCGTGTCCAGCGCCGAATTCAAGACCGTGGCCGCGCGCATCGACGCGCCCATCATGTATCTGGACGGCCCCGACTACAAGAAGTACGTCGCCGAGGTCTACAGCCAGGAAACGCAGCTGATCCAGCGCCTGAAGCTCAAGGAAATGCTCGCGCAGAGCTAACCCGCCCCCGTATCTGTCAATCGTGACCCTGAATCCCGTCATTCGCCTGCACGCCAACGACAACGTCCTGATCGCCCGCGGCGACCTGACGCTGGGCCAGCACCTGGAAGAGCTGGGCGTGCGCGTGCGCGCCCAGGTGCCCGCCGGACACAAGATCGCCGCCCGTGCAATTGCACGCGGCGAGCAGGTCAAGAAGTACGACACCGTGATCGGCGTGGCCGAGCGCGACATCGCCGCCGGCGAGCACGTGCACAGCCACAACCTCCGGCTCGTGGATTTCTATCGCGATCCGGCATTCGGGGCCGATGTCCGCCCCGTGGACTACGTGCCCGAAAGCGAGCGGGCCAGGTTCATGGGCTACGTGCGGCCCGACGGCCGCGTGGGCACGCGCAACTTCGTCGGCATCCTGTCGTCGGTGAACTGCTCGGCCACGGTGATCAAGCACATCGCCGCGCACTTCACGAAGGATCGGCTGGCCGCCTATCCCAATGTCGATGGCGTGGTGGCGTTCGCGCAGAGCAGCGGCTGCGGCATGTCGTCGCCGAGCGAGCACTTCGATCTCCTGCGCCGCACCATCGCCGGCTATGCCCGGCATCCGAACCTGGCCGGCGTGCTGATCGTGGGCCTGGGCTGCGAGCGCAACCAGGTGGCGTCGCTGGTGGAATCGCAGGGGCTGGTCCCCGGCGAGAACCTGCATACGCTGGTGATGCAGGACACGGGCGGCACGCGCGCCACGATCGAGGCCGGCATCCGCGCCATCGAGGCCATGCTGCCGGCCGCCAATGCGTTCCAGCGCCAGCCCGTGAGCGCCAGCCATATCAAGATCGGCCTCGAATGCGGCGGCTCGGACGGCTTTTCCGGCATCACGGCCAACCCCGCGCTGGGCGCGGCCATGGATATCCTGGTGCGCCATGGCGGCACCGCGATCCTGTCGGAAACCCCGGAAATCCACGGCGTCGAATACATGCTCACGCGCCGCGCGGTAACGCCCGAGGTGGGCCAGAAGCTGCTGGACCGCCTGGCCTGGTGGGAGCGCTACACCGCCGGGCACAACGCGCAGTTCAACGGCGTGGTGGGCCACGGCAACCAGCAGGGCGGCCTGGCAAATATCTTCGAAAAGTCGCTGGGCTCGGCCATGAAGGGCGGCACCACGCCGCTGCAGGCCGTGTACGAGTACGCGGAACCGATCGACCGCGCCGGCTTTGTCTTCATGGATTCCCCCGGCTACGACCCGGTGGCCGCCACCGGCCAGATCGCCAGCGGTGCCAACCTGATCTGCTTCACCACGGGACGCGGCTCGATGTTTGGCTCCAAGCCGGCCCCGACGATCAAGCTGGCTTCGAATTCGCCGATGTTCCGCCGGCTTGAAGAAGACATGGACATCAACTGCGGCCTGGTGCTCGATGGCGAACTGAGCGTGGCCCAGATGGGCGAGCGGATCTTCGAACACATCCTGCGCGCCGCCTCCGGCGAGCCCACCAAGAGCGAACTGCTCGGGCTGGGCGACCATGAATTCGTGCCCTGGCATGTGGGGATCGTGAGCTAGGTCCTTCGCATACCAGACGCTTGCCCTCTCCCCCGGGGCCCCTCGCCCGCAAGACGGGAGAGTGGCGGGGAAGCGAGCCAGCCTTTCAACATCCGACCACTCAAGCGCATGCTGACCACCCTCACCGACCCTACCCTGCTGCGTTCGCAGAACTTTATCGACCAGCAGTGGTGCGACAGCCGGGCCCGCCTGGAAGTGACCGACCCCGCCACCGGCCTGGTGATCGCCGACGTGCCGGACAGCGATGCCACCGATGCCCGGCGCGCCGCCGATGCCGCCGCCGCGGCCTTTCCGGCCTGGAGCCGCCGCACCGCGCGCGACCGCGCCCAGATCATCAAGCGCTGGCATGCGCTGATCCTGGCCAACGAGCAGGACCTGGCCCGCATCATCTCCGCCGAGCAGGGCAAGCCGATGCACGAGAGCGTGGGCGAAGTGCGCTACGGGGCGTCGTATGTGGAGTGGTTCGCCGAGGAAGCCACGCGCATCTGCGGCGACGTGGTGGCCGAGGCCGTGCCGGGCCGCAAGATGATCGTGCTGAAGGAGCCGGTGGGCGTGGTGGCCGCCATCACACCCTGGAACTTCCCGCTGGCGATGATCGCCCGCAAGATCGCCCCGGCGCTGGCCGCCGGCTGCACCGTGGTAGCCAAGCCCGCCGAAGACACCCCGCTGACCGCGCTGGCGCTGGTCCGCCTGGCGGAACGCGCAGGCCTGCCGCAAGGCGTGCTGAACATCGTCACGGCATCGCGCGCCAACACCCCGGCCGTGGTCGATGCATGGCTGGCCGATGCGCGCGTGCGCAAGATCACGTTCACCGGCTCCACGCCGGTCGGCAAGCACCTGGCCCGGGAATCGGCCGGCACGCTCAAGAAGCTGTCGCTGGAACTGGGCGGCAACGCCCCGTTCATCGTGTTCGACGATGCCGACCTCGATGCCGCCGTCGAAGGCCTGATGGCCGCCAAGTTCCGCAATGGCGGCCAGACCTGCGTGTGCCCGAACCGCGTCTACGTGCAGGCCGGCGTCCACGACGCCTTTGTCGAGAAGCTGGCCGCCCGCGTGGGCGCGCTGCATGTGGGCCCCGCCACCGAGGCCGCCGCCCAGATCGGCCCGATGATCAACGCCCGCGCCGTCGACAAGATCGACCGCCATGTGTGCGATGCCCTGGACCAGGGCGCCCGCGTGGTGGTGGGCGGGGAACGCGTGCGCACCGGCGACGGCCCGCACTACTACGCCCCGACCGTGCTGGTCGGCGCCACGCCCGTGATGGCGCTGGCGCATGAGGAAACGTTCGGCCCGGTGGCGCCGGTGTTCCGCTTCACCCACGAGGACGAGGTGATCCGCGACGCCAACGACACGCCGTTCGGGCTGGCCGCCTACTTCTACTCCAACGACGTGCGCCGCATCTGGCGCGTGGCGCAGGCACTGGAAACCGGCATCGTAGGCATCAACGAAGGCGCCCTGGCGTCCGAGGCGGCGCCGTTCGGCGGCGTCAAGGAATCGGGCTACGGCCGCGAGGGATCGCGCCATGGGCTTGACGATTACATGCATACCAAGTATCTGTGCCAGGGCCAGTTGAACTGACAACGCCCATCGAACCCCGTTCGACACCCCGGACCGACAGGAGACACCCCATGCCCGCCCACAACCCGTTCAAGGCCGCCCTGGCCGCCCGCCAGGCCCAGATCGGACTCTGGATGTCCGCCGCCACGCCCTACCTGGCCGAAGTCAGCGCCACGGCCGGCTTCGACTGGCTGCTGGTCGACGGCGAACACGCGCCCAACGACGTGCGCTCGATCCTGCAGACGCTGCAGGTGCTGGCCCCGTACCGCTCGCAGCCGGTGGTGCGCGCCGTATCGGGCGAGACCGCGCTGATCAAGCAATTGCTGGATATCGGCGCCCGCACCCTGCTGATTCCGATGGTGGATACCGCCGAGCAGGCCGCCGCGCTGGTGCGCGCCACGCGCTATCCGCCGTTCGGCGTGCGCGGCGTGGGCAGCGCCGTGGGGCGTGTGTCGCAATGGAGCGCCCGCAAGGACTACCTGGCCGTGGCCGACGACGAGGTCTGCCTGCTGGTGCAGGCCGAGACCGTGACCGCCATGCAGAACCTGGAAGCGATCTGCGCCGTCGACGGCGTGGATGGCGTGTTCATCGGCCCGGCCGACCTGGCCGCGTCGATGGGCCATCGCGGCAACCCGGGACACCCCGAAGTGCAGGCGCAGATCGAAGCCGCCATGCGCACGATCATCGCCAGCGGCAAGGCCGCCGGCACGCTGACATCAGACAACACGCTCGCGCGTCGATATCTGGAACTGGGCTGCACCTTCGTGGCCACCGGCGTCGACGTACTGGTCTACGCCAACGCGGCGCGCAACCTCGCCGCCGAATTCCTGCCGGAGCGCGCCCAACAGGTGTCCGCGCCCGGTGCCGCCTACTGAGTATCGAAGATGTCCTCGCTGCCTTCCCAAGCCCTGCCCTCCCAAGCCGACCTGCTGCAGGCCATGCTGGTCATCGTCGGTCCCAACGGCTGCCTGACCGCCGACGCCGACACCGAGCCGTTCGTCACCGACTACCGCCGCATCTATCGCGGCAGGTCGCCGCTGGTGGTCATGCCCGCCACCACGGAACAGGTCAGCCAGGTGATGGCCTGGTGCCATGAACACAACGTGCCCGTGGTGCCGCAGGGCGGCAATACGTCGCTGATGGGCGGCGCGGTGCCCGACGACAGCGGCACGGCCGTGGTGATCAGCCTGAAGAAGATGAACCGCGTGCTGGCGATCGACACGATCAACGACACGATGACCGTGGAAGCTGGCGTGACGCTGTCCGGCGCGCGCGCGGCGGCCGACGACGCCCGGCGCCTGTTCCCGCTGCGCATCGGCTCGGAGGGCTCGTGCCAGATCGGCGGCAACCTGTCGACCAACGCGGGCGGCACGGCGGTGCTGCGCTACGGCAACATGCGCGACCTGGTGCTGGGCATCGAGGTGGTATTGCCCGACGGGCGCATTTTTTCGTCGCTCAAGGGCCTGCGCAAGGACAACACCGGCTACGACCTCAAGCACCTGTTCATCGGTGCCGAAGGCACGCTCGGCATCATCACCGGCGCAGTGCTGAAGCTGATGCCCCAGCCGCGCTCGACCGCCGTGGCGTTCGTGGCCGTGGACGGCCCCGAGGCCGCCGTCAAGCTGCTGAGCGAGGCCCGTGCCGTGTCCGGCGGCGCGGTCACCGCGTTCGAGCTGATTTCGGCCCCCGCGCTGGACCTGGTGCTCGAATACCTGGGCGACGTGCCGTCGCCGCTGCAGGGCCGGCATGACTGGATGGTGCTGATCGAACTGACGTCGGGCACCGACGAGCAAACGCTCAACGGCACGCTGATGGAGATCCTGGAATCGGGCCTGGGCAACGGCTGGGTGGTGGATGCCGCCGTGGCGGCGAGCCTGGCCGACGTGCAGCAGTTCTGGCGCATCCGTGAGGAGATCTCGGATGCCCAGACCCGCGCCGGCGGCAGCATCAAGTGCGATATCTCGGTGCCGGTGTCGCGCATCGCGCAGTTCATCGGCAAGGCGTCGGCCGAGGTGCTGGCGCTGGAGCCGGCCACGCGCATGGTGATCTACGGCCATATGGGCGACGGCAACGTCCACTTCAACCCGCTGCGCCCGAAGGACCGAGACGCCAGGGAATTCCTGGCCCAGTGGTACAAGCCCGTGTCGGATCTGGTCGATGGGCTGGCCCATGCCGAAAACGGCTCGATCTCGGCCGAGCACGGCATCGGCATCGCCAAGCGCGACGACCTGGGCCGCTACAAGTCGCCCGTGGAGCTGGAACTGATGTGGCAGGTCAAGCGCGCGCTGGATCCGAAGAACCTGCTGAATCCGGGCCGGGTGCTGCCACCGATCGCCGGGCCCGCTGACTGATCCGGTAGGGAACAGATCATTCCCTGCCCGCGATGAATGGGGCTGACATGAGAAAAGCGGAGCCGCAGCCCCGCTTCTCGTGTCATCTGGCGCCGCCCGCCAGGGGCGGCCCCGCCCTGCGCCGGATGCAGGCCTAGCGCGGGTTCTTCTTCATGTCTTCCTTGGTGTCGCCGTAGGCGGCCTGGGTGCGGCCTGCCACCTGTTGGGCCTTGCCCTTCATTTCCGTGGAAGTCTTGCCTGTCACCTTGCCGGCCAGTTCCTTGGCCTTGCCCTTGGCCTCGTTCATGCGGCCCTTCACCTGGTCCTTGTTCATGATCGCACTCTCCTGATGGGTAGGTTCGTAGGGCGTCCGCGGCTGCGTCCAGGCCCGGCTGGCGGGCGCTGGCGCGCAGGCAACGGCGCTACTGGACAGTGTAGAAAGCGCAGGGGACCCGTCGTGTAGGACTTGGCCGCAACAGGCTGTCGGACGGTGCCAATGCGCCCTGCGGTGGCCTCCCCGGCATGCCCTTGCGCTCGCCGCGCGGCCAGGGAAAATGAATTCGGGCGACTTCCCGCGCCACTTAATCCGCCATTCATCGATTCGCGATACGCTTGCAGCACTTCGCCTTCAATTCGTATCGCCCCCGCTCCCGCCATATGGACGGCCAACTGCATATTCAAGACCTGACCGGCCACGGCCGCGGCCCGTATACGTTCGATGTGACGGGCGGCAAGTGCACGGTACTGTCAGGGTCCTCGGGCAGCGGCAAGAGCCTGCTGCTGCGCATGATTGCCGACCTGGACCCCAGTGACGGCACCGTACGCATCGGCAGCACGCCGCGCGAGGCGCTGAGCGGGCCGGCCTGGCGCCGCGAAGTGACCTATGTGGCGGCCGAATCGGGCTGGTGGGCCGACGACGTGCTCAGCCATTTCGACGAACCCGGCCTGGCCGGTACCCCTGACCACCCCGATACCCGGCTCGCCCGCCTGGCGCGGCAAGTCGGCCTGCGCGACGACATCCTTGCCGCGCGCGTCAGCCATCTTTCCACCGGAGAACGGCAGCGGCTGGCGCTGCTGCGGGCCATTGTCCGCCGTCCGCGCTTCCTGCTGCTCGACGAGCCCACCTCCGCGCTCGATCACGACACCACGCTGGCCGTGGAAGCCGTGCTGCGCGAAGTCATGGCCGAAGGCGTGGGGCTGCTGGTCGTCTCCCATCACACCGGCCAGGCCGCGCGCCTGCAGCACGCGCACTGGCGCCTGTGCCCGGGCGGACTGGAGCCCGTGCACCCATGAATCCGATCCTGCTGACAACCGGTGACCTGACCCTGGCCAGCCTGCTGATCGTGGCGGGGGCGGCGCTGTCCGTGGCCATGTCGCTGGGCATTCATCGCGCCCTGCTCTGGGCTGCGGCCCGCATGGTGGTGCAGCTGATGCTGGTGGGCCTGGTGCTGCGCACCGTCTTTGCGCTGTCGTCGCCCTGGCTCACACTGCTGGTGGTGACGGCGATGGTCTTCGCCGCCGCGCGCGAGGCCGGCAGCCGGCTGGAGCGCCGCTTTGCCCCGCGCTGGCAGATGGCGATCGGACTGGCGTCGGTCAGCGCGCCAACGCTGGTCATCACGGTGCTGGCCCTGGTCACTGCGCTGCGTCCCTCGCCGTGGTACGACGCGCGCCACGCCATTCCGCTGGCCGGCATCATCCTGGGCAACGCCATGAACGCGGCCAGCCTGACGCTGCATGCCACGCTGAACGCCGCGTGGCATCAGCGGCAGGCCATCGAGGCCAGGCTGGCACTGGGCGACGACCGCCATGCCGCGCTGCGTCCGATTCTGCGGCAAGCGGTGCGCGGTGGACTGTTGCCGACGATCAATACGATGGCGGCGGCCGGCATCATCACGCTGCCGGGCATCATGACCGGCCAGATCCTGGCCGGGATGGACGCGATGGACGCTGCCCGCTATCAAATCCTGCTGATGTTCCTGCTGGCCGGCGGCAGCATGCTGGCCGTGGTGATGGCCGGCTGGCTGGCCGTCTGGCGCCTGACCGACGAGCGGCACCGCCTGCGCCTGGACCGGCTGCACGCACGCTGAGCACCCTTCTGCACCCTTCTGCACCATCACCCAGGCATCGCCTGAACCACGAAACCGCTCGCGCCAGTGCGAGCGGCATCGCCACATTTCTCGCGGCATCGGCGCCGGACGCCGCCATCCTCCCCTGCCCGCTCAACTGCAACAGCAATAACACGATCGGCATGGCAATTCGTCGAACTGCCATGCCACGACACGTTCCCTTTCACTCGCCTCATCTCAAGTGAGAAAAATCCCACTCGGAGTGACGAAGAAGCGAGCTAAATCAAAGCTGAAAAATCCATGCCTTCCGATCATGGCGGACTCTTTCCCAACCTGGAGAACAAGGCATGAAAATCAAACTGGCAGTGGCGGCTGCAACCACGGTGTTTGCCGTGGGCGCGCAGGCGCAATCGAGCGTGACGCTGTATGGCGTTGTCGATGCTGGCGTGGAATACCTGAACCGGACCGCCGGCGACCACAGCAACGTTCGCATGCAGTCCGGCAACGGCATCACCACCGGCTCCTGGTGGGGCCTGCGCGGCACGGAAGACCTGGGTGGCAGCCTCAAGGGCGTCTTTGTGCTGGAGAGTGGATTCAACCTGGACACCGGCAAATCGGCCGATAGCCGTCTCTTCAATCGGCAGGCGTTCGTTGGGCTGCAGAGCCGGTACGGCGCCCTGTTGCTGGGCCGCCAGCAGACGCCGATCTACGACTTCACGCTGGCGTTCGACCCGATGGCCGACACCTCGCAGTATTCGATCGTCAATCTCGACCCCTTCATGGCGAGCCGGGCCGACAACGCCATCCAGTACAAGGGCACGTTCGGCGGGCTGACGGCGGCGGCGCTGTACAGCTTCGGCTACGACAATAGCAACGCGTTCGGCATCGGCAGCGGCGAAGTGCCCGGCAACTACAAGAAGGGCCGCGAGTATGCCGCCAGCCTGCGCTACACAACAGGCCCGTTCGACATCGGCGCGGTCTATGACCTGCGCCAGCCCGACACCCGCGTGAAGGACCAGCGTGCATCGGTGGCGGCCAGCTATGCATTCGGCCCGACCAAGGTCTTTGCCGGCTATCGCTGGGAAAACGCCAGCGGCGCTGGCGCAGCCCTCAAGCACAACAATGTCTACTGGCTCGGCCTTGGCTACCAGGCCACGCCGGCCCTGATGCTCAAGGGCGCGGTGTACTACAACGACTGGGCCGGCACCAGTGCCGACCCGATGGTCTTCGTCGCCACGGCCGACTATTCCTTTTCCAAGCGCACCAGCACCTACCTGGACCTGGGCTACGCATGGAACCGCAGCAGCAAGGGCGTTTCGTCGCGCGCCAGCCTGAGCAGCGACAACATCCGGGCAGGCGACAGCCAGTTCGGCGCGATGGTGGGGGTACGCCACCGCTTCTGATCCCTCCGCAGCAAGACACTTTCCAAATTTGCCCGGCCATGTGCCGGGCTTTTTTTGTCGATGGCCCCGGCGTGTTCCGCGTAGCGGAAGCCCCGCACCGCACTGGCGCCGCGGATGCTACGCTGCCGCGACCTCCCACTACGTCAGCGACCATGACCGCCCCGACGCCCCCGACCTTCGAAACGCTCCAGTACGCCGTCCAGCACGGCATCGCCACGATTACGCTGCACCGGCCCGAGAAGATGAACGCCTTCACGCATCAGATGTGCGAAGAGCTGATCGCCGCCTTCGACGCGACCGACAGCGACGACGCGGTACGCGCCGTCGTCGTGACCGGCAGCGGCCGCGCATTCTGCGCAGGCGCCGACCTGTCCGGCGGGGGCGCCACCTTCGACTACGAGAAACGCTACGGCACAACCGGCGTGAAGCGCGACGGTGGCGGCCGCGTCGCACTGCGTATCTTCCGCAGCCTCAAGCCGGTCATCGGCGCCGTGAACGGCGCGGCGGTTGGCGTAGGGGTCACCATGCAGTTGCCGATGGACATCCGCATCGCCTCGACCGACGCAAAGTTCGGCCTCGTGTTCGCGCGGCGCGGCATCACGCCGGAGGCAGCGTCGTCATGGTTCCTGTCTCGCGTGGTGGGCATTTCGACCGCCCTCGAATGGTGTTTTTCGGGCCGCGTGTTCAGCGCGCAGGAAGCGCATGAACGCGGCCTGGTGCGCTCGCTCCATGCCCCCGGAGACCTGCTTCCCGCTGCCTACGTCATCGCCCGGGAGATTGCCGACAACGCCGCGCCCGTCTCGGTCGCCATGGCGCGGCAGATGATCTGGCGCATGTCCGGTGCGGCGCATCCCATGGACGCCCACAAGCTGGACAGCCGCGCCATCCAGTCGCGCGGCCAGTCGGACGACGCGCGCGAAGGCATCGCGAGCTTCCTCGAAAAGCGCCCCGCCCACTTCCCGAACCGCGTCTCCGACCAGTTGCCGGATTTCTTCGACTGGCAGGGGGAGCCGGACTTCGAGTAAGGCCCGAGGGGCATCAGGGCCGATCTCGTGTATAACGGCCGATGCCCCACTCCACTACCAAGGTCCCCATGAAACCATCCCGCCTCGCCCTTGCCGCGCTGCTGTTGTGCGGCGCCCCGCTGTCCTTCGCCGCCGACGCCAACCCCAAGGTCCTGTCCGCCGCCGAGCACTACCGTGGCGACGCGCTGCAACTGCTGGAACGGCTGGTCAACATCGACTCGGGCACCGGAAACGAGGCAGGACTGAGCCAGGTCGGCACCATCGTCGCCGATGAACTGCGCAAGGCGGGTGCCAGCGTGGAGACGGTTCCGGCGACGCCGGCGGTGGGCAACAACATCCTCGCCACGTGGAAGGGCACCGGCAAGACCCGCATCCTGCTGATGGCCCACATGGACACCGTCTTCAAGGATGGCACTGCCCGCGCCAAGCCGTTCTATATCAAGGACAAGCGCGCCTACGGCCCCGGCGTGATGGACGACAAGGGTGGCATCGTCGCGGGGTTGTACGCGATGAAGATTCTCCAGCAGCTCGATTTCAAACAGTACGGCCAGGTCACGCTGCTGCTCAACACCAACGAGGAAACGGGTTCCAAGGGCACGCGCGCGCTGATCGAGCGCGAGGCGAAGCAGCATGACGTGACCCTCAATCTCGAACCGGGCCGGCCCGCCGACGGACTGGTGGTCTGGCGCAAGGGCAGCGGCACGGCGGAGATCGACGTGAAGGGCAAGGCTGCCCATGCGGGCGTTGCGCCCGAGTCCGGCCGCAACGCTGCCACCGAACTGGCGCACCAGGTGCTGCAACTGGGCAAGCTCGGCGACAGCGCCAGGCAGACGACCTTCAACATCACCGTGCTCAAGGCTGGCGGCGCCACCAACGTGATCCCCGATCAGGCCACCGCCTACGCGGACCTGCGCGTGGCAGTGCCGGAGGAATTCGACCGCGTGGAGCGCGACATGGCGCGCGTGTCGGCCAACAAGCTGGTACCCGATACGGAGGTGAAGACGTCGCTGGTACGCGGTTTTCCCCCGATGCCGCGCAATGCGGCGTCGGACCAGCTGGCGGCCAGGGCGCAAGCCATCTATGGGGAAATCGGACGCAAGCTGACGCTGGAGGGCAGCGGCGGCGCCGCCGACTCAAGCCTGTCGGCTGGCGTCGGCACGCCCACGCTCGACGGCTTCGGCATCGTGGGCGGCGGCATCCATACGCCAGAGGAGTACGCCGAAGTCGAAAGCGTGGTGCCCCGGCTCTATCTGCTGTCGCGGATGATCATGGAACTGGCCGCCAGCAAGTAACGGCACCGCCCGCAACTCAGCGCCGGCCGCCGGCCAGCTTGCGTGCGTCGGGATGCCCGCGCAGCCGCCACATCGCAATACACCCAAGCGCCGGGCCGATGGCAAGCATGCCGAAGCCGGCGCGCCAGCCTAGCCAGTCGACCACGTCGGGCACCAGGTGAATGCTTGCCAGCGTCAGCAGGAAGCCCGCGCAGGTCTGCGCGGTCAGCAGCGTGCCGATCGATGACGGCTCGGCCAGTTCGGTGACGCTGGCCGAGAACTGCGCGGAATCGGCAATGACCGACACGCCCCAGACCAGGGCCACCGTCACCAGCACCGCCATCGGGGCGGTATCGAGCCAGCCCATCAGCGCCGCGCAGCATGCGCTGATGGCCATGGCGCCGATGGTGACGGCCGTGCGGCCCACGCGATCGGCCAGCCATCCGCCCAGCCAGGCGCCCAGCGCGCCGATGGCAATCGCGGCGAACGTCAGCAGTTCTGCCCGGCCCCGCGCATCGGCCATGCCGCGTGCGGCAAACGTCTGCTGCAGAAACAGCGCCAGCCACGCCCACATCGCATAAAGCTCCCACATATGGCCCAGGTAGCCCAGGTTGGCCAGGCGCACCGCCGGCTGGCGCCACGCCTGCGCGATCTTGGCGGGATCGATGCGGGCAGCCTTTCTGAGATTGGGACCAATCGCGGCCATGCCGATCAGCAGCGCCGCGCCGGCCGCACACGCCGCCGCCACCGCGTAGATCGTGCGCCAGTCGGGGCCGCCCGCGGCGGGCGCCAGCCAGGCCGCCACCAGATGCGGACTCGCCGATCCCAGCGTCAGCGCCCCCACCAGCAACCCGATCAGCAGGCCCAGGTCAGCCCGCGCCCATGTTGCCGCCAGACGCATGCCCACCGGGTAGACGCCCGCCATGCACATGCCCGTGATAAAGCGCAACGCCACCACCGCCCCGCCCGTGGGTGCGATAAAGGCAAGCGTGCCCGTCGCCAGCGCGGCCACCAGGGCCGAGCCGGCGAACAGGCGACGCAGGTCGTAGCGATCGGGCAGCGACAGCAGGGCCGACATCAGCGTGCCGGCCACGAAGCCGAACTGCACGGCACTGGTCAGCAGCGCCTCGTCGAATGCGGAGATCGTTCCGGTGCGCTTGATCAGTGCCACGGCGGTGCTGGCGGAAAACCAGACGCCCATCGCGGCTACCTCGGCCAGCAGCAGGATGGCGATCGAAAACAGCTTGCCGCGCTGGCGCTGCTGCACCGGCGCGGCCGTGGAGGTGGGTGCCGGCATCTCAGGCGGCCGTCGGGTGTGCGACGGTGCCCACCGGATGGAAATCGCGCCCGAAGTAGATCAGGCCCGCCCGTCCGCTGGCGCTGTGCGCGGCCTTCACGGCGCAGAAGAACACCGTATGCGTGCCCACCTCGGTCACCGACGTGATCTCGCAATCGAGCGCGCTGATGGCGCCATGCAGCACCGGCGCGCCCGTGACCAGCTGCATCCACTCGGCACAGGCAAAGCGTTCGTCGAGCGACAGGTCCTTGTCGGCAAAGCGCATGGCAACGTCGCGCTGCTCGGCGGCGAGTACGTTCACGCAGAGCCGCCCGTTCTGGCGGATGGCAGCGTTGTTGCGGCTGGACCGGTTGATGCAGACCAGCAAGGTGGGCGGATCGTCGGTCACCGGGCAGACGGCCGACGCCGTACAGCCGGCCAACCCGGCCTCGCCGTCCGTGGTGATGACGTTGACGGCGGCACCCAGGCCTGCCATCGCGTCGCGAAAGGTTGTCTTGTCTACCATGATGCTTCTGTCGTTACCGGTTGGCACCGGTTCCGCGATATTGCGCCGCCGTGTGGGTAGCTGGCAAGCGTGCCGTGCCAAACAGCCTGTCGCGATAGGTGCCCGGCTGGTATGCCGTCTTGTAGGCGCCGCGCTCCTGCAGCAGCGGCACCACCAGGTCGATCACGTCCTCAAAGCACTCCGGTACCACCGTGCGCGACAGATTGAAGCCGTCCACGCCGGTTTCCTCGCTCCACGCCATCAGCAGGTCGGCCACATGCTCTGCCGAACCCACCCACGGCGGCTGGCGGCTGCCCAGCACCATCTGTTCGAGCAGCTTGCGGCGCGTCCATTGCGGGCCGGCGCTGCGCGTCATGGCCTCCACGTTCGACACGATGGCCTGGCTCTTGCCGGTATCGATCGGCTCGTCCAGGTCGTAGCGCGCAAAGTCGATGCCCAGTGACGCCGCCGCATGCACCAGCGCCGCCTCGGAACTGACGTAGCGCCGATACTCCTCGAATTTCTCGCGTGCCTCGGCATCGGTGCGGCCCACCACCAGCGTCGCGCCCAGGAACACCTTCACGTCACCGGCCTGCCGGCCCAGTTGCACGGCCTGCGCGCGGATATCGTCGACGATCTCCTTCACGCCTTCCTTCTTCTGGCCGTTGACGAACACGCACTCGGCGTGCGTGGCGGCAAAGCGGCGGCCACGCGTCGACGACCCGGCCTGGTACAGCACCGGCGTGCGCTGCGGCGACGGCGCGCACAGGTGCATGGCATCCACCTTGTACTGCGGGCCGTGATGATGGATCACGCGCACTTTTCCCGGGTCGGCATAGACGCCGGCCGTGCGGTCGGCCACCACGGCATCGTCGTCCCAGCTGCCTTCCCAGAGCTTGTAGACCAGCGCCATGTACTCGTCGGCCAGGTCATAGCGGTCGTCGTGCGCCACCTGGCCGTCGATGCCGATGGCCCGCGCCGCGCTGTCCAGGTAGCCGGTGACGATGTTCCAGCCGATCCGCCCGCCGGTCAGGTGGTCCAGCGTGGACATGCGGCGCGCAAACAGGAACGGCTGCTCGTAGGTGAGATTGGCGGTAACGCCAAAGCCCAGGTGCTGTGTCACGGCCGCCATGGCCGGTATCACCAGCGTCGGGTCGTTGACCGGCACTTGCACCGCGCCGCGCAACGCTGCGTCGGGGCTGGCGCCATAGACGTCGTAGACGCCCACCACATCGGCAAAGAAAATGCCGTCGAACAGGCCGCGCTCCAGCATTCTGGCGTAGTCCATCCAGTACTGAAGCTCGGCATAGCGGTGCGACTGGTCGCGCGGGTGGGTCCACATGCCCTGCTGGATGTGGCCGACACAATGCATGTCGAAGGCGTTCAGGCGAATTTCACGCGGCATGGGGGCGGCTCCGGGGTGACATGGCGAGTCTGGTTTTCATCCACTATAGTGGACAAAAGAGCATCATCGTAAGGATTTCGAGATACGCGTTAACCCTCGCCCCGTGATACCGATCCTATAATCCGCCGCTGGGTTGCCCCCCCTCTCCTGGAAGTGGGAGAGGGACGAAAACAATCTTCATTGCCTCGCCACCATGAGCCGCCTGCCTGACGATCCCACCACCGCCATTTCCGCCCGCGTGCGCATCGAGCGCGAATCGCGCGGCTGGTCGCTGGCGGAACTGGCAGATCGATCCGGGGTATCCAAGGCGATGATCAGCAAGATCGAACGTGGCGAGGCCAGCCCCACGGCCACCGTGCTGGGGCGCCTGTCGGGGGCCTTCGGGCTGCAATTGTCGATGCTGCTGGCGCTGGCCGAACAGGCCGGTGAACGCCTGAGCCGGGCCGCCGAGCAGCCGGTGTGGCAGGACCCCGAAACGGGCTACACGCGCCGCGCGGTGTCGCCGCGCAATGGCGGCATGCTGGAACTGGTGGAAGTCACGCTGCCCGGACACGCGCGGGTGTCCTACCCGTCGTCGGCCTTCACGTTCCAGCACCAGCAGATCTGGGTGCTCGACGGCACGCTGGTCTTCGAGGAAGGTGAACTTGCGCACACGCTGGCCGCAGGCGACTGTCTGCAGCTTGGGCCGCCCGCGCCCTGCACCTTTATCAACCCCGGCCCGGACGCCTGCGTCTACGTGGTGGCGCTGGTGCGCCGCTGATCAGGGCTGGTCGGCGTCGATCCACACGCGCGTGGACGCCCCTGCGCGCGTCAGGCGCATCTGGTAGGTATAGCGCTCCGGATGGTAGAGACCCACCAGGAACTGCACCGGGCGGCCGTTTGCGTCGGATGCCACGCGCGACACGCGCAGCAACGGCACGCCCGGCGCGATGCGGAAGATGCGCGCCACGTCCAGGTCGGCCACGGCAGCGCCCAGCGTCTGTTCGGCCGATACCACCTCGATGCCGTGCTGCTCCAGCGCCACGAGCATCGGTGTGTCCTGCAGCGTATGGCGGTCCAGCGCGCCGGCCAGGTCGTCGGGCACGAACACTTCGGTATAGGAAATTGGCTGCGCCTTGAACTTGCGCACCCGTACCACCTTGAGCACGGGCGCGGCGGGCGGCAGGGCCAGCGCGGCGCTGACGGCGGGCGGCGCCGCCATGCGCTTCCATTCCAGCACCTGCACGCGCGTACGCATGCTGACGCTGACGATGTTGTCGAGCAGGCCGCCTCGCACAGTCTGTACGGCGGCCTCGGGCTGCGCCACGTTGCGCGCAGTCGGCACAGTGCCCTTGCCGCGCAGCCGCATCACCAGCCCTTCTTCCTGCAGCCGCGCCAGCGCCGATCGCACCGTGACGCGCGCCACGCCGAATTCCTCGGCCAGCTGGCGTTCGCCGGGCAGCGGCAGGCCCGTTGCGTAGTGACCGCCGCGAATGCGCTCGCGCAGGATCAGGCGAACCTGCTGGAAGCGCGGCAGCGAGGTCAGCGGGGCATGGGCATCAAACATCGGAGAGGCGGCAAACAGGCAGCGTGGGCCGGGAAATAAGGAGCGATACCACCACGGTACGCGTGCCGCCCCGGTCAGGCAAGCACGCGGTGCGCCGCCGTTACTCGTACTGCTTGCCCAGCGCCAGCATCTCCGGCGTGCCGATCACGCCGTTGAGCGCCTGGAAGGACAGCATCTTGTCCAGGTACGGCGTGGTGGTGCCGTTGGCGTGCAGGCTCGCCAGGTAGTCGCGCAGCGCAAAGCTCAGCGCCCGCACGGTGCCACCCGGGAAAATCACGATGCGGAAGCCGATTTCCTCCAGCTCGCCCGCCGGCAGCACGGGCGTCTTGCCGCCTTCCACCATATTGGCGAGCAGTGGCGCACGCTTGCCCAGGCGGGCGATGGCCGCGGTCATGTCCTCGCGGCTGCGCAGCGCTTCCACGAACAGCACATCGGCGCCAGCCTCGGCATACTGCTCGGCGCGCGCCAGCGCCGCTTCCATGCCCTCCACGGCCACGGCGTCGGTGCGGGCGATGATCAACGTGTTTTCGTCGCGGCGCGCATCGCAGGCCGCGCGGATCTTGCCCGCCATCTCGGCGGCGCTGATCACGGTCTTGCCGTCCAGATGGCCGCAGCGCTTTGGCATCGACTGGTCTTCGAGCTGGATGGCCGTGGCGCCGGCGCGCTCCAGCACGCGTACGGTCTGCACCACGTTCAGCGCGTTGCCAAAGCCGGTATCGGCATCCACGATCAGCGGTAGCGTCGGGCAGCGCTCGCGGATATTGCGCGTGACCGAGGCCACGTCTTCCAGCGACAGGAAGCCGATATCGGGCCGCCCCAGCCGCGTGTAGGCGATGCTGGCGCCGGACAGGTAGGCGGCCTGGAAGCCGGCCTGTTCGACCAGCAGGGCCGAAAACGCGTCGTAGACGCCCGGAGCGGTCACGATGCCGGTGCCTTGCAGGCGTTGCTTCAGCGTCATTGCAGTCATTGCACTTCCTCGTTCACGGAAAGTTGGCCCGACGCGATCCGGCGCGCCAGGTGCGGGACCAGTCCGCCATCGCGGATCATGGCCACCAGATGCGGGGGCACCGGCTCGCATTGCAGCGCCGGTGCGTTCTCGATATGGACCTGGGCCGAGTCGATCTCGCACCCGACGCGCACGCCGGGCGTCACCGGCGGCAGCGCCGGACAGGTCAGCAGCGGCAGACCAAGATTGAAGCCATTGCGATAGAACAGCCCGGCGAACGATGGCGCGACGACCGCCACCACGCCCAGATGGCGCAAGACTTCCACCGCCTGCTCGCGCGACGACCCCGCGCCGAAGTTGCGCCCGCCGAAAACGATGTCGCCGGGGCGCACCTGCGCCGCGAACGACGGGTCCACGGCTTCCATGCAATGGCGCGCAATCTCGTCGATGCCGAACTTCATATAGGCGCCCGGCGCCAGCAGGTCGGTGTTGATATCGTCACCGAACACCCAGGCCCGGCCGGAGAATTGACTCATGCCAGCACCTCCCGCGGATCGGCAATGCGGCCGGCGATGGCCGAAGTGGCCACCGTGTATGGCGAGCCGAGATAGACCTGCGACGATGCAGCGCCCATGCGTCCCTTGAAATTGCGCGCCGTGGCGCTGATCACCACGGTGTCTTCGCCAAACCGGTGCTCGCCGTAGCCCGCGCATGCGCCGCAGGCATTGGGCAGCAGTTCGGCGCCGGCGTCGGTCAGCGCTGCCAGCGTGCCCTCCTGCGCGGCGCGCTGCTGGTCGGCGGCACTGGCCGGCGCCACCAGCAGACGCGTGCCGCTTGCCACGCGCTTGCCGCGCAGTACCTGCGCCGCCATGCGCAGGTCATCCAGCTTGGCGCCGGTACATGCGCCGATATAGGCGATGTCGATACCCACGCCGCCGAATGCATCCACATCGTCGGCATTGGCCGGCGTGTGCGGGCGCGACACCTGCGGCGCCAGCGTTGCCGCGTCGAAGTCGTGCACGGCCAGGCACGCTGCGTCGGCATCGGACTGCCAGCTGTCGATATCGATGGCATCTGCCGGCGCACCGGCAGCCAGCAGCCAATCGCGCGTGGTGGCGTCGGGCGCGATGAGCCCCACCTGCCCGCCCAGTTCGGCGGTCATGTTCGACAGCGTCATGCGCTCCTGCATCGACAGGGCTGCCACGGCGTCGCCGGTAAACTCCACGGCCTGGTACTGCCCGCCGTCCATGCCGAAGCGCGTGCACATGCGCAGCATCATGTCCTTGGCCGAAACACCGACACCCAGGCGGCCGTGCCAGCGCATGCGGATGGTCTGCGGCACGCGCACCCAGATCTCGCCGGTGACCAGCACGCCAAGCATCTCGGTGGCCCCGATGCCGAACATGTACGCACCGAACGCGCCGCCGGTGGACGAATGGCTGTCGCCACCCACCGCGAACATGCCCGGGCGCAGATAGCCCTTCTGCGGCACCACCACGTGGCAGATGCCTTCCATGTCGTGGAAACGCGCCACGCCTTCGTCGCGTGCCCAGTCGCGTGCGATCTGCACGATCCTGCGGCTGTCGGCGTCATGCGCGGGCACGTAGTGGTCGGTCACCAGCACCACCTTGCCCGGGTCCCACACCTTCGCGCCAAGCTTCTCAAGCATGGGCTTCACACGACGCGGACCACTGGAGTCGTGCATCATCGCCAGATCCACGCGACACGTGACAATCTCGCCGGGCGCCACGCCGGCCCGGCCTGCGGCCCTGGCCAACAGCTTCTGCGCCAATGTCTGGCCCATCATTGCTATTCCTTACTCCACTTTGGTACCGGACGCCTGGATCACCTTCGCCCAGTGCTGGATATCGCTGCGCACGAACGCGCCGAACGCCTGCGGCGTCATGCTGACGGCCGTGGCCGCCTCGGTTTCCATGCGCTTCTTGTAGGCCGGGTCCTCGACGGCCACCTTCACCGCGCGATAGAGCTGGTCGGTCACCGGCGAGGGCAGCCTGGCCGGACCGAACAGGCCGAACCACGCCGACGACTCGAAGCCCTTTACGGTCTGGCCGATCGGGGGCACGCCCGGGAACTGCGGCAGCGCTTCCTTGCTGCTGACGCCCAGGAACTTCAGCGTGCCCGACTTCAGGTGCGGCAGCACGTTCACGGTGCTGGCGAACATCAGGTCCACGGTGTTGTTGCCCAGCACGTCGGTCAGCGCCGGGTTGGTGCCCTTGTACGGGACGTTCACGATGTCGGTGCCCGTGGCCAGCTTGAACTGCTCGCTTGCCAGATGCAGCGACGAGCCCTGCGCGCCAATCGCGAACGTGAGCTTGCCGGGGTTCTTCTTCGCGTACTCGATCAGGCCCGCGGTGTTGTCGAACGGCACGCCCTTGCGGGCCACCAGCACGCTGGGCACGCGCGCCACCATCGTGATCGGCGTGAAGTCCTTGACCGGATCGAACGGCAGGTTCTTGTAGAGCGACGCGTTGATGGTATGGCCCGTGAAGCTCATCAGCAGCGTGCTGCCGTCCGGGGTGGCGCGTGCCACGTACTGCGCGGCGATATTGCCGCCGGCACCGGGGCGGTTGTCCACCACCACCGTGCGGTGCAGCGTGTCGCCCAGCGAGCGGGCAATCAGACGCGCCAGCGCGTCGGTGGTGCCGCCGGCCGGGCTGCCCACCACGATGGTGATGGGCTTGTCCTGGGCCGCCGCATACTGCACCGGGGCCAATCCTGCAAACATGGCCAGCGTCGCGCCGGCCACGAGCTTTCTTCGACTGATCAACATCTGTGTCTCCGCCTCTGTGTACTTCCTGTGGGGTTCAGGCGGACTCTATGCCCCCCGGCCGGGTCACTCAATGGAACCAGCTGGTCCTATCCACGGGACCAGTCGGCGCGGCAGTTGTGCAGACATTGTCGGCTTCGCCTGGCTGGCAGCCAGGTGCATGCCGCGCCGGCGGCATCCGAAAGCGCGCCATGGTACACAGACATGGCACAAGGCAATGCAACGGATCGTAAAGGGCGCAACGAGAAGGCGCTGTCGCGGCATGCCGGGTTTTCCCGGTTGACACTGCCGGCCCGAAGCCATACATTGGCCGGGCAGATTCAGATACGAGACCATCTGTAGGATGGTCTCATAGCGTGTGCAGTTTGCTGCGGCCTCTTACAGAACTACAAAAAGGAGACCGCCGTGCAACCCACTGCCATCAAGATCCGTGGCATCGACGATGTCATCGCCTTCATAGATTCCTGTCCTGGCATTCGCGGCCGCGCCGGCGTCATCTGGTGGCTGGCCCTCGGCGGATTGTTTCTCGACGCCTTCTCCAATTCCGCACTCAGCGCCGGCCTCGGGCCGATGACGCGCAACCTGCAGCTCGAACCTGCGCAGGTGGCACTGCTTACGTCGTTCGCCTCGTGGGTCGCCATCGCCTTCAATCCCATCGGCGGCTGGATGGCCGACCGCTGGGGCCGGGTCAGGCCGCTGATCCTGGCGAAGGTGTTCGCCGTCACGGGCGCCCTGATCGTGGTATTCGCCCCCGATTTCAACGCAATCCTGGTGGGCCGGTTCTTTGTCGGCGCCGCGTATGGCATCGACTTCGCCATTGCCATGGCGGTGCTGGCCGAATTCACGCCGGTCAAGTTGAAGAGCCGCCTCAACACCTGGCAGGGCATGTGGTACACCGCCGTCTGCCTGAACCTGGTGCTGGCGCTGCTGTTCTACTCGTGGAACGTGGGCGATGCGATCTGGCGCTACTCGGTGGCGGCCACCGCCGTGTTCGGCGTCGGCATCCTGCTGCTGCAGGTGCTGTTCCTGGTGGAAAGCCCCACGTGGCTGGCCCGCAAGGAGCGCCTGGAAGCCGCCGCGCAAGCCATGACGCGCATCTACGGCCGCCCGTTCGTGGCCGCGTCGCCGTCCGAGCGCATTCCCGTCACCAACCTGGCGCGCCGCGGCCTGGCTAACGTACTGCTGATCTTCCGTGGCATCTACCTGCCGCGCACCATTCTGGCGGCCACCGTGCAGATCGGCCAGTCGATCCAGTATTTCGGCATCGGCTGGTACCTGCCCCTGATCAGCGCCGCGCTGTTCGGCAAGGATTTTGTCTACGCGACGATTGGCGCGCTGGTGTTCAATGTCTGCGGCATCTTTGGCGGCTTCCTGTCGCCGGCCATCGCGCGCAAGCTCGGCCTGCGCCGCGCATCGGCGTTTGGTTTCGCGGCCGTGTTCGTGATGCTGCTGATCCTGGGGCTGTTCAACGGCAAGATGCCCACGTGGGTGGCGGTCGTGGTGCCGTCGCTGTTCATCCTGTTCCACTCCGGCGGCCCCGGCGCCAATGGCAAGAGCCTGTCATCGCTGTCGTTCCGCAGCGAGTTGCGCGCTGGCGCCAATGGCGTGATCGGCGCGCTGGGCGCCATCGGCGCCGCGCTGGGCCTGCTCGTCTTCCCGCTGTTCCGCGCCCGCTACGGGCTCGAAACCACTTTCCTGATCCTTTCCGTCGTGCCGCTGGTAGCCAGCATCATCTGCTTCGTGATTCGCTGGGACCCGACGCGCACGTCCATCCATCCCGATAACGAGGCCAACGCGCCGCAGTTCCGTGGCGATACGCGCGACGGCGCCGGCTTCATGCATCCCGCCACCGAGAAGTAAGTCATGCAAAACAGGAACGTCATCCTCGCCATCGACGAGGGCACGTCCGGCACGCGGGCCGCGGTCGTGGCCGCCGATGGTCATGTGTCCTGCCTGGCCTATACGCCATTGCAGGTCGATTCGCCCCGCCCCGGCGTGGTGGAGCAGGACGCCAACGTGCTGCTGGAAAAGACGCTCGACGTCTGCCGCGACACGCTCGCCCAGGCCAGCCGTGAAGGCCTGCGCGTGGTCGCGCTGGCCGTAGCCACGCAGCGCGCCACGGGCGTGCTGTGGGACACACAGACCGGCCGCGCGCTGGTGCCGGCCATGGTCTGGCAGGACACCCGCTATGCCGCCGACCTGGACCAGCTTGCCGGCGAATGGGACCCGCGCCTGCGCACCCGCGTGGGCCGGCCATCCGGCGTGCGTTCACCCTACCTGTGGGCCGCCCGGCACCTGCGCGACACGCCGGCCGTGGCCGCAGCCTGGCGCGCCCGCCGGCTGGCCTTTGGCACGGTCGACAGCTGGCTGCTGTGGCATCTGTCCACGCAGCGCGCCTGCGTGACCACGCCCACCAACGCCACATCGTGCAGCGCCTATGTACTGGGCGAGCACCGCTACCTGACCGAATGGGTCGAGGCGCTCGACTTCCCGCCCGAACTGCTGCCCGAACTACGCCAGGACGCCGACGACTTCGGCCGCACGCGCGCCGACCTGCTTGGCATCGACGTGCCGATCCTGGCCTGCGCCGGCGACCAGCTGGCAGGCGCGGTCGGGCTGGGCTGCCTCGATGCCGGCCAGTCGATGTGCCTGCACGGCACCGGCAGCTTCGTCGACCTGGTGCTGGGCCCAAGCCTGCCCGCCCGCAGCGGCCAGTCCGACAGCACGCTGACCATGACCGCGCGGCGCTGCCAGGACGTGTCGCATTTTTCGGTCGAGACATTCGTCGCCACCACCGGCTCGGCACTGAACTGGGTCTGCGACAAGCTGCACTGGTTCGACAACGCAAAACAGATCAGCGCGCTGGCCGCCACCGTGCCGTCGTCGCGTGGCGTCACCTTCATTCCGGCGCTGACCGGGCTGCGCGTGCCGCAGATGCAGCCCGAGGCGCGTGCCGCGCTGAATGGCGTGTCGATGGCGACCACGCAGGCCGAGATTGCCCACGCCATCCTGGAAGGTATCGCGCATTCGGTGGCTTCGTGCATCGACGCCAACCGCGAGATCGCCGGCATTCCGGTGACCGAGCTGGTCGTGGGCGGCGGGCTGTCGGGCAGCGACACGCTGCTGCAGATGCAGGCGGACCTGACCGGCCTGCCGATCCATCGCATGCAGGAAACCGACCGCGCCAGCCTGCGCGGCATTGCGTGGCTGGCCGGTGCGTCCGGCCTGCTGTGGGACTCGCTCGACCAGGCGCGCACCACGAACGAGCCCGATGCGGTGTTCACCCCGCGTGTGGGCGCCGACGAGCGCGCCGGGCGGCGTGCGCTGTGGCATGCCCGCGTGGCATCCGAACTCAACCATGTGCAGGCATTTGCCACGCACTGACCTGCCAGGAGAAGCAAGCAACATGATGGTCCTGCCATCCCGCGGTGCCAACCGCGAACGCGCCGCCATGACGCGCACCGAGCCGCTGCGGCTGGTGCGCGCCGAACAACTCGACCGCCTGGCGTCCGATACCTTCGACATCCTGATCGTCGGCGGTGGCGTCACCGGGGCCTACGCTGCGCTGGACGCTGCATTGCGCGGATATCGCGTGGCGCTGGTCGAAAAGAGCGATTTCGCCTCGGGCACGTCGTCGAAGTCGTCGAAGATGGTTCATGGCGGCCTGCGCTATATCGAGCAGGGCAACCTGGGCCTGGTGCGCCACTCGCTGCTGGAACGCCAGCGGCTGCGGCGCAACGCGCGGCACCTGGTGCAGCGGCTGCCGTTCCTGTTCCCGGTCATGGAGCGCGACGGCGTGTTCGACCAGCGGCTGGCAAAGGCCTTCGAAGGCCTGCTGTGGACGTACGACCTGGCCGGCGGCTGGCGCGAGGGCATCCTGCACCAGAAGCTCACCAAGGCCGAGGTGCTGTCGCACTGCCCCACCTTCAACGAGGAACACCTGAAGGGTGGCTTCCTGTATTTCGATGCCCGGGTGGACGACGCACGCCTGACGCTGAATATCGCCCGTACGGCGGCATTCCACGGCGCGGCCGTCACCAATCACGCGCGCGTGGCCGATATCACGCGCGATGCGCACGGCAAGGTGGACGGGGCCATCGTGCAGGCCGACGGCCGCGAGATCCGCGTGCGCGCCGGCGTGGTCGTCATGGCTACCGGCGTGTGGCTGCGCGACTGGACCGGGCGCAGGAAGGGCGAGGACAAGACGCTCCATATCCGCCCGGCCAAGGGCGTGCACGTGGCGATCCCCTGGCTCAAGATCCGCAACGACTGCACCGTCACGATCCCCGTGCCGGGCCGCAGCCGCCGCGCCACCATCACCCGCTGGGGCAACGTGTCGTACCTGGGCACCACCGACGAGGACTACGACGGCGACCTCGACAACGTGATGTGCACGCGGCAGGAGCTGGACTTTCTGCTGGAAGGCGCGCGGTCGGCGCTCAGGACCGACCTGCAGCCCGAAGACGTGGTGGGCAGCATTGCCGGCTGCCGGCCACTGGTGGCGCCGCCCGGCGGCAAGACGCTGGAAATCAAGCGCAACCACGAGATCCACGTGGCGGGTGATGGCCTGGTCACGATCGTGGGCGGCAAGCTGACCACATCGCGCCATATGGCCGAACAGACCATCGACGCCGCGCAGCAGGTGATCGGCAGGCGCGCCCGATGCCGGACGAAGTCGGCCTATCTGCTGGGCGCGGCCGGCTACGACCCGCAGGCCATCGTGGCATCGGGCGGCATGTCGGCGCACCTGGGCGAGCGCTATGGCACCGAGTCGCGCTTTGTCAGCGACATCCTGCAGGCCGACCCGGCCCTGGCGCGGCCCATCGTCGACGGGCTGCCGCATACCGAAGCCGAAATCGTCTACGCCGTGCGCCACGAACTGGCCGGCACGGTTGACGACGTCCTTTCGCGCCGCATCCGCGCCCGCCTGATGGCGCGCGATGCGTCCGCGCAGGCCGCGCCCCGCGTGGCCCAGATCCTCCAGGCCGAGCTCGGGTTGTCCGCGCAGGCCGTCGCGCAGCAGGTCAGCGATTACCTGGCCGCTGTCGCCCTCGAAAAATCCGTCCTTATGGGAGAAGCAGCATGATCAGCAAGGAAGCCATCAAGCGCGGTTACAACCGCGGCAACTACCTCGTGGGCCAGCACACGCCGCCCCACTTCGCGGCAAGCATCACCGCAACGCCGGACGCCCCGGGCCTGCAGCGCGATGCGGTCGTCATCGACGGTGCCACCGTCGACGCGCTGCGCCGTGCCGCAGACGAAGTGCTGACGTCCACCGGCGACGTCGTGAAATGGACCCGCGACTGGTGGGCCGGATCGATGATGACCGAGACCGGCGGCAAGCCCGCCACGCCGCGCGGCGTGATCGTGCGCGCATCCACCGTGGAGCAGATCCAGGCCGTGATGCGCATCGCGCATGCCGGCGCAATTCCGGTGACCGTGTCCGCCGGCCGCAGCAACGTGACCGGTGCCGCCCTGCCGGTGCGTGGCGGCATCGTGCTCGACGTCTGCGAGCTGAACCGCTTCCTGGCGTTCGACAAGCCAAGCCAGATCGTCGAGGTGGAAGCGGGCATGTTCGGCGACGTGTTCGAGCAGATCATCCAGCACGAACACGGCATGACGATGGGCCACTGGCCGTCGTCGTACGCCATCAGCACTGTGGGCGGCTGGGTGGCCTGCCGCGGCGCGGGCCAGCTGTCCACGCGCTACGGCAAGATCGAGGACATGGTGGTGGGCATGGACGTGGTGCTGGCCGATGGCAGCCTGGTCACCGTAGGCGGCTATCCGCGTGCGGCACTGGGGCCGGACCTGATGCAGATGTTCGTCGGCTCCGAAGGCACGCTGGGCGTGATCGTGCGGGTGCGCCTGAAACTGCACCGCCTGCCCGACTACGGCCGCGCCATCGCCTATGGTTTCAAGACCTTCGCCATCGGGCTCGAAGCCTGCCGCCAGATCATGCAGCGTGGCGCCAACCCGGCCGCGCTGCGCCTGTACGACGAACTGGAAAGCGGCGTGCAGTTCGGGCTGCCCGATACCAACGTGCTGCTGGTGGCCGACGAAGGCGCGCAGGAGATGGTCGATGCCGTGATCGCCATCAGCGAGCGCACCTGCGCCGAACTGGGCGACAAGCTCGATGGCGATGCCATCTTCGAACGCTGGCTCGATACGCGCTACCTGACCGGCAAGAGTGCCGAGGGCTTCAAGCGCAGCCCCGGCTTTGTGGCCGACACGCTGGAAATGGCCGGCCCCTGGAGCGACCTGGCCGCGATCTACACCGATGTGGTGGCGGCCATCAACGCCGTGCCGGGCACGCTGGCCGGATCGGCGCACCAGTCGCATGCCTATGTCGACGGGGCCTGCCTGTACTTCTCGCTGCGCGGCGACGTGGCCGTGGAAGACCGCCAGAAGTGGTATCGCGCCGCGTGGGATGCCGCCAACGCGGTGCTGATCCAATACAATGCCGCGTTGAGCCATCATCACGGCATCGGCCTGTTGCGCGCGCCGTACATGGCACCGTCGCTCGATACGGCGTTTCCGGTGCTGGTGGCGGTCAAGCGGGCGCTCGATCCGCAAAACATCCTCAATCCCGGCAAGCTCGGCCTTTCGGACGCGCTGACCCACGAAGCCACGAAGTAAGCCCATGGACAGGTCTCTCGGCGCCCGCCTGACGCGACACCCGGTAATCGCCACGCTCTACGGCGTGGAACAGGTCGAAGCCTTCATCGACAGCGAGGCGGAAGTCTCGATCGTGGCCAACGTGGAGCTGCGTCGCCTGCAGCCCGTGATTGCCACGCTGACGAAGGCCGGCAAGTATGTGATCGTCAATATCGACAGTTGCGAAGGGCTGTCGCAGGACAAGGGCGGCGTCGAGTACCTGGCCGACATCGGCGTGACCAGCCTGGTCTCGACCCGCGTGGCTACCATCCAGCGCGCCAACCGCGCCGGCATGGTGACCATGCAGAAGGTCTTCGTGACCGACCGCTCCACCTGGCCCCGCAGCGTCAAGGCGCTGGAACAAAGCGATCCGAACCTGGTGCAGCTGATGCCCGCGCCGATGCTGTCGCACCTGCCCGAGGCCGACCGCAAGGCGCTGCCGCCCATCGTCACGTCGGGCTTCGTGTGCAACCAGGACGATATCCGCAGCGCCATCGCGCATGGCGCGGTGGCGATCTCCACCAGCGACCGCAAGCTCTGGAACCTGGAAGCGAAGGCGCTCAGGGGTTAGCGGGTGGCTGGCGCCGCGACCCTTTTGGCCGCGCCGCCCAAGCCGACGAGATCGCCGACCTGGTCGGTGTACCTGGCGTCGGCGCGCGCATCGTACCTGAGCGGCGTGGTGGTGGATGCCGAAGGAGGCGCGCGGTACATGTGAGGCCTCCACCGGCGCTTAGTCGATCGTCGCGCCCGACGCCTTCACCACCTTGCCCCATTTGTCGATTTCGTGGACAACGAACCTGCCCGTGTCCGGCGGCGAGGTCCATGTGGCGGCAAACCCCTGCGTGGCAAAGCGCGTGCGCACATCGTCCTGCGTCAGCACGGCCTTCAACGCCTCGCTGAGCTTGTCGACCACGGCTGCGGGCGTGCCGGCCGGCACCAGCAGCGCGTTCCATGCGGTGGCCTCGTAGCCGGGCAGGCCGGCCTGCGCCACGGTGGGGATATCGGGTGCCGCCGGAGAGCGCGCGGCGCCGGTCACGGCCAGTGCGCGCAGCTTGCCGTCCCGCACGAACGGCATGGCAGACAGCATCGTGTCGAACATCACGGTGGCCTGCCCTGCCATGACGTCGGTCAGCGCGGGCGCGCTGCCCTTGTAAGGCACGTGGGTCATGCGGATACCGGCCATGCTGTCGAACAGCTCCGCCGACAGGTGCGTGGACTGCCCGTTGCCCGAGCTGGCGAACGTGACCTTGCCTGGATTCGCCTTCGCCATCGCGATCAGTTCGGCCACGTTGCTGGCCGGGGTGGACGGTGCGGTCACCAGCACCAGCGGGCCGCTGGTCAGCATCGACACCGGCGCGAAGTCGGTGCGCGTGTTGTAGCCAGGCTTGGCAAACAGCGTCATGTTGATGGCGTGCGCGGTGGTTGCCACCAGCATCGTGTAGCCGTCTGGCGCCGACTTGGCGACGGCATCGGCGCCGATATTGCCGCCGGCGCCGGGGCGGTTGTCGACGACGATGGGCTGGCCCAGCCGCTCCGACAGTTTCTGCCCCACCACCCGCGCCACGATATCTGTAGGCCCGCCAGGCGGATAGGGCACCACCATGCGGATCGGCTTGTTCGGCCACGCCTGCGCCTGGGCGGCGGGCACAGCGGCCAGCATCGGGACGGACAGCACGGACAAGGACAGCAACAGCTTGCGGACGGGGGTCATGCGCGCTCCTGGATCGCCAAGGTTTTGCAGAATGAAACTTGCGAAACAGCCATGCCATCAGGCTTATAGGCGCCGTCCCGGTGCCGTGTCACTTTGCAGCGCATCAAAGTTTTACGGGCTGAAACCCGCCCCCCTCCCCGCCCCCTGCCAGCGCGCACGACCGCCCAAAGCAAAAACGCCGCGCGCCCCGTCTGGCGGGGCGCGCGGCGTCGTATGCACAACCGGGCCGGCAGGCCCGGAAGATCAGTCGTCGAGCAGCGACAGGTCGCGCACGGCGCCCTTGTCGGCCGACATCACCAGCTTGGCGTAGGCCTTGAGCGCAGCCGACACCTTGCGCGGACGCGCCTTGGCCGGCTTCCAGCCACGGGCATCCTGCTCGGCGCGGCGGGTAGCCAGCTCCTCGTCCGACACCAGCACATCGATCGTGCGGTTGGGGATGTCGATGCGGATCCTGTCGCCATCGCGCACCAGGCCGATGGCGCCACCGGCTGCCGCCTCAGGCGAGCAGTGACCAATCGACAGGCCCGACGTACCACCCGAGAAGCGGCCGTCCGTCAGCAGCGCGCACGCCTTGCCCAGGCCCTTGGACTTGATGTAGCTGGTCGGGTACAGCATTTCCTGCATGCCCGGGCCGCCCTTCGGGCCTTCGTAGCGCACGATCACCACGTCGCCGGCCTTGACCTTGTCGTTGAGGATGTTCTCGACCGCCTCGTCCTGCGACTCTGTCACGTGGGCCGTGCCCTCGAACACCAGGATGCTCTCGTCCACGCCCGCGGTCTTCACCACGCAGCCGTCCAGCGCGATATTGCCGGTCAGCACGGCCAGGCCGCCTTCCTTCGAGAATGCATGCTCATACGAGCGGATGCAGCCCTCGGCGCGATCCAGGTCCAGGCTCGGCCAGCGCGTGTTCTGGCTGAACGCCACCTGCGAGGGGATGCCCGCCGGGCCAGCCATGTAGAACGTGCGCACGGCCTCGTCCTGCGTGCGGACGATGTCCCACTGGTCCAGCGCGTCCTTCAGCGTGGGCGTATGCACGGTCGGCACGTCGGTGTGCAGCTTGCCGGCGCGGTCCAGTTCGCCCAGGATCGCCATGATGCCGCCGGCGCGGTGCACATCCTCGATGTGGTACTTGTTGGTGTTCGGGGCCACCTTGCACAGCTGCGGCACCACGCGCGACATGCGGTCGATGTCGGTCATCGTGAAGTCGATCTCGGCTTCACGGGCAATCGCCAGCAGGTGCAGGATGGTGTTGGTGGAACCGCCCATGGCGATGTCCAGCGTCATGGCGTTCTCGAACGCCTTGAAGCCCACCGAACGCGGCAGCACGCGCTCGTCGTTCTGCTCGTAGTACATGCGGGCCAGGTCGACAATGCGCTGGCCGGCGCGCCTGAACAGCTGCTCGCGGTCGGCGTGCGTGGCGACCACGGTGCCGTTGCCGGGCAGCGACAGGCCCAGCGCCTCGGTCAGGCAGTTCATCGAGTTGGCCGTGAACATGCCCGAGCACGAACCGCACGTGGGGCATGCCGAACGCTCGACCTGCGCCACTTCCTCATCCGAATACGACTGGTCGGCGGCCATCACCATGGCATCCACCAGGTCGAGCTTCTTCAGTTCGATGGTCTTGGTCACCGGGTTGGCCAGGCGCGTCTTGCCGGCTTCCATCGGGCCGCCCGAGACGAAAATCACGGGGATGTTCAGGCGCATCGCGGCCATCAGCATGCCCGGGGTGATCTTGTCGCAGTTCGAGATGCACACCATGGCATCGGCGCAGTGCGCATTGACCATGTATTCCACGGAATCCGCGATGATGTCGCGGCTTGGCAGCGAATACAGCATGCCGTCGTGGCCCATGGCGATACCGTCGTCGACGGCGATGGTGTTGAATTCCTTCGCCACGCCGCCGGCGGCTTCGATCTCGCGTGCGACGAGCTGGCCCAGGTCCTTCAGGTGCACGTGGCCCGGCACGAACTGGGTGAACGAGTTGACCACCGCGATGATCGGCTTCTGGAAGTCTTCGTCTTTCATGCCGGTGGCGCGCCACAGCGAGCGCGCACCCGCCATGTTGCGGCCGGCGGTAGAGGTCTTGGAACGGTATGTGGGCATTGTGGGTGCTTGGAAATTACGCAAACGCAGCGGCCCACGGGGGGATCGACAGGGCCTGGACAAACCCGTGCGGGCGGCCTTGTGAGCCGGGCGCCGGGCAAAGCTGGGGATTATCCCACAGCCCTCACCCGGTCTGGGTACCTGACCGCGGCTACAACGGCGGCAGGCGCCGCTTCACCGGCTGCGACTTGACGATGGCCGAACTGGTCTCGGCCATCTCCGTGATCTGCTCCAGGATATGGTCCAGGTGCTCGATGGATCGCAAATACAGCCGCCCGATAAAGCAGTCGTCGCCGGTGACCTTGTCGCATTCGGCGAATTCGGGGATGGCCTCGATCAGCTTCTGCACCGCCTGGAGCTTGCCGGGCAACGGCTTGATGCGGACGATGGCCTGCATCGAAAACCCCAGCGTGCGCGGCTCCACATCGACCGTGAAGCCGCGGATCACGCCACGGTCCTCAAGCCGGCGCAGCCGTTCCGACGCCCCGGGGGACGACAAACCCACCTGCTCGGCCAGCGCCTTGACCGGCATGCGGGCGTCCTGCTGCAGCAGGGTCAGGATGCGGCGGTCGGTATCGTCGAGTGACATAAGGTATTTCCGGAAAACTGCCTTACAAAAAACAAAAGAAAAGGCGGATCGCCTGCATTTTCGACTGTGGATTGTAGGCCACAGCCCTTAAACTGCAACCCTCATTTGCCAAGGCGCAATCACAGGAAACAGGAGACGGCCGTGGACGACAGAACGCGGGGCATGCTGGAAATGGTGGCGGCGATGGTGATCTCGGGCACCATCGGCTGGCTGGTGGTGATATCGGGCCGACCGGTCACGCAGGTGGTGTTCTGGCGCTGCGCCTTCGGCGCGCTGGTGCTGGTGCCGGTCTGCCTGGCGCGCGGCTACCTGCGGCCGGGCGGCATCACGCTGCGCCAGGGGCTGTTGGCCGTGGCCGGCGGGGTCGCCATCGTCGCCAACTGGCTGTTGCTGTTCTCGGCTTATGAAGGCGCCTCGATCTCCATTGCCACGGCGGTGTACAACACGCAGCCGTTCATGCTGGTGGGCCTGGGTGCGCTGTTCCTGGGCGAGCGTCTCACCGTGGCAAAAGTCGCCTGGCTGCTGCTGGCGTTCGCGGGCATGCTGCTGATCGTGCAGGGCAAGCCCGGCGCGGGCGCCGGGCACGGCAACTACCTGCTGGGGATCGCGCTGGCACTGGGCGCGGCGTTCTTCTACGCACTGGCCGCGCTGATCGCCAAGCGGCTCAAGGGCGTGCCGCCGCACCTGATCGCGCTGATCCACGTGCTGGTCGGCACCGTCATGCTGCTGCCGATGGCGTTGCGCGCCGACCTGCCGGCCGGCGCCCTGCCCTGGGCCACGCTGGCGACCATGGGCTTCGTCCATACCGGCTTGATGTACATCCTGCTGTACGGCGCGATCCAGAAGCTGCCCACGCACCTGACAGGCGCCCTGTCGTTCATTTATCCTATCGTGGCCATTCTGGTTGACCGGCTGGCTTTCGGGCATCACCTGCACCTGTCGCAAATCGGCGGGGCGGCGCTGATCCTGCTGGCTGCCGCGGGCATGACGCTGGGATGGCCCTGGCGCGGAACGCTGCCGTGGGGGGAACGCAAACCCTCCGCCTGACGGCGGCCCGCGCCCCGACTTCAACCCAACACGGAGGCGCGGTGATGCAGGAGACGCAAGGGATGTCCCGGGATCGGCTGGACCGGATCGGACGCTTTATCGACGAAACCTATATCGCCACCGGCAAGCTGCCGGGCGCGCTGGTGCAGGTCTGGCGGCGCGGCGAACTGGCGCTGAACACCGTATTGGGCCAGGCCGACCGCGAGCGGCAGGTGCCGCTGGCCGAGGATTCCATCTTCCGCATCTATTCGATGACCAAGCCGATCACGTCGGTCGCCATCATGATGCTGGTGGAAGAATGCAGGATCGCCCTCGACGACCCCGTCAGCAAGTACATTCCGGCCTGGGAAAACCTGGGCGTATTCGCGGGCGGCTTCATGGAGGGCTTCCAGACCCGCCCGCCCGCACGGCCGATGCAGGTGGTGGACCTGCTGCGTCATACCTCGGGCCTGACATACGGCTTCCAGCAGAACAGCAACGTCGACGCGGCCTACCGCAAGCTGAAGATCGGCGAACTGGCCACCGAAGGCACGCTCGACGACATGATCGGCAAGCTTGCCACGCTGCCGCTGGAATTCTCGCCCGGCGAGGCCTGGAATTACTCGGTGGCGACCGATGTGCTGGGCTATCTGGTCGGCAAGATCAGCGGCATGCCGTTCGACGCCTTCCTGAAGCAGCGAATATTCGATCCGCTTGGCATGGTCGATACCGGCTTCCACGTGCCCGCGCAAAAGGCCGCGCGGTTCTGCGCCTGCTACGCGGTGGGCGCGCTCGGCTCCAAGGTCATCACGCCACGCGGCCCGATGCTGCAGGACGATCCGCAGACCAGCCCCTACCTGCAACCGCCCGCATTCCTGTCGGGCGGCGGCGGCCTGGTGTCGACGGCTGCCGACTACATGCGCTTTGCCCGCATGCTGCTGAACGGCGGCGAACTCGATGGGGTGCGCCTGCTTGGGCCCAAGACGCTGGCACTGATGACCGCCAACCATCTGCCCGGCGGGGTCGACCTGCCGCGCCTGTCGCGCTCGATGTTCAGCGAGGCCACCTATGAGGGCGTGGGCTTCGGCCTGGGCTTTGCCACCACCATCGCGCCGGCCAGCACGCTGATTCCGGGCAGCGCCGGCGACATGTTCTGGGGCGGCGCGGCCAGCACGTTCTTCTGGGTCGACCCCAAGGAAGACCTGATCGGACTGTTCCTCACGCAACTGCTGCCGTCGTCGGCCTACCCGGTGCGCCGCCAGTTGCGCACGATGGTCTACAGCGCAATCACGGAGCAGGGCCCGGCGCCGCGCTAGTCCTGCCGTCCGCGCCGGGGCAGCCTGGCGCGGGCGCGAGTAAAATGCAGGCACGTGAACCCGCAACGGACCAGACCGAACATGAAGCTCCGCACGACGATCCTCACGATGTCGGTGGCCGCCATGACGGCCATCAGCCCCCTGGCGCATGCCAGTGTGTCGTCAGACGCACACGCCTTCAAGGAAGGCGTCAAGGAAGCAGGCAAGAAGACCGGCCACGCGGTGGCCGATGTGGCCCGCACGATTGGCCACGGCGCCAAGGAGGCCGGCATCACCATCGGCCATGGCGCACGGGACGCCGGCCACGCGGTGGCGGATACCACCAAACGCGGCTACCAGGCAACCAAGCAGGCCATCAAGGGCGACGACAAGAGCGAAGATTGAGGCGGCCTGGACTGCCGCCACCCTGCCGCACATGCGTACAATGCGCGGCTTAACCAATTGGAAAGCTGTCCGTGAAGAAAACCGACCTGGAAAAGAACAAGGGCCTCAAGATCAACAACAGTCTGAAGCAGGCCGGTGCCAACCGGGCAGGCCTGGCGCCCAAGTCGCAACGCCAGCAGGGCACCGGCAAGAACGGCCTGCTCGGCAAACTGCTCGGCAAGGCCGTACCGCAGGAAAAGTCCGAGGACTGACAACGTCCGGCCAGATGGGTCCGGCCGGGCCATCCGGCTTCAGGCGCGGGCTGCTTTCGTACTGCGATGCAGTTCCAGCGCCACGCCACCCAGCGTGACGGTGTGGCTGCGCCGCGCTCACCGGGCGGCCCCGGCCGGCATCGCCCGCGCCACCGGGCAGGTCGGGTCGATGGCCCGGCACAGCGCATAGAGGTCACGCACGATCACATGCGGCGCCTGGCTGCTGCGGGCCCAGCGTGCGGCCTCGGCATCGCCCGAGCGCACCACCCACGCGGCCTGGACACCGGCCGCGATTGCACCCACCACATCCAGATCCGCATCGTCGCCGACGTGCAGCATCCGTTCGGGCCTGCATCCGGCCAGTTCGGCGGCAGCATGGAAGATCGCGGCATCGGGCTTGGCGCAGCCCGCGCTCTCGGGATTCAGTGCCGCATGAAAGAAGTGATGGCCGCCCGTCACGTGAAGGCTGGCGTTGCCGTTGGACACTGCCACCAGCGGAAAGCGGGCACTGAGCCATTCCAGCGCCGGAAACGCGTCTTCGAAGAAATCCACGCGCTGGCGCGCGGCAAAGAACACGTCATAGGCCGCCTCGGCCAGTTGCGGGTCCTCGTCCGACAGTTCCAGAAGCATGCGGATCGACCCGAGCCGCAGTTCGCGCAGGCTGTGCGACAGGTCGGGCCGCTCGGCCTGGAAACGCGTGCGCAGTTCGCCCAGCACCTGCGGCGACGTCAACAGCCCCGATGTGCGCGGCGCCTGCGCCAGCAGCCAGTCGTGCAAGGTCTGCTCGGCCCGGATGACGGCGGGGGTGAAGGGCCACAGGGTATCGTCGAGATCGAGGGAAATGGCCGCGAGGTTGGCCAGAGGCTGTTGCATGAGGACGGAAGGCACGGAATTGGGGAATCGGTACGAATTTTGCCAGTGTTCGGCCCGCTCCGTGCAACGCGCGGCGGCTGGTCTGCAACGCGTAGCAGGACGAATCGGCCGTGCGGTGTGGCAGCCGCCGCTACAGTTCCGACATCCCGAAGCGCCGCAGCGCCTCCAGATCCGTCACACGGATGGTCTGGTACGACAGCCCGACCATGCCTTCGGCTTCGAGCCGCCGCAGCGCCTGATTCACGCGCTGGCGCGACAGCCCCGTGAGCAGGCCGATTTCCTCCTGCGACAATTCCAGCACCGCCGCGGTCTTCGGATAGAGCGCCGGGTGGAACAGCTGGGCAATGGCCTGCGCCACGCGGGCATCGGCGCCCAGCAGGCGGTCGTTCTGCACCATGGCGATGAACTGCCCCATGCGCTCGTTGAGCTGGCGCACCACGTAGCCCGCGAACGGCAGGCTGTCGGCCAGCAGCGTATTGAAGACCTTTTCCTCCACCAGCAGCACGCGCGATTCGCGGATGGCGATCACGTCATAGCGCCGGTCCTCGCGCTTGATGACGCTACCCTCGCCACACCAGCCGCCGGCCGGCACGCCGCAGAACGTGCAACCGCGCCCGTCCGGCGTGTAGACCGCCAGCTTGATCAGGCCCGCATCCACGCCGATCCAGTGGCGCGAGTATTCGCCGCGCCGCGCGATATAGCTGTCGGGCGCGAACGTGCGCACCACCGTACCGGAGGCGGCCAGCGCCTGGTGCGCCGGCGCCAGCGCGCGATACCAGTCGTGTTGTTCAAGCGCTTCGTGGACGTTCATGAGCCTGCGGTAACGGTTACCCAATCGAATCTGACGCGAAACTTACGCCAACTGGGCGCAAGATGCTGCAATGTCGCGGTTGGGGCAGCTCTGTCGCCTGGGCGACAGAGTCAGCCCGCGCGCAATGATAGCGTGGTCCCGACAACACAACGCGAATCCACCAGGATCCAGACAGGAGACACGCATCATGCCGACCGACTACGACACCGGGCTGGCCCGCAACGCCGCCAACTTCGTGCCGCTCACCCCGCTCGACTTTATCGCCCGCGCGGCCGAGGTCTACGGCCAGCGCCTGGCCATCGTGCATGGGCCGGTACGCCAGAACTGGCGTGATACCTATGCGCGCTGCCGCCGGCTGGCCAGTGCGCTGGCGCGTGCCGGCGTTGGCAAGGGCGACACCGTCGCCGCGCTGCTGCCCAATACGCCGGCCATGATCGAGGCCCATTTCGGTGTGCCGATGTCCGGCGCGGTGCTCAATGCGCTGAACATCCGCCTGGACGCCGCCAATCTGGCCTTCATGCTGCGCCATGGCGAGGCGCGCGTGCTGCTGGCCGACACCGAGTTCGCCGATGTGGCCCGCCAGCTTGCACGCGAGGTGCAGGGGCTCAAGGTGATCGCGGTCCATGACGCGCTGGGCCCCGAGCCCGACGCACCATTTGGCGACACCGACTACGAGACATTCCTGGCCGGCGGCGACCCCGCCTACGACTGGCAGATGCCCGCCGACGAATGGGACGCCATCGCGCTGAACTACACGTCGGGCACCACGGGCGACCCCAAGGGCGTGGTCTACCACCACCGTGGCGCGGCCATGAACGCGGTGTCCAACATCCTGGAATGGGACATGGCCAAGCATCCGGTCTACCTGTGGACGCTGCCGCTGTTCCATTGCAATGGCTGGTGCTTTGCGTGGACCGTGGCGGCCCGCGCTGGCGTGAACGTCTGCCTGCGCAAGTTCGACCCCAAGCTGGTTTTCGACCTGATGCGCGACGAAGGCGTGACTCACTACTGCGCCGCGCCCATCGTCCATACCGCGCTGGTCAGTGCCCCGGCCACCTGGCGCGAAGGCTTGCGCGGGCCGGTGCGCGGCATGGTGGCGGGCGCGCCGCCACCGGCCGCGGTGCTGGCGCAGATGGAGCAGATGGGCTTCGAGCTGTCGCACGTCTACGGCCTCACCGAGGTCTACGGCCCGGCCGCCGCCTGCGCCGAGCAGGACGAATGGCGCAACGTGTCGATGGAAGAACGTGCCGTGCTGAAGGCCCGCCAGGGGGTGCGCTACCACCTGCAGTCAGGCGTGGCCGTGCTGGACCCCGACACGATGCAGCCCGTGCCGCGCGACGGCGAGACCATCGGCGAGATCATGTTCCGCGGCAACATCTGCATGAAGGGCTACCTGAAGAACGACCGCGCCACGCGCGATGCCTTCGCCGGCGGCTGGTTCCATACCGGCGACCTTGGCGTATGCATGCCCGACGGCTACATCAAGATCAAGGACCGCAGCAAGGACATCATCATCTCGGGCGGCGAGAATATCTCCAGCGTCGAGGTCGAGGACGCAATCTACCGCCATCCGGCCGTGATGGCCGCCGCCGTGGTGGCGCAGCCCGACGCCAAGTGGGGCGAGACGCCCTGTGCCTTCGTCGAACTCAAGGACGGCGCCAGCGCCACGGCCGAGGAAATCATCGCCCACTGCCGCACGCTGCTGGCCGGCTTCAAGGTGCCCAAGGCCGTGTACTTCGGGCCGCTGCCCAAGACATCGACCGGCAAGATCCAGAAGTTCGAACTGCGGCGCCAGCTGCAGTCGGCCGCCGCCATCGACGTCTGACGCGGCTCGCGAAGCAGTGCCCCGCCGCGCTCAGCGCCCCGGCGGCGGGGTCTCCACCTTGCGCCCCGCCATGTGGTGCAGATAGGCCAGCAGATCCTTGAGTTCGGCGTCGGACAGCGTTTTTTCGTCGACGGATGACATCTTCGAGCCCGGCCACCAGCGCAGCGCCTGCGGGTTGCGGATCAGCTTCGACAGCTTGTCGTCGCCCAGATACTCCACCGGGTTGTAGGGCACGTTCAGGTCGGGCCCCAGGTTGGCGTCGCCGGCGCGGTTCATCGAATGGCACGAGAAACAGACACGCTGGAAGGCGGCAAAGCCCAGCATGACCGGGCCGTCGGCGGGCTCGCCCTCGGCCGGCCGGATTGCCGCGAAGCGCTCGGCAGCCGTGCCGCCCAGATCGATGCGTGCGATGGACCAGGTCCACAGGCTTTCGGTGATGCGTACCGGCGCGTCGGCCTGTTTCGCGGATTTCGGTACGGTCCAGATCAATCGGAACGGGCCGATATCCTGCCCTTTCAGCTTCGGCCACGGCTTTGCCGGGTTCTCGACCGCCAGCCAGGCGCGCGGGCCGTCGGCGCGGTCTGCCAGCAGCAGGCCCAGCGGCAGATGCGAGACGTAGCCATCGGTGGCGGCCGTGGTGGCGCTGCCATCCGGCGACGCCGGCAGCCCGGCCAGCAGCGCCGCCATCGGGATGGCCTTGAACGTCATGCGGCGCTTGTAGTTGTCGTCGTCAACCGTAACGCTGGTCAGCCGCCGGTCCTTCAGTAGCGCATCGCGGGTCAGGGTCTTCTGCTGGGCGCCGGCCGTGATGGTCAGCGTGACGGGGGCATCCGCGGCCTGCGCCGGGACGGCGCCAATCAGGGCCAGGGTACAGCCGATGGCCGCGGCGGCCCTTGTGAGCCAGGGGGTCATGTTCTTGTCTCCTCGTGCGGGAGTGGGGTTGTTATCGGGGCGGGCGCCACAGCCGTAACCCTAATCGATGCCGGTGACCGCCGGCAAATCATGCCCCGGCCCCCCACGCGCGCGCCCGGTTCGCCCACTATCCACAGCGCCGAACAATCAATTAGCAATCTAATCATTGCATTCCATAACAACATGGATGTACGATGTCCGACTTATTTCCAGTCGTCAGACGAATCAGGGGTACAGAACAAAGATTCGCGTGGGGACAGCGCCTGGCTTGCCATAGGACCCCACATGTCAACGCCCCCGTTTTCACGTCGCGCCTTTCTGAAAGCGACGGCCGTCGCCGTCCCCGTTGCCGCCATTCCGCTGCATGAGCTCCGTGCCAAGGGGCTCGAAGACGTTCATCTGCAGCACTACAAGCCCGTTTTCTTTACTGCCGCCGAGTGGGCCTTCGTGCTGGCCGCCTGCGACCGGCTGATCCCGGCCGAGGGCAAGGGCCCCGGCGCGCTGGAAACCAACGTGCCGGTCTTCATCGACCAGCAACTGCACGATGGCCTGGGCGCCGACATCTACCTGCAGGGCCCGCACGACCCCAAGGCGCCGGCCACGCTCGGTTTCCAGCTGCCGTACGCACCGCAGGACATTTACCGCCACGGCATCCGGCTGGCCCAGCAGGCCGCCCATGCGCAGCACGGCAAGCCGTTCGAACGCCTTGCCGCCGCGCAGCAGGACGCGTTCCTGACCGCGCTGCAGAAGAACGGCGTGGATTTTGCCGCGCTGGGCGAGGCTTCGCTCAAGGCATCGCAGTTCTTCTCGCAACTGCTTGGCGATACCAAGAACGGCTACCTGGCCGACCCCAAGTACGGCGGCAACAAGGACATGAAGGCCTGGGTTGCCATCGGCTTCCCCGGCGCGCGCGGCCAGTACGTCGAATGGGTGGACCAGCACAACGTGAAATACCCGTTGGGCCCGGTCAGCCTCAGCGGCAAGCGCGCCTGACCGGCCCGCCCTGCCCGCTTACTACCCGTTTTCCGCTTCACTGCGTCCGATTTTCACGCCCGACCCCGCACGCGCTGCGCGTGGCGGTGTCGTGCGTCCAGAACCAGAACAATTCATGCCCCACATCACCAACGACGACGTTGACGTCGTCATCGTCGGCCTTGGCTGGGCCGGATCGCTGATGGCGATCGAACTGGCCCAGGCCGGCCTGAAGGTGCGCGCGCTCGAACGCGGCCCCGACCGTCCGCCCGAGGACTTCGCCTACCCCAAGCCCGCCGACCAGTACGCCTATGCCACGCGCAACCAGGTGTTCGCCACCCCGCGCGACGCCGCACTGACCGTGCGCTACAACCGCGACCAGGCCGCGCTGCCCACGCGCAAGTGGGGCGCCTTTGCGCCCGGCACCGGCGTGGGCGGCTCGGGCCTGCACTGGACCGGCGTGCTGATCCGCCCCACCCCGACCGACATCAAGCTCAAGACGTACGCGGACCAGGCCTACAAGCGCGGCACGCTCGACCCCGAGATGCGCGTCAAGGACTTCCCGTTCACGTGGGACGAGATCGAGCCGTACTACGACTTCTTCGAAAAGGTCTGCGGCCTGTCCGGCACCACCGGCAACCTGCGCGGCCACGTGCAGCCCGGCGGCGACCCCTTCGAAGGCCCGCGTTCGAATCCGTATCCGCTGCCCGCGCTGCAGGACACGCTGAACTGCTCGATGTTCTCCGGCGCGGCCCGCAAGCTGGGCTACCACCCGTTCCCGAACCCGTCGGCCAATGTGTCGCAGGCATGGACCAATCCGTACGGCGCCCAGCTCGCCCCGTGCAACTACTGCGGCTACTGCAGCAAGTACCCCTGCCTGAACTACTCGAAGGCGTCGCCGCAGACCACCATCCTCGATGTGGTCAAGCGCATGCCGAACTTCTCGTATCGCGTGAACGCCAACGTGATCCGCGTGGACCTGCATGCCGACCGCAAGACCGCGCGCGGCGTGACCTATATCGACGAGCACGGCAAGGAAGTCTTCCAGCCGGCGAAGATCGTCGTGCTGTCGAGCTTCCAGTTTGCCAACGTGCGCCTGATGCTGCTGTCCGGCATCGGCAAACCCTATGACCCGGTGTCCGAAACGGGCACGGTCGGCCGCAACTACGCGTTCCTGAGCAACGGCGGCGCCACGCTGTTCTTCAAGGACAAGCACTTCAACCCGTTTGCCACGGCTGGCGCCACGGGCGAGATGTTCAACGACATCTCGCCGGGCAATTTCGATGGTCCGTCGCTGGGCTTCATCGGCGGCGCCAAGATCCATAGCTCGCAGGCCACCGGCGCGCCCATCGGCACGTCGCTGCCGCCCGGCACGCCCGCATGGGGCAAGGGCTGGAAGGAAGCGATGGTGGACTGGTACGGCCGCTCGATGAAGATCAGCATCACCACCACCTGCATGTCGTACCGCGGCCACTACCTGGACCTCGACCCGAACTACCGCGATCCGTGGGGCCAGCCGCTGCTGCGCATGACGTTCGACTGGCGCCAGAACGAACTGAAGCTGCAGCGCTACCTGCGCGACATCGTGCTGAACATCTCGAAGGAGCTGAAGCCCGACGCGATGTCGGAGAGCTTCCTGGCGCTGGATTCGCACTGGGACATCACCAAGTACGTGTCCACCCACAACGTGGGCGGCGCGATCATGGGTGCGTCGCCGCGCGATTCGGCGCTGAACCGCTACCTGCAGTCGTGGGATGTGCACAACGTGTTCGTGCCCGGCGGCAACGCGTTCCCGCAGAACTTCCAGGCCAACCCGACGGCCACCATCGGCGCCATCACGCTGATGGCCGCCGATGCCATCAAGAAGCAGTACCTCAAGAACCCGGGGCCCCTGGTACAAGCCTGAGCACGACGACAATGAACATCCTCAAGTCATTCCTCATTGCCGCCACCTTCGGCACGGCCGCGGCGTCTGCCGCGCAGGCGGCCACGGACCCGGCGCTGATCCAGCGCGGCGCCTACCTGGCCCGCGTGGGCGACTGCATGGCCTGCCACAGCGCGCCGGGCAAGCCCGAGTACAGCGGCGGCCTGCCAATCGACAGCGGCCACGGCATCATCTACTCGACCAACATCACGCCGGACAGGCAGCGCGGTATCGGCGCCTATACCGAGAAGCAGTTCGCCGACGCGGTGCGCCGTGGCGTGCGCGCCGATGGCACGCACCTGTACCCGGCCATGCCGTATCCGAACTACGCCAGGGTCACGGATGCGGATATCCACGCGCTCTACGCGTTCTTCATGAGTGGCGTGAAGCCCAGCAATGTGCAGCCGCCGCAGACCAGCATGGACTTCCCGTTCAACCTGCGCTGGGGCATGGCGGTCTGGAACCTGGTGTTTGCCTCGGACAAGCCGTTCCAGCCGCAGCCGAAGTGGAACGACCAGGTCCGGCTGGGCGCCTATCTGGTGGAAGGCCTGGGCCACTGCAGCAGCTGCCATACGCCGCGCGGCGTCGCCATGAACGAAAAGGCGGATTCCAGCGCCGACGCGCAGTACCTGGCGGGCGGCGACCTGAACGGCTGGCCCGTGCCGTCGCTGCGCGGCATGCCGCACTGGACCAGCCAGGACATCGTCGACTACCTGCTGACCGGCCGTAACCGCACGGCCGCGGTGGCAGGCGAGATGACGCAGGTGGTGGCGCACAGCACGTCGCATATGCGCACGACCGACCTGGACGCGATTGCCGCCTACCTGAAGAGCCTGCCGCCCGTGCCCGGCAAGTCGCCGACGGTGAAGCCGCAAGGCGGCACGGCCACCATCCGCAAGCTGACGGCCGCCAAGAACCTGACGCTGGGCGAACGGCTCTACCTGGACAACTGCGCGGCCTGCCACTTCGTCACGGGCAAGGGTGCCACGCGAGTGTTCCCGCAGCTTGACGGCGCCACCGTGATCAACGCCGACAGCCCGGCCGCGCTGGTCAACGTGATCCTGGCCGGCGCCGCCACGCCGTCCACGGCCAAAGCACCATCGGTGCTGGTCATGCCGGGCTTTGCGCATCGCATGAACGATGCCGAGGTCGCCGAACTGGCCACGTTCCTGCGTCAGGGCTGGAACAACCGCGCCGCGCCTGTCACCGAGCGCAATGTGAAGGCGGTGCGCGCAACGCTGACCACCGCGCATTGAGGGGTCATGCTCTCCTCTCCGGCCTGCGGGAGAGGAGAGCAACCACACTTCCCCTACGCCGCCCCCAGCCGGAACACCGCCACCGAGGCCGCCAGCCGCTGGGCCTGCTCGTCCAGCGCACCGGCCGTCGCGGCGGCCTGCTCCACCAGCGCGGCGTTCTGTTGCGTCACCTCGTCCATCTGCGTCACGGCCACATTCACCTGGTCGATACCGCTGCTCTGCTCGGCCGCCGCCGCGGCGATCTCGTTCATGATGTCGCTGACACGTGCGATGGCGGTCACGATCTCGCCCATCGTCGCACCCGAGCGCTCCACCAGCCCCGCGCCCGATTCCACGCGATTGGCCGATAGTTCGATCAGTCCTTTGATTTCCTTGGCGGCGCCCGCGCTGCGCTGCGCCAGCGACCGGACCTCCGACGCCACCACGGCAAAGCCACGTCCCTGCTCGCCCGCGCGTGCCGCTTCCACGGCCGCGTTGAGGGCCAGGATGTTGGTCTGGAACGCAATGCTCTCGATAACGCCGACGATATCGCCAATCTTCTGCGAATCGGCCACGATATGCTGCATGGTGTCCACCACCTGCTGCGTCAGTTCGCCACCCTGAGCGGCCAGGCCCGATGCACCTCTTTCTGACGGTCTGTCGCCTGCCCGCGCCGCGGGTTATCGGACTGACCTATTCCGGATGACGGACGCGGCGACCGAAACTTGAGGCCAACTGGTCACCTCGGCCTGCAGCGGCCTGGAGAACACGGCATGAAATCCCGTCAACGCATCGCAAGTGGCGCCCTTCTGCCGGGATGCTGGCTGGCGGTGGGCATGCCGGGCGCCGACGCAGCGGCGCTGGCGGCACCGACGCTGACGCACCGGGCCACCCTGGGGCAAAAGAAATGCTTGCACTTTGCGAAAGTCGTCTATAGAATTCGCGCCTTCGCTAGGCTCGTAGCTCAGCTGGTTAGAGCACCACCTTGACATGGTGGGGGTCGTTGGTTCGAGTCCAATCGAGCCTACCAACGCACAAACAGGAACGGACGGTCGCCATTACGGCACCGTCCGTTTTTGCATTCCAGACCCAACGGAGCACTTCATGATCCAGCCGAGCCCGGTATTCAAGGACAACCTCGCCCAACTGCCCGCCATCGACGGTATCGCCCGCATCGACCTGGTCGACGCCAAGGGCGCCGTGGTGGCCAGCATCGAGAACGTGCAGGGCAAGCAAGGCTCGCTGGCCGTGTACCACTACCTGCAGCACGCATTCGGCAAGCTCGACGCCCAGGCCGCCGAGCATGGCCTGGCCGTCTTTGCGGAACACACCGCGGATGCACGCAACCGCCCGGGCGCCCATCCGAATGTCGACCGCCTGCTGGCTACCGCCAACGGCGGCGACGCGCTGCAGATCCAGGTCGTCGCCAACGCCTGAGCGGCCTGCCGTCCGTCACCGAACGGAGTAGAGTGACCGGGGGAATCGGGCCCGCCCACGTCGACTGGGCCCCGCCTTTTCACCTGGAGGGCGACATGGACGACACCACCCTTGTCACCGTCACCGTGCAGGACAACGGCCCCTTGCGCATCAAGGGGCCCGTCCGGATCGTGACCCCGGCCGGCGCGGCCTTCGTTGTCGAAGGCGATCAGGTCTGGCTGTGCCGATGCGGCCACTCCGCCACCAAGCCTTTCTGCGACGGATCGCACAAGCGCATGGGCTTTTCGAGTACGCCGCAGCCGCAGTCCTGACGGCGCCATGACGACGCCCTTACGACGCTCTTCCTACGCTCTTCCGACGCCCCGCCTCCGCTCCGCAATACGCCACACAAAAGAAAACGGCCCCCTGGTTCACAGGGGGCCGTTTCTTCTTTGCGCGAAACTCAGTGCGCGGTCGCTTCGCCTGCACCGATGCCCGTCTCCGAGCGCAGTTCCTGCGCCTCGAACCCGGCCTTGTCCAGCAGGGAACGGCGCGACTTGTCGGTCACCGAGAACAGCCAGATGCCAAAGAAGCCGATCGTCATGGAGAACAGCGCCGGCGACGTATAGGGGAACGGCGCGCTCTTGAAGTGGAACACGTCCACCCAGACCGCCTGCGACAGCACGGTCAGCACCACCGCCGACACCAGCCCCAGGAAGCCGCCCACCATCGCACCGCGCGTGGTGCAGCCCTTCCACAGCACCGACAGGAACAGCACCGGGAAGTTGGCCGACGCCGCCACGGCAAACGCCAGCGACACCATGAACGCGATGTTCTGTTTCTCGAACACGATACCCAGGACCACGGCGATGATGCCCAGCACGATCGTCGTGAGCTTCGACACGCGCAGTTCCTCGGCGCTGGTGGCCTTGCCGTGCTTGAAGACCGTCTGGTAGAGATCATGCGACACGGCCGATGCACCGGCCAGCGTCAGGCCCGCCACCACCGCCAGGATGGTCGCGAACGCCACCGCCGAGATAAAGCCCAGGAACACGTTGCCGCCCACGGCGCTGGCCAGGTGAACGGCCGCCATGTTCACGCCACCCAGCAGCTTGCCGCTGCCATCCTGGAAGCTGGCGTTGGTGCTCACCAGCACGATGGCGCCAAAGCCGATGATGAACGTGAGGATGTAGAAGTAGCCGATCCAGGTGGTGGCCCAGAACACCGACTTGCGGGCTTCCTTGGCGTTCGGCACGGTGAAGAAGCGCATCAGGATGTGCGGCAGCCCGGCGGTACCGAACATCAGCGCGATGCCGAACGAGATGGCTGAGATGGGGTCCTTGATGAAGTTGCCCGGGGCCATGATCGAGTCTTTCTTCGCATGCACTTCCACGGCCTTGGCGAACAGCTGCTCGGGGCTGAAGTGATACTGGGCCAGCACCATGAAGGCCATGAACGACGCGCCGCCCAGCAGCAGGCAGGCCTTGATGATCTGCACCCACGTGGTGGCGGTCATGCCGCCGAACAGCACGTAGATCATCATCAGCGCGCCCACGATGACCACGGCCACCCAGTATTCCAGCCCGAACAGCAGCTTGATGAGCTGGCCCGCGCCCACCATCTGGGCGATCAGGTAGAAGGCCACCACCACCAGCGTGCCCGACGCCGCAAAGGCACGGATCGGCGCCTGCTTGAAGCGGTACGCGGCCACATCGGCAAAGGTGAAGCGGCCCAGGTTGCGCAGCCGCTCGGCCAGCAGGAACGTGATGATCGGCCACCCGACCAGGAAGCCGATCGAATAGATCAGGCCGTCATAGCCATTGGTGTAGACCGCCGCCGAAATACCCAGGAACGACGCCGCCGACATGAAGTCGCCGGCAATCGCCAGACCGTTCTGGAAACCCGTGATGCCGCCGCCGGTATAGAACGTGGCCGCCGACTTGGTCTTCTTGGCTGCCCACTTGGTGATGAACAGCGTGCCGATGACAAACACCACGAACATGCCGATGGCGGTCCAGTTGGTGGGCTGCTTTACGGCCTGGCCCAGGTCGCCACCGGCCGCGAACGCGTTGGCGGACAGCAGCATGGCCGCGCCAAGGGCGGCGCCGAATGCGTGACGGGTTTTCATGCCACCTCCTGCTTGATGCGGTCGGTCAGGTCGTCATAGACGCGGTTGGCATGGCGCACGTACAGCCCGGTAATCACGACGGTAAAGAGAATCACGAACAGCCCGATCGGCATGCCCCAGGTCATCACGCCCTGGCTCACGCGGGTCGCCAGCAGCTCCTTGTCGAAGGCAATCAGCAGCACGTAGCCGTAGTAGACCACCAGCATCACGGCCGTCAGCAGCCAGCCCAGCCGGCCGCGCCGTCGCACCAGCTCCTGATACTGCCGGCTGGCCTTCAGTTTCTCGATCAGATCCTCTTGCATCCTTGTCTCCTGCGCATCTGCTGCACGTCTTTGCTGCATTGATTTGCGTGTGCCACACGGGTGTCTCCCACATGGCATGGTGACAAGGTAATGCGCGCCCCTTACCCGGTTCTTACACGGTGCCGTTGGCGATGCGGGGGTAAACGCCTTAGCCGGTACATCACATGGCATCCGGGCGGCACCTGGGTGCCTTGCGGATGGCCCCGGATTTGTATAGGCTCTCAACTGCGATACAACTTATCCGAGTTAAGACTCGTCGGGCGAACCCATCATGTCGTTTATCAGCACCGGGGTCGAGTACGGCCTGCACTGCCTGCTCTACCTGACCCGCTCCCATGCCGCCGTGCAGGAAGCCAGCGTCCGTGACCTGGCCGAACTGCAGGGCATCCCCGTGGACTACGTTGCCAAGCTGTTCACCAAGCTGGCAAGGGCCGAGCTTGTGGTGGCCACCGAGGGTATCCGGGGCGGATTTCGCCTGGCACGGCCGGCCGAGCGGATCTCGGTGCATGACGTGGTGGTCGCCATCGACGGTGACAAGCCGCTGTTCGACTGCCGCGAGATCCGCAGCCGCTGCGCGGTGTTCGAGGACGCGCCGCCGGCCTGGGCCACGCGCGGCGTGTGTTCGATCCACGCCGTGATGCAGACGGCCGAGCGGGCCATGCGAAACGAACTCAAGCAGCAGACCCTGGCCGACCTGGCGCAGCGTACGGTCGACAAGGCACCTGCCAGCTTCGGGCCGCAAGTGGTGCATTGGCTCACCGACCGTGCGGCCAATCGGCGCGGCGACAAGGAAGAAGCCGCACCGGCCAGGGGGCGCAAGCGCGGCTGAACCCCCGCGGCAGTCCGCGGCAACAAACAGCAAAGGGCGATCAATATGATCGCCCTTCCTTCTTCCATGGCGCGGCGCTCGCGGCGCCACGCATTACCCAAAGCCCTACGCCACGACAATGCGAAGCGGGTCTGCCGACGCCAGCGCTTCGGCGCGGTTCGCGCTGGGCGGATAGATCCACTCGGTGTTGATCTTCGTCTTCAGCGCCTTGGCTTCCGCGCCCGTCAGCTTGACCTGACGATCCCAGCCCTCGGTATAGACCGCGCCCCACGGGCCCAGGTCCAGGCAGGTCACGTATTTCGGCTGGCTATACGGAATCTGCGCCTGGCCCAGCAGGTCGGCCGCCACGTTGTGCCCTGCCGAGCGGCCCAGGTTCATCGCGTGCTGGCACGACATCATGGCGAAGTTGCCCGCGTCGTCCACTGCGGCATAGGCGACATCGCCGGTGGCGTAGACGGTATCGACGCCCTTGACGCGCAAATGGCTGTCCACGTGGAGCCGGCCAAAGCTGTCGCGCTCGGCGGGAATCTGCGCGGTCAGCGCGCTGGCGCGTGCGCCGGCCGTCCAGATGACGGTGGCAGCGTCAATGCGCTCGCCGCTTTCCAGCGTCACGCCTTGCGCGTCCACCGCCGCCACGCCCGAACCAAGCTTCCACGTCACACCGAGTTCACCCAGCGCCTGTGTGATGACGGGGCGTGGGCCGGCACCCAGATCCGGGCCAATGTCGCTGTTGCGCTCCACCACGATCACGCGCACATCGGCGCCCTCACCGAATACTTCACGCAGCCGCGCGGGCATCTCGGCCGCGGTCTCGATGCCAGTGAAGCCTCCGCCTGCCACCACCACCGTGTTGCGCGCGGCGCTGGCCGGGCGCTGCGCCAGCGCCGCGATATGCGCCTCCAGCTTTGCCGCATCGGCGATCTGGTCGACGTTGAATGCATGCGTATCGAGCCCCGGGATTTGCGGGCGGAACAGCCGGCTGCCGGCAGCCAGCACCAGACGGTCATAGCCAAGGATCTGGTCGGACGACCCTGCGCCCACACCCTGTACGTGCACCTGCCGGCCCTCCACATCGATGCGCTCCACCACACCCTGCACAAAGCGCACCCCAACCGCCTTGAAGATCTCCTGCAGCGGCGCCTTCATGCCAGCGGGGTTCTGCTCGTAGAGACGCGGCCGCACATGCAACTCCGGCGCGGGAGCCACCAGCGCGATCTCCACGTCGGTACGGCCCACCTGGTCAAGCAGGCGGGCGGCCGCCAGTGCACTCCACATGCCGGCAAAGCCGGCGCCAATCACAAGAATACGTTTCGACATCTTCAGACTCCTGGGCAACGCCCTTATTCCGTTCCACGGTGTTCGACGGCCAGTCCGGCGGCTACGACGGCAATGTGCTGGCACCCGGCGCCTGGCTAACTACGATTCTATGAGTCGTAGTTTGAAATCTGCAAGGTGTTTTTCAAAGACCCGGCCAGATGTCAGGGCATTCGCGCACCCGCTTGCATCAGCCTCGACCGACGACTAGCATTACTACGACTCATCTAGTCGTAGTTTTTGAACCATGGAGCACATCATGAAGCAGGTCAACTGGGCAGGAATCCTGGGTGTGGCAGCCGTGCTGGCCGCCGGCATTGCCGCGTGGGCGGCGCAGGACGAAAGCGCGCGTGCGGTGCAATCCGTCACGCCGTCGCTGGTGGCGGGACGTGACCTGACGGGGGTGTCTGCGCCTCCGGGGCGGACGCTTGGCACCGGCGACGAGGGCGATGCCAGCCAGGCGTCGGGGCCGCCGCGCAAGTCGATCCGTTCGCAGGCATGACGCGCGGCGGCGTGGCAAGCGCCGTTCAGCGCATCTTGCCCAGGATCGCCTTCATCTCGTCTTCGGTAAAGGCGCGCAGCGTCTGCGTGTGAACGTTGCCCTGCGAGCCAATCGACAGGCCGAAGGCGGTCACGGATGCGTCGTCCTGCGCTTCCAGCGTCAGGATCACGTCATATTTTCCGAGCGTCCAGAACACGTCATTCACCTTCACGCCGAATTGCGGCGCCATTTCGCGCACGGCTGCCGCGCGTTTGGTGGTGTCCTTGACAGTACGAACGCCCTGGTCTGTAAAGCTTGCGAGCACGATATATCGGGTCATGGCAAATCTCCGACAGGATGGGACAGCGCCGTCAGCGCACTGACGGCGGCTCATGGCTTCGGAGCGTGACCCGGCAGGTGCGCGCGCGGGGCACACCGGCCTGATTGGCGGGAACAGGGACGCGTACACCTTGCAGGCGACACGCCGGGGAGTGTGAGCAACCTCGCATCCATGCAAGGAGCGAGCCACTGGCGGATCCACGCAGGCTGGCGGGGCGCGACGGCCATCCGCACGCGCAATTCCGCTCGGGGCGTTGCAGGCTTGAAACAGTCAGTGAGTTGGCGTGCGTACCGGGCCGGGGCACGCCTTGAGTCCTAGCCACATCACGCCGATGACGATATTCACCGGGACGCTGAGCACGCCCGGCACATAGAAGCAGGCCGACAGCACGGGCGCGCGCATCAGTACCTCGACGGCTCCGCCCAGCCCGTACAACAGCACGCCGCACCATAGCCAGCGCCGCATATAGGTCAGCAGCCAGTGCGCGCGCGACTGGTTGAAGCGCCAGGCCGCCGTGCGCGCGATCAGGTCGCCCCGGCTGGCGTCCTTGAACATCCAGTCGAAAAAGAAGTACCGATACAGCAGGGTGCGAAAGGCAAGCTCTTGCATGATGGTGGTGGGCCAGCTCCGGCCATATCGCGCAAAGACCGTGCCCACGCCGCTTCCGGCGCCGGGACTTTCACTACTGTAGGCGCTCAAGGCGCACGAGGCAGGTTTTTCACGCGCGCCATGGCATCGGCGGCAGGCATGCACCGGACCGATGCATCGCGCGTCGAAGCGCGTTGAAGCGTCTCCCGGATCACTATGACGCGTAGTGCGCCGCCATGAAATCGATGAAGGCCCGTGCCCGGGGTGCCAGGTGCCGGGTCTGGGGATAGAGCGCGTAGTAGTGGCTGGCGCCGGCGTGATACTGCGGCAGCACACGCACCAGGCCGCCGCGTGCCAGTTCGCTGCGCGCCGTACGCTCGGTGAACGCCGCGATGCCCGCGCCGGCCAGCGCCGCCGCGTACAGCGCGGTAATCGCATCGGCAGCCAGCGCGCCGCGCACGGTCACGCGTTCGGTGCGGCCCGCCGTATCGGTCAGTTGCCAGGTATCGGGCGCTGCCGCGAATGCCAGCAACTGGTGGTGGACCAGATCGCCGGCGTTGACCGGCAGGCCATGTGTTGCCAGATAGGGGGGAGATGCCACCAGGACCGTATCGGACCCGGCCAGCCGCTTCGCCATCAGGCTGCTGTCGGCCAGCGGCGCGCCGCTGATGCGCAGCGCCACATCGAATCGCTCGGCCACCAGGTCCACGAACTGGTCGCTGCACGACAGTTCGAGCCTGATCTCGGGATAGCGCGCGCGGAACGCGGGCAGCCAGTCCTGCAGTTCGAGCGTGCCAATCGCCAGCGGCACCGTCACGCGCAACGGCCCTGACAACTGCGCGCCCTCCCCCGTCATCGCCGCGTTCATGGCATCGATGCGCGCCAGGATGTCGGCGCAATGGCGGTGGTAGCGTTCGCCCGCATCCGTCAGCGCAAAGCGACGCGTATTGCGATTCAGCAGTTGCACACCCATGCTGGCCTCAAGCTGCTTGAGCTGGCGGGACACCGTGGAGTGCGACAGGTCGAGCCGCTCCGCCGCCGCCGAAAATCCCCGGGCCTCGACGATGGCGCGAAAGACGCGCATGGCAAGCAGCTGGTCCATGGAAATGCCGTCCCCAAAAAGCAGAAAACGCCCCGGCGGGGCGTTTCGACAGTATCAGCGCAGTGGCAGATGCGTGATGGCCGCAGTGGTCATCACATCGCCGAAGGTGTCTTCGATCTCGGCAAGCGCGGCTTCGTGCAGCGCGTCGTTGCCGATCGAGCGGCCGTCGGCACGCGTGATATCGCGCGTGGCCGAGGCGTCGGATGCTACCACAACGTGATAGCCAAGCGGCACCGCGTCGCGGGCGGCGCCAGCCACGCATGCATGGGTCATCAGCCCCGCCACCACGATGGTCTTCACGCCCATCGCCTTGAGCCGGCGGTCCAGGTCCGTGCTGGCAAACACGCTCACGGTTTCCTTGCGCAGCACCACGTCCTGCTGGCGCGGCACCATGCCCGGCTGGAAGCCCACCGTCTCGCCATCCACGGCAAACACGGCGGCGCCGGCTGGCGCCACATGCTGGATCTGGAAGACCGGGATCTGATGGCGATCGGCAAACGCAAGCAGGCGCTGCGCGTTGTCCATGGCACGCTGGCCATCGGGAATCGGCATCCGGCCGGAGAAATACTCCTTCTGGAAATCGATGATGACCAGCGCCGTCGTGCGGGGATCGAGATGCTCTACGGGCTTGGCACCCAGCATCGCACGGATGCCGGGATGCGGATTGTCTTGCGCCGCGTGGACGGCGCCGCTGGCGGATGCCGCGAGCGACAGGCTCACTGTGGCCACACGGAAGCAACGCAACAGGTTCAGGGTCATGACAGGCTCCTCGACGAAATGAGGCGCCAGTCTAGGTTTGCCCGGGTGACCTGTTCAACGCCATGCGCCGCACAGCATTTGTGCGGCGCATGCACAGGCGCGCCGGGCGCCGACTGCCACGGAATCAGCTATCCGCCGGATCAGGCGCCATCGAGGTAGATGTTGCGCCGGCCCAGGCGACTGCCGAGGGCGTCGGGCGGAAGACTCATGCTGGCGGGGTCGACGGCGGCCGGCGCAGGCGCCATGGTCGCGGAGCCCGGCGCAGGCGGCACGCCCATCTGCACGGTTTCCATCGAACCCTGTGCGTAGGGATTGGCGGCGGGCTGCTGCTGCGCGACGTCAACCGGTGCGGCGGGTGCGGAAGTCGCGGAAGGTGCGGCGTAGCCTGCGGGAGCCGCGGGGGCGTAGCCAGCGGACGCGGCAGGGGCGACAGGAGCGGCCTGGGTGGCGGTCATCGGCTGGGCCTGCTGGACGGGAGCGACCTGCTGCGCGAGCAGCGGGTACGACGCGATCAGTGCGCCAGTCATCAACAGGGATTTCGCCAGATGTTGCTTCATTCGTGTACCTCCAGAAAAGCCTACAGACTTGGGAAAGGTCACTGTAGCGTCGAGGCACCTGACAAAGTGTTCCGTTTTGCAACTGTCATTTACGAGGCTTGCGGCCGACATTCATGCGCGGTATTTACGCGCGCGTGCATCGGCCGCCACCTGCCGCACTGCCACATCTCCTCGTATCCCGATCACGGCGGCGTGATCACTGTCACACGCAGGAACGTTGCAGGAATCTCGGTGACATCGGGCTTGCCGCTCTGGTTCTGCGCGTTGAACAGCGCCTCCAGCTCGCGCTGCAGGTCGTCACGCTTGCCGTTCGCCTCGGCGGCGGCAAACGCGTTCATGGTCGGGCCGTAGTAGTCGCGAAAGGTTGCCAGGAAGTCGGACGGCTTGCCCGCATACCGGAAGACGTAGGTGTCCCTGTCGAAGCCGATGTTCTCCGGCGGCACGCCCGCGGCGCCGAAGCGCTCGGTCACGATGATTTCGTGGCCCCACAGCATGGGACTGATAAAGCCTTCCGGCGGTGGCGGGGAATAGCTCATGCTGATCTTCAGCACCTGCGCGACCAGCGTCGGATCGTTCGGAATCCAGTTGCCCATCACGATGCGCCCGCCCGGGCGGGTCACGCGCACCATCTCGCTGGCCACATCCGCCGGTTTGGGCGCGAACATGGCGCCAAACATGCTGACGACCAGGTCGAAGGTATGGTCGGGCAGGCCGGTCAACGCGCAGGCATCGCCCTCCTGGAAGCGAAGATTCCCCAGGCCCGCTTCCTGCGCGCGGCGGTTACCGGCGGCCACCAGGTTGCTGGCGATGTCGACGCCCAGGACATCGGCCCCACGCCTTGCCTCCGGCAGTGCGGTGGTGCCGTCACCGCAACCGAGATCCAGCACCTTCATCCCCGGCGTCACGCCCAGGCGTTCCACCAGTTCGTCGCCGCTCTCGCGCATGGTCGCCGCCAGTCGCGTGAAGTCGCCCTTTTCCCATAGCGCCTTGTTCGGATTCATTTGCTTCCCCCTTGTTGCCATGTCGTTGACTTGTTGTGCATGCCGACTGTGTCGACACACGGCACCCGCGTTGCGGGTTATGGTTTTGTAGTGCATGGCCCCAAAGTGGGCAATGGGACCGAAGCCCCACGCGGCGCACGCGCCACCCGGACGCCAGCCGGCCTATCGCACCGGCAGATTCGCGCGTGCGTAGACATCGGACAGCGCGGTACGGCCGGCCTGGTAGGTCTGCAACGCCCAGTCCGCGTATAGCGCCGCCGCCAGACTGCTTCGCTGCGGCCAGCGCACCACGCCGGCCGCCAGCGCGCCGGCGCGGGTGCCGGACTCCAGTGCAAAGCGCAGCCCGTCGCCCGAAGCCGGATCGAGGTAGCCAGCCGCATCGCCACAGACGAAGAAGCCCGCGCCCGCCGCCTGACGCAGATGCCGCCAGCGGCGGCATTCGCGCCAGACCCTGCCTACGGGCCGCATGCCGGTGGGCCATGCCACCGGGGCCTCGCGCGTGCTGCGGAGCGCCGTCCAGATGCAGCCTTGCGGCGTCGCGTGCCGCCATAGCCATCCATCGGCACCGATGACGAACTCGGAACCGGGATGACTGGCCTGCCCGGCATCCAGCGCGCCAAAGCCGCGCTGCAGCCACCATGGCCGCGAGTCGATCCCTTCGGCCAGGCCCAGGCTGCGACGCAGCCACCCGTTGACGCCGGTGGCGTCGATCACGAGTTGGGCGCCACGGGCGGCGGTGTCGGCGCCGTCACCGGATCTGCGCTCCACGCCCACCAGGCGACCACCCTCGATACGCGGCCATAGCCTGGCCGCCGCCAACGATCGGTAGTCGACCCCGGCGCGCACCGCCGCCTCGCGCAGCCCGCCATCGAGCCGGGCGCGATCCACGGCACGGCCCCGTTGTGTATGAACGGCGGGGCCGGGCGCGGCGTGGTCGAGCCAGATGTCGGCCCGGGTAATTAATCCGGGCGCGACAGACGCCAGCAGACGTAACGCCGCCGCCGACGCGCATTCGGGCACCGCGCGGGTACGGCCGCTGCCCACCATCGTTACCGGGCACCCTGCCCTGGCTGCCGCGATGGCCGCTGCGCAGCCTGCGGGACCGTCGCCGACCACCAGTACGCCACGGGCAGTCATGATCGGTCAGTACAAGGCCAGCGCTTCCGGCCCGGGCGCGCGGCGCCGCACCGCGCCAATCAGCCCTGCCGGGGTGGCATCGCACTGCAGCGCCTCGGCATAAGGCACCCGCAACCGGCCCGGCGCATGCTGGCGCGGCACGGCGCTGGCATCGGCGGGCAGCACGAACAGGAAACGATAGACGGTGTCGTGGACACTCCCCGGGGCCGCATCGAGCCGGCGCGCCGACACCAGCCACAAGCGCGTGTGCGACGGCACCTCGCCGTTGTCGCACGCGGCCACTGCGTGACGCAGTGCGCCAATCCGCCGGATCAGCTCGGCGGAATCGACATGCTCGAACGCGCCAAACAGCATCTGCCCGCGCAATGCGTTGGCAACGTAGTCCGAACGCTGGATGTCGGCATAGTCGACCTCGCCCGCGGGCGTCAGGTAAGGGCCGTACTCGCCGTCCCAGCCGGGCCGGGCCGCCGCGCCAGCTGCCAGCGGGTGTGACGGGTGGTAGCCCAGTTCATCGTCGAGCATCGGCAGCGCGGTGGGCGCGTCGGCGCGATTGAAGGTGCGCGATGCGTCCGGGCTCAACGCCGGCCAGAAGCTGTTCGATGCCGCGCACAGCTTGATGTCCTCCACAAACGGGCTGCCCAGGCCGAATGTGGCAAGGTAGATGCCGCCCCATCCGCCGGCATAGGTCACGTCCCAGCCCGGCGCGAACACGCTCGACGACGCGTCGGACAGGAACGACACCATGCGCGGCACGTGCACGCCGTCGGCCTCGGGCGCCTGGCCGCGTGGCGCCAGGCTGAACGACACCGGCATGGTGGTCTCGCCGGACGGAAACGCGCGTGCTGCGCTGAACGGGTCCATGTGCATCGGATTGGCCGCCAGCCGCTCGGCGCTGAGCGACAGCGGCGACCCGCTGCGAAACTGCGACTTCGGATCGATCTTCTGCTCGCTGAACCAGCGCTGCAACTCCGCCTGGTCGGCATAGGGATAGAAGTCCGGCGCGGCCACCACGGAATAGGCCGGAAACACGTGCCTGCCGGGCCATTGCGCCACGCGCACGCTGACCACCCCTTCCGCGCAGTGATCCAGGAACAGCTGCGCGTGATAGCCGCCGTGCTTCACGTCGGCCAGGAACCGGTCGCGATCCGCCGGCTCCGCGCACATGTCGCGATAGGCAGCGTCGGCATCGTGCCAGCGATGACGGATATTGATGTACTCGGGCGCATTGCGCGGCTCCGGATAGCGCAGGAAGGCCGGCGCGAAATGCGGGATATAGCGCTCCCGCAACGCGTTGATGCCTTCCAGGAACAGCTTGAACAGGTCAGAGAAGATGCGCTGGGTCGTGAAGCGCCGGTTGACCACCGGCACCACGCGCCATTGCGCCGGCACCCGGAACCCCCGCACCTTGAAATGCTCGGGCGTCAGCGGCTCGATCAGCGGCAGCGCGCCCGGCATCAGCCACACGGAATCGCCCTTGCGCACCAGCGCGATTGGCGGTGCCGTGGACCCGGGCAACTGCGAAGGGCCCGGGGCGGCGTCCGGAAAGCGCCACGATTGCGAATACGGCGGATCGGCCAGCACGGCCCTGGGTTCGGGCTTCACGCCCCAGCGCGCCTGCACGGCGCGCCGCAGCTTGTCACCCACATGATGGTGACCAAATTCCAGCGTCAGGTCCGCCCCGGGCACGCAGCCGCTGCCGAACAGCTTGCGTACGGGCACCAGGAATTCGCGCTCCGCGTCGCCCTCGCGCTCGCCTTCGATCAGGCTCAGCGCACCGGCGCCGCGCGTCCTGCGCACCAGGAACGCCGCGTAATGCGCAGGCTGTACGCGTACATGCTCGGGATGCCCTGTCACCGTCGGCACATGGCTGCGCGTGCGCGCGTCGTAGCTCGGCTCGGTGTCGCCATTGCGCGCAATGCCGAGCCGCGAGAACACCAGGTCGGCATGCTGCTGGTGTCCGGTGCGACGCGCCGGCCGGTACTGGCAGGCCAGCACCGCGATATCGAGCGATGCCCAGTCGTCGGGCAGTGGGGCGCGGGAATAGATGTAGTTCTCAAGCAGGTCCAGATCGGCCAGCTCCACGCCTGTATCCAGCGCCGGACACTCGGCCAGCGCCAGCATGTGATAGAGCAGGCTGCGCGCCGGGTCGCCAGGTTCCACGGCGCGCTGCGTGGCACGGCTCAGTCCGGCCACGCGCGGGTCCGGCCAGTCGATCGGCAAGGGACGTTCCAGGATGGCGGCGGTCTCGTCCGCCGACTGCACCGTGGCAAGGTCCAGGCCGTGCCGCAGCAGCGCCTGTTTCCATGGGGTCGACAATCGCAGCACCCAGGCATGCATGGCTTCGACAGGCATCGCGCACCTCCCCCGGACAACCGGCGGCGCGCGCCCGCATCCGCCAGGGCACGCGCTTCCATCGGATTTCAATCCGAATTCCATCGCTTTTATTTCTGCCGGGCATGTCTTGGCCTTTAGGCCTAGACATGCCAGCGCCGCCTCGCGATGGCGGGCGACATTGACTAATATAGGTGATCGCGGCAGCAATCGAATCGGGGCTCGCGCGCTTGCGATTGCCATTGCCATTGCGACCAGGGGCGACCGGGGGCCATGTCATGCTGACTCGCAGAACCTTTCTACTCGGCGGTGCGGCGGCGGGCGCGCTGGTGGTGGGATGGACATTGCTGCGGCCCGAGGACCGTCTCGACACCGCGCTGCCGCCCCCCGCCAACACTGGCGATGCGCGGCTGAACGGCTGGGTCGTGATCGATGCCGACAACCGCGTGACCATCGTCATGAGCAAGGCAGAGATGGGCCAGGGCGTGCATACCGGTGCCGCGATGCTGCTGGCCGAGGAACTCGACGCCGACTGGTCGCAGGTGCGCGTGGCGCAGTCCGCCGTCGATCCGCTCTACATCAACCACGAGAACCTGCCGCGCAGCCTGCCGTTCCGGGCCGACGACGATGGCGCCCTGGCCCATATCAGCGAATACCTGGCCCGGCGCAGCGCACGTCTGCTTGGGTCGATGGTGACCGGCGGGTCGACCAGCATCGCCGACCTGTGGCAGCCGATGCGCGAGGCGGGCGCGTCCGCGCGGGCCATGCTGTGCGGCGCCGCCGCACGCCGCTGGGATGTATCCGCGGAACAGTGCCAGGCCCGATCCGGACGCGTGTTCCACGCGGCATCGGGGCGTTCGGCCAGTTTCGGCGAACTGGCGGGCGATGCCCGCGAGTTGCCACACCCCGCGCATCCCGCGCTCAAGGACCCAAAGACGTTCACGCTGATCGGCAAGCGTCTGGGCCGTATCGAAGCAAAGTCCAAGCTGGATGGCACCGCACGCTTCGGCATCGACGCGCTGCCCGATCGCCTGCTCTATGCGAGCGTGCTGATGTGCCCGACCCTGGGCGGTACCGCGCGCAAGTTCGATGCAAACAAGGTGATGCACAAGATCGGCGTAAAGGGGTTCTATCCGGTCGATGCGTACCACGGCGGCACGGGCGGCGTGGCGGTCATCGCCGAGAATCCGTTCATCGCCATGCGGGCGCTGTGCGAGCTGCCGGTCGAATGGGATCACGGACCCGCCGCCGGCCTGAACACCGACGACGTGCGTGCCGCACTGACCCGTGCGCTGGAAGGCAGCGATGGCGGCCATGCGTTCTACCACGTCGGCGATGCCCCGGCAGCGCTGAAGCGCGGCAAGATGCTGGAGATGCGCTACGAGGTGCCGTACCTGGCCCACGGCGCGCTGGAGCCGGTCAACTGCACGGTGCAGGTGGAGGGCCGCAAGGCCCAGGTATGGGTGTCCACGCAGGTGCCGATGGCCGCGCGCAAGGCGGTCGCCAATGTGCTGGGCCTGGGCGCCGACGATGTCGAGATCCACCAGTTGCTGCTGGGCGGCGCGTTCGGGAGGCGGCTGGAGATCGACTTCATCGTGCAGGCGGCCGACATCGCGCGGCACGCATCGCCCAACCCGGTGCAGACCATCTGGTCGCGCCCGCAGGACATGACGCACGACTTCTACCGGCCGGCCTGCATGGCCGACTGCCGTGGCGCGCTGGACCCGGACGGCAAGCTGATCGCATGGGAAAGCACCTCGGCCAGCCAGTCGATTGCCGAACAGGCGCTGCCGCGCGCGTTCGGCAAGCCGCGCTTCCTGACGCGGCTGCTGCCCGACGCCACCATGGCCGAGGGAGCGTTCGACCAGCCCTACGAGTGCCCCAACCTGCTGGTGCGCCACCATCGGGTGGAGCTGCCCGTGCCCGTTGGCTACTGGCGGTCGGTGGGCCATTCGCACCAGGCGTTCTTTGTCGAGTGCTTTCTCGACGAAATGGCGGCGGCGGCGGGCAAGGACCCGCTCGCGTTCCGGCTTGAACTGCTCAGGCAGCCTGCGCACCAGCGCCACGTGCGCGTGCTGGAAACCCTGCGCGAGCGCGCGGCGTGGCGCGGGCCTGCGCAATGGAAAGACCGCGACGACGTGGTGTTCGCGCGCGGCATGGCGATGCACGAATCGTTCGGCAGCGTGGTGGCGCAGGTGGCCGAGGTGACCGGTGATGGCGCCCCCGGCGGCGATGGCTTTCGCGTGACGCGGGTGGTCTGCGTGGTGGATTGCGGCCGCGCCATCAACCCGAACCTGGTGGAACAGCAGATGGAAAGCGGCATCGTGTTCGGGTTGTCCGCCGCGTTGCAGCATGCCATCACGTTGCGCAACGGGCAGGTGCAGCAGCACTACTTCAGCGACTATCCGCTGGTGGACATGCAGACCTGCCCGACCATCGAGACGTATGTGCTGGACAGCGACGCACCGCCGGAAGGCGTGGGCGAAACCGCCACCCCGCCCGTCGCGCCAGCCGTGGCAAACGCCTTGTTCGCGCTGACCGGCAAGCGCCATCGCAGGCTGCCGCTGCAGGCCGCACCTGCCGTACCGGAGGGCAATGATCCATGGTGTCAGTCCGTCTCAACGGCAAGACCGTAGACCTGAAGTCCGCAACCGACACGCCGCTGCTCTGGGCCCTGCGCTGCGAGCAGCGCCTGACCGGCACCAAGTTCGGTTGCGGCATCGGCGTGTGCGGCGCCTGCACGGTCTTGCTTGACAACCGTGCCACCCCGTCCTGCCAGCTACTGCTGAAAGACCTGCGCGGCGTGCGCATCACCACGATCGAAGGCCTGCGGGGCCCGGTGGCGCAGGCGCTGCGCGCAGCGTGGATCGAATTCGATGTGGTGCAGTGCGGCTACTGCCAGAGTGCGCAGCTGATTGCCGCCGCGGCGTTGCTGGCCCGCTGCCCGGTGCCGACAGACTTGCAGATCGATATGGCGATGCGCGACATCGCCTGCCGTTGTGGCACCTTCCCGCGTATCCGCAAGGCCATCCACAAGGCCGCCGCGGCCGTGTGCCGGCGCGGCTGAGACGGCTGGCGCGGTCGAAACCTCAGCGGCCGCGCCGCGCGTTGGCCACGCGGGCCGCCGGCTCGGCCGACTCCGCCAGCGTGAGTTCCACCACGCGCAGCACTTCCCGGGCCGTATTCTCGGAATGCTCGCGCAGGATGCCTGCCAGGCGCGGACGCCCCGGTTCGTGCAGCGCAGCCATGATGGCCTCGTGCTCTTCGTGCGATTCCTGCCAGCGCATCAGGTCGGCGTTGGCCGCGCCCCGCGCGCGATGCACCTTGCTCATCAGCGTGGCATAGATGCCCGACAGCACGGCGTTGTCGGCGCTGTCGACAATGAGCTGGTGGATTTCCTGGTTGATGCGAAAGTAATCGGTGCGACGGCCCGAATCGTGCGCGGCAATCATGGCCTGGTGCTTGCGTTCGATCTTTGCCAGCGCCGCGTCGTTGATCCGTTGCGCGGCCAGATCGCCCGCGTGGGCTTCCAGCCCGTGCAGCGTTTCGAACGTGGCGCGCAGTTCGTCGAGGTCGAGCGGCGCCACGCGATAGCCGATGTACTGGCGATGCAGCACCAGCCCTTCTGCCACCAGCACCTTGAGCGCCTCGCGCAACGGCGTCTTCGATACGTCGAAAGCGTCGCAAAACGCCTTCTCGTCGATACGCACGCCCGGCGGAAGCTCGCCCTCCTGAATCATCGTGCGCAGCCGGGCCGCGATTTCGGCGGACATGCCCAGTGTGCGCAGGCGGGCTGTTTTGGGGAGAACTTGTGTCACGAACGTCACCAGGATAGGGAATCTGCACCAGTCCGAAGATTATCACACCCAGATTGGTGCTTACCCTAAATCTATATAAATCAACAACTTGCACGCGTTGTAATTACAGATTACGTATCCTATACTCCGTCACAGTTGCGCGACACCCAAACACAAACGCCTCGAAAACGCAGCACCCAAGGAGCAAGGAGACCCCCGTCATGTCAACCACTAGCCAGGCCGCCACGATGACGGCCACGCGCAGCAGCGTCCGCTGGAAGATCTTCCTGATGATGCTGTTCCTCATCGCCATCAACTACATCGACCGCGCATCGCTGTCGGTGGCGATGCCGCTGATTGCCAAGGAATTCGACCTCAGTCCCACCATGCAAGGCATGATCCTGAGCGCGTTCTTCTGGACCTACGCGCTGATGCAGGTGCCGGGTGGCATGCTGGCCGACAAGTACAAGCCGCGCATCGTGATTGCCTGTGCCACCGTGTTCTGGGGCGCGTTCCAGGCCCTGGCCGCCGTCTGCACCAGCACCACGGCCCTGCTGCTGACCCGCCTGGGCCTGGGCGCCGCAGAAGCCCCGATCTACCCGGCCGGCGGCAAGCTCAACGCGATCTGGATGACCCAGAACGAACGCGGCCGCGGCGCCACGCTGCTCGACGGCGGTGCTCCGCTGGGCGCGGCGCTCGGCGCCATCATCATCACGTGGCTGATCTCGTCGCTCGGTTCGTGGCGCCTGGCCTTCGTGGTGGCCGGCGTCGGCACCGTCATCGCCGGTGTCGTGGCCTGGTGGTACATCCGCAATTCGCCGCGCGAACACGCCGGCGTCAATGAACTCGAAGCCCGCTATCTCGAGGAGGCCCACGCCAGCGAGCACCGCGCCGAGCCGGCCAACCTGTCGGGCCGCTCGCTCGACTTCTTCAAGTACCGCTCGGTCTGGTGCATGGCGATTGGCTGGATGTGCTTCAACACCGTCTTCTACGGCCTGCTGACCTGGATGCCTAACTACCTGAACAAGGTGCACGGCTTCGACATCAAGGCCATGGGCGGCGCCAGCTTCATCATCTTCTTCTGCGGCTTTATCGGCGAACTGATCGGCGGCTGGATTGCCGACAAGTGGAAGGAAGCCGGCGGCCGGCCCAACGTGGTGATGCGCACGCTGTTCGGCATTGCCGCCGTGGTGGCAACGGTCTCGATCTTCTCGGTGGCCTACGTGAGCAACCCGGTGGTGGTGGTGGCCCTGCTGTCGTCCACGCTGTTCTTCCTGCGCTGGTGCGGCCTGTTCTGGTGCATCCCGTCGATCCTGGGCACCCGCAACAAGATTGGTTTCCTGGGCGGCGTGATGAACCTGGGCGGCAACGTCGGCGGCATCAGCGTGCCGATCATCGTCGGCATGATCGTGCAGTACACCGGCTCGTACTTCCTGGCACTGATGTTCTTCGCGGCTGCCGGCGTGGGCCTGCTGCTGGCGTCCACGGCCATCGACTACGAAACGAAGCTCCCGGTCTGACAATGACCGCTGGAGGTATCCCGCCTCCAGCGGCAAACCAGAACAATAAAACCAATATCAAACCCGAGGCATCGCGCCCAGACGGTGCCCGACAACTCTTGAGAACCAACCATGAGCAAGCAGATTCGCCTTGGCATGCTGACGCCATCCTCCAACACCGCACTGGAACCCATTACCAGCGCGATGGTCAGCGGCCTGCCCAACGTCAGCGCGCACTTTTCGCGCTTTACCGTGACGGAGATTTCGCTGCGTGACCAGGCGCTGGGCCAGTTCGACCTGGAGAAGATCCTGGGCGCGGCCCGGCTGCTGGCCGATGCCCGCGTGGACGTCATCGCGTGGAACGGCACGTCGTCGGGCTGGCTTGGCTTCGATCGCGACCAGGCGCTGTGCAAGCAGATCACCGAGGCCACCGGCATCCCGGCCACCACCTCGGTGCTGGCGCTGAACGAGATCCTGGAAAAGACCGGCGCCCGCCGCTTCGGCCTGGCCACGCCCTACCTGCACGATGTGCAGCAGCGCATCATCGCCAACTACCAGCGCAGCGGCTTCGACTGCTCCGCCGAACGCCATCTGGAACTGCATGTGAACTACAGCTTTGCGGAAGTCGAGGAAGACACCATCCGCAAGATGGTGCTCGATCTGGCCGGCGAAAACGTGCAGGCCATCACCACGTTCTGCACCAACCTGCGCGCGGCGCACCTGGCCGAGGAACTGGAGGCCGAGACCGGCATCCCGCTGTACGACACGATCTCCACCGTGGTGTGGAAGTCGCTGCGCCTGGCGGGCGTGGACACCAGCGCCCTGAAGGGCTGGGGCCGCCTGTTCCGCGAAGTCGAGTAACGGAAAGCATCGGAGAGGGATGACCATGCCTGCAGACAACAATCTTGACCTGGTGATTCGCAATGCCGACGTGGTCACCGCTTCCGATCGCTTTCGCTGCGACATCGGCGTACGTGGCGGCAAGATCGTGGCACTGGGCCACGGCCTGCCCGCCGCGCAGCAGGAAGTCGACGCCACGGGCCTGCTGGCCCTGCCCGGCGGCGTCGACGGCCACTGCCATCTGGACCAGCCCATGCCAGACGGCATGCGCATGGCCGACGACTTTTTCACCGGCACCCGCGCAGCGGTATGCGGCGGCACCACCACGGTGATCCCGTTCGCCGCGCAGGAAAAAGGCGCCTCGCTCAAGGCCGCCGTGGCCGACTATCACCGCCGCGCCGACGGCCGCGCCGTGATCGACTACGCGTTTCATCTGATCGTGGCCGACCCCACCCCTGCCGTATTGCAGGACGAACTGCCGTCGCTGATCCGCCAGGGCTACAGCTCGTTCAAGGTTTACATGACCTATGACGACCTGAAGCTGTCCGACCGCGAGATGCTCGAAGTGCTGGATGTCGCGCGCCAGAACCAGGCCCTGGTGATGGTGCATGCCGAGAATGCCGACTGCATCTCGTGGCTGACCGACAAGCTGACCGGCGAGGGCCGCATCGCGCCGCGCTTCCACGGACTGGCCCGCCCGGCCGTGGTCGAGCGCGAGGCCACGCACCGCGCCATCTCGTTCGCCGAACTGGTCGACGTGCCGATCCTGATCGTGCATGTCTCCGGCAAGGAAGCCATCGAGCAGATCCGCTGGGCCCAGGGCCGCGGCCTGAAGATCCTGGCCGAGACCTGCCCGCAGTACCTGTACCTGACCGCCGAAGACATGGGCCTGCCCGGCGATGACGGCTACGAAGGCGCCAAGTGCATCTGCAGCCCGCCGCCGCGTGACCCGGAAAACCAGGCCGCCGTCTGGCGCGCGCTGGAAAACGGCGTGTTCAGCGTGTTCTCGTCGGACCATGCGCCGTTCAACTACGACGACCCGGAAGGCAAGAAGCTCGGCGGCGTGGCCCAGCCGTTCGACCATATCCCCAACGGCGTGCCGGGCATCGAGACGCGCCTGCCGCTGCTGTTCGACGGCGTAATGCGCGGCAAGCTGTCGCTGCACCAGTTCGTCGAGTTGACCTCCTACCGTCCCGCCAGGATCTACGGCCTCTACCCGCGCAAGGGCACCATTGCCGTGGGCGCCGATGCCGACATCGTGCTCTGGGACCCATCGCGCCGTGTGCGCATCGCCAACAGCAACCTGCACCATGCGGTCGACTACACGCCGTACGAGGGCATCGAAGTCACCGGCTGGCCGATGACCACGTTCTCGCGCGGCGAGATGATCGTGCGCAACGGCGAGTACCTGGAGCCGGCCGCCGGCCGCGGCAGGTTCCTGGAAGCGGGACAACCCGAACTGTGATTCCCATGAACCTCCTGATCGTCAATCCCAACATCAGCGCGTCGGTCACCGACCTGATCCATGCAGAGGCCCGGCGCACCGCATCGCCGGACACGCGCATCGCCATGGCAACGGCCAGCTTCGGCGTGGCCTATATCGAAACCCGCTTCGAGGCGCTGGTGGGCGGCTACGCCACCGCGTGCGCGGCCGCCGAGCATGCCGGCACGTTCGACGGCCTGATCGTCGCCGCGTTTGGCGACCCCGGCCTGGCCGGCCTCAAGGAGCTGTTCGACGTGCCGGTGGTGGGCATGACCGAGGCCGCGCTGGCCAGCGCCTGCCTGCTGGGGCAGCGCTTCTCGATCATCGCGATCTCGCACCGCATCGAGGCGTGGTATCGCGAATGCGTGGCCGCGAACGGCCTGACGTCGCGGCTCGCCAGCGTCCGCTCGCTGCAATCGCCGCTGCGCGATATCGGCAGCGTGCAAGAGGACCACGCAGCCCGGCTTGAAGAGCTGAGCCTGCAGGCCGTATGCGAGGATGGCGCCGATGTAATCATCGTCGCAGGCGCCCCGCTGGCCGGCCTGGCGCGCTCGCTGCAGGGCCGCATTCCGGTGCCGGTGGTCGACGGCGTCAGCAGCGCCGTGCGGCATTGCGAATCGCTGGTGGCGCTGCGCCCCGGCGGCGCACGCGAAGGCAGCTTTGCGCGGCCGCCACAGAAGACCCATGCAGGCCTGCCGCCTGCCGTGGCGCGCCTGCTGGCCTGAACCCGTCGCCAGCCTGCCTGACGATTCAACGCCTGACCGGCGCCGTGCCAGTCAGGCGTTTGTCTTTTTTCGGGCGGGGTACACGCCCTTCGTCAGCGCAGGTCGGGAAAGTCTTCCTCCCAGTATTCGCCGGGCATGCGCGAGGACTGATCCTCGCGCTCCATCTCGCGGCGGCGAAGTTCCACCCGCCGGATGACCCAGCGCCGGCCAGGCAAAGTCCCGGTACGCACGGTCGTAGTCCGTGCGGTGCTGCAACAGAAAATCCCTTGCTGCGATAAACGCTCCGGCTCCTGACGCGGCATCCTTCATCCTTGTCTCCTTGTTATGGCACTGCAGGTGCATTCCAGTATAGTCACCGGATTGCCTCCGGGAGCCGGCACGTCATGGCCGGAACGGGGCGCTACAGGAGACAGCAGCATGAAGATGGAAGCCTTTGCATTCGGCACCACCAACTGGGCAGAGGTCGAGCGGACCGAGCATCCCGGGGAAACCGGCACGGCCTGGTGGCGCACGCGGTATTTCGGTGAAAAGCCCGATCAGATCCGCGTGCGGATGGTGGAATACTCGCCCGGCTATCTGGCGGACCACTGGTGCCAGAAGGGACACATCCTCTTCTGCCTGGACGGCGAGCTGGAAACAACGCTGGAAGATGGGCGCAAGTTTGTGCTGACGCCCGGCACGAGCTATCAGGTCGGGGACAATGCCGAGCCCCACCAGTCCTATACGCGGATCGGCGCCAGGCTGTTTATCGTCGACTGATGACGAGGAGCCCGGCCTGACGCCGGGCTGCCCCGCACTCAAGGCGCCTCGAAGCGCGACTGCTCGTGCAGTTCCAGCCGCAGCTTCTGCTGCGCCTCCAGCGCATTGACCAGCGCGGCGCGCGCCGCCAGCGTGGTTTCGGCCAGGCCGCGGCGCACCACCAGCAACTGACCGATGCCGATCTCTCCCGCCGAATAGGCGCGCGCCGCGCGATCCGCGGCGCTCTGGTCCAGCGTCAACGCCGTCTGCTGGGCGCGCGCAGCCTGTTCCAGCCCGGTCACCGTCCTGGCGAGCACATCGAACTCGGCTCCTGCGGCCTGTTCCACGGCGGCACGGCGTCGCGCGGCGGCTTCGGCGTCAGCCGCCGTTGCCAGCGCGACGGATCGCCGATGCGCGGACCCCAGCGGCATCGAGATCGACAAGCCCGCAATGCGCTCCGCCCCACCCCGCTCCACCGTCACGAACGCGCCGACGGTCGGATCGGGCTTGCGCTCCAGATCTGAACGCCGTGCGGCACGGCTGGCTACCGCTTCATCGGCAATTGCCAGCCGCACGGCATGGCTGACATCGAGATAACGGACCCGGGCGCCCTCTCCCAGCAAGTCGCCTGCAGCGGCTGGCAGCAGCGTGGCAACCGGCGCGTCCGAGGGCATCACCGCTGGCAGGCCCAGCGCCGGAAAGCGCGCACGCAGTTCCGCCTCCGCTGCGCCCTGGGTGGCCCGGGCAGCGGCCAACGCCGCTTCGGCGCGCGCCTGTTCGGCCTGGACGATTTCCAGGTCCATCGGCGCGGCATCGCTGGCACGCACGCGCTTGCCGGTGGACGCCACCAGGTCGCCGGCAAGCGCCGCGCTGCGCGCCATGGCAGCAGATGACTGCCGCGCGCGCAGCACGTTGAACCACAGCACAAGCATCTGCTTCGATGTCTCGTGCTGTGCATCGTCCAGCGCGATATCACCCTGGTCGATGGTGGCATCGGCCAGCGCCGCATCCGCGTCGGATTTGCCCCACAGGCGCAGCGGCCGTTCGATGGCGACCTGGCCCTCGGCGAAGTTGTCGGACGGGTCGCGCACATGGCGGCGCTGCCCCGTGGCGCGCACCACGAACTCGGCCGTGCCAGCGCGAATGCCGCCGGCACGTGCACTGGCGCTGTCGCGGCGCGCCCGGGCCGCGGCCACGTCCGGCGCGGTGTCCAGTGCGGCACGAACAGACGCCACCGTCGGCAGGTAGCTGTCTTCCGTCATGGCAGGGATGTTCGATGTCCGGGCTTCCGCCGCGCAGAGGCCGGACGTCCACAGGCTGGCGGCCAGTCCGGCGCACAGTGTCAATTTCAGGTCTGTTGTGTTCATTGTTCCTGTCCTCCCGCTGCCACCACCTGCGCTTGAATATTGCTGGCGCGCTTCGGCATGCCGAAGCGCTCGAACAGCAGTGGCAACAGCAGCAGCGTCAGCGCGGTGGAAGTGACCAGCCCGCCCGACACCACGATCGCCAGCGGACGCTGGATCTCCGAACCCGGCCCGCTGGCAAGCAGCAGCGGAATCATGCCCAGCGCGGTGATGCAGGCCGTCATCAGCACGGGGCGCAGGCGGTCCCTGACACCACGCTGCACCGCCGCCGCGATATCGAGCCCCTCCTCCAGCAGCGCATTGAAGTGCGACACCAGCACCACGCCGTTGAGCACCGCAATGCCCAGCAGCGCGATAAATCCGACCGACGCCGGCACCGACAGGTACTCGCCCGAAATCCGCAGCGCGGCAATGCCGCCCACCAGCGCGAACGGGATATTGCCGATCACCAGCAGTGCCTGCCGCACCGAGCGGAACGTCAGCATCAGCAGCAGGAAGATGGCCCCCAGCGCCAGCGGCACCACCAACCCCAGCCGTGCGGCGGCGCGCTGCTGGTTCTCGAACTGACCGCCCCAGACGATGCGCAGGTCCCTGGGCATGCCGGGCAACGCGCCCACGGCCGCACGCGCGTCCTCGACAAACCCGGTCAGGTCACGCCCGTCGACGTTCACCTGCACGATGCCGAAGCGCGCGCCGTTCTCGTGGTTGATACGTACCGGCCCGTCCACGCGGCGTACCTCGGCCAGCGACGTCAGCGGCCAGGTCTTGCCGTCGGGCGCCGTTACCATCAGGCTGGTGAAACTCTCCGGCGTCTGCCGCAGCGCATCGCTGCCGCGCAGCAGCAGCGGAGTGCGCACCACCCCTTCGGGCACGATGCCGATGCGCTCGCCTTCCACCTGCGCACGCAGCAGCGCCTGCAGCGCGTCGCTGGTCAGGCCGGCCCGGCCCAGCGCGGCCCGGTCCACGGCCAGCGTCAGGTACTGCACGCCGTCATTGCTGGCGGCGATGACTTCGGCGGCGCCGGGCACCTTGCGCATCCGCTCGGCAATCGCGGCAGACGCATGGTTGATGGCCGCCAGGTCGTTGCCGAACACCTTGATCGCCACGTCGCCGCGCGTGCCGGTCATCATCTCCGAGATCCGCATCTCGATCGGCTGGGTAAAGCTGTACATCACGCCGGGAAACCGCTCCATGACCTTGCGGATATCGGCGGCGATATCTTCCTTCGTGCCCCGCCATTGGGACTTCGGCTTCAGCACCAGGAACGCGTCGGTCTCGTTCAGGCCCATCGGATCGAGACCCAGGTCGTCAGACCCCATGCGTGCGACGATCGAGCGGATCTCGGGCACTTCCTTGAGCAGTGCCGCCTGCACGCGGCGGTCGATGTCGAGCGATGTCTCCAGCGACACCGACGGCGCACGCTGCATCTGCACGATCAGGTCGCCCTCGTCCATCGACGGCATGAACGTCTTGCCCACCGACGCATAGAGCGCCACCGCCAGCAGCAGTGCCGCCCCGGCCAGGCCGAACACCACGCGGGCGCGCCGCTGGCTCCAGGCCTGCAGCCGGTCGAAGCGCGCCGACACCCAGCGCATCAGCAACGGTGCATGCTCGTCATGCGCGCGCAGCAGCAGCGACGCCAGCGCCGGCACCACGGTCAGCGCAATCACCACGGAAGCGCCCAGTGCCAGCACGATCGTCAGCGCCACGGGTCCGAACAGCTTGCCCTCCAGCCCTTCGAGCGACAGCAGCGGCAGGAACACGATGGCGATGATCGACACGCCCGCCAGCATCGGCACGGCCACGCTGGACACGGCGTGCCGGATGATGGCCGGACGCAGCGCCGGATCGGTGTGCCGCGCGCTGGCCCGTGCCAGCCCCGATTCGATGTTCTCGACCACCACCACGGCTGCATCGACCAGCATGCCCAGCGCAATGGCAAGGCCGCCCAGGCTCATGAGGTTGGCCGTCAGGCCCACGTAGCGCATCATCAGGAACGTAGCGAGCAGCGACAGCGGCAGCGTGGCCGCCACCACCAGTGCCGCCCGCAGGCCGCCCAGGAACAGGTACAGCGTGACGATCACCAGCAGGCTGGCCTCCACCAGCGCGCGCACCACCGTTTTCGCCGCCCGGGACACCAGTTCGCCCCGGTCGTAGAACACCTTCGTGGTCATGCCCTTGGGCAGGCTCGGCGCCAGTTCGTCGAGCTTGTCCTGCACGGCCTTGACCACCTTGGACGCATCGGCGCCGCGCAAGGCCAGCACCAGGCCCTGCACCGCCTCGCCCTTGCCGTCCATCGACACCGCACCGTTGCGCGTGGTGGCGCCCAGGCGCACGGTCGCCACGTCGGCCACGGTCACCTGGGCCAGCTGCGTCCTGTCGTCGCCAGCCGGCACGACGATGCGCCGCAGGTCTTCCAGGCCCCGCACGCCGCCTTCCACGCGCACCACCCAGGTTTCGTCGCCCTGCTCCACGCGGCCCGCGCCGTCGTTGCGGTTGTTACTCTCCAGCGCGTGCCGCAACTGCTCCAGCGTCACGCCGCGCGCGCGCAGCCGGGCCGGATCGGGGATCACCTCGTAGCTGCGGACTTCGCCGCCCAGCGCGTTGACATCGGCCACGCCGCTGACCGTGCGCAGCGCCGGGCGAATCACCCAGTCCAGCACCTGGCGGCGCTCGGCCAGCGTATGGGTGTCGCTTTCGAGCGTGAACATGAACATCTCGCCCAGCGGCGTGGTGATCGGCGCCAGGCCGCCCACCGCGTTGTCGGGCAGGTCACGCATCAGGCCGGACAGCCGCTCGGTGACCTGCTGCCGGGCCCAATATGGATCCACGCCTTCCTCGAAGTCGACCGTCACGTCGCTAAGCCCGTACTTCGACACCGATCGCACGATGGTCTTCTGCGGAATGCCCAGCAGTTCCTGCTCGATTGGCGTGGATACGCGCTGTTCCACCTCCTCGGGCGTCATGCCGGGGATCTTGAGGATGACCTTGACCTGCGTCGGGGCGATATCGGGGAAGGCATCGATGGGCAGGTTGGCATAGGCCCACGCGCCCGCGAACGCCAGCACGGCGGCCGCGATCAGCACCAGCACGCGCTGTCGCAAGGCAATATCAACGATCCTGGCCAGCATCATTGGCCTCCGACCAGCATGCCCTTGAGCGCGCCGATGCCCGTCACGGCCACCCGGGCGTTGGCCGGCAACGCGCCACGCACCGTGGCAAAGGCATCGTCCGTGGCATCGACCGTCACTGGGTGGTAGACCACACCGTCCTTGACCGCCACGAATATTCCGGCCTTGCCCTGCGTGTAGGTCAGCGCAGCCACCGGCACGCGCAGGCGCACGCCGGACTGGCTTGCCGTGCCCGATCCCAGATGGACGACCACGCCAACGCTCTCGCCCGCCTGCAGGCTGCCGCGCGTATCCAGCGTGGCGCGGATACGCACCGCACCGGTGCCGTCGCTGGACGGCACCACGCCGGCCACCTTGCCGGCCGCGCCACGCTGGCGCACTTCCACGCGCTCGCCGCCACGGATCGTCGGCACGTCACGGCCCACCAGCAGGTCGAGTTCCAGGGCATCGGGATCGACGATGCGGAACAGCGGCGCCGACGCATCGACGCGTGTACCCGGCACCGCGTGGATCTCGGCAATCAGCCCGTCGCGGCCTGCCACCATGCGCGCTTCGCCACGCGGGCCCACGCCGATGCCGGCCGCCGCCATCTCGGCCTCGCGTGCCCGCACCGCCGCGGCGGCTTCGCGCGCACGCGCCTGGGTGGTCTCCCAGCGGCTGCCGGCGATGATGCCGTCGTCATGCAGTTGGCGGTCGCGCTTGAGCGCCAGCTGGGCCAGTTCGGCCTGCGAGCGGGCCTCGGCCAGCGCACGGCTGGCTTCGAACATCTGCGGGCTGGCAAACAACGCCAGCGGCTGGCCCTTCTTCACGGACTGGCCGATGGCGACCAGCACCTGCGACACCATGCCCGGATACGGCGCGGCCACCACGAACTGCGCGTCCGGACGCAGCACCACACGCGCTGTGGTGCCGATCTCGATATGCGCGGCGTTCTCGGCGGCCGCGAAGCGGATACCCAGTGCCTGGGCCTGGGCGGCGCTGAGCGGCAGCGTACGTGCCTGGACGGGGGCGATACAGGTCAGCGCCGAAACCGCAAACGCGGTCAGCGCCAGACGACGACGGAAAGACATTCCTGACTCCGAAACAATGCGAGTGAAAGCCGCACGCCGCCTTCAAGTTTGCAGGCGTGCAGGGACACCGGTCAGCCCGGTGGGGGCGCGGTCAGGAATACAGAGGGGGGGCGTGTGCGGGCGGCGGGTGGCTGCTGCCGCCACGCCAGCGCAGCCGGTGTGGGGTGGCGGCGCGTACCAGTGGCCAGGCCACCCATGCGGCCAGCACCAGCAGCACGGCGCACAGGGCCAGCAGGGCCTCGATCATCGACGGATCGACATCGAGCCCCGGCCCGGCGTGGCTCAGGCCTTTTTCGACATCGATCGAGAACGGCTCGTCATCGGCGTGGGGCACGGCCTGGGCGGTGGAAGCGGCCGGTGCAGCTGCGTCGGCACCAGCCTGGGCCTTGCGCTCGTCGAGCACGATCCGGAACAGGCCCGGCATCGGGATATCCAGATGGAAACCGGTCTGGTGCGGCGTGCCCATGTGGGCATGCAGCAGCGGACCCAGGCACTGGATCACGATCAGGATTGTCAGGAAGCCAAATCTGGCGAAAGGTAAAAGGCGCCCCATGGCGGTTCGAATGACAAGGTTGGGGCTGGCGGAGTTCGCGACCAATGACTCTATCGTCCAGTGCCAGCCCCGGCTGGTGGACGTAAAGTCAAAGGTCTCGCGAAACGGGCTTCGATCGCCGAAACCGGTTGCCGGCGCCATGGCTTGTCTGGCCAAGTATGTTGACGACGGCGCCCCCGTGGTTGGAGGCAGGCTACTCCCCTAAGACGGAGCGAATGCTAGCACGGCTTGCGTGGGCACTGCCACCGCGCCACAGGCCGGCCCATCCGCCCCATCCGGCTGATTTCCCGACCAACCGGTAATCGCACAAGCCGCGGTTGCGAGGCAGCAAATCGTCTTGTAGACGTTTCCTTAAAGTTGTATCTTGAATGCATGTTTAAGAGAGACGGCTCGGCCACCCGGCTCTCCTGGATCCCAGCAATCGCAACGCTCATCACATCGGAGCCATCATGCAAGCCCCCACCCACACGCCGGCAGACCTGGACGTTCATCACAATGTCTCGGGCTTCTCGGACCGCGTCGCCCTGGCCATCACCATGACGCTGCGCTTCTTTGCCGACACCTTCTTTGCCAAGCGCTATGGCAACCGTGCCATCGTGCTGGAAACCGTGGCCGCCGTGCCGGGCATGGTCGGCGGCATGCTGGTGCACCTGCGCTGCCTGCGCTGGATGGTGGCCGACGAAGGCTGGATCCGGACGCTGCTGGACGAAGCCGAGAACGAGCGCATGCATCTGATGACGTTCATCCAGATCGCCAGGCCCAGCTGGTTCGAGCGCGTGGTGATCCTGCTGGTGCAGGCGGTCTTCTTCGTGGCCTACTTTGTCCTGTACCTGGTGTCGGCTCGCACGGCGCACCGTCTGGTGGGGTACTTCGAGGAACAGGCGGTCATCAGCTACACCCTCTACCTGGCTGAAATCGATGCGGGCCGCGTGGAAAACGTTCCCGCCCCGGCCCTGGCCATCGAATACTGGAACCTGCCTGCCGACGCCCGGCTGCGTGACGTCGTCCTGGCCGTACGCGCCGATGAAGTGGGCCACCGCGACGTGAACCACGGCTTTGCCAACGCCCTGGCCAGCGGCGAAACCGTCAGCCAGGCCGTATAAGCGATATCAAGCGCTTCGCCGCAAGACCGGAAAGCCCGCCTCAGGCGGGCTTTTTGCTGGTCATCGCGCAGGAGTGGTCGGGCCTGGCGCCTGCCGGGGCCTTGCGCGTTGCAGCCCAGAACACCAGTGCCGCGACGCTCACCGCCGCGCCCAGCGCGCATACGGCACGCCATCCGCCCGCCGCATATGCGGCAGTAGTGCCGATGGCGCCCAGCCCGCTGCCCACGGCATAGAACAGCATATACATGCCGATAAGCCGGCCCGGCGCATCGGGGCGTGTCCGCACGATCATGCTCTGGCTGGTAACGTGCAGCGCCTGCCCGGCGGCATCCAGCAGCACGATTCCCACGGCCAGTATCCACAGCGACGTGTGCAGTTGCGCGAGCGGCCACCACGAAAGGATCAGCAGTGCCAGCGCCACCACGGTCGTGCGCTGTCCATGTCCGCCATCCACCCACTTGCCGGCCCGCGCAGCAGCCAGCGCACCCACCACGCCCACCAGCCCGAACGCGCCGATGGCCGTATGCGGCAGCGAGTAGGGCGGCGCGCTCAGCGGCAGCACCAGCGCGCTCCAGAAAATATTCAGCGCGGCGAACATCAGCAGCGCCAGCATGCCCCTGACCCGCAGCGTGCGCTCGTGGCGCAGCAGCGCGAACATCGACAGGATCAGTTGCGGGTAGCCCACGCGCACGTGCGGCGGCGCAAGCCGTGGCAGGCGCGTCCACAGCAGCACGCCCATGACAAGCATCAGCAGCGCCGCCAAAAGGTAGACCCAGCGCCACCCCGCAACGTCGCTGACCGCACCGGCAAACACCCGCGCTGTCAGCAGCCCCACGAACACGCCGCTCTGGGCCGCCCCGACCACCCGCCCCTGCTCGTGCGCCGACGCCGCGCTGGCGGCATAGGCCAACAGGCCCTGCGTCATCGCCGTACCCAGCAGGCCCACCGCCAGCATGCCCCCGAACAGCGCCGGCAGCGTCCGCGCCGTGGCAACCGCCACCAGTGCGACCAGCAAAGCCACCAGCTGGGCGCGCATCAGCCGGCGCCTGTCGACGAGATCGCCCAACGGTACGACAAACAGCAGCGCCAGCGCACTGCCCACCTGGGTCATCGCCACCACGCTGCCCACCACTGCCTGGTCAATCCGGAAATCGGCCGCCAATGCGTCGAGCAACGGCTGGCCGTAGTAGACATTCGCCACGCTGAACCCGGCCGATGCCGCAAACAGGGTGACCAGGCCCCTGGCCATGCCCGGCCCGCGCGGCAGCGCCCCCTTCTCGATGCGTGATCCTTCCGGCTGTCCATCCGATGTCATGGCGTCCTCATCTGGTTTCAAAATAAAACCAGTTGAATGCTAGGGCAACCAGTTTTAAAATGCAACCGGACCATCCCGTACCCCTGCCTCATGCCAACGTCCGCGACACCCTCGACACGCACCACCCCGCAGCAGCCCGAAACCTGCCCGGTTGCCAGGTCTCTCGATGTGGTGGGCGACCGCTGGTCGCTGCTGATCGTGCGCGACGCCTTCGACGGCGTGCGTCGCTTCAGCGATTTCCAGCGCGGCCTGGGCATGGCGCGGAACATCCTGGCCGACCGCCTGCACAAGCTGGTGGAAGCCGGCGTGCTGGAATTGCAGGCCGCGTCTGACGGTTCGGCCTACCAGGAGTACGTGCTGACGGCAGCGGGAGAAAGGCTGTTTCCGGTGGTGGTGGCCCTGCGCCAGTGGGGCGAGCGGCACCGGTTCGGGGCCGGCGAGCGCCACTCCACGCTGGTCGACAGGCGCACCGGCAAGCCCGTGCCGCCCATGCAGCCGCTGGCGAAGGACGGCACCGCCATCCGGCCTGCCGATACCGAAGTCCGCAAGCTCAAACAGGACATCGGCCCGGATCGGACCGGCGTATGATCGAGGACATCGCCCTGACTGGCGGAATGCCCCCAATGACCGACCGCCCTCACCTGTCCCCCAAACTGCATCTGACCGCCACGCATGGCTTTGCGCTGCATAACAGCCGGCAGCCCGCGTTCCGGCGCGAGTGGCACGAGCATGACTGCGGCATGCTGCTGTGGCCACGCCAGGGCCGGCTCAAGACGGTATGGGATGCCCCTGGGAAGGCTTCGGAGCCAGCGGCGGCGGTGGCGGGTTCACGCCAGGCCGCCACGCTGGTGCGCGGGGCTGCAGTGCTGCTGCCGGCGTCAACCTCGCACCTGACGGCGTCCGAGCATCGACAGCAGCAGCACGGCGAACTCTATCTGCCGCCTGACCGCATGCCCGCCCTGCGCTATGGCGCGATCCACCTCGACGGGCCCACGGTTGCCATGCTTGAAGCGTTGCTGGCGCCCAACCTGTCCACCGCGAGCGCGTCGTGGCTGGTGCGCGCCATCGTCGAGCAGATCGTCACGAGCCGGCCAATGGCGCTGCCGGACGAGCCCGCGTCGATGGCCCACCGCATGGTGCGGCGTTTCACGCAGGCCCTGGAATGCGACCAGCCGCTGCCATCGATCGATGCCGTTGCCAGCGAACTTGGTGTCGCGATACGTCAGTTGCAGCGCGCATGCCAGATCGAGTACGGCACCACGCCCGTGGCGATCCGGCGGCGCGTGCTGGCGGGCCACGCCAAGGCGCTGATCGCAGCCGGCCATTCGCCAGCCAGCGTCAGCGTGCAGCTTGGCTTTGCTTCCAGCGGCCATTTGCACCGGCTGTTGCGCGAGGTTCAGGAGCAGGCGTAGGCGCCCCTGCTCACGCGTTGCCGACGATCGCTTCAACCTCGATCTCGGTCCAGGCGCAGTCCGGCAGGCTCGACACGCCCAGCGCGCTGCGGGCAGGCAGCGGCTGATCGGGAAACGCCACGCGCAGCACGGCCGATGCCGCATCGAGCACCGCCGGATGGCGGGCGAAGGTGTCCGTGGCGCGGATAAATCCACGCAGGCGCACCACCTGGACAACGCGCGACAGTTCGCCGCCGCATGCTTGCCGCAGCGCCGCCAACGCGTTCAGCATCGACACCTCCGCTGCTTGCCGGGCCGGTGCCAGGTCGTCATCGGTGCGGCACTGTCCGGACATCGCCACGCCATCGCGCCGGCAGACCTGGCCGGAAATCGACACCCATTGCGCATTGCCAGCCGGTACTGCGCAGAACGGCGCGTAGTGGCCCCGAGGCGCCGACACCGGCGGCAGCGCCAGGCCCGCGGCGGCCAGCCGTGCTTCCGGCGTATCCGGCATGGGCGGCCTGCCCTCTGCCGTCACCGTCATTGCCCACCCCAGGCCGTCTCGCCACTGAGCCAGCAACCGCCCGCCGCGCCCTGGTCGTCGAAGCGCGGCGCAACCAGGATTTCAGACGGGCTGCCCATGGCATCGCCCTGCCAGACTGCGATGGACGCCTGGGAGCCGCCGCCCAGGTATCCGGCACCCGCCAGGTAGCCCCACAGTGCGGCCGCGGCGATGCCGGTGGCGGCATCCTCCGGATAGCCTGACGACTTGGGAAACTGCCGCGCATGCACGATACGCCGGCCATCCGCTTTCGTGGCGCCGAGCGCGTATGGGTACAGCCCCGTGGAACCGATCGACTCGCACAATGCCTGCATGGTGGAGAAATCGGGCTGCAAGTCATCGAGCATCGCCACCGACGGCAGTGCCACCAGCGTTTTTACGCGGCTGGTGGCGGCGTTGGTCATCGTCCATGCGCCTGCCGGCAAGCGCAGCTGCGCCGCCACGCGGGCACTGGCCTGCGCGTCGAGCCGCTGCGTGCGCACCGCCGGCTGCGAGATCCACGCGCGTTGCAGGGTATCGTCCCAGCGGGCATGCACCACACCGCTCATCGTTTCGATGCTTGCGGTCGGGGTCGTCCATTGCCCCCATTGCCGCAGCGCCCACAGCGTGCCGACAGTGGCGTGGCCGCACATTTCCATCTCGTGCTGCGGGACGAAGAAGCGGATGCGCCAGTCGCAGCCGATGGTGCTGGGCAGCACGAAGGCGGACTCATGGCCGTGCTTCGCGGCAACCGCCTGCATGTCGGCGGCATCCATGCCCTGTGCATCGGCAACCAGCGGCACCGGGTTTCCGCCCCGGCCATCACGCACGAACACGTGGATCAGATTCACTTCACTCACCCGTGGCTCCTACCGATCGTGCAATCGCTCCCCAATAGGGAATGTCCTTCTGCACCGCGGCCTGCAGCGCGGCGGGCGTGCCTGGCCGGGCCGTGACGCCCTTGGCGGCAAGATCCTCCGCCACGGCCTTGTCACCCAGCACCTTGTTCAGTGCGGCATTGAAGCGCTCCACCACGGGCGCCGGCGTGCCCTTGGGGAATGCAATGCCGTACCACAGCTGCTGCTCAAAGCCCGGCACGCCCTGGCTGGCGAAGGTCGGCACATCGGCCAGCAGCGGCGTGGGCGCCGTGGTGGCAATGGCGGTGATCTTGTGCGCCTTGATGTACGGCGCCAGGCCCACCGGGTTGTCGAACATGATCTGCACCTGGCCGCCGATCAGGTCAGTGTAGGCCGGGGAAGCGCCGCGATACGGCACGTGTACCAGCGGCACGCCGGCCAGTTTCTGGAACTGCTCGCCCATCAGGTGCGATACGGTGCCAACGCCCACCGAGCCGAAGCTGAGCTGCGTCTTGTCGGCCTTGAGCCGGGCCAGCAACGCCTTGACATTGGTCGACTGCAACTGGTTGTTGACGGCCAGCACGTACGGCGAGGTGCCGATGAATCCGGCATAGCTGAAATCCTTGGCCGGGTGGTAAGCCAGCTTGGGATAGATCGCCACGCTGACCGCGTGCGTGCTGGTGGTGACCACACCGGCGGTGTAGCCGTCGGCCGGGGCGCGTGCCACGAAAGCCGAGCCCAAAGTGCCGCCCGCCCCGCTGCGGTTGTCGATCACCACCGGCTGGCCCAGTTCGCGCTGCAGCAGGGGCTGGATCGACCGCACCACCAGGTCGGTGCCGCCGCCAGCCGGGAACGGGACGACGATCACAACGGGCCTGGCCGGCCAGGTCTCGGCATGCACGGCCCCGAAACAGAGTCCGGCCGCAATGGCCAGCAGGGCGCGGCACGCGGCACGCGATGGATGGGACAGGATTGACACGGGATTCCTCCTTGTGGACGTGCAAGGAGTCTAGGCACGCGGCGCGCGGGATTCGAACCGGAATGCGACGCGCGCCGATCCGAAATACGTCCGCCGATCGTGCCGCCCTCCGGGCCTGCACGCAAAAAAGGCACCCTTCCGGATGCCCCTTCTTCTTCAGCACATGCAGCGCGCGATCAGAACTTGTGGCGAATGCCCATCAGCACGCCGGTCTGGTTCTTGCCAGCCACCGTGGTACCGAAGCCGCCGGTGCCCAGGTCCGAACCGTCCTTGTTGCGGGTGTAGGCCAGGTTCAGGTACACATCGGTCCGCTTCGAGAACGAATAGTCGGCCGAGACGATAAACAGCCACGGATCGGCGCCCGAGTTGCGGAAGTCCTGGTAGTACGCCGCGCCGGTGAGCGACCATGCCGCGGTGATATCCCACTGCGCGCCAGCCCAATACAGGTTGGTGGTCTGCGACGCCGGCTGCGTCATGAAGCGGGCGTAGCGGTAGCCCAGGTACGACTTGACCGAGCCAAACTGGTACGTGCCCGACACCGCGGCCTTGCGCGTCTTGTCCTGGTCGGTAGCAACGGTGTTGCCATTCACCTCGTCGTAGACCACGGCGATTGCCAGCGGGCCGCTTTCATAGGCCAGGCTGCCGCCAAACTCGCGGCCGACCTTGTAGTTGCCCGGCACTTCGCCGTTGACGCCGGACGTGCCGTCCGCACCCGCGCTGTACATCAGCTTGGCGCTGACCGGGCCGAACTTGCCGGCGTACTTGATCGAGTTGTCGGCGCGCGACTGGAAGGCGCCGTCCTGCGCGCCAATCGAGTAGCGCGTCGAGATGCCCATCGGGTCGAACTGCACGCCGAAGTCATACATCGCCGTCGTATGACGGCCGAGCGTCAGCGTGCCATAGGCGTTGCTCAGGCCGATCCATGCCTGCCGGCCGAACAGCCGGTTGTTCTGGGTGCTCTTGCCATCGTCGACCGAGAAGCCGCTTTCCAGCGCAAACACCGCACGCAGGCCGCCGCCAAGATCTTCGGCGCCGCGCAGGCCCCAGCGCGACCCCGACAGGTTGCCCGACTGCATGCGGACCACGGAGTTGTTACCGGCGCCCAGATGGTTTGCGTATTCCACGCCAACGTCCGCCACACCGTACAGCGTTACCGAAGTCTGCGCGAACGCGCCCCCGGCGGTCAGGCCTGCAACGGCGGCCGCCATCCATACTGCTTTCTTCTTCATGACTCTGAGGTCTCCCCTCTCGTTGGAAAATCTTCGTCGGCCTGGCGATGCCGGCCTGTGTTCTTCTTGCGCTGCCGCCACCCCATGTCCGCGGCCATGCCACCCTCGTATGCAACTCGATGCATATCGAAGTCGCTTCGTATGTATTAATACCGAAACAATACCTCATGTAGTGACGTATGTATCACCAATTCAGGGTTATCCCCGATAAACTGGAGCAAGACGCTGGCCGGCTGAACCGCCGGATGCGCAACAAGTCGCTGACCGCACCGCACCGGCAGGCGCGCATCATCGCCGCATGAGCGGGTGAGGTTCCGCCAATCCCCCTCCGCCAACCCGATTCCGCCAACCTATCGCGCTTTTCGGACAACATGCCATCGGGCGGCCTGTGCACCACCTGCGCGCCGCAACCGGCCGCTATCCTGCAAATGAACCCCGGGCGCAACGCGCCACGGACACGCAATAGATAGCACCAGGTAGCAATGGGTAGCAGCGATGAAACACTCTTGCGAAGCGGTCACTGGTCCAGTTGCAGTCGTGCCGGGTGGCCGCGAATGAAGCCCGGCAGACACCCCGCGCCCCCCATACTGCGCCGGCTGGGCATGGCCGCCGCAATGCTTGCCGCAATGCTTGCCGCGATGGCGGGCGTGACTGCCCTGCTGGCGTATTGGCCGCATGTGCCCGCGCCCGTATCGCCGGCGACTGGCGCGCCCGCCGATGTGGTCGTGCAGCCCGGCCCGGGCGGCGTCGACCAGGCCGATGCCCTGCAGGCCGCACTCGATAATCTGCAACCGGGACAGCGGCTCGTGCTCGCCCCCGGCAGCTATCTGGTCGGCCGCGTGCTGGCGGTGCGCCGCGAGCAGGTCGCGGTATCGGGCTACGACGCCACGCTGGTCGCGTCCAATCCGGATCAGCAGGCCATCCAGATCACCGGGGCAAATTCAACGCTGGTGGGCGTGACGCTCAAGGGCACAGGCACGCAGCGGCTCGAATCCGCCACGTCGGCCAAGGTAATCGTCGACGGTACGGGCATCCAGGTGCTGGATGTGACCATCGAAGGCGGCGCCAGCGCGGGCATCTTTGTGTCGCGCGGCATTGGCATCGCCCTGGTTGGCGACAGGATCAGCGGCACGCTGGCCGATGGCATCCACATCACGGGCGGCTCGCAGGACGTGCTGGTTCAGAATTCGTCCGTGACCGCCACCGGCGACGACATGGTGGGCATCGTCAGCTACCAGCGCGACAACGCGCAGACCCGGAACATCTATGTCACAAGCAACTACCTGGCTGGCAATGCCTGGGGACGCGGCGTGGCCGTCGTCGGAGGTGCCGATGTCACCGTCGCCGGCAACTGGATCGAGGGCGTGCAGAAGGCGGCCGCCGTGATGGTCGCGCAGGAAGACGGCTATCGCACCGCCGATGCCACCAATGTGCTGATCGCCAGCAACACGATCGCCGATGACCAGAACGCCACGGAGCCCGGCAACAACCGCATGGCAACGGGGCATGCAGCCATCGACATCAATACCGGCAGCGGCAGCGTGACGCGCGTGCAGGTAACCGGCAACCAGGTTACGCGTACGCGCTTCGACGGCTATCGCGCGCAGGGCAATATCTGCCAGGCCGACATCAGCAACAACCGCTTTGCGGCCATCGGCGGCGCGGCCATCGCGCTGCAGTATCGCAATTGCACGGCGGACCAGTTCACCTGCGGCACCAATACGCTCGATGGCGCACTCCTGCCGCGACCGTCAGGATGCTCCGGCGCGGGATCGATCCAGGCCGCCGGCGCGGACGCGAGCCGCCTCCCTCAAGTGCGGACTTATCTGCGGCGCGCGCAGTAATACCGGCCAGGCCCCTGCGGGCCTGGCAACGCACGCCGTTGCGGCACGGGCTGCCCATGCCGGCTCACCTGACGCGTGGCGATTCCGCCAGCAGCCGCTGCAGGTACTTGCCGTAATGGCTCTTGCCCAGCGGCGCGGCTAGCCGTGCCACCTGTTCCTCGTCGATCCAGCGACGCCGGTAGGCAATTTCCTCGGGACACGCCACCATCAGGCCCTGCCGCTTCTGCAGCGTCGCCACCATCTGCGCGGCATCGATCAGCGAATCGTGCGTGCCGGTATCGAACCACGCGAAGCCGCGTCCCATGATGTCGACGGCCAGCTTGCCCGCATCCAGGTAGCGGGCGTTGACCTCGGTGATCTCCAGTTCGCCACGTGCCGACGGGCGGATATCGGCGGCAATATCGCAAACACGGTTGTCATAGAAGTAAAGCCCCGTCACCGCATAGTTCGATCGCGGCTGCGCCGGCTTTTCCTCGATCGACAGCGCCCGAAAGTCTTCATCGAATTCCACCACGCCGTAGCGCTCGGGATCGTGCACGTGATACGCGAACACGGTGGCGCCGTCCTCGCGACGGCTGGAGCGGGCCAGCATGCGGGCCAGGTCATGCCCGTAGTAGATGTTGTCGCCCAGGATCAGCGCCGAAGGATCGCGCCCCACAAAATCACGGCCGATGATGAACGCCTGCGCCAGGCCATCCGGCGACGGCTGCTCCGCATACTGCAGGTTCAGCCCCCACTGCCGGCCATCGCCAAGCAAGGCGGCAAAGCGCGGGGTGTCCTGCGGCGTGGAAATGACCAGCACGTCGCGGATGCCGGCAACCATCAGCGTGGAAAGCGGGTAGTAGATCATCGGCTTGTCATAGACCGGCAGCAGCTGCTTGGAGACGCAGTGCGTGACCGGATAGAGCCGCGTGCCGGAACCTCCGGCGAGAATGATGCCTTTGCGCGTCATGCCTGCATCTCCTTGGCAGTGGGGGATTCCTGGGCAACCGGTGTAGGGGTGGGCGCCGGAGCCGCGACGCCGGCCGTGATCTCGCGCCGGTAGCAAACATAGAAGGCGATGGCGCCAGCGGCCTCGGTGATCAGCACCGATATCACCGTGCCCCTGGCGCCCATATGCATCACGAACGGCACCGCATAGATCAGGTGCATGACCGTCACCGCAGCATAGATATTCCGCACGGCGCGGTGCCGGCCCGACGCCATCAGGCCGAGATTGCCGAAGATGAAGGCCACGCTGGTCAGCGGCAGCAGCACGCCTTCCAGCCGCAGCAGCAGGATGGTGTCGTGGAACGGCTCGCCCAGCCACATGCGGATGCCGACGCCGGCAAACAGCTCCACCGCCACGAACATCGTGCCCGAACAGGCAAAGACAACCACCATCGCGCGCCGCATCAGCGCACGGGCCGCCGGCGGGTCGGTGACGTTGTATTGGCTGATGCGCGGATAGAACGCCGTGCCGATGACCGTAAAGATCGTCTGCCCGGCAATGCGGATCTTGTCGGCCATCGAGAACTGCCCCACCGCTACCGGACCGTGGAAATAGTTCAGCAGGATCGCGTTGAAGTTCACGTAGAAGCTGACCAGCACCAGCGACAGGAACATCGGGAAGCCTTCGCGCAGCGATGCCATGGCCGCTGCCGCCGGCACCCTGACCAGCGCGGCCAGTCGCCTGCGCCACACGCCCCAAAGCGCCGCGACGGCCAGGATCAGCGTGCCGACGCTGATGCCCAGCGCAGCCAGCGCGGCGTCGCCGGGCGATCGCACCCATGCCACCACGCAGGCCAGACTGATGGCCTTGGACGCGAAGTTCGGCAATACCAGCACCTTCATCCGTTCCAGGCCCTGGTAGAGCCAGATCGGCGTCACGGCGTTCGCCACCACGCCCACAAACGCCGCGGCCAGGATGGCCCTGTGTTCGCGCAGGTCCGGCGCCCACCACAACGCGCCAGCCAGCAGTAACGCCGCCCCCAGCGTGAGCAGCAGCTTGGCCGCCATCGTCGCCGAAAACACCGCCGCGACAGCGGCCGGATCATCGCGCCTGAGCGATACCAGCCGTGTGGCCGACAGATTGTGGCCGTAGTCGGTCAGCAGGATCAGGTACTGCGCCAGCGCCTGGCAGTAGGCCAGCACCCCGAACTCGCGCACGCCGAGCTTGTGGCCGAGGAAAGGCAACAGCACCAGGGGAAACAGATAGTTGCCGCCCTGGATCAGCAGCAGATAGGTGGCGGTGGAGCGTATGGATGGCGGCATCGGGCGTGAGCCTTGGGTTCAGCGTGGACCGGCGACCGGCAGGTTCGGGCGGCCGTACAGCGAGCGCGCGCCCGCAGGCGCCGTGCTGGCGGCCGGCCGCCCCAGGCACCGGAACACCAGCCACAGCAGCGCCAGCGGCACGAAGTTGCGGCCGCTGAACAGGTTCGGCACACGCAGGATCTCCATCAGCGACACCAGCAGTACGGCATGGGCACAGCACCAGAATCCGTTGCCGGCGCGCCATCCCGCGTAGCTGCGGCCCAGCAGCCATCCCATCAGCGCGGCTTCCAGCAGCGCGAACCCGCCCCACTCGTAGAAATGCACGAAGATGCCCGACGGGTTGTTGAACTCCGGATCGCCGAAAGTGTTGAGAAACATGCTGTACCCATCGTCCGCGCCGACCAGCGGGCGGAAGCTCTCGCCGATGATCGGAAACCGGATCAGCCAGTCGAACGTGAACGTCGGCGCCCCGGTGCCCCATCCCATGATCGTCAGCAGGCCCGCACCGTTGTTGATGGCCGTCGAGTAGTACAGGCCCAGCCGTTCCAGCGCGAAATCGAAGATGTTGTCGTAGATGTTGACGTAGTACGTTTCCCACGACCGGTTGTATTCGTTCGCGATAAAGAAGCCGATCAGCGGCGGGATGGCGGCAAACGGCCCGAGTGCCAGCAGCGCCGCGCGCAGCGACCCGCACGGTGGCCGCAGGCGGAAGCGCGCCATCATCAGGGCCCAGGGCAGCACCACCTCCACCAGCGCCAGCCGCTCCGCAAAAATGAAGCTGCGCAACAACGTCAGCACGAACAGCACGCCCAGGTAGGCGTGGTAACGGGTCAGGCCGCGCGGCGGGGTGCGGAAGATGACGAAGTACAGGGGCACATAGGCCACCGACGCCTGGGTCAGCGTACTGATGCCCACCACGCGCCCTTTCAGCTCAAGCACGTCGTAGGTACTGGCGGACCCGTTCAAATAGGAAAGCAGCACCGCCGGCCGGGCGATCACGCCGCCCATCATCACCACGTAGCCGATGCAGGCCAGCCAGAACAGCGCATCGAGCACCAGCGGAGACAGCGCCACCGGTGCGTCGGCGTCGCGCGGGGCCAGCACACGCTCCCCCGTCGCACCGGCTGCAATCGCAAGCAGGAACAGCGCACCGGCCATCGCATAGGTGCCGTTGAAGTAGATATGGTCGATGGCCTTCTGGTCACCCAGCAGCTCCAGCGAAACGAGCCCGTACAGCGGCAGGATGAAGCACAGGAGCAAACGCGCGGGATCGTCCCACCAGTAGCCGTCGTACGCGTTACGGGCGCCGGGCATCGTCATCGGCGCGCTCAGTTCGATGCCACCACCAGCGGTTCGGCCACCGGCAGGCCCGGTGCCGAAGGTGCCGAAGGTGCCGAAGCTACCGACGCTACCGCAGGCGGCGCGGCAAACGCATCCCGCGTCATGGCCGCATGCACCAGTGCCCGGAACTCCCGCCGGAACCGCTCTGGCGAGAACTGCAGCGCATTGCGGCGGCACGCCGCCGGCTGGAATGGTCCGCTTTCCTCGAACCGGCAAACCGCGCGAACGATATCCTCGACGGTCTGGCGCGGAAAGAACACGCCAGTGCGCAGATCGCGGTCACGGCTGTCGATGACCGTCTCGCGGGCCCCGCCCTGCCCCAGCGCAATCACCGGCGTACCGCAGGCCTGGGCCTCCACGGCGACGATCCCGAAATCCTCCTCCGCCGCAAACACGAAGGCCCTGGCGCGCTGCATGTGCGCCACCAGCACCTCGGCAGGCTGGTATCCCAGGATGCGCACATTAGGGGTCGCCATCTCGCGGATGCGGTCCAGGTCCGGGCCGTCGCCGATCACCACCAGCTGCTTGTCGGGCATTGCCGCGAATGCCTCCACGATCAGGCTCACCCGCTTGTAGGGCACCAGCCGCGATGCCGTCAGGAAGAAGTCCTCGCGCTGCTCGCAGAGGCTGAACTGGTCGATATCGACGGGCGGATAGACCACGGCCGAATCGCGCCCGTAGACCTTGCGGATGCGCCGCGCCACATAGGCGGAATTGGCGACGAACACGTCCACGCCATGCGCGGTGCGATGGTCCCACATCCGCATGTAGTGCAGGATCACGCGCGCCAGCCAGCTTTTCAGGCCGCGCGTCAGCTTCGACTCGTTCAGGTACTGATGCTGCAGGTCCCATGCATAGCGGATCGGGGAATGGACGTAGCTGACATGCAACTGCCCGGGCCCGGTGATCACCCCCTTGGCAACCGCGTGGCTCGACGAGATCACGAGGTCGTAGGCCGACAGGTCCAGTTGCTCGACGGCCAGTGGCATCAGCGGCAGGTATGACCGGAACGACTTGCGGGCGCGGGGCAGCTTCTGGATGAAGGTGGTCGTCGCATGCTTGCCCTGCAGCGCCCCACGCTGTGCGTCGGGAAAGAAATCGACCACGCTGAACAGGTCGGCCTGGGGCCATATCTTCAGGATCTGTTCAAGTACCCGCTCGGAACCGGCATACGTGGCAAGCCATTCGTGGACGACGGCGACCTTGCCGAAGGCGGCGTCATCGGTGTCGTGCCGGGGGTTCATTGTTGTGGAAGGCATGGAGATATCTCGCCAAGTAGCCGCGCGGCGGTGTCGCGCCAGGAATACCGTTGCACATGGGCGTAGCCGCGCTGCCGCATTGCGTCGCGCAACGTGCCGTCCTGCATCACATGCGTAAGCAGCTCGCCGAACTCGGCCGGGCTGGTCGGCCGGAAATAGAGCGCGGCGGTGCCACACGCCTCGCGCACCGACGGCAGGTTCGACGCCAGCACCGGACAGCCCAGCGTCATGGCCTCCACGGGCGGCAGGCCGTAGCCTTCATACAGCGAAGGGAAGACAAAACAGGCGGCATCGCGGAACAGTGCCTTCAGGTCGGCATCGTCGACATAGCCAAGCCGCGTGACCGGCGCCGCATCCTCGTTGTTCAGCGGGCGGAACACGCTTGCCGATCCGCCAACGATCACCACGTCGTAGTCGGCCCCATGCAGCATGCCCACGGCCTCCACCACCAGCCGGAAGTTCTTGTGATAGCTGGCGCTGCTGACCGCCAGCACATAGGGCCGATCCGACAGCCCGAACTTGCGCCGGATACCGGTCACCTCCGGCAGGCGCAGCATATGGTCGCCACTGAGGGGCAGCACCCCGATCTTCCGGCCCGGGATGCGATAGGCGTCCGCAATTTCACGGCGCGAGAACTCCGATACGGTCAGCACCCTGCGTGCCACACGCCCGACCCACGGCGCCATGACCCGATACCACGAGCGGAACGCGCGCGAATACGCCTGCGGCACGCGCACCGGCGCCGCGTCGTGCATCACTGTCACCTGGTTCCGATACAGCAACGGCGCCGCGTTGCACAGGTTCAGCAACAGCGCCCCACGCGCCGCCAGTGGCAGGCTGACCTGCTCCCAAAGCTGGCCGCTACGGCGCCCGATGGCATGCCCCACCGTACGCACGCGCAGGTGGGGGAACGCGTCCGGATCGACTTCCACGCCTGGCGGCACCAGCAGTTCGAACGACAGACCGGCCGTGGTGCGGTCGTTGTCGGCCACCAGCCGGTCGATGGCGCGCACTACCTCGTGTGCAAAGCGGTCGACACCGGTGGCGCGCCGCCCCAGGAACCGCCCGTTGATCGCAATGGTCTCTGGCATCGCGTGCGCTCCTAGTGGCCGGCCCGCGCAAGCGGGTTGGCGATGTACCGCACCACACGGTTGCTGAACGACGCCACCGGCAACAGGCAAAGCGTGGTCAGGCATCCCACCGCCACCTTCTTGCGCAGGCTCCAGAATGGGTTGGCGACGATGGTGTGGAAATACCGCCCCGATTCATGCTGGAACCAGTGCCACCGGCGCGCCAGTGTGGCGCCGTACATGTGCTGCGCGAAGCGGGCCTTCTCCACGGAAAAATCGAGCACGACCGGCGGCAGGTCGACGCCGAGCCGATCCCTGGCAAGCTCGCGCAGGATCTGCCAGCGCCGTGCCGACTGCCGGGCGCCGGCCATCGCGTCCTCGGCATTGGCGAGCGACAGGCCGCTGGCCTGCGCGTCGCCGCGCGTGTGCCGATGCACCCGGTAGCCGCCCAGGGCCACCTCGACCGCGCCGACGTCGCCCAGCAGCGCCACGCCGTAGATGGCGTAGAAATCCGCGCCATGCATGTTGTCGGCCCCCACCGGCACCGGAAAGATGCGGCGAAGCGCATCCACACGATACGCATTGCCCGAGCCGGGTGGCGACGGATACAGCCATCCGGCACGCAGCATCCGCCCGCAACCGTCGGCGCGAATCGACTGCGGCACCTGGACGCCGGTGGCCGCACCATCGGCCGTCATGACATCGAGCCGGTACTGCACCTTGACCGGGTCGCCCTTGGCGAATTCCGCCAGCACCGTGGCAGCGGCTTCGGGATACAGTGTGTCGTCGGCATCCAGAAAGAGCACGTACGGCGTGCGGACACGTTCGAGCGCATGGTTATATGCGGCTACCTGCCCGCCGTTCTGCTGGAACACCGCTTCCACGCGGACGCCATAGCCCTCGATGATCGCGCGGGAGCCATCGGTGGAGCCGTCGTCGATCACCATGACATGCACGGGTGTGAACTGTCCCAGCGCCGAATCGATGGCGCCCGCCACATACTGCGCATAGTTGTAGTTGGCAATCACGACGGTGAGCGCGGGCGATGCGGTGGGGTCCGGCATGGTGGCCTCCGAGACGAGTGGACGCTACAGCGAGTGGTCGGCGTGGAAGCCCAGCCGGCTGGCCTCGCCGTCGGCAATCGCGCGCTCCAGCAGCCGCAGCCGGGCGCCGGCGTTGCGGCGTTTGCCATACAGGCGCAGCAGCCGCAGGAACACGAAGCGGTTGAGCCGGTACATCAGCCCGGACGTGGACCAGTGGTTGCGATCGAACCAGGCCTGGTTGCGGCTGCTGTAGTAGGCGCGGAAATCGGACCCGCTCAGCAGCATGCATTCGAAGTGATTCTTCCAGTTGCGCTTGACGTTCCAGGAGCCTTCCAGGTCTTCGAGCCGCGCGGCCGTTACCAGTGCGATACATCCGCCACGCGCCGTCAGCCGCCATGTGTACTCGGTATCGTCGGCGTACAGCACCAGCTCGGGCTCCGGCAGCCCCAGGTCCACGTACATCTCGCGATGACCCAGCAGGCCGCCGTACGGCGCGAACGGCAGATGCACCACATCGGGAATCGCGTCGGGCCGCGGCCTTCCCCACGGCGTACGCCGCCAGATCTTGTACGGGATGCGCCCCACGTGAAAGCCGAAGTAGCTCGACCTCGGCGGCATCGCCAGGCCCACCGGCACGCCGGCAGCGATGTCGCCCTGGTGATCCGGACGGAACCCGAGCACCGCCGCGCGGCGGCGGCCCTGCTTGCGCGTGAGCAGGTCCAGTTGATGGCAGAGCACGTCGAGCGCGCCCTCGCATGGCGCGTTGTCGTCGTCCATCAGCCAGATGTAGTCGGTGGTATCGCGTTCCAGCGCGCGGGCAATGCCCACCGCATAGCCGTTGGCCGACCCCGTATTGGCGGCCAGTCGAACGATGGTGAGGCGCCTGCCCCAGGCAGCCTCCAGCGGTGACAGATCGGCGGTGGCATTGTTGCTGACGACGATGGCGTGTGACACGCCTTCGCGCTCGAAACTGCGCCGCAGCAGCTCGGCACAGTAGTGCAGGCGGTCGCCGTAGGTGACGGTCACCAGCGTGATGCGCTTGTGGTGCAGGTGCGCCATGTCGGGTCTCCGTGTCAGGCTGGCGTGCCAGGATGGCCTTCGGTGGCGCCGTAGGCGTAGCTGTAGCGATGCAATGCGCCGGTGAAGTCGTTGAAGATCACGCCGCGCACCGCGACACTGGCCTGGGCCAGCCGCCGCGTGCTTTCATCGATCTGCTCGACCGTGGTCACCCGGTGGCGCGCCACCATGAACACCGTGCCGGCAAGGCGTCCAAGGACCAGCGCATCGGCAACCGGCAGCAGCGGCGGGCCGTCGAGCACCACCATGTCGTATTGCGCGGCCACCCGCTGGACCAGCGCCGACAGCTCGGGCTGCAGCAGCAGTTCGCTGGGGCCGGCGGTGAGCGCGCCAGTCGACAGGAAGTCCAGTCCGTGCGCCACATCACGCCGGATCGCGTCACCGGCTTCGCAGGTGCCGGCCAGCACCTCCGCCAGGCCGGGGCCGCGATCCACCCGGAAGCGCTTGTGCAGCACGCCATTACGCAGGTCGGCATCGATCAGCAGCACGCGCCGGCTCGACGCACCGGCCAGCGTCGCCAGGTTCGCCGCCACGAACGACTTGCCCACGCCGGCAGTGGGCCCCGTGATCAGCACCACGCGGTTGGGCGCATCGCTGAGCGCAAAATGCAGCGTCGTCCGCACCGCGCGCAGGCTTTCGATGGCCGCATCGGGCAGTTGCGCGTGGCCGCCGCGCAGGTGGGTCCGCGCCGTGCCCAGCGGCCCGGTCAGGCGGCTGCGCGGCACCGTCGCGTAGACGGGAATGCCCGTGGCAATCTCGATCTCCTCGCGATCCTGCACCGTGCCCACGATACGGCGGCGCGCCATCGCCAGCACGATGCCCGCCAGCAGTCCCGTCAGCAGTGACCCCGCCACAGCCACGCCGCGCCGGGGCTTGATCGGTGTCTCGGGCGGGGTGGCCGGATCGATAAGCCGCACGTTTGCCACCTTGCCGGCCCGTACCAGCGTCAGCTGCTGGCGCGCGTTCAGCCGGTTCGTGTACAGCTCCGTATCCACCTGCATGTCGCGCTGCAGTTGCAGCACCTTCTGCTCGATCAGCGGCAACTGGCGCGTCCGTCCCTGCACGACGGACAACGCGGCCTGTGCCTCCCGCAACTGGCCGTCGATGGCCAGCAATGCCGGGTGCTTCTCGGTGTACTGCGTCAACAGTTCCTCGCGCTTCTGGCGCAGATCCACGAGCCGCGTCTCGGCCTCCACACTTTGCTGCAGCAGCGCCCGGGCCTCCTGGCTGGTATCAACGGTACCCTGCTGGGCGCGAAAGGCGTTGTAGCGGCTTTCGGATTCCCCCAGCTGCTTCTTCAGTTGCGGCAACTGCTCGTCCAGGAAACGGATCGACTTGTCCGCTTCCTCTGACCGGCGGCGCACGTTCTGGTCGACATACTCCCGGCCGATCTCGTTGAGGATGCGCGACGCCTGCGCCGGATCGACACTGTCCAGCGATACGCCGATGATGTTCGACTGCTTGCCGCGTTCACCAATCGCCAGTGTTTTTTGCAGCCATTCGGTGGTGGCGGTCTCGGAGTAGCGCTTCAGCGTGAAGCTGGCGCCAGGCTGCCCGTCCGCCGTGCGTACCAGCAGCGCCAGCGGCCCGCGCGGCGTATCGGCGCGCAGCAGCATGCCGACGCGGCCCTGCAGCGACACCACCGGGGCGCCGAACGTTGACGACAACTCCAGGGTGAAGGCGCCGTGCTCGCCCAGCGTGAGCGTGAATGGCTGGCCCTGATAGGCCGCGGGCACGTCGAAGGTGGTGACGTCGATACGTTCCTTGCCGTAGACGTGGCCGCCAATCGGACGCGAATAGCCTTCGGCGCGCTCGGCCAGCCACCAGCCGATCACGGGCAGGTAGCGCGGCGTGACGTCGAGATGAAGCCGGAGCGCTTCCACCGCACGCGATACCACCATGCGCGAACTGAGGACCTGGATCTCGGACGTGGTGTCGGGCTTGATCTCGGGCGTGAGCTTTGGGTCCCCTGACGTGGAACGGTTCTCGATGGTGCTCGGCTCCACCTGGATCAGCATGTCCGAGCGGTAGACCGGGCGCGTGAACACGGCATAGGCAATGCCGGCCAGCAGACAGGCCGAAGTCGTGCACACGATCAGCCAGCGGCTAGCCGCCAGCGTCGTCAGCGGGTTCATGGCACGCACCGCCGGGCGGGACGCGGGCTCATATGCCGGATTTGCCAGGTACGAGGTGTTCATGACCGAGTGTCTCCAGGAATTCCGGGGCCTAAGGCGCCAGCGCCCGGCTTGCCGTGGCGGTCTGCGCGGTCGGCAGGAGCAGGTTGACCACCCGGCTCCAGCGCACGAGCGACGATGTGTCGACAAACACCACGTCGTTCGCCTGCAGTGCAAACCCGTCGGCCAGTGCCATCGCCGAAGGGGTGCTGGCATCCAGATGGAAAACCCTGGGCTGCGTGCCGCCGTTGCCGCGCACCACATACACCTGCTGCGCATCGCCCGAGTACTGGCTCACGCCGCCCGCATCGCCCAGCGCCTGGTTCAGGCTCAGCTTGCCGTTGTTCATCGTCAGCGCGGCGTTGCGTGCCACCTCGCCAATCACGTAGACCTTGCTGTCGTTCGCGGCATAGACACGCACAAGATCGCCATCGCGCAGCAGGATGTCAGACGGGTTCGCGCCTTTGGCGATCAGGTCTGGCAGGCTCACGCGCGCCGTCTGCTCGCCGCGCGTGACGGCAATCCAGGATCGATCCGCCGCCGCGCTGAACCCGCCGGCCCGGTTGATGGCCTCTGGCAGCGTCATCGGCACGTCGTTGATGATCTGCAGGCCGGCCTGCTGCACGGCGCCGTCCATGTACACGCGCTTGCTGCGATACGCCTGGATGCGCAGCGTCACCTGTGGATTGCGCACGTACTCGGCCAGCCGCTGCGTGAGCCGGTCGCGCGCTTCGGCCTCGGTAAGGCCCGCAACCGGCACCATGCCGACAAAGGCGTACTGGACATTGCCGCGCGCGTCGACGGTGTACCCCGTGACCACGGCATTCGACCCCGACGTATCGACGCCGCTGGTCACCTGCAGCGCAGGCAGGTTCAGTTCGGGATGCCCCCAGACCACGATGCTGAGCACATCGCCGGGGCCCAGCACATAGGGCCGTGGCTTGTCGAACAGCGCGCGCACCTCGGGGGCGACCCCGTCGGGTTGCGCCGCGCGCTGCGACGCCAGCAGCGCGCTGTCGATCTCCACCAGGCTGTCGCGCGACACCGACTGCACGCCCTGCATCGGCGGCAGGCTGGTTACCGGCGCGGCGGACTGCGCCGACTCCTGGCCCGGCTGGAGCGCCGGCGTGGTGGCCTTGTACGTCATGCCGGGCGCCATGGCGCAACCGCCCAGGAAGTGCAGTACCACGCCCCAGAGCAGGACGGCAGCCAGGCGCTTGCGCCAGGGCAGGTCAGTATGCGCCACGACCATGGATCACCACGCCGATTGTCTTGAACAGGATCACGATGTCGCCGGCAAAGGTCCAGTTGCGGACGTAGGCCACATCGAGCGTCACACGCTGGTCGTAGTCGGCATCGTTGCGCCCGCTGACCTGCCAGAGCCCGGTGATGCCGGGCAGCACGCGCAGGTAGTACGACACCGAATCCCCGTAGCGTTCCAGTTCCTTCTCCACCACCGGGCGCGGCCCCACCAGGCTCATGTCGCCGCGCACCACGTTCCATAGCTGCGGCAGCTCGTCGATACTGGTCTTGCGGATAAAGCGCCCCAGCGCCGTGACGCGCACATCGTTGCGCAGCTTGAAATCCTTCTCCCATTCGGCGCGTGCCGCCGGATCACTGGCGAGCAGTTCCTTGAGCACCGCGTCGGCGTTGCGCACCATCGACCGAAACTTGAGGCAGCGGAATTTGCGGCCATCCATTCCGACCCGGGTATGTCCGAACACGCTCGGGCCGCCGTCGCGCATCACGAGCAGCGCCACCGTCAGCATCAGCGGCGACAGCAGGAGCAGCAGCACCAGCGCCGCGCCGACATCGAACGCGCGCTTGGCGGCATGGCCGTAGGCGCCGGCGTAACGTTGGCCGGCTTGTCTTGCCGGTGCGAAGCCATCGGCCAGGCCCGGCGACAAGGCCGGCGATGCGGCGGTAAAGCGCGCGGGCAGGATGCCCGATCTGGCAAGCAGTGACTTGATGAAGCGCATGGCGCCTTCTCCCATAAGCCCAAGGGTGGACGATGGCGCGGTACTCAGGCGCAGCGCCCGTAGGTATCGGCGATGCGGACGATGTCGTCCTCGCCCAGGTAGGCGCCCGATTGCACCTCGATGACTTCGAGCGGCAGCTTCCCGGGGTTTTCCAGCCGGTGCGTGACGCCAATCGGGATATAGGTCGACTCGTTCTCGCTCAGCAGGAACTGCTCTTCGCCGCGCGTGACGCGCGCCGTGCCCCGCACCACGGTCCAGTGCTCGGCGCGGTGGTGGTGCAGCTGCAGCGACAGCGATGCCCCCGGGTGCACGACGATGTGCTTGACCTGAAAGCGCTCGCCCTGATCGAGCGAGTCGTAGCACCCCCACGGCCGCTGCACCTTGCGATGGTTCTCGGCCTCGCTGCCCTGCTGCCTGGCAAGCCGTTCCACCAGCCCCTTGACGCCCTGCACCTGGGAGCGATCCACCACCAGCACGGCATCGGGCGTTTCCACGACGATCAGGTTGGTGGTGCCCACGCACGCCACCAGCCGGCCGTCGGCGTGGACATAGCACGAAGTGGCGCCTTCGTACATCACGCGGCCGCGCGCGGCATTGCCGTCGTCGTCCTTGTCGATGGCATCCCACACCGCGTCCCATGAGCCCAGGTCCGACCAGCCTGCCACCAACGGCACCACCACGCCCTGCACGCCGTCGGTGCGCGCCAGGTGCTCCATGACGGCGTAGTCGATCGAGTCGGACGGAATGGCCGCGAACGCCGTGGCATCGGGGTGGAAGTACGGGCCGTCCTGACGGCCCTGCCCGAAGGCACCGGCGCATGCCGCGTACATGTCTGGCTGCAGGCGCTGCAGCGTGGCCAGCCAGGTGCTGGCGCGCACGACGAAGATGCCACTGTTCCACCAATACTCGCCAGACGCCACGTACTGCTGCGCAAGCTCGGTGGCAGGCTTTTCGACAAAGCTGTCGATGGTGCGCGCCACATCGCCCAGCGCCGCGCCAATGCGGATGTAGCCGTAGCCGGTATCCGCTCGGGTGGGCGGCACGCCAAGCGTCACGATGGCGCCCTGCTCTGCGAACCCGGCAGCATGCGCAATGGCGTAGCCGAATGCCTCGGTGTCGGCGATGACATGGTCGGCCGGCATGACCACGAGGATGCCGTCCTCTCCCTGCGCGGTCGCCAGCAGCGCAGCCAGTGTCAGGGCCGGCGCCGTGTTGCGCCCGGCGGGCTCGACCACGATCTGTGCCTCGGTGCCGGACGCCGCAAGTTGCTGCGCGGTCATGAACCGGTGCGGCTCGCCACACACGATGATCGCGGCGGCGTCGGCGTGACGACCATCGCGCAGCACCGCCATGCGCCGCACCGTGGACTGCAGCAGCGAATCGCGCCCAATCACATCGATCAGCTGCTTCGGATAGTGCTTGCGGGACAGCGGCCAAAGCCGTGTACCCGAGCCCCCCGCCAGCACCACGGGGCGGATCCGCAGCACGCTCTGGACATCGCCAGACGTGACGGCGGCATGGGAAGGGAGATCAGCGGGGGCAGTGATAGGCATCCTGGGCTCCTGTTCGGGCAGCACGAACGGCACGAAACCGTTTTGCTGCACCGAAGCATAGATGCGCAAAAATGCATCAATTACCCGATGTCCGATAATGCAGAGGATTTGACCGATGCAACTTGAAAACCGGTTTGAAAACGTATTTCCGGTGATACAAGACCATTATGTCATCACACCGCCTTGCATTTATGCGTGCACGATTCCCGTCCACGGTGCGGGAATGCCCCGCAATGCAGCGAGGTACCATCCGCCTTGCACAACGGCAGTGAAACCGCTGATTTACCTGATATTTTTATCATATCCACATACAGAAGCAGACAAACGCGGCGTAACAATTACCAGAACTGATTCATTTCTGATAATCGCATTGCGCCGCATGGCGCATTTTTGAGTTGATTTTGAATGCCACCCGCGTCAATCGGCCAACATCACGTAAAAATCAGACACACGGCATTGTGCGTCGCCGCAAATTGGATATGATGCAATGCAATAGATTCGCCTTTGAATCGCCTTCGCAAGGGATGGACACGCCATGGATCACCTTGTCGAGATGCCTGTGCCGACCCGCCCCCCGGGGCCCTTTACCTTCGCCGGACATGCCCACACGCAACGCATTGGCCTGCTGTTGTTCGATGGGTGCTCGCTCCTGACCGCAGGCATCATCGCCGAGGCGTTCCGCGTGGCCAACGAGCTTGAACTGCAGCGCAACGGCCGGCCGTTCTACCAGTTGTCATTGCTGTCGTATCGCGGCGGCAACATTGCGTGCTCGTCGTCGGTGCGCATCTGGACGCAGGGGCTCGATGCAGCGGGCCAGCGAGGCTTTGGGGCCGTGTTCATCGCCTGCAGCGAGCGCGAACCCGCAAGCGAGCGCGATGCCCGCGTGTCCAGCGCCATCATGGAAGTCAGCGCATCGGCGCTGGAGCGCAGTACGCGGGGCCGCGAGCGGCTGGCGCCCCGGGTGTCGCGTGCGGAAGCCGCCAGCGGCCAGGAAGGGTACGCCGGGGCGTCCGCGTCGGTCTTCTGGTGCCGGGGCGGCGCGGACCAGGCGCCCGAAGTCATGCCGTCGGCCATCGACATGGCGCTCGCCCAGATCGAGGCAGACCTGGGCCCCGAGGTGGCCGGCGAGGTGGCCCGGCAACTCGATCCGCGCCGCGAGACGATGCCCGAGATCGACGCTTACGACATCGACGACACGCCCGACCTGTCGACGGCCACGGCAAACAAGATCCTGGCCTCGGCGCGCTGGATCGCCGAGCACTACATGGAGCCCATCTCGGTTGCCGACGCCGCGCGCTTTGCCGCGATGAGCGAGCGCAACTACCTGCGCCGCTTCAAGTTCACGATCGGCGTGACGCCGTCGGAATACCTGTTGCAGACGCGGCTGGACATGATTTGCCAGTTGCTGGTCAAGACAACGCTGCCGGTGGACAAGATTGCCCGGCGCTGCGGCATGGGCAACGGCGACCGGCTCGGCAAGATCTTCCGCAAGCGGTTTGCATTGTCGCCCACCGAGTATCGGAACCAGGGGCCGGCGAGCCCGGGGTCGGATCCCACCGCAACCTGAGGAGTGCTGAGCATGCGTAACGAATTGCTTGACCTGGCCAAACTCGACTGGATGGCGCGCGAACTCGCCGAGCGTTACAAGTCCGCCCCGCCGTTCCCGCATGCCTGTATCGACGACTTCCTGGACCCGGACATCTACCGCGAAGCCAGCGACGCTTTCCCGAGCCGGAAGGAAGGCAGCTGGTTCAAGTACCAGTCGGCTGCCGAGAACCTCAAACTTCAGATCCAGGATTTCTACGCCATTCCGCCCGCGCTGCGCGCCTTGATCGTCGAACTGAACGGCCCCGGCTTCATCCGTTTCCTGGAGACGCTGACCGGCGTGCGCGGGCTGGTGCCCGATCCCCACCTGCATGGCGGCGGGCTGCACCAGACGCTGCCCGGCGGGCATCTGGGCCTGCATATCGACTACAACTATCACCTTGAATGGAAGCTCGACCGGCGGGTAAACGTCCTGCTCTACCTGAACGACACCTGGGAGGACAGCTGGGCCGGCCATCTGCAACTGTGGGACGAGAGCGTGCAGCATTGCGTGCAGAAGATCGCGCCCATCGGCAACCGGCTGGTTGTCTTCAGCACGAACGAATGTTCCTGGCACGGGCACCCCGTGCCGCTGGCCTGCCCCCAGGGCGTCACGCGGCGTTCGATCGCGCTTTACTACTATTCGAACGGCCGCCCCGAGGACGAGGTGGCCGACGTTCACACGACCCGCTTCCAGGCGGCACCCGGCGCCCGCTTTCCATTGACAGCACGTGACATCCTGACCGGCATTACCCCGCCTTACGCCAAGGCGCTGGCGCGGCGCATCGTAGGCCGCTGACCGGCACGAGGGGGCTCAAACATGTCATCCATACTCGTCACCGGTGGCGCGGGCTTCATCGGCGCCAACTTCGTGCTCGACTGGCTGCGACGTCCGGCTGCCGATCCCGCCGAGGCCGACCGCGTCATCAACGTCGACAAGCTCACCTATGCCGGAAACCGGCACAGCCTGGGCGAACTCGATGGCGACGCACGCCACATCTTCGTCCAGGCCGACATCGGCGATCGGGCGGCAATGGACAACCTGCTGGCCCGGTACCACCCGCGCGCGGTCATCCACTTTGCGGCAGAAAGCCATGTCGACCGGTCCATCCGGGGGCCGGCGGCCTTCATCGATACCAACATCGGCGGGACCTATACGCTGCTGGAAGCCGTGCGCGGCTACTGGAGCGCCTTGCCCGACGCCGAACAGGCGCGCTTCCGCTTCCTGCACGTGTCCACCGACGAGGTGTTCGGTTCCCTGGGGCCCACCGACGCGCCGTTCTCCGAGACCACCAGCTACGCGCCAAACAGCCCCTACTCGGCGTCGAAGGCGGCCTCCGACCATCTCGTACGCGCCTGGCACCACACCTATGGGCTGCCCGTCCTGACGACAAACTGCTCGAACAACTACGGCCCGTACCAGTTTCCGGAAAAGCTGGTGCCGCTGATGATCGCCAGCGCACTGGCGGGACAGCCGCTGCCGGTGTACGGCGACGGCGCAAACGTGCGCGACTGGCTCTACGTAGGCGACCACTGCGCGGCGATTCGCGAAGTGCTGACGCGCGGGCGAGTCGGCGACACCTACAACGTGGGGGGCTGGAACGAGAAAACAAACCTCGAAGTCGTCCACGCGCTGTGCGACCAGCTCGACGCGCTGCAACCGCGCACCGCCGGCTCCTATCGCGAACAGATCCGCTTCGTGAAGGACCGCCCCGGCCACGACCGCCGCTACGCAATCGATGCCCGCAAGCTCGAAAGCGAACTGGGCTGGCGCCCCACCGAAACCTTCGAAACCGGCCTGGCCAGGACAGTCGCCTGGTACCTCAACAACCAGCCATGGGTACGTGCCGTCATGTCGGGCGAATACCGCAAATGGGTGGAGACGCAATATGCTGCGTGACAACTCTGGGGGCGCTCCATGACCATGACCCTGATCCGCACCGCGATTCCCGATGTCCTGATCTTCGAGCCCAAGGTTTTTGGCGACGAGCGGGGCTTCTTTTTCGAGAGCTTCAACGGCATCGAGTTTGAAGCCGCCACCGGGTTGAAGCGCCATTTCGTCCAGGACAATCACTCGCGGTCGGCCCGCAATGTCCTGCGCGGGCTGCACTATCAGATCCGGCATCCGCAAGGCAAGCTAGTGCGCGTGGTGTCGGGCGAGGTATTCGACGTGGCCGTGGATCTGCGCAGCAGTTCGCCGACGTTCGGACAGTGGGTGGGCGAGGTGTTGTCCGCCGAGAACAAGCGTCAGCTATGGATTCCGGAAGGCTTCGCGCACGGCTTTCTCGTGCTGTCCGAATATGCGGAGTTCGTCTACAAGACCACGGACACCTGGTATCCGGAGCACGAGCGCTCGCTGCTCTGGAGCGACGCGCAAATCGGCATCGCCTGGCCGATTGCCAAAGCGCCCGTGCTGGCCGCCAAGGACGCGGCGGGCCGCACGCTCGACGAAGCCGAGAGGTTTGCCTAGCGGGCCGGGTACGCCATGGCGTACTTCGCCCGGCGCATGGATGTCGTCACGCGGGCATGGAGCGACGCAGGCACGCCGCGCACGTCTGCTTCCCCATACCCATATGCCGAATGGATCGTTTGGCCGCAAGCGCGACGCGGTTAGACTGGCGCCCCCTCTTTTGCATTAGAAGCATCTTCATGGCTTTCCCGATTCCCTCTCGCGTCGCACTGGCCTTCACATTTGGCGTGGCGGCCGCTGCGTCCGCCGGCTCCGCCGTCGCGGATACCTATCCGAGCCGCCCGATTCGCCTGGTGGCACCGTTTCCGGCGGGAGGCGCCACCGACGTGCTGGCGAGGCTGCTGGGCAAGCAGATGGGCGAGCGGCTGGGACAGCCCGTCGTTGTGGAAAACAAGGCCGGTGCCGGCACGATCGTGGGGGCCAGCTATGTGGCAAAGGCGGCGCCGGACGGCTATACGCTGCTGCTCACCGCGGGCACCACGACATTCACGATCAACCCGGCGCTGCAGAACAACCTGCCGTATGACCCTGTGAAGAGCTTCGAGCCAATCGGCTTTGCCACGCGCCTGCCCCTTGTGCTGCTTGCCAATCCGAAGGCACAGATCGGTGACCTGAAGCAGCTGATCGCCAAGGCCAGGGCCGAGCCCGGCAAGTACAGCTATGGATCGTTCGGCGAAGGCAGCACCGCGCATTTCGCAGGCGAACTGATGTGGTACAACGCCGGCATCAAGCTGGTGCACGTGCCATACAAGGGCAGCGCGCCGGCCATGAACGACCTGATCGGCGGCCAGATTCCGCTGGCCATCGATACCGTGACGGCCGCCGCGCCGCAGATCAAGGCGGGCAAGGTGAAGGCACTGGCGGTGACCACGGCGCGACGCTCGGCGCAACTGCCCGACGTGCCGACGGCGGCAGAAGCAGGCATCGCCGGCGTGGACGTCGATGCCTGGTCGGTACTGGCGGCGCCGCGCGGATTGCCGGCCGACGTGAAGCAGAAGCTGACGAAGGCCCTGGCCGATACCCTTGCCGATCCCACCGTGCGCCGACAACTGATCGAAGCCGGCTTCGAGCCGCGTTATGGCACCCCGGCCCAGGCAGAGGCCCAGATCGAGACCGAACTGCCGAAGATGCGCGCCATCGCCCGACGCGCGGGCATCAGCAGCCAGTAACGCTGCATATTTCCCGGGGCCGCGCCGGATGGCGGCGCTGACCCGGGCTGCCTGGCCCGCCTGGCGGGCGTGTCAGGAATTGCCGTCTTCGTCCCGCGAATCGCGGAAGTGCTGCTGCACGAGCCTGGCGGCGGCCTCCCAGAGCGCCGGGGCACCAAGCTCGATGGCCGGCCCGTAGCGGGCGACCACCTGCGCTTCGTCCAGCCCGGGCGCTATCCATGTCCCGCCGCCCGTGGCGACGTTGTGAAGCAGCGGCTGGAAGCGGTCCAGCGCCTTGGCGAACTTCGCGTCGTCGCTTTCCCCCGCCTCAAACTCCGTCCACAGCTGGTGAAATTCCTCGGCCTGCGATGCCGGCAGCAATGAAAAGATGCGCTGGGCGGCCCGCTGTTCGCGCTCGGCCTGGTCGGCATGCAGCGACGGATCATGGAGCGGCGTGTCGCCGGCATCGATCTCCACGATATCGTGGAGCAGCAGCATCTTCACGACGCGCACCACGTCAACGGGCGCCGCGGCATGCTCCGACAGCACCAGCGCGTACATCGCCAGATGCCAGGAGTGCTCGGCACTGTTTTCGCGACGCGACCGGTCAATCAGCGGCGACATCCGCACAACGCCCTTGAGCCGGTCGATTTCCCGAAGAAACGCCAGCTGACGTTCGAGGCTGGAAAGGTTCACGGCGATGTCCCGTCCGGTTCGTCTTCAAGCAGGTGTCCGTAGGCGTCGATCTCCTTCTGGGTTCGCGCCTCGCTCGCGGCGATCTTTTCGGCCGTGATTTCACCGTCCACGAACTCGACCGACACTCTCCGTACACGCGAATCCTTGTCGACAATGCCCTGCAGCACCTTGTCGAACAGTTTCTCTCCGGCCCGGAGACCCAGCGCCTGTGGCACCAGCACCTTGACCAGCAGGATTTCGTTGTCGCCGGAATCCTTTGCCACCTCGGCGATGGCGGTCCTCAGATAGCCCTTGAGCTTGAGAACACTGAGATTGCCGGGGATCGCCACGTGCGATACCCGGATCCGTTTCTTGTCCATTCGTCACTGCCTGACTGTCATTTCAACGCGCCGAATATAACGTACGGCGGCCCAGGCGCGGGGCTCCGCCGGCGGGCGGCATCTTCATTAAGCATTCTTAACGGATGATGCGGACGAGAATCATTATCATTCGGCTCTCATTTGTCATGACCGGATTGGCAGATCGCCGGTTCCGCCCCCGAATGCGTCTGAAAACCCTTGCCGTCGTTGCCGGCACCCTCCTTTGCGCAGCGCCGCAGGCACGAGCCCAGCAGGCCGGCTCCGGCGATCCGCTTCCGACTGTCGTCGTCACCGGCACCCGAAGCGAGAAGACGCTGGACGAAACCCCGATCCGCACGGAAGTGGTGGATCGCCAGGAAATCGAGCGCACCCATGCGCGCACGCTCAAGGACGCACTGGAGAACGTGCCCGGCCTGCAGCTGCGCGAGATCCACGGCAAGTCCGGTTACGAAGTGACCCTCCAGGGCATGACCAGCGACCAGGTGCTGATCCTGATCGATGGCCTGCCGATCTCGGCCAGCACGGGCTCCACCGTCGATGTCTCGCAATACCTGCTGACCGAGGTCGACCACGTGGAGGTGGTCAAGGGTGCCAGTTCCGCGCAGTACGGCAGTTCGGCGATGGGCGGCGTCATCAATGTGATTACGCGCCCGATTGCCAAGGGGTTCTCGGGTGCCGTCACGGCCGACGCCGGCAGCTATGGCGCGCAGAATGCCGACGGCTCGCCCGGCGCCTTGCACGGCAACGTCCGGCTGGAAGGGGGCACCGAGCAGATCCGGGCCCGCATCAGCGCCGACGCGCTCGACAACAAGGGCTTTGCCGTCGACCCCGACGGCTGGACGCGTCACGGCGACAAGATCAGGCGTGAACAGTACGCGGGACGGCTCGAATGGCTGCCCAGCCAGGCTGGCAACTTCTGGTTCGACGCCAGCGCCTATCGCGAGACCGACGAACAGCGCTACCAGTACTACGCGCCGCCCAACTATGTGCCGCAGCGCAAGACCGAGGACATCGACCGCAACCGGTACACCTATGGCGGCCAATGGCGTTTCGACAACGGCTTGCGGGCCCGGCTGGCCGGCGTGCATGAAACCTACGACAGCACGTCCCGCGAATACTCGAACAGTTTCCAGACATCGGTTCGCAACTCGGCACAGCAGACCGATCACGTTTCGGCCCAGTTCGACCTGCCAGCCTGGTATCGGCAGCTCTGGCAGTTTGGCGGCGACTTCCATCGCGAAACCCTCGACCAGTCGGTCAACGGCACGTCGGAACTGGCCGGCACCGGCAGCGCCGAGCGCCAGGCGGGCGAGCTCTACCTGCAGAACGACATCCTCTTCAACGACACGTGGGAAATGATCGTTGGCCTGCGCGGCCAGCACGATTCCGACTTCGGCAGCCACTTCGCGCCCAAGGTGGGCGTGCGCGCCAACCTGCTGTCGAACGACACGTGGAAGGGCGTGCTGCGCGCCAACTACGGCCAGGGCTATCGCGTACCGAACCTCAAGGAACGCCACTACCTGTTCGACCACAGCTCGCTGGGCTACATCGTGCTGGGCAACCCGAACCTCAAGCCCGAATCGTCGAACAGCTTCCAGCTGGGCGGCCAGCTGAGCTGGCGCGACCGCGTGACGCTCGATGCCAATCTCTTCTACAACCGCGTGACAGACCTGATCCAGACCGACATGACCAACTTCACCATGGTCAACGGCATCGCGGTCTACACCTACCGCAACGTGGCGCGGGCCAGAACGCAGGGCATCGAGACGTCGCTGCGCTGGCGCGCGACCAACCAGCTGAACCTGACCACGGCCTATACGTTCACCGACACCGAGGATCTCGACACGGGCCTTGAGCTGACCCGCCGGCCGCGCCACATGGGCCGCGTTGGCGCCGACTGGCGCGTCTTCCCCTCGACGGAGCTTTCGGCCCGCGCGCGCTTCCAGAGCAGCGAACTGACCGATTCGGCCACCGGCGCCCGCTCGCCGGGCTGGGGCACGCTCGACCTGGTGCTGAACCAGAAGATCGGCCGCAACGTGACCGCTTTCGCCGGCGTGAACAACCTGTTCAACCGTCAGCGTGATTTTGCGAATGCCAGTGACTTCGGGCCCGTGGCGGGGCGCTTTATCTACCTGGGCGCGCGGTTCAACGTCGACGTCGCCCGCTAACGAGAAATCAAACGGGGAAGCACTCATCATGATCCACGAGACTCTTGCACTGCATCGCCGCCCGCTGGGCGCCCTCGGCGCAGCCGCGCTGGCACTGATGCTGGCGGCATGCGGCGGCGGCGATGGCGGTGGCACGACCACGACCGGCAGCACCAGCGGTGGCACCAGCGGCGGCAGCACGGGCGGCGGGACAGGCACCACGCCCGCCTCCACCTCGGCATTCACGCAGACGGCCGAATGGACCTTCGCGCTGCCGGCGGCCGGCAACTCGCTGTGCTATGACTTCAACACCAAGGCCGAGACCGCCTGCACGGGCACCGCCTGGGACCTGAAGATCAAGACCGATACCGGCGGCCGCACGGCCAAGCTGTGGACCAACAGCGGCACCAGCGGCACCGGCACCGGTGGCGCCTTCGGCAGCCCGTTCGACCATACCTGGACCGCGCTGGCGGGCTGGAAGAACGCAACCATCGATCCGGTCAACGGCGCCCTGCCGGCCACGGTGTTCCTGAAGGACTCGGCCAGCGGCGTGTTCGCCAGCACCAATGACATCGGCTCGGCCGTGTTCGAATATGGCGTGACCGGCGCGGCCACCGATCACCTGCTGTATCCCACGTTCCGTACCTTCGTGGTCACCACCAACAGCGCGCTGGCTGACACCACGGGCACGTCAGCGGCACCGGTCTTCGCACTGCAGGTCACCGGTTACTACGGCGGCACGGGCGGTACCACGTCCGGTTATCCGAGCTTCCGCTTTGTCGACCGCAGCGCGCCAGGCAACGTCTACACCGCCCAGGTCAATGCATCGGCAGACTGGGTCTACTACGACCTGATCCACCGCACCGAAACCACGGCCTCGGGCACCTGGCATATCGCGTTCAACCGCTACAACGTCAAGCTGAACGGCGGCGAGTCGGGCACCGGCACGGTGGCAGGCTTCCTCGGCAAGACGCCGGCCGGCTTCTACGATGGGTCAAACAAGCCGGTGGCGTCGGCATTCACCAGCGCCACCAACGTCAGCACCACGCTGGCCGACCTGACCGCTGCCGACATGAGCCTGCCCACGGCTGCCGCACAGTGGTTGAAGGACTCGACCGCCTCGGTGCTGAACCCCACCTACACCGGCGCCTATCCGAACCCGCTCAACTACGGCTGGTACTCGTACTTCCCGACTGCTGCGGCTGCTGCGGCCAACGGCCTGCCGGCGGTGGCGCACCTGATCAGCGCCAACCCCGACGCGGGCGGCCTGATTCGCGGCGGCGAAGGTGCCACGTATGCGCGCTTCCACCTGACGAAGATCGTCTACGCCGATCCGAACTCGAACAGCAGCCAGCAGACCTGGACCATCAACTTCGACGTCCAGCCCTGATCCGGCCCGACTGAACGAGCGACTGCCCGCGACAACCAGCCACCCGCACGAACATGGAACAACAATGCATCGAGACGCTGCGCCAACGCCATCAGGCATTGGTGGAAGCCCACCCGAAACTACGCATCCGCGACCGCGCCCAGCGTCTTGGCGCAAGCGAGGCCGAACTGGTCGCGGCAGGATGCGGCGTGGCCGTGCGACAGCTTGGCGGCACGGCGCAGCAGTTGTTCCGTGATCTCGGCACGCTCGGCACGGTGATGGCGTTGTCGCGCAACGACCATGCCGTGCACGAGCGGCATGGTCAATACCAGGGCATCGAGGCTGACGGCCCCGTCGGCATCGTGCTCGGGCCCGATATCGACCTGCGCATGTTCTTCGGCAACTGGCGGTACTTCTACGCCGTGACCGAGAGCGGCCGCGACAGCCTGCAGTTCTTCGACAAGGCGGGCGAGGCGGTGCACAAGGTCTATCGCACCGAAGCAACCGATGCCGCGGCATGGCAGGCTTATGTCGACCGCCATGCCGTGGCAACGGATACACCGGTCACCGTCGAGCCGATTGTGGCAGCCGCCGATGCGGAAGCCCCTGCGGACGCCGACGCCTTGCGTGCCCACTGGCTTGGGCTCAAGGACACGCATGACTTCTTTGCGATGCTGCGCCAGTACAAGGTGTCGCGCCTGGGCGCCCTGCGCGCGGCCGGCAATGACCTGGCCCAGCAGGTCGGCAATACGGCGGTCGAGACCGTGCTCGGCCGCGCCGCCGAATCCGCGCTGCCGATCATGTGCTTTGTCGCCAACCGGGGCATCGTGCAGATCCACACCGGCCCGGTCCACAAGCTGGTGCGCACCGGGCCATGGTTCAACGTGCTCGATGCATCGTTCAACCTGCATCTGAATACCGACGCCGTGGCATCGAGCTGGGTTGTCAACAAACCCACGGTCGATGGCTGGGTGACGTCGCTGGAGCTATACAGCGCCAGCGGCGAGCTGATCGTGCAGTTCTTTGGCGAGCGCAAGCCGGGCAAACCGGAACTGGGCGCCTGGCGCGCACTGCTGCAATCGCTCTGCCCGGTGGCACTGGCCGCCTGAACGTTTTCCGGAGTTGTCGATGAAACTGCTGCGCTCTGCGCTGTTGTCCCTGCTGTGCGCGGCAGGTCTGGCCCATGCTGCACCGCCCGCCCGCGTGGTCGGCCTGGGCGGCGCGGTCACCGAAATCATCTACGCGCTGGACGCGGAGAAGACACTGGTCGGTTCCGATTCGTCGAGCATCTACCCTGCTGCCGCGCTGAAGCTGCCCAAGGTGGGCTACTACCGCGCGGTTTCCGTCGAAGGGCTCGCCAGCCTGCGGCCAGACCTGGTGCTGGCGGCCGACCAGGCCGGCCCGCCCCAGGCGATGGAACAGATCCGCAAACTGGGCAGCAAGGTGGTAATGCTGCCTTCGGCCCCCACGCTCGCGGCGTTGGAACAGCGCATTCTCGGCACCGCCACGGCGCTGGAAATCCCGGAGCGCGGACGCGCGCTGGTCGACCGCCTGCACACCGAACTGCGCGCAATCCGGCCGGTCAGCCAGCCGGTGCGCGTGCTGATCGTCAGCAGTCATACCGGCAAGATGCAGGGAATGGGCACCGACACCGCCGGCGATGCCATGCTGACGCTGGCGGGTGGCACCAACGTGCTGGCCGGCCAGACCGGATTCAAGCCGTTTTCGGCCGAGGCGGCGGCGGCCCTGAAGCCGGACGTGATCGTGACCACGACGATGTCGGTGAGCGCCAGCGGCAGCACCGATGCGTTCCTGGCGCAGCCCGGCCTCAATGCCACCCCCGCCGCCCGCAACCGGCGCATCGTCGTCATGGATGATCTTCTGCTGCTGGGCTTTGGCCCCCGGCTGCCGGAAGCGCTTCGCCTGTTGCAGACGGGGCTCGCCACACCGCAAACGGCAGCCCGCTGATGCGCGGTCACCGAATGGGCATCTTCACCGCGCTGTGCGTGATGCTGGTGCTGGCCGCCCTGTGGACCGCCTCCAGTGGCGCGCTGCCCATTCCGCGCGGCCGCCTGCTGCCGTTGCTGTGGTCGCAAGCTGCGCACGGCGACGACGCGATGTGGCGCAACGTGCTGATCGAAGTACGGCTACCGCGCATCGTGCTGGCAATCACGGTAGGCGCCGCGCTGGCGCTCTCCGGTGCGGTCATGCAGGCACTGTTCCGTAATCCGCTGGCCGAACCGGGCCTGATCGGCATATCGCTGGGCGGCGCGGCAGGCGCTGTGGCAGCCATCGTGCTGGGCGCAGAGGGGCTGGCGGGCATCGCACCCGCCGCGTTTGCCGGCAGCCTTGCGGCAACGTCGTTTGCCTACCGGCTCGGCGCGCGGCGCGGAGGCATGGCCAACCTGCTGCTGGCGGGAATCGCCATCAACGCCATCTGTGCCGCCATCGTCGGCTTCTTCACCTACCAGGCCAGCGACGTGCAGCTTCGCAACCTCACGTTCTGGAACATGGGCAGCCTCGCCGGGGCCACGTGGCCGATGCTGGCGTGGCTCGTGCCACTGGTCGGCGTGCTGTGCGTGCTGCTGCTGCGCGATTGGCGCGCCATGAATGCCCTGCTGCTGGGCGAGCGCGAAGCCCAGCACCTTGGCTTTGACCTCAAGCGGCTGCGTCTCCGGTTGATCGTGCTGACCGCCCTGCTGGTCGGTCCCATCGTCGCCGTTACCGGCACGATCGCATTCGTCGGACTCGTCGTGCCGCACCTGGTGCGCATGCCGCTGGGCGCAGACCACCGCTGGCTGTTGCCGAATACGCTGGCCGGCGGCGCAATCGCGATGACACTGGCCGACTGGCTTTCGCGCATGGTGGTGATTCCGGCCGAATTGCCGATCGGCATCGTGACGAGCCTGGTGGGCGGCCCCTTCCTGCTGTGGATGCTGACGCGAAAAGGAGCATGACGTGCTGGTTGCAAGCCATCTCAACTGCAGCCGTGGCCGCAGGCAGGTGCTGTCCGGCATCGATCTCAGTCTGATTGCTGGCGAAGTGCTCGGCATCCTCGGTGCAAACGGCGCGGGCAAGAGCACACTGCTGGGCGCGCTGGCCGGCGAGATCGCGGTCCCGGCTGCAGCGATATCGCTGAACGGGCATGACCTGGCCGACTGGCCCGTCAACGCCCTGGCCAGGACACGCGCGGTGCTGCCGCAGTCTCCGGGGCTGCACTTCGATCTCGACGTGACTGAAGTGGTCGCCATGGGTGGGTATCCGTTCCCGGAACTCGATCGCCCTGCCCTGGCCGCCCTGATGCAGCGCGCGCTCGGTCTGGCCGATGTGACCCACTTGGCTCATCGCGACTACCAGAGCCTGTCCGGCGGCGAGCAACAGCGTGTGCAGTTTGCCCGCACGCTGGTGCAGACGCTGGCCTGCCGAGCGCCGGACAGCTACCGGGCCCTGCTGCTTGACGAGCCGATCTCGAGCCTGGACCCGCGCCATCAACTGCTGCTGCTCGACAGCGTCAGGACATTGAGCCGAACCGACGGCCTGGCCGTGCTCGTGGTGCTGCATGACGTCAACCTTGCCGCCCGCTGGTGCGACCGGCTACTGCTGCTGGAAAACGGCCGCACCGTGGCATGCGGCACACCCGCCGAAGTGCTGACAGAGGCCAACCTGGCAAGCGTCTATGGCATACCGGCCAGGGTCATGCCATCGCCCGTCCACGCGGGCGTGCCTTTTGTCGTCTTCGGATGACGCTGGCCGCCAGACGCCGCTTGCCGTCATTGCCCGAGCCGCCACCCAGACCCGGAGTTTTCGCATGACATCGTTCCTGGAGCAGATCCTGCAAGACACGCTCGCGCTCGCGCCGGGTTCAATGCGCCTTGCGGCGTTGGTGCTGACGCCCGCGCTGCTCTGGGTTGCGGTGTCCGACCTGCTGTATCGCCGCATCGGCAATCGTCCTGTCCTGGCGCTGCTCGTCTTGTGGCTGACTCAGCTTGCGTGGATATGCGTGCCTGGCGGGCAGGCGCCCGCGTGGCCGGAGATCGCCCGCAGCAGCGCCGCGGCGGCAATCGTGCTGGTGGCGGGTTATGCCCTGTTTGCCATGCGATGGGCCGGAGCGGGCGACGTCAAGCTGACGGCGGTACTTTGCCTCTGGCTGGGGAGCGAGGTTGCGATGTTCCTGCTGGTCACCTCCCTGGCTGGCGGCGCGCTGGCCTTGTGCATGCCGGTCCTGCGCAGGATCGAGCTGACGGCAGCACGGTGTATCCGACGGCTTGGCGCATGGCTGCCCGTGGCGGTACCCACGCCGATGGCGCTGCAGGGGCATTCATCGCCTGGCATTCCCTATGGCGTCGCGATTGCCGCCGGCGCGGTGTTCGTGTTGTTCCGGCACTGACCGTCATGGATCGGCCCCGCCCGCCTTACCGCCTGCCTTCCCGCTTACATTCGCGCCCGCACCCGCGTCTGGCGGCCCGGGGCGCGCTTGCCGTCGAAGCCGCCTTGGCGCTGCCCGTGATCATCGCCGGCGCGATGATGTTCATCGAACTGGGCAATATCGGACTGACTATCGCCATGGGTGGCACGGCACTGGAACGCGCCATCCATGCATTGCACGCCGGAGCCGTCAATGTGACCACGCCCGGACAGATGGAAGCGCGCGTGCGGCTTGGCATGGCTGCGGCATCGCATCGCCTGCTCGATGACGCCGATATCGCCGCCGTTGCCGTCGAACGCTTTACATCCCTCGATGCGGTGGGCGCGGGCAGCACGCGCCGTGGCGGGAGCACCGCCAGCCGTACGGTGCCGGCGTGGCGCATTACGGTGGAAATCCGCAAGGACTTCATCACTCCGCTGCCGCGCCTGCTGGGCACGGGTGGCACGGCCTTCCGTTATCAGTATCAGCAGTGGCTCGACAACCTGCCGGCGCCAACAACCAACATGAAGCAAGATTAACGTGTCATTGGCAACGCGATCACGTAAAAAGAAAGTCAGCACGCAGGCGTGCCCGTCATACGGCAACGCCGCTGGTTCCACATTCGATTTCCGGAAGCATCCACGATGACCATTACCGAAGCGCACCCTTCGCTTTCTTCCCGGCTCAAGCATGAAACCGCCGCCCAGCACGAGCGCATGCACGGGCTCATGGACGCGGCCAAGCCGTTTTCCAGTCGCGACGGCTACGCGCGCTTTGTCGCTGCGCAGTACCTGTTCCAGCGCGATATCGAGCATCTTTTTGCGGACCCGGCGGTGCGCGCCGCCGTGCCGGACATTGACAGCCGGGGCCGTGCCGCTGCATCGCAAGCCGACCTCGCTGATCTGTCATGCCCCGTTCCGGCTGGCGATATCGCCAGTCGTGGCGTAGCCATGCCCGAGGCGCTGGGCTGGCTCTATGTCTCCGAAGGCTCGACGCTGGGCGCGGCATTCCTGTTCAAGGCCGCCAAGGAAGAACTGGGGCTGTCGGCCGAATTCGGCGCCCGCAACCTGGCGGCCTACCCTGAAGGACGCGCCATCGCATGGCGCAATTTCGTCGCGGCACTGGACAGCGACGCCGTGCCCGCGCACACGCACGACGCCGTGATCGCCGGCGCCAATGCCGCGTATGACCGTTTCGGACAATTGCTTGCCGACATGTTCGAAACCGCTTGAACCTGCCACCTGGGGCCGCCGGGCGCGCGCTACGGATAGCGAGGATCGCTACGTCTTGAGCGCGTCCTTGAAACCGGTCCTGTCGCTCCAATGGCGACGGTCCAGCAACAGCACGGCCAGCAGTCCATCGGGGGCGTTCTCCTCCAGCGAAAGCTGGGCGCCATGCAGCCTGGCGATGGCATTGACCAGCGCCAGGCCGAGCCCGCTGCCCGATTGCTGGGTCCCGCCCGATGTCCTGCCCGACGTTGCACCCGACGTTGCACCCAGGCGCCGGAACCGCTCCACGGCCTGGCCGCGCAGCCCTGCCGGAATCCCCGGGCCGTGGTCGGCCACGCCCAGCGCCAGCCCATCGCCACGGCGGCGTGCCAGCAGCTGCAGCGACTTGCCTTGCGGCGCGTACTTGATGGCGTTTTCGAGCAGGTTCGACAACGCCTGGAACAGCAGCGCGCGGTCGCCGTACAGTGCGCGCCCCGGCTCCGCCTCGATGTGCAGTGCCATGCCGGACATCGACACCAGCGGTGCATAGTATTCGGCCAGGTCGTCCAGCAGCGCGCGCGCGTCGAACCATTCGAACGCATGCTCGCAGCGCCCGGCCTCCACCTCACCGATGCGCAGCACCGCACGGACCATGCGCTGGATGCGCTCGCCTTCCTCAAGCGCACCGAGCACATCTTCGCGCATGGGATCGTCAACCTTTTCTGCCAGATTTGCCAGGCGGTTGTGCATGCGCGTCAACGGCGTACGCAGTTCGTGGGCCAGATGGCTGCTCACGCTCTTGACCTCTTCCATGAGCCGGTTCACCCGATCGAGCACGTGGTTGATGTCCTGCCCCAGCAGGTCGAATTCATCGCCACCGCGCCGGCACGGCACCATCGCATCGCGCTCGCCCGTCACGTAGCGGCGCAGCGCACTGCGGATGCGGTCCACCCGGCGCATGCTTTGCACGCTGGTATAGAGCCCGATCGCAAGGCTCGTCAGCAAGACCGCGAACAGTCCCGCCCCGGCCACCAGCGGAATCACGCGCAACCGCTCGCGCATCGGCAGGATGTCGTATCCACTGAAAAACACGCCGCCGTCGGCCAGCGGCACCTGCACACCGAACAGCTGCGCCAGCCTGGCGCTGGTGTCGCCCACCGTGACATTGCGCCACTGCAGATCGCACGGCGGTGTGCATTGCAGCGCGGTCCTGACCTTCGCGTCGCCAAACAGCAGCCCGCCCGAGGGCGACAGCACAAGCGACTTGCTGCCCTCGCGCTCGCGGCTGTCGTCCTGGGCCAGCGCCATGGCAAGCTCCCTGGCATCGGCAAAATGGTGCCGGTGTTCCTGCGTGCGCACGTCGGCCAGTACCATGTCGCGCACGTGACTGTGCAGCAGCACGTCGATCTGGTGCGCGCTCAGCAGCACTGACCCGATGGCGACCAGCAAGAAGAGGAACGCGACCAGCGAGGCATGGCGGAAGGTGCGGGTCTCCAGCAGGTGGGCAACGCGCTCAGCCCAGGACATAGCCGACCGCACGCACCGTACGCAGCAGCGACCGCGGAAAATTGCGGTCGATCTTGCTGCGCAGCTTCGAAACATGAACGTCGATCAGATTCGTCTGCGGATCGAACTGGTAGCCCCAGACCTTCTCCAGCAGCATGGCACGCGTGACGGTGCGGCCGGCATGGGTGGCCAGCACCTGCAGCAACGCGAATTCCTTTTCGGTGAGATCGATCGGCCGCCCGCCCCGCGACACGCGGCGCTCGCGCCAGTCGATGCAGAGGTCCTCGAGCCGCGTGATCCAGTCTGCGTCGTTCGGCAGGGCACGCCACTTGGCCAGCCCCTCCAGGCGCAGCAGCAGTTCTGTGAAATCGAAAGGCTTGCCGAGATAATCGCCCGCGCCGGCGCGCAGCCCTTCTACGCGGTCGCTGGGCTGGTCCACGGCGGACAGCACCATGACGGGCGGATGCGGATGATCGGCCAGCGCCCGCAGCACGCCGATGCCATCGATGCCCGGCAGCATCCGGTCCAGCAGTACGGCGTCGAATGCTTCGTCCCGGATGAGTTCGAGCGCGTGCTCGCCCGTGTCTGTCAGGCGGCAGTCATGTCCCTTCTGCTGCAGCTTGGTGCTTAGCCAATGCCGCACCCGCGGATCGTCTTCCACGATCAGAACACGCATGACAGTCTTCTCCCCTTACCCAAGATCACCCGCCCGTCGACCCTTCTTCCACCCGGACTATTTGATATTTGTACCGGTTTGTTATCATTCTACATGAGACGCATTCTCATTTGAGAAGAATTTTTCAGGCCAGTTCGCACGACAGGGTCAGCCGGATTGGGCCCCGGGCAACGCCCCCGGACCAGGTAACCAGCCGGGGGCGTTTTGCGACGAAATAAGCATTATTGGTGAATTTTGGGGCAGCAAGGATTAACTTTGCTTAACGGCTGCGGCCGTCCCATGTGCAGATCGTGGCCGTCGCCCCCAACCGTCAGTACGGCGGGTTGACCACCACGTACTGCCCGCTCTGCGGCAGGTACCACGTCGTGCCGCATTGCTGATAGACCATGCCGCCGTAGTTGACCGGTACGCAGTTCGGCGGGATGGTCCGGGTCATCGAGCCAATAACAGCCGAGGTCATTGCCACCGTCGCCGTGACGGCGGCGGCCGTGGCCACCGGATGGTAGTCGTTGTCCCACCCGCCACCGCAACAGCCATTGTTGTTGACGGTCACGTTTGTATTGCGGTTGACATTGACGTTGCTACTGCTGTTCACGTTGTTGACGCTGGTGCTGCGCACGTTGTTGGTCCGGGTATCTGCGCGTGCGTTGTTCACCTGCGTCGTCTGCCGCGCCGCGGCCGCGTTGGCACCGCCGCCCGCGCGCGCGCCGGCCTGCGCGCCACCACCTGCGCCCGCCCCTGCCCGCGCATACGCCGATGGCGTCCAGGCGGGCATCGAGAGGAGCAGCGAGGCCAGGATCACTGCGAATTGCTTGCCGTGTACTTGTCTCATGGCCGTGCTCCCCTATTGCGGCTGACTTTTCCCGTTCTGCTGCGACGGCTGGGTCTTCAGCGGAACGAATTCGGCCTTCTTCGCGCCAGCTGGCGGCGAGAATGCGAAAGCGGATTCCTTGAACTTCGGATGCAGATTCCACTTGTAGTGGGTCACCGATTGCGGACGGGCCTCGTCCGCACGATTGGTAATCACCAGCTTGCGCGGCAGCGGCTTGCCGCCGGTGGCAATCCAGATCTGCCAGTCGATCTGGCCCTGGCGGAAGGCATAGTGGTCGCACACGTCACCGCCGATGATGTCCTGTCCGGCATACAGGGCTGACTCGATATTGTCGGTGGGCGCAGCGGAAGTGCCCCACATGAAGAGATCGGCGGACGGCAGTTCCACACCGTACCGCGCCCGCAGCCTGTCGACCAGAGCGCCCAGATTTTCGCTGAAGTCCGCCTGCGAGTAGTACTTCTGGTCGGGGTAGTACATCGTCACCGTTTTGCCGTCGTACATCAGGTCCCGCTGTGACCGCGCAGATCGCATCTGGGCGCGCAGCTTGTTGGGCCGAAGCACGTCGAGGTCCGACGTCGCGGTGTGCTGGAGTTTCTCGCCGTCGGCCAGTACGCGTTCGCCGGACAGTTCGATGAAGACTTCGAACTGTTTCAATGTCTGCAGATAGGCCCCCATCTCCTTGAGCGCCTGGATCGAAGCGGGATCTACCGCCTTGGCGTCGGCAGATGGGGGAGGCGATGCCGCGGGCGAGGCCGCCGCAGGGGGGCTCGGTGGTGGGCGCGACGCCGTGGGTGGCGCGCTGCTACAGGCGGCCAGCGAGGCAACGAGCAAGGTCAGGACCGGTGTGCGTGCCATGGTGAACTCCGATAGGACGTTAGGGAGTGCCAGCAAGGAAATATGCGTTCGTCGCCCCGGCGCTCAGCCGCGGCGCATCGGCATGCTCTCTGATTGTTGACGCTGCAGGGCGGCCCCTGGCAAAAGCCAGAGAGGGGGCCCGTTGCACGTAGCGGCTGGTGAGCCACACCGGGAGCGGGTGCGCGTAATGGCGAGAATTGGCGACCAGACGAACAGGTCGAGGAACGGAGGGAATAACGCCAAGCAGGCAATCGCCGACACCGCGATCCAGGCCGCCTGAATCAGCACGTCGAGAAACTCTCGGGACAGGATTTTCCCAGTAGCGGCCGCAGGCAACATGGTTTGTCTCCGTTCTTCTTAGTTGCCGAACTCTGCGCAACAGCGCCACTTCATTCTAGTGCGTGTTATCCCGTCCGGTGCCATTGCATGCGCCGACTTTATTGCGTCCTGATATTTACGCAATTGACGGCCGTGCCACGCCTGTTATCTCGGCAGTTTATTGAATGGAAGGGGCATGCCGGCAACGGCCAGCGATAGGCCCGTAGGCGAAAAATGACGATTCCTGCATGACGCCGGCGATAAGGCGCCCTGACCGACCTTCGGTCGAGCCGGAATCCCCAGGACATTGCGAGTGCGTCTTGAATCACAAAATAATCGCCAGCCCCCTACCCATCACCGGCTTCAAGATCGAATATTCAATTGGCGGCTCAAGTTTCAGGCCAGCCTGCCGTAAGCGTCCGTACTACCATTGGCCTATCGAAAGCGCCCTTGCCGACCTTTATAGTGGTCTGCCGGCTCGACTGCGCCAGAGGCACGACATACGCAACAAGAATATGTGGGGTCGATATGCTGAGATTTGCGACGATTATCTTGCTTTCGATGTTGGGCTCGGCTGCAGCGAATGCCGCGCAGGACGCAGGCAGTCGGCCGCAGATTCTGAGTACTGAACGCGGAATCAGCGATGGCCAGCGCGACGCGACTGTATTGCACACGCCGCCGCCCAGCCGGGCCGGTGTCATCGCGACACCCCCAAACTCGCCCACCTATGATCAGCAGGTCAACGGATCTGCACCGTACCCATATATCGTCGCGCCATATATCCAGGTACCTGGCTATACGCCGCAACCGAGTCCTCCGCGCCCCGTACCCCACGGCCGATAGATCGCGACAAACCGGAGGCGGGACAACCTCCGGGCCACCTCCCTTCCCGGGCCGGGAAGGGGCATTCGTCGGCCACGACTACGCGACTACGCGACTACGCGACTACGCGACTACGCGAGCATCAGGTTCAGGTTTTGAATCGCTGCACCGGACGCGCCCTTCCCAAGATTATCGAAAACCGCCGACAGCAGGACCTGCCCGTGCTCCTTGCTGGGAAATACGCCAAGGCGCAGGTCGTTCGTCCCGTTTAGCGCCTGCGGATCCAGATGTTTCAAGGCGCCGGACTCCTGCAGCGGCAGCACATGGACGTGCTCCGCCCCGGCATAGTGGCGCGCGAGGCAGTCTTGCAACGTGGCGCCATTCACCCCGGGCGCCAGCAGCCGCAACGCCAGCGGCACCGTCAGCACGATGCCCTGGCGGAACGCACCGTATGCCGGCACGAAAATGGGCGGCTGCGAGAGCCCGGCGTGCTGCTGGATCTCCGGCGTGTGCTTGTGTGCGAGTTCCAGGCCGTAGACCTGAAATGAAGGCGCGTTGACGGCGTCGGGCCCCTCATATTCCTCCACGCCCGCGCGACCGCGTCCGGAGTAGCCGGATACCGCATGAATGCTGATGGGGTAGTCGCCCGGTATGAGCCCGGCCTGCACCAACGGCCGCAGCAGGCCAATCGCACCGGTCGGATAGCAGCCGGGGTTGGTCACGCGACGCGCGTTTGCAATGCGCTCCGCCTGGCCCGGCGTCATCTCCGGCAAGCCGTAAGTCCAGTCCGGGTGCGTACGGTGAGCGGAGCTTGCGTCGATCACGCGAACCGCGGGATTGACAATGGTGGACACGGCCTCGCGCGCGGCGGCGTCCGGCAGGCAAAGGATGGCGATGTCGCAGGCATTGATGGCTTCCGCGCGGCGCCCCAGATCTTTGCGCTCCGCAGCCGCAAGCGTCATCAGCCTGATATCGGTCCGGTTACGCAGCCGTTCGTGGATGAGCAGCCCGGTGGTGCCCTGGTCGCCATCGATGAAAACAACAGGAGAGCTCATACGTGGAATACCCCGCTGAATTTGCGTTGCAAGAAAGAGAACGAGCTCCTATGTTCCTCGTATCGCTACAATAGAGAAAGTTGAATTTCATAACACTAACGTTCAGCTTTCCTGAATCTGGGGGACGACATGCGTGAGATCAGCCTGGATCGCCTGCGCACGCTGGTTGCCATTGCAGACCGGGGGTCGTTCGCCGATGCGGCGCGCGCCCTGCATCTGGCGCCGCCAACGGTCAGCCTCCATATCGCCGAACTCGAAGACCGCATCGGGGCTCAACTCCTGTCGCGCAAACGCGGACATGTCAGGCCGTCGGCAATCGGAGAAGTGCTGGTGGAGCGTGCGCGCCGGCTGCTGGCCGATGCCGAGCAGGCCTTGGACGATATTCAACGCCAGGTGCAGGGGCTCGAAGGGCGCGTGCGGCTTGGTGCGTCAACCGGCGCGCTGGCGCACCTGTTGCCGCAGGCGCTTGAGGGGTTGCGCCAGCACCATCCCGCTATCGACATCCAGGTTGCAGTGCTGACCTCGCAGGAAACGCTGTCCCGACTGGCGGATGGGACGCTGGACATAGGGTTGGTCGCCCTGCCCCAGCCCCCGGTGGCCGGACTCGTGATCAAGCCCTGGAGGCGCGACCCCGTGATGGCCTTTGTGCCGGCGCATTGGCAGTGCCCCGCCCGCGTCACGCCGGAATGGCTGGCTTCCCAGCCGCTCATTCTCAATGACGCCACCACGCGTCTTTCGCGCCTGACTACGGAGTGGTTCGCGACCGCGGGGCATCACCCCGCGCCTCGCATCGAACTCAACTACAACGACGCGATCAAGAGCCTGGTCGCGGCAGGTTACGGCGCCGCGCTGCTGCCTCACGAAGAGACCGCCCCCTCGCCCGACAACCGCATTGTCATGCGACCGCTAAGCCCGGCGTTGTGGCGCCGGCTCGGCATTGCGCATCGCGCGGGTTACGTCGAGCGCGCCACGCAACACGTACTGGATATGTTGCGGAATCTGCGACTGGCGTAGACATCGCCCGCGGCAATTGCGCGGCATACGCATCGCTGATGGACCAGTCGTGGCGATGCGCCTGACCGGAGGAAGATCCGGCCAGGCGCATCGCGGAAATTACTGCCTGGCTCCGCCCTTGTTGATGGACTGCATCACCGCTTCGGTCATCTGGTCGATCGTGAAGCTGGCCGGCCTCTGGCTGGGCGGATAGTCCTTGAACGTCTGGAGGAATGGTCCGACGCGCGACGATGCATAGCTGATCAGGTACGCGTTCTTTGCCGTCCAGTCGTAGTATTGATCGGAAACGATGTCCGCCCGTTCATAGGGATCCATGCGCAGGTTGAACGCCTTCGGCACGCGCAAGCATGTGAAGGGGTTGGCCCACACTTCGAATCCGCCGGGGTGCCGTTGCTCGCAGAAGACGAACTTCCAGTTGTTGTGCCGCATCGCCACCAGTACTCCATCGTCGTTGAAGTAGAAGAAGTCCTGGCGAGGGCCGGTGTTGGTCTGCCCGGTCAGATACGGAAGGAAGTTATAGCCGTCAAGGTGCACCTTGAATGACTTTCCGCCGATGCTGGCGCCCTTCAGCAACCGTTCCTTGATGTCGGTATCGCCGGCTGCGGCAAGCAAGGTCGGGAACCAGTCGAGCCCGGAGATCATGGTCGTCGACACGGTACCGGGCTTGATCCGGCCGGGCCACCGGATCAGTGCCGGAACGCGGAACGCACCTTCCCAGTTGGTATCCTTCTCGCTTCTAAATGGCGTGGTCGCAGCGTCCGGCCATGACCACTGATTGGGGCCGTTGTCCGTCGTGTAGATGACGATCGTGTTGTCGGTAACCTTCAGATCGTCGAGCGATTTGAGCAGCTTGCCGACATCTCCGTCGTGCTCGAGCATGCCGTCGGCGTATTCATTGCCCGGCATGCCGCTCTGGCCTTGCATGGACTCGCGCACATGCGTGAAGGCATGCATGCGCGTCGTATTCATCCACACGAAGAACGGCTTGTCAGCCTTGACCTGCTTTTCCATGAAGCCAATCGCGGCCGCGGTGGTTTCGTCGTCGATCGTCTCCATCCGCTTCCGGTTCAGAGGGCCGGTATCGTCAATCTTGCCGTCTGCGAACGAATGGAGAACGCCGCGCGGGCCGTTCGCCTTGACCCAGGCCGTGTCGTTCTTCGGGTAATAGGGGCGCTCGGGTTCCTCTTCCGCATTCAGGTGGTAGAGGTTGCCGAAGAACTCGTCGAAGCCGTGTGCGGTCGGCAGGTATTCGTTGCGGTCGCCAAGGTGGTTCTTGCCGAATTGCCCCGTCGCATAGCCCAGCGGTTTGAGCGCCTGGGCAATGGTCACGTTCTGCGACTGCAAGCCAATGGCAGAGCCGGGGATGCCAACCTTCAGCAAGCCCGTGCGCAAGCCAACTTCACCGGTGATGAAAGTGGAGCGGCCCGCTGTACAACTGTTCTCGCCGTAGTAGTCGGTGAGCATCATCCCTTCGGTGGCAATACGGTCGATATTGGGCGTGCGGTAGCCGACCACGCCGTGGCTGTACGCGCTGATGTTGGTCTGCCCGATGTCATCCCCGAAAATGACCAGGATGTTCGGCTTCTTGCCAGATGACGAAGTCGCCGCCAACGCTGGCGCGGAAGCGGCATCCACCGGCGCATTGGCCGCGACCGGCGGATTGGCCGGGGCTGGCACCGGCGTGGCCGCGCTGGAATCCGGGGCCGTGGCGGGCGCCTGCGCCGCTGGCTGCTGCGCCTTTGGTGGCTCCTCCTTCTTGCCGCAGCCCGTGATCGTGAGCACCGCTGCCATGGTGGCCAGCATCAACAGGCTGCTGCCTCCTCTTTTCACCATACCTTCCTTGCCTCGATGCATTTCCCGCCTCCGTTCATTGCCTACCGTCGGTTTGTTGATGCTCTCATCGTCTGTTGCACAACAGCATTGTGGTCATTGCGCCGCACGAGCGCGGCGCTGGGTAGCACTGTGACAGTGCCCTCCCCGGCCCGCGGGGACGGAAAGCCGGCGCGCCGCGCGCGTGACTCTCCCTCCGCAATGCACGAAGCGCGCGGAATGCACCCTGAGGCTATCGTTGCAGAAGAAAACGCGAAGCGGAATTGAGAATTTTCTGGCCGAGATGTTAGTGATCTTTGAATTGCGAGACGTGACTCTGGCCACTGTGGAGGTGGATGGGGCTGCAGCGTCGTGCCCGTCGCGGTGCCACCGCTGACCACAAGCTTGTCCGAAGCCGAGCCATCTGTACCGAGCACGGTATTCAAGGCGATAACGCCACCAGCCCCACTGTAGTTCTGGACAGTCAGCGTCTTGAATCCCCCTGCGCCCGGAGACGCGAAAGCGATCAGGCTGGCGTTGTTCGATACGTTGGTCAGGTTCGAGTTCGCCGTGAGGTTCCACGTACTGCCGTTCGACAAATTCAGCGTTGACGTACTGGTCGTGTCCGTCATCGCAGCACCTGTCAGCCTGGAAGCATCTCTGGTGCGGATTCAACGGGTCGATGCAACACTAGACACTCATGGGGCTGCTTCTTGTTGACACCGGGTATCAAGCCTCGGGGTGACCCGTGCCCAGATTGCCCAAATCAGACCCGCGGCCAGACCCGGACTTGTCCCCACAATAGGGGACGCGCGGATCTTTCCCGCTTGCTAGACTCGCTCGCCAGCATCCAAGACCGAGGCACGGCGGGTTCCACCGCGATGGGCGAGCCGAACGTTCACCAGATTCGGGGTCGGCTACTTATGCCCCACTCTGGTGGGGCTCGTCGGTTCTGCACGACATTTGACATTTTTGGCGCATCGATACATGTAACAGATTCGTTACATGTCGTATGATCTGCGGCGATTCATTGTCGTGAACGTCGCGCCTTGCGCGTCCGACCCTCTACATAGATCCATGATCCGATATAAGACCAAGGCCGCCCGCCACCTGACGGCGCTCGCCATTTGTTCCGCCCTGCTGCTCTCGGCATGTGGAGGCAACACGGACCCCATCACCGCTTCGCCCCAGCCAAGCGGTGCGCCTGCCGGCGCCAAGGTCGTGCTCGACAAAGAATCGATCGCTCCGACGGGCGGCGACACCGTCGTCGTATATGCCAAGATCCTCGGGCCAGACGGTAACGAACTGAAGGGCTACGACGTGTCCTGGGAATCGAGCAATCCGGACGTGGCGAAGGTCCTATCGGCATCCAATCTCGCGCCATCAGCCTCGATATTTGGCGCCCCCGCGACTGTCGGCTACTACGCGACCGTAGTGATCGGCGATGCGGGCGGCTCGGCCACGCTGACTGCTTCCCTGTCTCGGGCCGATGGGTCCATCTATAAGCAGACGCTCGTTATTTCAGCCATCCCGAAACCGACGACACCGACAACGCCCACCCCGCCGAAGACCTACACGCTCTCGATCTCGCCGAGCGGTTTCACGCTTGCCGCCGGCGCTGCCGCCCAGAACGCTACGGCCGTCGTTGCCCGCTCCGACGGCGCGAACGGTATCGCCGATCTGACGAACTGGACCTGGAAGGTAGACGACACGACGAACTTCAAGGCTGTTGTCGCATCCGATGGAATTTCTTCGACGATCGAGTCGGCACCTGGCGCTACGCCGGTCGCCGCAACAGGCAAGCTGACGGCCTGCGCGGATACGCCCGCCGGCGACCATCTCTGCGCGAATGCCTCGCTTTCCCGCCCGCAACTTCCGCTGCCAACGGTAACCTTTGACAAGGCTTCGCTCGACGTCAAGCCGGGGCGGACTGCCTACGTGCAGGCAACTCTGACGGATCAGCCCGGCCAGACCGCTTCGCTGGCACCGTATGCGACTTACACATGGTCCTTCGATGACAGTAACCTAGCCTCCGCGGTGTTCGGCGCCAACGCTGGCAGCGGTGGCGTCTCCGCAAGCGCAAGCGCACTGAATGCATGGACAGGATCACTGTGGCTCACTGTGACCTACCCTGACGGCCGCTACGTAAGCACCTCGATTCCCGTCTCCTCGTCAGGCCCTTGGAGCCAGATCAGCGTGGGCGCAGGCAGGTCCGCACGCGCAATTGTCGTCGATGGCGACAAAAGCTATCTCCTCTCGGCGGACACGGTGAGTGCTTACGTCGAACGACAGCTCACCGCCTTTGGCGCGCTCGAAAAGATTTTCAGCGCCAGCATACCCCCGGGCGCCTTCAACCTCTTTATTACAGAGGAGAAGTCCAGGCTTGTAGTCGAACTGGCCAATGGATATCTCGGGTCCTTCCCCGTCGGCGGAGCAAACGACATGCCGTTGTTCTCCGACTTTCTTTGCGGCGCAGGGGCCGCTCGTCGCTCGTACGCCACGACGGCCGACACCAACCTCGCCGGCGTTTCGTGGTGCCCGGACGACCCGATTGCCAATAACTACGCGACGGGCTTGGGCTTTGGCACTATCTGGAAAGCCCTACCGAACCCCTCCGACTCCATCATTGGGGCGAGGGTCTTCCCGGATGGGACGTACGCGCTGGCGACAGCCGGAGGCAGCGTCACCGGCGGTGTGATGCAACCCATAGGTATGGAAGCTTTCAACTCGACCATCTCGGCAGGCCGCTTCGCCGGGGCAGTCATGCCTTCTGCAATCAACCCGACTGCAAGCAACGCAAAGTTCTTCGCCTCGCGCGTAGAACCCTACGTCTTTGCCTGGCAGGGCTCGACGCTGTTGTCGCCCAGTTTCCTGCAGCTCTACGCTGTGCCCGCCAAGGAAATCCAGGCCGACGACACGTTCGTTTTCTCGTTGCATACCCTCTCGAGAGACCTATTTTCCTTCTCAGCGGGAAGCATGATCGCCTACGACGTAGGCCACCCGCCTTCCGCGACGGCCACGAACGTTACGCGATTCTCCTCGACGCATTCGATGGTGAATGGCAACGCCAAGGCAAGAATTGGCGCCGTCTACAACGACGGATCCGTCTGGGTGTTCGACCAGCCCTGATACGTTAGCAGCGCTACGTTGGATCTGCATGGATCTGGCGGCGCGAATGCATTCACCGCATTGCCTTCGGTGAACGCCGTGCGCGCGGGAACGACGCCCTAAGGCAGGAAGCCATGTTGTGGCTGCAGGCTCTGCATGGATTCACCTCCGATTCGTTTCGATCGCGACGACGGCGCTTGGACTCGCCAGTTTCAAGACGGACGCACTACGGCGTGAGAAGCACACCCACTTCAATTTGCTGGTTCTGGTCGAATGCGATGGCCGATATCTGGCCGTTGTTGTTGATGCCGGTTGCGCGCAGGATCGTGAAACCCGGCGTGCCGAGGCTCAGATCGGCATGAAAGCCACCATGCGCCGGGTCAATCAGAAAACCGCGCTCGTTCGAAGTCGAAACAATGGCACTCGGAGAGCCAATACTCCCCACGATGGCGCCGGCGTCGTTGATTCCCAAGGCCCGGCAAATGACCGGAATCGGAACGGTGGCCGCCGGCGGCGGGATGCGAAAGAAGGTCGCGCGCGGATTCAGGGGCGGGACCACTGCGGGATGAACGCCGTCAAACGAGGCGCCCACGACGTCCTTGTTGACATTGAGGTCGGCCGTGATGGAATGGCGCAGCGTTGGTCCAAGACCACCTGGCAGGGCCTGCAGCAGCGTGATGAAGGGAATTGCCGGCCCCAGAATGTTATTCAGCAGAAAGGCCTGGGCGACGATGCCCGTGGCATCGTCAATGGCCGCATCCAGGGCGATGTCGCCGTTGTCGTTGAGTGCGCTTGCACTGCCGGGTCTTGGCAAGAAGACCGGTCTGAGGTTCAAGGGTACGAACACATCCAGATCGCGCATGGCCAACGGAATGCCTACCGCCGTGCCATCGAGGAAGAACGGGTGCTCGAGCCCCGGGGCCACTTCCGAGTCGCCGACAATATGGCCCGCATTGTTGATGTCATTGGCCCTGCTGCTGCCGAAGAACGTATTGGCGGGAAACCCGAGCGGAGGCGTCGGCAACAACGTTCCCAAGTCCTTTGGCGCAGTTGCCGCATTGGCCCAGAGCACGGCGCGCGTGCCCTGCGTGGTGCTAGCGGGATTGAAGGCATTGTCGAATACGATCGCGTCGCATTGCCCCACGATAGCGCCGGCGTTGTTGACGCGGAGCGCCACGCCCTTGCCGGCACTGGTCGGCAAGGCTTGGAGCTGCCGTCCCCCGCCCCCGGGTGAAAAGACCCAGGGAAAATCGCCATCCACGTCTCCCACGACGACCCCGCCGTCGTTGAGCCCGAACGCACGCGAGGTTCTGCCGTCCGGCGAGATCTTCGTCACCGTAAACGAAAAGTGCCCTGGCATATCAACTCCTTTGTCTTGCGTCGCGAGATCGCGACTGCAGGCCCGCCGGCCGTGAACGGGTACCCGGGCGTCCGACTCGGCTACGGGACGGGAATACTGGACACGCCGCCGAGACGATCCAGCGGATCGACGAATGCCACCATCAGGGTCAGCCCTGCCGCGACGTCGCCCGGCGCGGGAATTTGCGTGGTGAGACTTCCGCCTTCGATACTGGGCCAGGCACCCTCCAGGACGACGCCGCCGGCGTTGCGTATCGGCTCGATTGGGCCATCGGCCCACTTCGTCCACGCCGCCAGCCTGAAGCGGCCGACGGCTAGCTTGTGCGCCCGGGGCGGGTCATCCACCTGAATCTGCAATATGAGCGTGTCGGGCGATGGGCCGGGCTGCCGTGCGACATGCATCGCCGCGACGTCCGGCGCCGCCGGCGCGGCTTGTGGCACGTGCATGACCGTGCGTGGGGCCGATGGCGAACTCTTTGGCCTGGGTTGATCCTGCCTACCGGAGGGGGCCACCGGCACGATCTCGCTCGCCACTTCGTCATAAGCAGCTGGCAGCCGTCGTTCAGGCGGCATGCGCCACTCTGCCCAGTACACGTAGCGCACATAGGGCTCCAGCCCACGCCCCGCGTTGTCGTCGGAAAACGAGGCAACGTAGTGGCCCGTGGCAGCCGCGCGGACCATCGCGACGGCAACGCCCACCTGTCGCGCGTATATGGGGTCGGGCACCCCGGCAACCGCACGCCGGATGAATGCCACGGGTGGCTGCGTGCCCCGCCGGCCCGGGTGGAATAGTCCTGGCTCATCGCGCTTCAATATCACTTCGTCCACCGCGTCGGTGGAAACCGTGAGCGATACCTTGCCCGTCTGCTGGTCGATGTCAGCATCCAGCCTGGGCGCGGCCGGCCGGCGGCTTTCGGGCACTGCAACCGCGACGATGCCGCACTTGCCAAAGTCCGCTTCCTCGCCATCCGATCCGAGCGGCACCACACGCACGAACTGCACCGTCTCAAGGCTGCGTGGCAGATGGATGGACAGCCCGGCGCCCCCGCCTTGTGCAACCACTGGCGGGTCCGTGAGTAGCCGGAAACGCTTCTTGACGCCTTCCAGGTGGGCCCCTTTCACCGCCACCAGGCCGCGGGACGTGGCCCCCGGCGGATCCTCCCCAAGCTCTGCTTCGGTGATTTGCATCGCCGCCTGGTCAGCAAGATAGACCCGGTACCGCGAGCCATCCGTCGCGTTCCAACGCAGCTTCAGCTCCACCTCGGGTGCCGGGCCGGGTTCGCTCGACCAGAACAGCCCCACGCCGGTTTTCAGCAACGAGGGCGACCTGAAGTTCCGGACTTCGAATGCCGCGCGTGCCACCGCTGACTTGTTGCCTTGCGTATCGGCGTACTGCCCCAGCAGGGAGAAGGTGGTGATGCCGTCCGCGATTGGCGGAATCGGGAGCGTGTGCTCGATGGTACCGGGGATGGACACGTCGATCGGTGGATCGTCCAGGGTGCCGATGCCAAGCTGGATCGTAGCAATGTCGAAGGCGCCGGCAGGCAGGTCGTCAAGCCGTGGGACGACTGTTGCGCTCCCTGCGTGTTCCATCTGCGAAGGCGAGAAGCCATCGGGCTCGGGAAGCCGGGCGGGCACGGCAATCCTGACACTGACCACGCCGGGCGACGTGCCCGGCAGGATGTCTCCGGCGAGTCTTTTAACGTGGAAGCGCAATACGGGTTCTGGCGGCTGCACACGCGGGGGGGGCGCTGTGGAAAAGAAGGCCGCCTTTTCCGGGAAGCGGCCAAAGAAATCCGAACCCCATACCGCGAACGCTGTCGGGTTGGTGTCCGCGTCGATGTCGTGATCCGTTTCCAATGCCTGCGGTTCCAGGCTGGAAAAGTTCCCGCCTGTCTCGTTGATGCGCGGGCTCGCGTCGCGCTCCTTGCCGAAGAGGCGCGGCGCGGCGCGCGTCAACCCGTCCAGCCGATCGTTGCGCGACACCCATTGCTGGTCTTCAAGCCTTGCCAACGCACACTGGGACACCAGCGGAAGGTCCTCGAACGCAAAGCTCGCCCGGTAAAGGCGACTGGGCTGGGTATCACGCAAGCCTTGCCAGCGCACCTGGAAGATCTGTGGGGAAGGAACGGCCGGAGGCAGCCAGGGTGGCACCGGATCGATCATCAGCATCAGCGGTGCGATGACCAGACCGTTCCCCATCACCCGAGTCGCCATCTTTTCCACGGCGAGGCCGTAGTCGGCACCGGTCGCGGTACTGAGCGTTTGGGCATAGACCTTGACGAAATTGCTGGTTGGCGTGTGGCCCCTGATGGCCGACAGGTCCAGCCCGTACTGCGAGAACTCATCGACCGACACGGCGAACAGCCCGAACAATGCCAGCGTCGACCAGCGATTGCCCGGGAGCGAGTCGATACGGTCGGCAAGGCCCAGGTACCGTGCAACGCCGGGATCGGCTGCCGCAAGCTGCAGCGTGCCCAGCCGGTCCAGCTCGACGTGCTGCGGCCGGTCCCCGGCGGGGGTGGTGCCGATGGCTAGCATGCGCTCCCGTTGTTCCCAGGGTGGTGGCTTTTTGGTGCTGACCAGCCGCTCGATCAGCGCGTCGAAACCGCCCTCCACATGCAGCGAACGTAGCGAGGCGATGACACGCTCGATTTCATCGCCGGCCGAAACGCTTTCGAGGTTGCCAAACGGGCGGTCCATCGGATTCATGCGCAACGGCGCACCGCGCTCCACCCTGAGCATCCCCGCCTCACGATCCTGGATGCCCAGGTACCAGGGAAAATCGCCCTTGATCGGTAATGCCAGCGTCGCCAGGATCGATTCGCGGTCGAACTGCAGTTCCTCGACAATGGCCAGGGGAATCATCCGCTGGATGATGCGCAAGGTTCCCGCCCCCCAAACCTTCAGCTTGTGGAAAAGCGGTCCTGAAAATACGAACGGACCCTGATCGCGCACGCAGATGGTGCGGCCGTGCTGATCAAGCATCGCCGCCGCTTTGATGGTGCCTGCGCCCTCGTCGATCTCGATAGAGGACGTCATGAGGTTTGGCGGGTCCGACAGCAGCAATGTGACCTCGAGGACGCCATCGTCACCAAATTGCGAAGGCGTTGGCTGGCCCTTCGAGTCCTGCGTGAAAAGCCTGCACGCGCGTCGCTCGCCCTGGAGATCCAGTCCCCTGACGATCAGCGGGCCGACCGGAAAGCTCGCGCCCAGGCCGGAAAAAACCCGCAGATGCGTGCCCGCCTGCAGGTCCTTGTCGCCGTCCGGCTGCACGGCGAAGGAGAACGCCGAAAGTATTTCGGACGGTGCTCGGATCGATGGCATCAGGGGTCCTCCGCAAAGCCGGGTGCCTCCGGCAACATCACCCTGGCCACGTGTTGCTGCCTGGACCGGAGGACGAGGAATGCCTGCTGCGGCGGTGCCGGTACCGCAAACGGCGACGACGTCAGAAACAACAGCCGGGAACCTGAACGATCGCGCCGGCGAATGTCGAACGTCACCGGCGGCCCGCCTTCGAGCGTCAGCGCCGCACCGTCGAACGCCAGCCGTCCCGTCCGGTGGATGGGCTCGGGCGACTCCAGCATCAAGCCTGCAAAGTGCCAGGCGCCCATCTGATGCCGTATCCAGATGCGGCTTTGCCGTGGCGCTTCCGCGACCGGCCAGCCGTCCAGACCGAGGCTGGCGAGCGCACTCTGGAAGGCCTGGTCATCGTCATCGATCACCGCGCCGCCACCAATGACCGCGCCGACAACCGCAAGGTCACCGCCCAGTATGTCCTTGGGTGGCATGGCCACCGGTGCGATCACCTGCCAGCCCAGAGATGAAAGCATGTCTTCCGGCGTGCGCCACCGAGACGTCTTGAACGTGACGCCGGGCAGGCGCCCCGTCGGGTTGCCATCCACATTGGCCGTGACATAGACCTCATACCAGGCCTCTGGATCGAGCGTGGTGGCGGCGGCTGCCGTGGCGCCCGGCAAGGGTTGCGCGCACGGCGCGGCAATGATTGCGTCGAACCTGACCTGGTCGACTGGCGACAGGAATTCCCGCAGCTTGCCGAAGCTCCAGACCGGCGCCAGCAGGATTGGCCGCGCATGCGGCTCGCCTGGTCTGTCAATGCGCCTCACCGCGGTCGAGACGGCAAAACCGTAGCTATTGGCAAGGGCCGGTACGTGGCTTTGCGTGAAGTGAGCCGCGATGGGGTCGTCGCGAAATCGGCATTGTTCACTCTGGCCCGGTTCGTAGCCAGCGAGGTAGCGCTCCAGCATCTGCGGCACGAACACGTTCTGCCGCTTGAAGAGAAAGTCTGCGAAGCCCTTCTTGCCGCTGACGAGCTGCACGCTTTCCTGCTTCCTGGCCGTGCCGAAGAACAGTTGCCGCAGTGTCGGCGTGTTCGCCCCGGCCGTGCCCGGCGGCTGGTAGCTCGCCTGATCCAGGCGTGAGTCCGCGGGCGTATTCTGCCCCGCATCGTACCGTTCGCCAGACCACAGCATGTCGATGTCGAGCCGGTAGATGCGCCCGGGCTGGAGAATGGTTCGTCGGTGCAGTTCCAGCGGCAGCATCGTCAGCTTCGGGCCGTCTTGCCTGGCCCGGCTCAACTGTTCGGCAAGGTCGTCGATGGCGGCGCGCGCCTGGGAAGCGGCCTCGGCCGCGACGCTCGACATGCCGCGCAGGCCAAGCACCGCGATCGTGGCACTGATTGGCCAGTCGACGATCACTCGATTTGTCGCCGAGGCGCCGGGCTGTGCAAAGCTGAAAACGTCGCGATCGTCCACCGTGCCAAGAAACTTGGGACCTTCCCAGGTGGCGCCCGTGGCACTCTTTACCGAGACGCCTGCGAACCGGTTCCCATGCTCGAATATGCGGCGGTCTCCAGACACCACAAGCAGACCTTGCGTGATGGTTTCGGGCAGGTCCAGGTGCAGGCGCTGTTCGACGAACGCGCCGGATTCCATCAGTTCCGCGAGTTTCAGGTCGGGGGGCACCCCAAGCGTCGGCGCGACAATGGCGCCGTCGAAGCTCCGCTCAAGCCCCAGGTCTTGCGGCGCTTCGAATCTCACCAGCCGCGCGGCGCTCAATGAGAAACCGGGATGCGTGCCATAAGCGCGGTCGAGCGGTGTCTCGTTGCCGTTCTCGTTTATTCCGAAGTGATGCATCTCGGCTTCGACCCGGCTCCATAGCGGGTCGTTGCCGGACGGTGACTGCGGCAAGTGGTAGCCGCCGGTCAGTCGCCGCGCCAGGTAGCCGATGGCCCACGCCGGGCGTGCCTCCGGGCGGGCCGTGCAGAAGTCGGTGGTGGTGCCGATCGGGTTGCCAATGTCCTTGCCGGCATCTGCGCGACGGTTGACCCACAGGTCCCCCACCGTGCTGAACAGCAGCAGCTCCGTGGCGTCCGTCGCGCCGCGCGGCACCTGCCAGCGCGCCGGCAACCGTGTGCCGACCCGCGTGCCGCCCACCCGGGGATCGACCTCGTCGGTGACATCGAACAACGCCACGTCCTTGAGCTGCCACCAGTAGCGCAGCAGTTCCGACCCGATGCGTTTGCCGGCGTATGGCTTGCCCGGGCCATTCACGCCGAAGAACTGGTCATCTGCACCGGGTAACACGTCCGGGGCGAATGCGAATGGGATGGAGATCAGCACATCCGGCCAGACGCGAACCTCGTCGGTGACGTTCTCCGGGTCCTCGACAAGGTGGCCGATGACACGATAGCTGTCGTCGGTCAGCACCGGAGTCGACCCGACCCGCCGCCGCTCGTTCTGGAATGACTCGTACCTGTCGAGCGGGTGTTGATCCGCGGGCGGCAGGAACGGCTTTGCTTCATCGCCGCCGAAGGTGATGGTCACCGAACCCTCGATATCGAAGAAGAAGAGCTCGATACGGCCGGTGACACGAACCCATAGATAGACGTCGTCCGCCACGGCAATGAACTTCGCGTCGGCGCTTACGCCAAGCGCGAACGGCCCCAGGTGCAGTGCCCCGTTGGCCCCGCCCAGACCGGCAAAGGTCAGCGGGCTGGGCACGAGCAGCAGATCCAGGCCCAGATAGAGTTGCGCCCAGGCGATGGGCCGCAGCCCGAAATTCTGATGAACCGAAAATCCGACGGCGATGACAAAGCCGTGGTCGTAGTCGATGAACGGCGCCTGCACGGGCCAGCGCAGGATGCCCTTGCCGCGAACCATCAGGTATGCGTCGGCGCCGAATCCGAGGATGTCCGGCAATACCTTGAGCGACACGGGGCCGATCTTGCGACCCTGCCCGTCGTAGCCGTCGGCACCCAGATAGGTGTACCAGTCGCTCGTATCGCCCGCCACGGGATAGTGGCCCACCAGCGGCAGCCGGATCTCCAGCAACGGCTTGAAATCGATCGAGCCGATCACCGCGAAATCCACGGCGCGCGCATCGACCCCGATAAAGCCCAGGCAGCTCACGCCGCGAACCGGCGGGAAACTTGGATCGGTGATTTTCGGCCGTGGACGCATCACACTGCCATTGAGCGCGCCACGCACCGAGACGTCGGGGACGGTGATCAGGATCTCGGCCTTCGCCCCGAAGGTGAAGCCAAGATCGGGCAACGTGCCCACCGCGGCACCGATGCCGAACAACATGTTGCCCGCGGCCACGGTGAAGTCTTCCGCATGCTCATGGCGCCACTGCAGTTGCCGCAGCACCGGATCGCCTTCGCCGCTCAGCTTGGGCTGGGCGGCCACACCGAACATCCCGGAGACACCAAACAGCCCGAGTCCGGAGTTGGCCAGTGGCAGCGGTGCCGGCAACTCCGCCGCGAGCGCCAGGAACACCATTGGATCGCTGTAGATCACCGTTGCGTCGGCATTGAACTGGATCGGCACGATTGCCGCGGCAATGTGTGCCTCGAAACCGCCCGGAATCAGATGCAACGCTCCCCGGCCCGCGATCACGCCCGGCAGGTCGATGCCCACGGCAATACCGGTGAGGGTGACGACAGGATGCCCATCCTTGAGCGTGCCCCGGATGGTGACGCCCGAGACCTTGACCGGCCCCAGGTTGAGCCGGAAGCGCAGGTCAACCTCGATCCAGGCCGACCCTCGGCCCGACCGGCTGCCGACAACGTCGAACAATTGTTCGAAGCCATCGAGTTGCCAGGCGCCGGGATTCTCGATTTCCATCTCAGCCCGGTCGTAGTCGAGATCGAACATGCCGAGCCCTGACTTGCGCATGTCGATCGTCATCGCGACGCGACGCACCCGGATGCGCATGGGCTGGTCGGGCACCATGCTGACTGACAGCCCTCCGCCTGGCACGCCGAGCGCCGTGACGCGAACGGCCACCGAGTAATCGAGGTTCAGCGAGATCCGTTCGCCGACTGGCAGACCATGCCCCGTGGATTCGATTTCGGCACCATGCAGCACGAAGCGGCTGGCTGGCTCGAACAACGACGACAGGGCTGCGCCGGCCGCGGCGATGGCCGCCAAGTGGTACTTGCCGCCATCGTTCTGAACGTCACCATTGGCAATCAGTGAGGTCGCCATCGCCGCCGCCGTGTTGAACACCTTGGCGGGCGCCAACGCCCCGGCATTGTCATCGGTCTGTACCATGACCAGCCCCGCCGGACCCTGCGACGAAAGCCCCAGCGTCATCCGCATATTGCCCGGGTCGTTGGCCGGATCGCGCGCGAACGTAGCTGTCACGCGAACCGGTTCGCCGGCCAGGAAGGTGAGATCCCCCAACTGTTCGAGTGGCACGGACCGGCCGTTGAGAGGCAGGTCCATGCTGGCCGAAATCAACGTTGGGACCAGTCCCGAGAATCCCCTGGCGGTTGGATCAATGCATTCGATCCGGATGCTGAAGCCTGGTCGCGCCGAGGCTTGCTCGATCGCCGCCTTTGGCGGCACCTTGGTTTCCATCACAAGCTGGATGCCACCGGGGCCGGTGGGAATGGCCAGGTACCCCTTGATCGGCTGCCCGCCAAAGAAGGGCACGTCGCGAGGCAGGTAGAAGTCCAGTTGCCGCGCCAGTATCCCGCGCCAAGTCTTGTTGTCCGCGTCGATGTGATCGAGTGGAGGAGACAGTGCGGGCGCGCCGCTCCCAGGGCCAGCATGTTCCTGGCTGTCGTCGATGACTAGGGCGGGACAGTGAAAGCCGATGCTGGTGTTGCCAAACACCACCGCCGGCGTGTCGAAGCCGACGGTCACGATCCCTTCGGTGGAGTCGGTGTCCGGCGTAAAGCGGAGGCTGGCTGGCTTCTCGGGGGTGCCCTGGATCAGCAGTGAAGGTGCCAGCTGCGAGCCTGCTTCTTCCGCACGGCTGACCAGCACGGCTGGTTTCCCCGTGGAGGTGAGGCTCGCTTCGCCGGTGGCGGCATCGGTCACGATGTTGGCGCCCGTGAAGGCAAATCCGGGGAGCCGCTCGACGAACTTGAAGACGGCGTGCACGCGATCTTCTTCGGAGAGGATCAGCCAGAACCAGAACGATGTTGGATTCTGTTCGGGCTCAAGCTTCAGCTTGAACGGTATCTTGCCCAACTGCTCAGTCGGCAGCGCCAGATGAAAATCGAATCCGGGGATAGGGCTCTTGTTCTGGTCGAGGTCGATTTCGACTTCGCCCTTGAAAATGCCGCCGCCCAGTGGGGTGGGCGCGGGGTTGGGATTGAGAATCGACAGGAGCAGGTCGATTTCGCTGGGCAACACGACGTGATCCAGCACGCGCGCTTGCTGCAGGAACGCCCTTACCGACATGGCTGGCTCCGGGATACGCGGTTACCGACACGGACGCCACCGGTTGACGGATGCCGGCGGCCAACGGCCGGGCGTCCGCAACTGCGGAACGGGAAGGCATGGATCGCGCGCACGGCAGGACACCGCGTCCCACGCGCGCCAGAGATGACGTCGCCTGATGTCGTGCCCTGTTTCATCGCAGGCGCCCCTCGGCAGCTTTGTTTTTTTCATCTTGCACGAGGCGCACGCGCGGGCGGGCCACAGGCAATGAGTGGAGCGTAGAGGAGCGCAACAAAAACGCAAATGCATGCCGCTTTCGACAGATCTGCACCAAGTTTTTATGGCGTTCGTCAGTCCGGCATTGTTGTCATACCGTCATCACGAACGGCTCCATAGGTGGATCTGACTTCACCGGAACGGGGTGATCGCCAAGAGATGTGTAGCGGTTATAACGTAGTTGAAGACTACGTTGCGGCGTACGACGCTCCGCATGAACGCCGCGCCCTCCCCTGCCACCGCTGAATGGCAGGCCAAGGCTCCTTGTTGTGGGAAAGGAAGGGGAATTGATGAAACCCCTGCGGCGCATATTGGCGCGGCTAGGGGCCGGTCTCCGGGTACCCGCCGCCGACTGCCACAATCTGACGCGGACATAATGGCGGAATCAGAATCGATATCCCAGACCGGCCAGGAACACGTCGGTGTCGCGGTCATATCCGGTGACGGTCCGGTTCCAAGACACGCGTGCAAACCATCGTTGGCTGATTCGGTAGCTGGCGGACATCGTCAGCAGCCCGGACCAGCGTGAGGGGTCGCTCGTAACACTGCGGCCGCGCTCGCTAAGGTCGATCGCATAGTACGGGCCGGCGCCTACTCCAAGCGTGAGCGCATCATTGAAGAACGCCCGTTCCAGCCATAGCTGCGCGGCCACGCCGTTGCGGCGCAGCGCCGAGTTCTCACCTTCGTTGATATAGCTCACGGTGCCTGACACATAGCGGGCCAGACCACGACGGTACTCGACAGCTTTGGCGAACGAGGATTCGGAGTCGAACGTATTCACGATGGTCTGCCCCAGGAACACGGTGATCTCGTTCTGCGTGACGTTGTCCAACCGGGACGGGGGTGGCACCACAGGCCCGCCACGGTCGCCCCGGTCGAGCTGGTAGCCCACGCCGATCAAAAACGTATTCGTCTTGATGCTCGACGGCGTTTGCGTACGGTTGTACCGCGCCTGCACCATCCAAGGACCGCCGTTGACGTACCACGTGACCGCCACGCTGGCCAGCAGGCCCCAGCCGTGATGATTGTCGGAGCCGCCATCGTCGTTGCGGTCCGTGGTATCGAAATACCGATAGGGGCCCGCGCCGATGGCGAGATTGAATCTGCGGTCGGCAAATGGGTAGCGCCACCAGAGCTGGACGCTGTGCCCATCACGATGATGATTCGTGACATGCCCCTCGTTCAGGTACGAGAACGAGGCGTACCAGTTCTCCGCCAGATTGTGCTGGTAGCTGTAGGTGTAGCCGTAGCTTGTTTCTCCACCCGCGCCGGTGCGTTGCAGGCCACCCAGAATGAGGGCTTCCTGGGCGTGCACCGAACCGATCCATGCTGCAGCGCTCATCAGCAGCAAGGCCGGCATGCGCAGGCGCCGCGACAGCGTCATAGGGGTCAGGAAGGACATCGGGTATGGCCGGCAGTGGGGCTGGGTCAACCTAGCAACTTGGGCCTGTGCTTGCCAGTGGCCCAAAGGGCAATAGCAGCGTGAAGCTGAGATGGTGCGCACCCAATGGCCGAGACGGTCGCGAGCCGCCGATCGAGCCTGGCCTGGCCTGGTCGATGAATGATTGCCGGCGACCGGGTCCGGCCAGGAACAGCCATTAGGTAAGCGTGCCGGCTATGTCAGCGCCGGAGTCAGACCTGATCGGTAATGAGCACCCATTTTCTGTCCCCTGGACCGCTTGCCCCCCGTTGCGCCAGTCCCACGCCCCTCTTCGCCGGAAACCTAACGCCCTCGCATTTTTGATACATTTCATCGCGAGCCTCTCCTGCGATGGCCCCAAAAGAAGGCCTCGAGGATGGGATGCCGGGATGAAATCGGCGCAGCAGCAGCTTGCCTTAAAAATCAATCCTACAGATTCGTATGCGCCTCTCAAAATGGCTGGTCTCCACTATGGCCGCAGTTGCCTCCTTTTCACACGCAGGTCAGGACGAGAAGGCTTGGGAGGTCGCCACCACCAATGACTCGGCAGGAAGCCTTCGTCGCATTATTCGCTATCGAAGCGATTTGCCTGACTGGGTTCACAAGTCATCCTTCGGAGCACTTGTCGTGATCTCCTGGCCTATTGCCAGTCAGTCCGGCATGCCAACCAAGCGCGAATCTCAGATCCACTACGCATTCGAGGACAGACTGCAGGCGGCTGAAGAAAGCGAGCGAGCTGGTGTACTTGCCTCCGTGGTTACCGGGGAAGGGAAAGTCGAGTGGTACTACCTTGCCCGTTCGCACGACCTGTTCATGCGCGTCCTCAACAAGGCTCTCGAGGGTAAGCCGCGCTTGCCCATCGCCATTTCACTGGAACAGGACCCGGAGTGGTCTACATATCGAAGCATCACCGGAAAGAGATAGTGCGTAAATGGGGTTGCTGATAGTTGACTCCAAAGGAGCGACTGAAGAGTGGAATCTTGCCGCGCTGAGGGAGCGGTATGGCAAGAATTTCTACACAGATGAGGGTCAGTAGCCACCACTCGCACTAGCGCATCCGTGCATGGCCAAGCCGAATGCCGCGTTCGGCCAATAAGCAGTAACTCGGCATGCTCATCTAGATTGCACACAAACTGCTCCCGAAAACAAAGTTATGCATCTTTCAAACTTAGCGGGAAATCTCAAGATGCCCGACAGACCAAAGCTTGTATACGTTGTGGCACTGCCCTTGGTGACCTACGTCGTGTTGACCACACTCTGGCTCGAGTGGGGCCATCTCGGAGGCGCTCAGCTCTTCTCCATGGTCAAGCATCTGATTGTCATTCTGCTTCTTGTCGCGTCGCTTTTCTTTTACCTACGCGTGGGATGTTGGGCTACTTTGGCGTGGTGCGCCTTCGTCCCGTTAGAACGCTACGGCGCCCTGTTTAGTGAGTTCTCATCAGTGGCGGCCGGGCGACCGTGGTCCTTGGCGGGAGTGGATGTTGTTCGAATTCTTCTGCTATTCATTGCGTGCCTGCTCTCGGCTGCATTGGTGTTCATGGTGCAATTTCTGTCACCGGCTGCCGCCCACGCTTCGGTCGATACATAACCCTGCAGTCAACCGGACCCGCGCGGTCCGGTTATTTCCACATTGAGCGTCTGCTTCCTGAGTCTCGATAGTCGGCTTTGGGTCGCTAGGCGCCGTCTAGGTAGCGGGCGGCCGTGGCGGGCCCTCTGTCGAATCATCGTTCGCGGCAGAAGGAGGGTGGTGCTGCATCGCCCGCTCCAGGTCGAGCCGATTGACCAACCTTTGTCGCTTGAAGTTCAGCGGTACCGTTTGGAGTCTCGGCGGCTCGCCACCGAAGGTGCGGGAAGGCGCGCCGTGCCGCTCGCGAAGCTTCTCGGCCGCCAACGTCGGTAGCCTGACGGTGAGTCAGGTATGTAATGTATCAGCGATCGTTACGAGGGGGAAATCCCCACGCCGGCGGGCGTGGGGACGCGCGTCAGAACGGCGCGGTGAACGTCAGCCGCGCGCCTTGCTGCAGGCCGCTCATGCCGAAGAGCACGTTGTAGTCGACGCCGAAGGTCAGCGCCTTGGTCCGTATTTTCGCGCCCAGGCCCACCTGGATGCGGTCGCGGCCGAACGGTGTGCCGTACACCGTGTACGCGGGGCCCGCGCTGGCCAGATCCGCGTAGGCGAGGTTGGCGGCGCTCTGGCCTTCGAAGTCGTGCTGGTACTCGACGCGCGCGAACGGCAGGAACATCCCGTAGCGCGTCTCCTTGGCAAACTCAGTCCGCATCCCGAGCGCACCCGAGACCGTGGTCACCGTCTGGCCGAAGTAGGTCAGCGCGCCGAGCCCGGCACCGGATTCCGAGAACGGATCGAGCTTGCTCTCGGCCACCAGCATGCGCGCGTACGGTGAGAACAGCCATCGGTCGCTGCGATGCTCGTAACCCGCTGACAGCGAGGCGAACAGCTGGTGGCCGTCGCGCTGGCCGTTCGCGAACGCGGCTTCGTCGGTTACCCAGCGGCGCGAGTCGAAGCGCAGCAGGCCCGCGCCCGCCACGCCATCGATAAAGTACGACGGCGTGGGGCGGTAGCTGCCGTACAGCGCAACGCTGTAGGCATCGGCACTGCTGTGCGTGCCGAACGAACCGATATCGGTGCCGTCACGTCCGTAGCCAAAGCCCGCGCCGACCGTCAGCTGGTCGGATACGCGGTAATCGGCGCCCACCGTCACGCCGCCCGTGGTGAAGCGGAAGCCCGAGCGCTGCGTGCCGATATTGGCGAAGCCGAAGTCCACACTGCCCGCGGTCCAGAACGCGAGCCGCGCGTCGTCGGGGTTCGGTCCCGTGGCGTCCGCGCCGGGAAGATCGGGCGCACCGGAGAGGCCCGCGAGTCCATCGGGCGAGCCCGGCAGCGCGGCCAGCAGCGTCCCCGCGGCCAGCCTGCCGAGACCGCCTTCGGCCGTGCCGCTGCCCGCATTGCCCGCCGCGGCGCTGTCCGCCGATCCCGACGTACCCGATGCGCTCGTCGTACCCGCCGCAAGACCGCTCGTGCCGAACGCGCTGCCGCCCGATCCGCGGTTGTTGCGGCTCGTGGTCTGCGTGGACACGCCACGCTGGCAGGCATCGCGCGCGGACAGGCTCTGCAGGTCCTGGCATTGCTGCTGTGCGTTGCCCTGCGCGGAAGGCATCACGATGGTGAGGTTGTTCGTGAAGGCCGCGCGCCCATTGGCATGCAGACGTTCCAGACGCTGGTTGTAGTTCGCGATCTGCGCCGTCGCGAAACGCCGCGCGGCCTGGATCTGCGCGTTGATCAGGCCCGAGACATCGGGGTCCGTCGAGGGATCGCGCCGCGGTGCCACCGAGATCTGCAGCGCGGCCGGCGAGGAGGTCGCCGAGGCGTTGCTGATCGTGTAGGTGATGACCGCCGTGCCCGCGAACGCGGCCGCCGGCGTGTACGTGACGGTATAGGTCTGGCCCGCCGACAACTGCCTGGCCGAGCCTTCCGCGGAGGCCGATTCGGTCTGCTTGGGCGCGGCCGCGGCGAGCACGGCCGTGCCGGCATTGGACGGCGACACCGAGATGATCGCCGCGCCGGTGAACGGACCGCCCGTCGCGCCTTCCGTGAGGTCGATGACCACTTCCTTGCCCGACGCCGTGATGGCCTGGCGTTGCGCGATCGGAATCGGCACCGGCGTCACCGTGATGCTCACCAGCACCGGTGCCGATGCCCCCGCGGCATTGAGCAGCGCGTAGCTGAAGGTCACCACGCCCGCGCTCGATGCCGCCGGCGTGTAGATGATATTGAGTCCCTCGACCCGCGCCGTGCCCGTGGCCGGCGGCGAGACGATGGACACGCCCGTGAACGGCCCATTGGTCGCGTTGGCGGCGGCCGCGATCGTGACCGGCGCGTTGGAACCCGTCGTGGCCGAAACCGGCGGGGCGGTAGGCACGGTCTGCGTCGTGTTCAGCGTGAAGTTGCGCGTCGCGCTGAACGGTGCGCCCGTGCCGGTGCTGCTGTCGGTCGCCTTGATCGCGAATGTGCTCGTGCCCATTGCCGTCGGCGTGCCGGTGATCGCCCCGGTGCTCGCATTGAGCGACAACCCGGCCGGCAGCGTGCCGGACGATACCGAGTACGCGTAGGGCCCGATGCCGCCGCTGGCCGTCATCGTCTGGTTGTAGGCGATGCCCACGGCCGGGTCGGGCAGCGTGGCCGGATTCAGGGCGATGGTCGGCGCGCCGATCGTGAACGTATAAATCTGCGTGTTGCTGTAAGGACCCGATCCGGTCGAGCTGTCCGTCGCACGGACCGTGAAGCTGTAGCTGCCCGCCGCACTTGTGCTCCCGGAGATGACGCCGCCCGGACTCAGCACGAGCCCCACCGGCAGCGTGCCGCCGCTGACCGAGAACGTATAGGGCGCCACGCCGCCGCTCGCGGTAACCGTCTGCGAATAGGCCGTACCGATCGTCGGAGCCGGCAGCGTCGCGGGCGCGATGGCGATCGTCGGCGCGCCGACGGTGAGCGTGTAGGCCTGTGCGCCGACGGCGGGTCCGCCACCCGTGGTGCTGTCCGTCGCCTGCACCGTGAAGTTGAACGTGCCGCCCGCGGTGGGCGTGCCGGACAACACCCCGCCGGTGCTCAGCGACAGGCCAGCGGGCAGCGCGCCCGCGGAGATCGCATACGTGTACGGGGCAATGCCGCCAGCCGCCGTGACGGTCTGGCTATAGCCGACGCCCACGGACGGGTTCGTCAGAGAGCCCGGGCTGATGGTCACGCCGCCCGCCACGACGACCAGCGTGTAGTTGCGGGTCACTGCGTATGGCGCGCCGGTACCGGTGGTGGAATCCGTTGCGGAGACCGAGATCGGGTACGACCCCGTGGCCGTCGGCGTGCCCGACAACACCCCGGCGGTGTTCATCGACATGCCTGCCGGCAGCGTGCCTGTCATCGCGAACGTGTACGGCGCGGTGCCGCCGGATCCGGTGAAGGTCTGGCTGTATGCGGTGCCCGCGACGCCGTTGCCGAGGGAGCCCGGTGCGAGGCCCAGCGCGGGCGCGGAGACCGTAAGCGAGTAGGACTGGTCGCCGGTGAACCCGTTGTTGTCGGCCGCGCGGATCGAGAAGTTGAACGTGCCGACCGCCGTCGGCGTGCCGGACAACTGGCCGCTGCCATTCAGCGTCATGCCCGGTGGCAGCGCGCCGCTGGAGACGACGAAGGAGTAAGGCGCCGTGCCGCCGCTTGCGGTCACCGTCTGGGTGTTCGACACGCCAGCCTGCGGATTCGTCAGCGAGGGCGGCGAGACGATGACCGTGGGCGTCGTGACCGTCAGCGCGTAGCTGTTCGTGATGCTGAAGCTGCCGCCGCCGGTGCTGTCGGTGGCCCTGATATTGAACGACACGGTGCCTGCCGAGGTCGGCGTACCGGACAGGACGCCCGTGGCCGTATTGAAGGTCATGCCTGACGGCATCGTGCCGCCCGTCACGCTCAGCGAAAACGAATAGGGCGATGTGCCGCCCGACGGCGAGAACGTCTGCGAGAAGGCGACGCCGACGGACCCCGCCATCGGGCCGGGGGCAGGCGACATCGACAGCGTCGGCGCCGCGACGTTCAGCGTCAGCGTACCGCTCGTCACGGAGAACGGACCGACCCCGGTGCTGCTGTCGGTGACCGTGACCTGGAACGTAAAGCTGCCGATGGCCCGCGGCGTGCCCGTGATGGACCCGTTCGTGTTCAGCACGAGCCCGCTCGGCAAGGCGCCCGAGGCGATCGTGTACCTGTAGGGTGTCGCGCCGCCACTGGCACCGGCGACACCGCCGCTGTAGGCGACACCGGCCGTGGCCATCGTCGGACTGGGCGGTGCGTACGTGATCGTCGCCGTGCCCACGGTGATCGACACGGTGGCGGGGCTCGATATGCCCGACCCGTTGCTGGCCGTATAGATAAAGCTGTCCGGGCCCGCGTAACCGGTGTTTGGTTGATAGGTGACGTTGGTACCCGAGACGATGAGCGTGCCATGGCTCGCGGGACTGATCAGATTGATCTGCGTCGGGGCACCGCCCGACAGCGCGAGCGTGATCGGGTTGGCGCCGCTGTTGTACGCCACGCTGGCGGACGACGACGAAGCAATCGGGGGATTGGCGGCGATGTAGGTGAACTTCGCGCCTGCATTGATGGCACTGGTACCGCTCGGCGTGGTGACGCGCACGTCGACCGTGCCGGCCGCGCCGGAAGACGTGGTGGCCGTGATGGTGCTGGCATTGACGATGGACAGCGCCGAGGCATTGACACCACCGACAGTCACGCTCGTGGCCCCGGTGAAGTTCGTGCCCGTCACCGTGATCGCCGTGCCGCCGGCCGACGCGCCGGAGTTCGGCGAGACGTTGGTTACGGTTGGCGCGCTCGCGCCGGCCGGCACGATGAAGTTGACCACGCCGTTGGGAATCCAGGGTCCACCGGCCGTGTTCTGCGTGTAAAAGGTACCGCTGTCGGTGCCGACGAAGCCGGCCGGCGGGTAGTAGACGAAGCCCGACTGGATCTTGCCGGGGTTCGAGCTGCCCGGAATCGTGCCACTAAAGATATAGAGCCTGCCGCCATTGGTTGTCACCACGTAAGTGTCTTCGGAACCATTGTTGGCAAATCCCGCCGTGCCGTCCGCGATGCCCCAGTACGCGCCGTCGCCGAGCCCGTTGTCGCAGGTGGCGTTATCGGTCGTGCTGAACTCGTAGATCGTTTTCGCGGGCGATGCCTGCGCGCTGACGTTGACCGTGCACGGCTTGGCAAATACCTGAGGGGCGAAGACGGCGAGCCATAAAGCAAGCGCGCCCATGAGGAAGCGGCGGACGACAAGCATCTTGTCCGCGTAAGTGACTGGCGTGACCAACCCGATTCTCCCGACGATCCGCTCGCAGGCGGATTTAAACAAATTACAGACCTGTTATTTGTGAAATGTCTGCGCGATGGCAGCGGCGGAATTGTTTGTCTCCGCTTACAGGTCGGAAACATGGTGGAAAACTGCTACCGAAGCACGCGAAACAGCGGTATGACCCCTCCAAAGCATGGGAAGATAACTGCAAACGTGGGATTTAGTCGATATTTTATTTGCCGTAAATGACAAAAACAACATACGATTCCTTTGCGCGCCGTATGGCGTGATGCATCATATGATGCACATCAGATATTAAGGAAGCTGAGATCTGATGCGCACTTTGAGTGCCGCTCGCAGACGTGGTGTGCCGTGCTGGCGCTTCTATCCGCTCGAAGTCTGACCAGGGAACTGCGGTGCCCCCAGAAGACGACGCCGCACGGCAATGTGCTACCGCCTGCATCGCTTTCTATTCCGGCGATTGGAAGAGTCCTAGCCCAATGGCCCAGAAGGGGTCGGTCAGAGACCAATGGTTGGTGTCGCCACAGGCAAGGTGCTGCAGGTGCCCCTGACCTGAAAGAACCCGTTGCCAAGCGACGCAATCTTCGTGTTGAACTTGGCGGTTACCGTTGCTGGTGGTTGCGTCGGGCTGTTCGAATCCGCCGCCACAGAGACCAGCGCACGACTGGTGGCCGGATGCTCATCATCCCCATTGCACGCGTTTAACAGGGTCAGGCAAAGCATGGCCGCCCACCACGCTCGGAATGAATTGGTTGCCACGTTTCTTCCTGTGCGGGCTGCCGCTCGATCTTGGCAGGCATCCGCGCGACGCTGGTGGTTCACGATGCTGAGGCATTAGCGTCGGACCCGGTACAGAGTGATTCGGGATACCGCATGTCCGGAGACAGGCAGGGTGACGCGTTGAAACAGGAAATGTACTTGGCCGTTGCATAGGAGCAAATACGGCAAGTGCCGTATGCCTCAGGAGTACGCCGGCAACAATGGCGATGGGACTAACGCGCCCTTGGCCTACGGCGAACCGCCGAGGACGGACCGGTTCCGGCCAGGAGCCGCCGTTCGCGACCTGCAGATCGGTGACATTCAAACGGCAGTTATAGCACCATCCCGGCCTGTCGCTGCCAGTCCAATCGACAGAGCTTACCTGTCATCCAACCGTCGTTGACGTTTTGAAGCGGTTACTGCATTATGTTCTGTATGAACTTCCTCACGCTCACTACCACTACTACCACGACCGCTTATGGCGGGCCGTGAGGTCGGTGCGTGAGCTTCAAATACCGTATCGCCCCAAGGCCCCGCCAGTGATGGACGGGGCCTTGAAGTTTCTCCGTGCGTCACTGGCAACATTTAAGGAGAAACGCAATGCAGGGTCCTCAGCCTCAACGCCGCGCCCTTTTGATCGTTGACATGCAAGTCGGGTTGTTTAATGGCCCAGAGACGCCTCACCACGGGGCGCAAGTTCTCGCGAACATCAACGAGCTGATCGGAAAGGCTCGCCGTGTCGGTGCCTCAATTTTCGCTGCGCGACATACCGGCCCCCAAGGTTCACCCATTGAGCCTGGCAGCCCGCTTACGCAACTGTTGCCAGATTTAGCCGTTGATGCGATGGCGGACACCGTGTTCGACAAAAAACGGCCTAACTGTTTTCTGGGTACCGGACTTGCGGACTCGCTCCGAGCAGCATCCGTTGACGAGTTGGTTATCGTCGGAATGAAAACGGAATACTGCATCGACACAACTTGTCGGGCAGCAGCGGATTTGGGGTTCCAACCCGTGCTGGTGGCCGACGCGCATACCTCCATGGATACGCCGGTGTTATCTGCGCAAAACATAATCGACCACCACAATCGGACATTGAATGGCCCCTTCGTGAGGCTTGTGAGCACGGCCGAATGCGAGTTCTAGGGATCCCGTGATGGTGAGTGGGTTCGCCGGGATTTGCAGGGGTGCGCGTGGCTCCGTATGGCCGTTCAGAATTGCGAGCGGCCGTTGAACACGCGCAGTTACGACCGAAAGTTGTGGGTCGCGAGCCGCCGATGAAGCCGAGCCCAGCCTGCGAGTGAGGGGCCGACGACCGGGTCCGGCCAGGAAGCGTCACTTGTTCTTCGCCTCGATGCTGCATTCAGACGTCGGCTCCGCATCTGCTACTGGTCATCCGATTTGCAAAAATGAGCCTGCTGCGACTGTATGGACTCGTCACCACGCCAAGCGGTGGGGCTCTCGGGTGCGTTAAAGACAATATCACTCCGAACGCGTGCCGCACGCATATTGTTCCCCAAAAAGTGAACGCCAACTGTCAACCAACGCCTTGCAATATCCCCACAGATGAAACATGCCCCTCAAAGTTTCCTTGGAATTTGCTAATGGCCTCCTAATATCAAGTCGCTTTGTATGCTTGAGGGCATCGGAGCTGTTAGGGAAACGCTGATCGAAGAAGAACGGTGCGAACGGCGGTGAGGTAAGCGGATTGAACACGGTTTCCGCGTAATTACGTGTCCATCGGCGCCGCTGAACGCATCTTTTCCATACCCGCATTCGTGTCGCCAACGGATCGCTCGATGGGGGACGCACATCATGGCGCTTGACCTCTCCAAGTTTGCGGGAACGCTTCCGTACGACAGTCAACTGTACGGGATCTACCAGCCGCTGCTCGGCTGGAAGTCAGGGCTGCAGAGCCGCCGGCTCGGTTCGGGGCTCGCGTGGACGCGGCGCAGCTACCTATGGACGCTCGCGCAGCGGTACCAGCCAAAATTCAGCATCCAGTCGAGCGTGGCGGATGCCGCGCGCTTCGAAATTGAGGTCGCCCAGGCCCGGTCGAGTCTGCAGCAGGCGAGCGTCGACGGGATCGACGGACTGCTCACGCAGCACATAGCTGCCGCGGTGCACGCGGTCCCGCCAGGCGAACGTGCGGATGCATGGGCCAAGTACACAAGCCCAGCGGGGATCGCAGAGGCGCTGCGCAAGATTCAGGATCCGCTGCGTCAGGCCTACGAGAGCGAACTTCGCGACCTGTTGCAGAACCGCGGCGCGGTCGCGGACGGCGGTGCGCAGGTCCTCGGCGCGCTGCTCGCGCGCGAATCGATCGCGGCTGGGGTCTTCAGCGAGCTTCACCAACGGCTCACACCGGTGCAACTCGAGAACGTCCTGATGCAGCCCGTGTGGCCGGCCTTCGACATCTCCGCGTTACTGCATTTGCTCGATCCGGCCGAATCTGACATGGCCGCGGCGACCCTCTCGCCGATCGGCGTTGTGCACCTCTTCCGGCAGTACTTCTTCGAATTTGCGACCTTTCTCGGGCCCGCCGTTCAGCACGTGTGGCTGAGCCCCGGCGGCACGGTTGAGCTAATCGAGGTCAGCACGCGGCGCCAGTTGATCGAACGCAGCATCGAGCAGTCGTTCGAGTCGATCCAGAAATCCGAAAAGGACACCACCACCCAAGACGAGCTTTCCGACGCGGTCAAGCAGGAGAACGCTTCTGACACCAAGCTTGGTGTCAGCGCGACCAGCAACACGAACTACAACTCTGGCTTCGTCAACGGCTCGGTCACGGTCAACGGTAGCTTCAACCTCGACCAACAGCAGAAGCTCGCGCGGGAACAGACCCACAAGTCGACCCGCCAACAAAGCCAGAAACTCTCGAGCGAAATCCGCCAGAGCTACAAGTCGACGCTGAAGACCGTCACCGAGACGACCGACACCTCGAGCAAGCGCTACGTGCTGCAGAACACGACCGACAAGCTCGTGAACTACGAACTGCGGCGCAAGATGCGCCAGGTGGGTGTACAGCTTCAGGACTACGGGACTCGTCTGTGCTGGCAGGCCTACGTCGATAACCCGGGCGACGCGCTCGGCGTGCCGATCTTCGTGCACGCGGCGCCACCGCCTGACCTGCAGAGCATCAAAGCGCCGGAGGCGCCGCCTGACCTCGCGCTGTTCTTGCGCGGCGATGCGATCGTCATCCGCGGCGGATGGGACCACGGCGACCAGCGGCAGTGGAATTTCGTCCCGGTGGGCACGCCGGCGAGCATCGTGCCTCCGGCGGGCTACGTGTATGACCATGCGGAGCTCACGGTCCAACAGGGGCCGCCCTGGTACTACCGCGTCTGGCCTGCGAACGCGAGCGACACGCAACTTCAGGTCCAGAAGGACCCACCGCTAACCGCGGGCCCGGACATCATCGCCCAGATCGGAAACGTGGCTGATGGCACTAACGAGAGCAGCGTCGTGCAAATTAGGGTTGGCGTCGTCACCGCGCCAGGCGGCTTGCGCGATAGCTCCACCTACGATATCGCTCTCCAGGTCACACCGATCTACCGGCCATCGCTCGCTGCGCGCAAGGCGACGACCGACAACTACAACGCCGCGCTCGCCAAGCTCACTGAGCAAACGAAGCAGGCCTACCAGCAGTCGCTGTTCCAGTCTGTGCGCGAGCGCGTGAAGCTCGCGAGCAACATTCGGCCGCGTGACTTCGGTGAGCTGCGCGAGGAGGAACGCATCGTTGTATACCGACGGCTCGTAGATCAACTCCTGAAAGTCGCAGGTGTGACCACGCCCGACCCGCACGTCCGACACGTTTTTTCCGAGATCGTGCAGTCGATGTTCGACATGGACAGCATGCTGTACTTCGTCGCCCCCGATTGGTGGATGCCGCGTCAGGCGGTCACGGCGGGCGATGCGCTAGCTGGCCTTGGCATCACGACGCCGGAAGACCAGGCGGCCTACATGCCCGGGAGCTCCGCGAGCACGAGCGGCCCAAACGTCGTCGGGTGGGGTGGCGCGCGCGGCGTGCGCAGCGACAACTACTACATTACGGAAGATTCGACGCCAGCAAAACTCGGTAGCTCCCTTGGTTGGCTGCTGCAGTTGGATGGTGACAACTTCCGCAATGCCTTCCTGAACGCGCCGTGGGTCAAGGCTGTCATCCCCATCCAGGAAGGCCACGAGTGGAAGGCGCTCGACTGGCTCAGTAGCAGCACGGTGGAGGGTGCGGTGGGTCTGGATGCGCTCTACCAGGAGACCGTCGCGGGAGAGAAGGCGGCAATGCTCGATGTGCTCAAGGCCTACAAGGCCTGGCCCGACGCGTCGCTCGCGCCGCGCTATGCCGGCTTGCAGCCGGAGGACCTCACGATTTTGGATGCGGTGCGCTACCTCATCGTTGTGATTCAGGCGAAGCAGGCAGTCGCACTCAAGAAGGTGGCGGATCCGGCCGACCCGACGCTTAGCTACCTGCCGACGGACAAGGTGTACGAGCACGGCTTCGATCCGCTCGCAGGAGGTTTCGTCGCCCAGGCCACCACGCCGTTCGAGGTGTTCGATCAGTGGATCGAGGTGCTGCCGACGGACCAGATCGTGCCGGTGGAAGTGGCATACAACCCGAAGACGGGCCAGCAGTTATAGCGGCCGGCGACCACGGCAGGACGACCGTCGGCAACGCCCGCGGCAAGGCACGACCGCCCATGATCCTCGTAGATATCTCCAACGACCGCACGAAGCTGGTCTCGTACTTCGACGCCTACTCGAAGCACCCGGAGGCCGTGATCGCGCGGTACCAGTTTTCAAAGAGCATCGACCGCAGCCGGCCCGACAAGCGCTTCCCCGTCTTCCTCGACCGCGTCTTCGTGGCGGGCGATGCCAAGGTCGCGCAGGCGCATGAGCTCATCGACGTACGCTGGCGCCACGGCCTTGACGAGAAGGAGCTCGGGCGGCTGCTGTTCTTCGAGCGCACCGACGCGCCCACCGGCAGCAAGGTGCCGATCACTCGCCTGTTCCTCGCTTGGCTGTCACCGGCGCTGCTCGCGCAGTTCAAATTCAACCCGCCCGAGAAGTGTGTGACGCCGGCGGTCGTCCTCTTCCATCCGGCGGGCGGGCTGGACAAATACCCGGCCTACTGGCGCGGCGGAATCGAGCCCTTCCAGGAGAAAAACTTCCTTGAGCTCGGCGTGCGCTATCTCTTCAAGGAGAAGCACACCGTACTGCAAGCGCTGGGGGCGCTTTCGCCGGCCATGGGCGCATCGAAGCTTGAGGCGCCGTCCAATCAGCTCAAGACGATGGTCGTCGTCCCGGTCTCGAACGGCGCCTCATTTGCGAGCCTTGCCGATCCGGCCGTGCTCGAGGAAGCGCTCGTTGAGCTGTCGCGCCGGGCCTACGAGGCGGCTGGCGACGCGCCCAGGATCGCACCCCAGGGCCCGCCGCTTGGGCGCGTCGCCGTCGCGGGCTACAGCCGTAGCGGCGAAGTGGTGGCGGCGCTGCTGGCCAACGCGCAGCGCAACCCGCGGTTCATGCAGGAGCGGCTGCGCGAGCTATATGCCTTCGACGTGATGCTCGACCGCCGCCCGACCGAAACACAGCCGGGGCAGACGAAGGTCGAAGGCTACCAGAAGTTTTGGGGCGACCTAAAAAAATGGCAGGGCGACGATTCGGACAAGCTGATCCGGTTGTACTCCGCCGAGCCCGGCACCGTGGCGTTCCTACGTGCGGAGCTGCTCGAGCGGCTGCGCACGTACGGGGGCGGCTACAACAATCCGCGGGTGCCGTTCTCGGCATTCAACGGTACCAAGGCGCCAGACGGCGTGTCGCTTGCGCGCCTGGCCGACGGCTTCGAACTCTACTCGACCGACAACTCCCGTAGCCTTGCGTCGCTTCCGTCCGGCAACTCGCGCGTTTACCTCTCGACCGAGGACATACGGAACGACAACGGGCTCCACCCCGACGAGACGTACGAGACCACGCTTGAGGGACACACCTGGTACGTGTCGCGGCTGTTGTCGCACGCGCTGTTCCACAGCCATTTCTGGTGACGCAGCGGTCGGCCTTCATCGTGCGCATCTACTTGCTGCTGGCGGAGGGGGTACAGTCGTTCGCGGCGGTGCTGCTGGGGCTGGATGGCGTGCGGCGGATGGGGTGAAGGTCGGCGGCTTTGAGTCGTTCACCGCCCAGCCCCAGCGCATTCTCGACGATGTCCCGCAAGGCGCTGGGCGCGCCGCCATCGTCGTTTCTCCACGCAGCGCGCTAACGCCGCACCAGCGAACGGTGCGGCGGGCGTTTTGTGCGGGATGTTGCGGCCGGTTTACTTCGCCGACATGACCTTGAAGCTGGTCATCAGGTTGCGGTAGTCGGGGATATGGTTGGCGAATAGCGTGCCGAGCCCTTCGATGTCGTTGCGCCAGTCGCGGTGCAGCTCGCAGGCCACGCCGAACCACGTCATCATCTGGGCGCCCGCATGGGCCATGCGATGCCACGCCGCGTCGCGCGTGATCGGATCGAACGTGCCCGATGCATCGCCTACGACGAACACGTCGAAGCCTTCGGCCAGGGCCGACAGCGCCGGAAAGGCAACGCAGACCTCGGTGACCACGCCGGCGATGATCAATTGCTTCTTTCCGGTGGCCTTGACCGCCTTCACGAAGTCTTCGTTGTCCCAGGCGTTGATCTGACCGGGACGCGGAATATATGGCGCTTCCGGAAACTGGGCCTTCAGCTCGGGCACAAGCGGGCCGTTGGGGCCCGTCTCGAAGCTGGTGGTCAGGATAGTTGGCAGCTTGAAGTACTTGGCCAGGTCGGCCAGTGCCAGGACATTATTCTTGAACTTGTCCGGGTCGATATCGCGCACCAGCGAAAGCAGACCCGCCTGGTGGTCCACCAGCAGTACGGCTGCGTCATTCTTGTCCAGGCGCTTGTAGGACGTTGTCATGGCTATCTCCTTGCACGGATGGGGTCACGCGTCTCGCAGACGCGTTGTTGGAAGCGTCGGCCGCTCCGGCGTCATCGCGATGACGGCACCGGAACGTGGAGCCATCATAGGTTCGCGGAAACCGGCGCAGTAGTGCCGTAAGATGCCGTCTGTGTTCTATGGGAGGAACAGTCATGGACGACCTCAACGACTTCTACTACTTCGTCAAGGTAGTCGACCATGGCGGGTTCACCCAGGCGGGTCTGGCGCTGGGGGCGCCCAAGTCAAAGCTCAGCCGGCGCATCGCTGCGCTGGAGGCCCGGTATGGCGTCAGGCTGCTGCAGCGATCGACGCGGCACTTCTCGGTCACCGAGACCGGGCGCGAATTCTACGAACGCTGTATTGGCGTGCTGGTCGAGGCCGAAGCGGCGCGCGAGGTCATGGAGCGCGAGCGTTCCGAGCCGCAGGGCATCGTGCGCATGACCTGCCCGACGACGTTGCTCGAATACCGCGTGGCCGGACTGGTGGCGCAGTTCATGCTGGCCTATCCGAAGGTACAGGTGCATCTGGAGGCCACCAACCGCCGCGTGGACGTGATAGGCGAACGCCTGGACCTGGCGCTGCGCGTGCGCTTTCCGCCGTTGGAAAACAGCGACCTGGTGATGCGCGTGCTGTCTGAGAGCCACCAGCGTCTGGTGGCGTGCCCCGCACTGATGGAAGGCCGCGCACCGCTAGGCAATCCCGCTGAGCTGGCAGGCATGCCCAGCCTCGACTGGGGCCCGCCGCGCAGCCACGTCTGGCAACTGATCGGCCCGGAAGGACAATCGGCCGAAGTCCGGCACCAGCCCCGTTACGTCACCGACGACATGAGCGCGCTGCGCAAGGCGGCGCAGACCGGCGTCGGCATCGTACAGTTGCCTTGCATGGTGGTGGAGGGTGACTTGCGCAACGGCACGCTGATCGACGTGCTGCCCGGCTGGGCGCCAAGAGGCGGCATCATCCACGCGGTATTTCCGTCGCGCCGGGGGTTGATGCCGAACGTGCGCCTGCTGATCGACTACTTCGCCACCCACATCTACAAGGAATAGTGGCTCACCGCCAGGGCCAGCGTGAAATGTGTGGACAAGCCCGGCGCGATGCCCCCTGGGGGCGAACAAGCCGCCGAAACGTGCCGGGGCGCCTCGCCACAAGCGAACGATGCCCGCTACTCAGGAAGAAGCCATGTCCGCGGGCACTGAGCCGGCCCACCAAGGCAAGGTTGAATCCACGGCCGCGACAGACAAATTGCGAGGGCAACTATTTCGGCCAGGACCTGCGAGACGCGACCATTGGATGCGAGGCGCCTCGCCATTCGCGCAAATGCACTCCTGGGATGCCCTAGGTGTAACGGGACGAGGTATTCCGTCGACCATTTTTCCTTTCGCGGCACGAAAGCTAACCCATTCGCACGCCCCACGACGCCGAGACCCGGACCTGTCCGTCTCCACCTGCCGCCTCGGCGGTTATGACCTCCACGGAAGCTCCCCCGATAGCCGATTCTAGCGACGCCGCAACGCACCGCTACCCGACTGGAAAGGGGGTTTCGGCGTACGTCAGCGCACAGACATGCGGCACCGCCTTGGCCTGTGCAGCACCGCTAAGCGGCGTTCCGCGCCGTCGACCTAGAGGCCAATCTTGCCGTGCTTTGGCGAGTGGTCGTGCGGACGTCCAGCACGGTATTGCCGCGCACCACATATTCATTGATGTCGACACGGCGCTCCGGCTGCGCATCGGCGTTGCCCTGCGCCTGCACGGGGACGGCCGGCTCCGGCGTGGCCCCGTCGGCCTGTGCCAGCGCCATCCCGGGTACTCCCGGTGCTCCCAGTCCAATCACCCCCGCGCACACGACCCGTCAACGCGACGATGGTTAGTTGAAAAATATTGAACAACACGTGCGCGAGTTGCGCGGTTGTGTCCGGGCGCCAATGCTTATAGTTCAGCACACACGGCGCCGAACCGAGAAGGATGACGGTGGCGCGGAATATCAAACAAACTGAACTATATTGCGCCGGACGTCTTGGCGCCTTTTGGAGAAAGAACACATGCCGGCGATCAGCGATTCCCAACGTCCCGACACTTCCGCCGCGAGCATCTGGGCGCAATGTCGCGCCGCGGTGCTGTTGACGATAGTCGGCGGTGCGATCGACACCATCGGTTTTATCGCGCTGCTCGGCTTCTTTACCGCCCACGTCACCGGCAACCTGGTGCTCGCCGGCGCAGCCTTTGTGAAGGGCGGCGCAGGGCTGTGGATCAAGCTCGGCGCGATTCCGCTGTTTATCGCCACCGTGATGGTTGCCAAGATCTGGATCGATCGCTGCAGCCAGACGCACAAGACGCTGGGCTGGCTGTTCGTGGCCGAGGCGATATTCCTGCTGGGATTTATGGGCGTGGGGCTGTATTTCTATCCGTTCAGCGACCCGAACGCCGTCGAGCTCGCGTTGGCCGGTGGTCTGGGCCTGATGGCGCTGGCGATCCGCAACACCTCGAGCAAGACGCTGACCAAGAGCATCAGCCCCAGCACAATGATGACCGGCAACACGACGCAATTCGGCATCGATCTGTCGAGCTACCTTCGCGCACCGACCCGCGAACATCGGGTGGCTGTCCTGAAAAGCGGCAGCATCGTGCTCGGCTTCGTGCTGGGTGCTTTCCTCGGTGCCGTGCTCTATATGCAGATCGGTTTCTGGAGCGTGCTGCCGTTTATCGTGATCATCGCGTATCTGGCCAGCCTGTCCTTCCGCAATCAGTTCGTGTGAGCGCGTTCATGACTATCAACAAAAGCCGGCTCGAATCGTTCAGTGATGGTGTGATTGGCGTGAGCCTGACGCTGATGCTCTATCAGATCCAGTTTCCAACGGAATTCAACTGGAATGGGCTGCGTTCGGAAGCCCCTCATTTCTTTGGCTACGTGCTGAGCTTCATTTACGTCGGCATTTACTGGAACAACCATCACCACCTGTTCCAGCTGGTGCGCGGCATCAACGGCAAGGTGATGTGGGCGAATCTGCATCTGTTGTTCTGGCTGACGATGATCCCGATCACCACCACCTGGACGGGCAAATCGGATTTCTCGGCGATTCCGACGGCACTCTACGCCTTCGTACTGTTCATGTGCGCGATCGCCTATTGGATTCTGGAGCGCGTCATCATCGCAACGGAGGGAAAGGATTCTTCCCTCGCGGGCACCATCGGCAAAGATCTGAAGGGCAAGCTGTCGCTGGTCGTGTATGCGTTGACAGTTGGCGTGAGTTTTTTCAGCACCACCGCCGCAACACTCATGCTGATTGCAATGGCGGCATTCTGGTTCTTCCCCGATTCGCGGATCGAGAAATATCTCCTGCTGCATTGATCTGAACCCCGCAAGTCGTTGCCGGCGCTCACGACGATGCGGATCACTCGGACCAGGCTCACCTGCGACAGCCCGCCACACCCGGCACCCCGCGCACGCTTCTGCTTTTTGTTTTAAACTTTCACAAACTTCTGAAAATTCAAAACAGACAATGCAGCTCTCGCCCCTGGTCCAGCGCTTTGTCCTCCACTTCGGTGAGATGGGCAGCCGCTGGGGGATCAACCGTACGGTTGGTCAGATCTATGCCCTGCTCTTCACCGCCGCGCGCCCCCTGAACGCCGACGAGATCGCCGAATCACTCGGGTTCTCGCGCTCCAATGTCAGTATCGGGCTCAAGGAACTGGAGTCCTGGAATCTGGTGAAGCTGTCGCACCAGCCCGGCGACCGCCGCGAGTATTTCTCCGCGCCTGACGATGTATGGGCGATCTTCCGCACGCTGGCCGAGGAACGCCGCCGGCGCGAGATCGATCCCACACTGTCGATGCTGCGCGAAGTCCAGCTGGAAACGCCGCTGTCTGACGAAGACCGGCATGCGCAGGCCCGCATGAAAGAGATGTACGGGCTGATCCTGCTGGTTACCACGTGGTTTGGCGACATGCAGAAACTCGACGTCGCCACCCTCGAAAAACTGATGCGCCTGGGCTCGCGCGTCACCAAGCTGCTGGACGTCAAGGACCGCCTTACCTCTGCCATCGGCATGGGCGGCGCCACGAAGGACAAGACCGGCAAGGCCGACCAGGCCCCGGCCAAGTCCGCCGGCAGCAAAACCCCCGCAAAGTCTGCCCGCCCCCGCAAGGAGTAACCCGTGTTTTCAAGTGTCGATCCGGTGATACTGGCGCGCATCCAGTTCGCCGCGAATATCACGTTCCATATCCTGTTTCCCACCATCAGCATCTCGCTGGCGTGGGTGCTGCTGTTCTTCAAGCTGCGCTACAACAAGACCGGCGACGAAAGCTGGATGGACGCCTACCGCGTCTGGGTGAAGATCTTCGCGCTGACGTTCGCGCTGGGCGTGGTCAGCGGCATCACCATGAGCTTCCAGTTCGGCACCAACTGGCCCGGCTACATGGAGACCGTGGGCAATATCGCCGGCCCGCTGCTGGCCTATGAAGTGCTGACGGCGTTCTTCCTCGAAGCCACCTTCCTGGGCATCATGCTGTTCGGCATGCGGCGCGTGGGCAATCGCATGCATACCATTGCCACCCTGCTCGTGGCCGGTGGCACCACGCTGTCGGCATTCTGGATCCTGGCGCTGAACTCGTGGATGCAAACCCCGGCCGGCTTCGAGATGATCGATGGCCGTGCGCATGTCACCAGCTGGTTCGAAGTCATCTTCAATCCGTCGTTCCCCTACCGGCTCGTGCACATGCTGCTGGCGTCCGGGCTGACCGTGGCCTTCCTGCTGGCGGGCATCTCGGCGTATCGCTGGCTGCGCCAGGACCGCGGCCGCGAAGTCATGCATTCGCTGCGCACCGGCGTGACGCTGGCGGCGTTGCTGATTCCGCTGCAGATCGTGGCCGGCGACCTGCACGGCCTGAACACGCTGCATCACCAGCCGGCCAAGATCGCGGCCATGGAAGGCATCTGGAAGACCGAGAAAGGCGCGCCGGCCGTGCTGTTCGGCCTGCCCAACGCCGCCACGCAATCGAACGATTTCGAGATCGCGATCCCGAAGCTTGCATCGATCTACCTGACCCACAAGGCCGATGGCGAGATCAAGGGCATCGACGCCTTTGCCGACCGCCATCCCCCCGTGGCGCCGCTGTTCTTCGCCTTCCGCATCATGGTGGGTGTGGGCCTGCTGATGCTGGCCGTGTCTTGGCTGGGCACCTGGCAGATCCGCAGGCAGGGGGCGCCGTCGCCATGGCTGGCGCGTGTGCTGGTGGCGATGACCTTCTCCGGCTGGATCGCGCTGGTGGCGGGCTGGTATGTCACCGAGATCGGCCGCCAGCCCTATCTGGTCTACGGCGTGCTGACCACCGCGCAGGCCGCATCCAAGGTGCCGGCCGCGATGATCGGCAGCACGCTGGCGATGTACCTGTCGCTCTATCTACTGCTGATCGTGGCCTATATCTCCGTGGTGTTCCACCTGGCCCGCAAGGCGGGCAAAACCGGCGCGGCCGGGCCGGCCGCCGGCACGCCGCAACCCGTTATCGGCCAACCCAGGAGCGCGCAATGAACCCGGCCACGATTCACGACCTGACCCAGCCGGCCGGCTGGCTGCCGCTGGTGTTCCTGGCGCTGATGGGCCTGTCGATGCTGATCTACGTGATCCTCGACGGCTACGACCTGGGCGTGGGCGTGCTGCTGCGCCGCGCGGACGATGCCGACAAGGACACCATGATCGCGTCGATCGGCCCGTTCTGGGATGCCAACGAAACCTGGCTCGTGCTAGGCGTGGGGCTGCTGCTGACGGCGTTCCCGCTGGCGCACGGCGTCATCCTGACCAACCTGTACCTGCCCGTGGCGTTGATGCTGGCGGGACTGATCATCCGCGGCGTGGCGTTCGACTTCCGCGTCAAGGCGCGCGATCCGCACAAGCCGTGGTGGAACTTCGCGTTCTATGCGGGCTCGCTGCTGGCCAGCTTCTCGCAGGGGCTGATGCTTGGCCTCTATATCACCGGGTTCCGCTACGACCTGCCCAACCTGCTGTTCGCCGTGGCCGTGGGGCTATGCCTGGTGGCCGGTTACTGCCTGCTGGGCGCCACGTGGCTGATCATGAAGACCACGGGGAGCCTGCAGTTGCGTGCCATCTATTGGGCCCGGCGCAGCCTGTGGCTCACCGCTGCCGGCGTGGCGGCGATCTCGGTGGTCACGCCGATGGTCAGCACGCGCATCTTCGACAAGTGGTTTGCGCTGCCGAACATCATCATGCTGGCGCCGATCCCGTTGCTGACGATGGGCCTGTTCGTGGTCATCGAGCGATTCCTTCGCCGCATGCGCAACCTGCACGCCAGCGGCAACGACCGTTGGTGCTGGCTGCCGTTCGCCGGCACGGCAGTGATCTTCCTGCTGGCATTCAACGGCCTCGCCTACAGCCTCTTCCCGTACCTCGTGGTCGATCGCATCGACATCTGGCAGGCGGCGAGCGCGCCGGAATCGCTGATGGTGATCCTGCTGGGCGCCGCGGTGGTGCTGCCGACGATCCTGGGCTACACGGCCTACGCCTACCGCGTGTTCTGGGGCAAGGCCACCGACCTGCGCTACGACTGACGGCCGTCGCGCCGCCATCGGCCCTGGCGGCACGGCGGGTGTATGCTGGCGGCAGCCAGACAACACCCGCCTTTTTCGTTCCGCACCTTGTCCGCCTCGCCCGACCCCACCCACCGTGCGCCCGCGGGCGCCACCACCGGCCCGCTCATGCGTCGCCTGCGCAGCCACGCCGGCAATCAGGTTCGCGCACTCACGCGCAGCAATTCCGGGCTGACGCTCGACTACGACAATCCGCCCGGCGATCCCGGCCTGTTCGGCCCGGACGCCGTCTGCTGGCGCGTGCACGCCGATTTCCCGGCGATGCTGGCCGGCGGCGTCAGCGCGTTGTTGTTGCAGGCGTTACACCCGCGCGCGCTGGCCGGCGTGTGGGACCACTCCAGCTTCCGCACCGACATGCAGGGCCGCCTTGGGCGCACCGCGCAGTTCATCGCCGGCACCACCTACGGCAGCCGGGCCGACGCGACGCTGCTGATCGAACGGGTGAAGCGCATCCACGCGTCGATCCAGGGCACGGCACCGGACGGCCAGCCCTATGCCGCCGACGATCCCGACCTGCTGACGTGGGTGCATGTGGCGGAGGTGTCGAGCTTCATGGCGGGATACCTGCGCTACGTAGGGCCGCTGTCCGTGGCCGAGCAGGATCGGTATTTCGAGGAAGAAGCCACGGTAGCGGCGTTGCTGGGCGCACCGGACGTGCCGCGTTCGCGCGCCCAGGTCGATGCCTATCTGGAAGCCCAGCGCCCCGGCCTGGTGAACAGTGAGCGGACAAAGGAAGTGGTCCGGCTGATCATGGCGATGCCGGTGGCCAACCCGCTGCTGGTGCCGGCCGTGCGGACCATGGCCGATGCCGGCGTGGCGCTGCTGCCACCCTGGGCGCGCCAGATGCTCGGTCTGCACCGCCCTTCGCTGCGCCGCTCGCTGGCACTGGCCGGCATGCGCGGACTGGCGCCAACCCTGCGCTGGGCGCTGGGGCCCGGGCTGGCCGCACGTGCCAGACGGCGGGTACAGGCGCAGCCAGCCGCCTGATTACTCCGCTGCAGCCGCCGCCTTGGCTGCGGCGGCGGGGCTGCCGCGCAGCGTCGTTTCCTTGAGGCGGGCCACGAAGAACGGCGCGATCAGCGACACCGCCGCGCTCATCAGGAACAGCACGCGGAACGCACGCTCGGCGGCCACGCGCACCGCGGCGGCATCGCCCTGGTCGCCGCCGGACATCGCCCGACGGAACATGCTCATCAGCACATCCTCGCCGCCGCTCATGTCCGATACGGCCACGCCGCTATGGCGCAGCAGCGCGATCAGCACCGTGGTGAGCACGGCCACGCCGACGGCGCCGCCCAGCAGCCGCGAAAACGCCGTCAGCGCCGTGGCGATACCCACCTGTTGCGGCGGGACGGCGTTCTGCGTCGCCACCAGCCCGCTCGGCAGTTGCAGGCCGATCGACAGGCCCAGCACGATCATCACCAGCGCCGCCAGCGTCACCGATTGCGGCGGCGTGAATGCCAGCGCCACGATGGCCACGGGCGCCACCAGGCAGCCCGTCATCTGCAGCGGCTTGTAGCGGCCGCTCCACGACATCAGGCGGCCCGAAATATACGCGCCGAACGGAATCGCCAGCGTCAGCGGCACCAGCCGCAGCGCGGCCGTGTCGGCAGCCGCACCGCCCACCACCTGGAAGCGCAGCGGCAGCAGCACCGACATCGCGATCAGCTGGAAGAAGCACAGGAACAGCGTCAGGCAGCAGATGGCCACGGTGGGCACGCCCAGCATGGCAAGCGGAATCACCGGATCGGCGGCGCGGCGCTCCTGCCACACGAACACCGCCATGCCGATCAGGCCCGCCGCCAGCAGGCCGATCGTTTGCGGTTCCAGCGGCGAATGGCCCTGCCCCAGGCGGGTCAGGAACACCAGCACGCCGGACAGGCCACCGCCGAACAGCAACGCGCCCAGGTAGTCGATCTTGTGCTTGCGGCCGCTGACGGGCAGATGGCGCAGCGCGCGGCGCACCACCACCAGCGCGATCAGCGCCAGCGGGATGTTGATCCAGAAAATCCAGCGCCACGACAGGAAGTGCGCCAGGTAGCCGCCGATCACCGGCCCCGCCATGCTGGCCACGGCCCATACGCCGCTGACGTAGCCCTGGTACTTGCCACGCTCCCGCAGCGGCACCACGTCGGCGATGGTGGCCTGCGAGACCGAAATCAGCCCCCCGCCGCCCAGGCCCTGCAGGATGCGCGCGACGATCAGCATCGGCATGGTCGTGGCCAGCGCACAGGCGATCGAAGCCAGCAGGAACAGGATGATCGAGAACGTCAGCACCGAGCGGCGGCCCAGCACGTCGGACAGCTTGCCGTAGATCGGCGTCACCACCGTCGATGCCACCAGATAGGCCGAAATCACCCAGGCCATGTCCTCGAAACCATTGAGCTGCAGCGCGATGTCGGGCAGCACCACGGCCACGATCGACTGTTCGAGCGCCCCGAGCAGGATGGCCAGCATCAGGCCAAAGATGACCTGCATGACGGGGACGTCAGCCGGGGGAGCGTCGGGGGAAAGCCGGGATGAGGGCGCTGCGGACATGGTGTGGCCTGGCTGGCAGATGAAGGCCCGGACGGGCTTCGCTGCTCTTTTGTCGGGTGAAGGAGAGCGGCTATTTTAGGCGACTGCTGAAAACCGCGCTTGCCGATTCCCCTTCAACGGCCGCATTTGCCCCGGATCCGAGGCCTAAAAGAGACACCATCGTCACTTTGCTGGCAGTGACGCACAGCACCCGCGTACTGCCTGGCGCAACCAGCGATGGGCGGGATCGGTGTCGCGCCGCGCATGCCAGGCCTGCTGAAACGGCACCGCTGGCAGCGCCACGGGGGGCGCGAACGCGCGCAGCCCCGGCTGGGCCGGCGCGGCGGACAGCGTCCGGGCGGCCACGGTCAGGATCAGGTCGGTGCCGGCCACCACGTCCAGCGCCGCGCTCCAGTGGGGCAGGACCACCGCGACATGGCGGTCCAGGCCCGCTGCCGCCAGGGCGGCGTCGATATCGCTCGGCGCATCGAGCCGCATCGCCACCAGCACGTGGGGACGGTCCAGCCACGCCTCGCGCGGCAGATCGCCGTGCGCGGATAGCGTGGCGCCATCGGCCACGCTGGTGTAGTGGTCCTCGAACAGCAGGTCGGCAACGATATCGCGCGGCAGATGCGGAAACACACCCAGCGCCAGGTCGATCTCGCCGTCGGCCAGCTTGGCGAGCATGGCTTCGCGGCTGGCCTGCACGGCGGCCAGGTCGGTGCCGGGCGCCTCGCTGCGCAGGCGGCGCACCAGCGGCGGCAGGATGATACGCGCGCCATAGTCCGACAGCGCCACGCGGAACGTGCGCCGGGCCTGGGCCGGATCGAAGGCGGATGTGCGCAGCAAACCGTTGAGCTGGCTCAGCGCGTCTTCCAGCGGCGGTAGCAGTTCGCACGCGCGCGTGGTCAGCACCAGGCCGGCGTCGCGCCGCACCAGCAGGGGATCGTCGAAGAGGTCGCGCAACTGGGCCAGCGCGTGGCTGACCGCCGGCTGGCTCTTGTGCAGCCGTACCGCCGCGCGCGTGACGTGCTGCTCCGTCAGCAACGCATGCAGGGTCAACAGCAGATTCATGTCGAGGCGGCGCAGGTCATCCATGCGGCGAATGTCTCAGGTAAGGATTGCGAATTTCCCCGGCGGCCCAGCCCGAGGCACCATGAGCGCTTCGTTCTTGAACCGGAGACTTTACATGACGGCACCTTTGGCCACGCCGCTGGCATCCACCTGGATGCCGATGGGCATCGCACTGCTTGCGGGTGCCATGATTCCGTTCCAGGCCGGCACCAATGCCACGCTTGGCCGCTCTCTCGGCCATCCGCTGTGGGCCACGGTGCTGTCGCTGCTGCTGAGCTTGCTGGTGGTACTGCCGGTGCTGTGGGGCATGCGCGCGCCACCGCCGGTGCTGGCCGGCGCCCTGCACGGGCCGTGGTGGCAGTGGATCGGCGGCGTGTTCGGCGTGATCTACATTACGGCCGCGCTAATCCTGGCGCCCCGGGTGGGCACCGCGAACTTCATTGTCGGCGTAGTGGCCGGCCAGATGCTGGCTTCGCTGCTGATCGATCAGCTGGGACTGGTCGGGCTGCCCAGCCGGCCCGTCACCGGGATGCGCCTGGCCGGGGTGGGACTGGTGCTGGCCGGGATGGCAGTCATGCAATGGCAGCCATCGGGCGTAGCTACGCAAGCAGACGGCGCCGCATCTGGCGCCGCCTCGCTGCGCAACCACCAGCGTTAAAACGTTTCCCAGTCGCCGGTATCGGCCGTTGCCGGGGTCGGCGCGGCCGAGGGACGACGGCGGGCCGGTGTGGCCAGTACGGGTTCCTTGCGCTGATGCGTCACCGGCGAGCGCGGGGCGACCGGCCTGGATGCCTGGCGTGACAGCACCGGTTCGGCCTTGGCCTTGCGCTGCACGGGCGGCCGGGCCGCGGCGGGCACGGCGGCCACGCGGGTCGGCGCCCTGGCCGTCACCGCAGCCTGCGCAATGCCGGGTGCCGGCCTGGCCGACTTGACCGGCCGGGCACCCTTCACCGGCTCGGCGGCGGGCGCGGGCAATGCCCGGACTGGCTTTGCAGCGATGGCGCGCGCAGGCCGGGCAACCTCCACCACGGCCGCACGCGGCGTTGCCGGGTGCCGGGCGAAGGCCTCGGCGGTTGCCATGCTGCCCTGCCCCAGGTCGAATCGCGCCACCTCGGTTACCAGGCCGCCGGCCTGCTGCAGCAGGCTTTCGGCCGCAGCGCTGGCTTCTTCCACCAGCGCGGCGTTCTGCTGCGTCACGCTTTCCATCTGGGTAATCGCCAGGCTGACCTGTTCGATGCCGGCCGTCTGCTCTTCGCTGGCCGACGAAATCTCGCCCATGATGTCGGTCACGCGGCGCACGGCGGTCACGATGTCGTCCATCGTCTTGCCGGCCACTTCTACCTGTCTGGCGCCGTCCTGCACCTGGCGCACCGATCCGTTGATCAGTTCGCCGATTTCCTTGGCCGCCGACGACGACCGCTGGGCCAGGCTGCGGACTTCGGCCGCCACCACGCTGAAGCCCCGGCCCTGTTCGCCGGCGCGAGCGGCTTCCACGGCCGCGTTCAGCGCCAGGATATTGGTCTGGAATGCGATGCCCTCGATCACGCCGATGATTTCCGACACCCGGGCCGACGACTTCGAGATGCCGTCCATCGTATCCACTACGCTGCGCACCGCGCGGCCGCCTTCGGTAGCCACGTCAGACGCGTTGACGGCAAGCTGGTTGGCCTGCCGCGCATTCTCGGCGTTCTGTCGCACGGTCGACGTCAGCTGCTCCATCGATGCGGCGGTCTGCTCCAGCGAGGCCGCCTGCTCTTCGGTACGTTGCGACAGGTCGGTGTTGCCACTGGCGATTTCGCGGGCCGCGGTATCGATCGAACCGGCCGCCTGCTGGATGCCACGCACCAGCGTGCCCAACTGCCCGAAGGCACGCTCCAGCGCACCGAGCATGCGGCCCATTTCGTCGTGGCTGCGCACCTGGATCGCGTGGCCAAGCTGGCCCTGCGCCAGCGCCTCGGCCGCTTCCAGTGCCTGGTGCGCAGGACGCGTTACCGAGCGGGCCAGTCCGATGCCAAGCAGCGCCGCGATGACGGCGGCCGCCGCCGACATGCCGATCAGCACGTTGCGCGTGAAGACATATTGCGCCGAGGCCTCCTCGACCGCCGCCATGGCCATCTTGCGGCCCAGTTCGGCGGCGGCATCGAGACTGTCGAAGTACGCCGCCTGGGCCGCGGGCAGCGTCACCACCAGCCCCGCACGGGCGCCATCGAAGGCGCCGCCGCGCAGTTGCTGCATGACGAGGTCGAGCTGGCCGTTGTAGTTGGCACGCACCTGCATCAGTTGCTCGAACCTGGCCTTGGAATCCGCGCTTGGGGAGGCCCGCATGACCTTGCCCAGGTCTTCGAGCGTGGCACTGACCTGTTCCCGGATCTTGCCGATCTTCTCCGCGTTCTGCTCCGCCAGCGCCGGGTCTTCCGTCAGGGCGGCGTCGCGCACCAGGATGCCGATCGTCAGCACCCGTTCCTTGGCCAGCTTCAGATCCATCACGCGCAACAGCCGTTGCTCCACGGCCTGATGCATCGCGTCGTTCATGCCGCCCAGCGCCCTCACGCCTACCGTGGCAACCACGGCCAGCAGCAGCACCACCACGGCGAATGCCAGCGACATCCGTGCGCCGATCCCCATTTTCCGCAAGCCCATGACTTCGTACCTTTCGTCTGTCGGGTTGTATTTGTATGCGCTGCGTCCGCCCGAGGAGGGGCGTCGCACGGCACGGTAACGGCGGCCGCACGCTGCACTTGAGCGAATAAATGAAATGGGGGGAAAAGTCGCTGCTCTTCCACAAATTGGGGGTGCAGCGGATGGCGTCTAATCTGCCTCAGGCACTTCGATCCCGTCGCAAACGGATGGGCGAGGCAGACGGCCGGATATGGCGGATTGCCTCGAAGGACGCGGGCTCAAAAAAAAGAAGCCCACGCGCGGGGTGCTCGTAGGCTTTCAGGACTGCGTAAAAGGACCGGCTGTACCCGGCCCCGAACCGCGAATATAAACCTGCTTACATGAGGTGTAAATCGCGCTTCTATCAGGGATTCCCCGGATGGCGGGTGTAACGAGTGCATCACTCGTATGCCAAAAGTGATGTCGAGAGTCACTTTTAGACTTATCGATGAATTACGGACGCTTCCCGGAAACCTTTAGCCGGCGCGGGTTGTGGAGCTTGAGCCGGTTCGGCAGGACCGCCGCCCAGCGTTATGTGCTACACGAATCACAAAAACGCGGCAACAAAATAAGTAGAGCAAATCCTCTAGGCCCAGCCCCGCAGGGGGTTCGTCAACGCTTGTAAAACTTTGTTACTCTCCCGCCTGAAGTATTCCCCTTCTCTCCTGGCAGAGACGACCCCACCGGGCGGCTGGGCAGCGTTCCTCACTGTTATCGAACGCCTGTCCGCCGCAATCATGTCGTCGTGTCCCTGTACCGGTTCCGAGAGCGAATGTTTCAATTCTCGCCGCGATCAGACTGCAATAAACGTCACTTTTAGTGCGACGCCATGCAAAGTCCCTGGTCATCGGACCGTTGTCAGCCGCCAGAACCCTCGCGGGCTCTTCCGGAGAAGTTGTGAAGAAGGAAATCAAGGCTCCCAGACCCAGCAGAAAGCTGCAGCAGTTGCAGTTCGCCGCGCACAGCGCCAGCCGTGCCGCGGTGGTCGTGCATCTGTCGAATGGCACACGCCTCAGCGGCATCGTGCTGGCGTCGGACAATTACATGATCCTGCTCGGGCGTACGGCCGAGGATCCCACCCCGACGCTGATCTACAAGCGCGCCATCACCGTGGTGACGCCCGCGCACGCGTCCACCGACACCGTGGCGATGCTGGACGCCGACGCGTCGCCGGATTTCGTGCGCATCTTCATTCCGCGCACCCGCAAGCGCCGCTGAGCCCCCCGGGCCGGCGGGCCGGGCCACCAGTTGGCCGCCTGCCATGCCGCGTCCATATCCATATATATAGAGGGCCACAACGGGCGGGATTGCCCAGCGTGCATCCGCCATACACCAGATCGGGCTACGCCCGCAACTCGCGCAAAAGTCACTCTAAAGTCTTCCCACCCACGGTCGATAACCTTTGCAACGGAGGCACTCTACGCCCTGCACTGCAGGCAGCCAACGTTACGGCACCCGCCGGAATGCCTAAAACATTGCAAATAGGAGTCGTACCATGGCGCAAGTCATCAACACCAACATTCTGTCGCTGCAAACGCAGAGCAACCTGAACACGTCGCAATCGTCGCTGAACAGCGCGATCCAACGTCTGTCGTCGGGCCTGCGCATCAACAGCGCCAAGGACGATGCTGCTGGTCAAGCCATCGCCAACCGCTTCACCGCCAACATCAAGGGCCTGACGCAAGCTTCGCGTAACGCCAACGACGGTATCT